>ERZ1685332.87-NODE-87-length-24990-cov-17.038500_pt1 | contig 24990 bp, 18 predicted proteins | sample MGYA00580193_ERZ1685332 | MGnify/ENA primary metagenome ERZ1685332 (study PRJEB41501, sample SAMN08275520) | hot springs metagenome | biome: alkaline hot spring; material: microbial mat | place: Russia: Ush-Beldyr | collected 2015-07 | depth 0.5 m m ...
CCTGCCCACGTGCACCGTGCCACGTGCAACGCCTACGTGCCACCTTCGCACCTGTGGCGTGCGGGTGCGTCCACGCCTTCACGTTCAACCTTCAACGCTCCCGTGTTCCTCTTGCTTACGCGAGACGAAGCGGGTGATCGCCGCGCCGCAGACGGGGCAGGTCCCGCGGGCAATGGAGCGTCCGCTCGCGTTGATCTCGAAGGTTACCTGCTGCATCGGATGACGCGCACGGCAGCGGGCGCACCAACCGATCAGCGCCCCATTGCTGATTTCCTCTCCGCCGGGCGCAGCATGTTCCGACGGCGGAAAGTCGCTGGCGTCGGCGCCCGATACCGCGCGTGCTACCGGCTCGACCGACGCTACAGATGAAGCGACATCGCCGGAGGCAGGCGATGGTTCGGCTGGCGCAGCATATTCCGGTGGCGGAGAGTCGCTGGCGCTCGTCGCGGCTCTTACATGTTCTACCGGCTCGACCGGCGCTGCGGATGGAGGCGGAGGGAGGGCAGACGCTGTGGGAGCAGGCGGAAGCGCGGGCGAAACAGCGGTCATTGGCGCTGACCGGTTGACGGCGGTGCGCCGCGCCTCGATCAGCACTGCGCGGCGCCGGGCAACTTCGCGCCAGATCAGCCACAAAACCCCCACGATCACCGCCAGGCGCAGCGCGCGCCCAACCGGTGACAGGCGCCGGACGGGTGCACGTGCTGGCGCAGGCGCGCGTGTGACAGTCGGCGCCGCGCGCCGCTTGCGGCTGCGCCAGTATTCACGAGCAATCAGGATGGCGATGTCCATCAGCAAGCCGGGAGGAACAGGCATAGCACGTCACCCTTTCTGCGTCCTGCTCACGACGCCTCGGCGCTCAGATCGCGCAGCGTCTTCAGGTTCCGAATGTCATCGGCAAGATCGTCACCTTTCGGGGTTTCCAGCACCATCGGCAGATCGGCGAAGCGCTCGTCGTTTACCAGCGCGCGAAACCCTTCCAGACCGATGCATCCCTCGCCGATGTGCGTATGGCGATCTACCCGGCTCCCCAGGTCCTTCTGCGAGTCGTTCAGGTGGAAGGCTTTCACGCGCGCGATGCCGATCACCCGATCCAGTTCTTCTATCGTCGCTGCGTAGTGTTCCGGCGTGCGAATATCGTATCCGGCGGCAAAGATGTGGCAGGTATCGACGCACACCCCCAGGCGCTCAGGATAGCGGGAGTATTCCACGATGCGCGCCAGTTCTTCGAAGCGGCGTCCCAGGCTGCTTCCCTGTCCGGCGGTCGTTTCCAGCAGCACGATGACCCCATCACCCGCACCGTTCTCGAACACCCGGTCGAGCGCAGCGGCGACGCGGCGCACCCCGGCTTCCTCGCCAGAACCGACGTGTGCGCCAGGGTGTGTGACCAGGTACGGAACGCCGAGCAGCGCGCAGCGCTCCAGTTCCTCGCGGAACGCATCGAGCGATTTGTGCCACAACTCATCGCCTGGCGCTGCCAGGTTGATCAGGTACGAGTCGTGAACCATCACAACCGGAACGCCTTCGGCGACCTGCGCTTCCTTGAACCGCGCAACTTCTTCGCCGGTTAGCGGCTTTGCGCGCCATTGCTGCTGATTTTTGCTGAAAATCTGGACGACATCACAGCCGGCGCGCCGCCCGCGTTCGCACGCAGCGTGCAACCCGCCACTGATAGACATATGCGCGCCGAAACGTCGCTGTTTCATAATGATCCTCGGATAGGAGCCTTGCGGAAAACCACGCTCTTGTTGTCGTTACGAGACGCATCTGTGCCGAAGCGATCGCCTGCCCCTCGGAGAGAGCGCTTCGCTGCACTCGCAATGACGCCTGCCGTCGCATGTTCGGACAGATTCCAGGTTGGTCAGGATAGCGCTGCCCGACAATCAATAGCATTCTTCTATTATAAGAGTAATCGGGCGATGCAAAGATTGCGGAAATGTTTCCATCTTGATCATCACAATGTATCGGCAGCGCAAGGCGTTCATGGTATGATGAAAACGCCATTTTTGGGCGGTCGGGCTGCTGCTGCCCGGCACGCAGCGATGTGTGATCGCTGCCGCAGTACTCGAACAGGCAAGGCGCTTCCCTCACGTACTGCAGCATTTTTCCGGAGTTGGGCGTTTCACAGAAAGGCTGACGCAAAAGTTATCGTAAGGATTGCGAGGCTCCACGTCAACCTTTGCGAGCAATGCTTCAGCGCCTGGGAGTATATGATGAGTATGCGAACCCGGATCCACACACTCATGGCGACGCGTGCGACCGACCCCGACGCACAACGCCGCGCACTGGTCGTTATGCAGTTGATCGCCATGATGCTGGCGGCGAACGCGCTCTTTTTAGGGCTTGCTCTGTTGTCGCCTGATGGCGGCAGCCCTCTGATACCGGTTGCCAGCAGTCTGTGTTTTATTGGCGCGTATGCGCTGGCGTGGCGCGGGCACGTCAGTGCTGCGGCATGGATTGTCATTCTCGCGTTTCTCACCGGGGCGCTGTTTGCGGCTGCGAGTCTGGATGTAGAGCGCAGCGTCAACGTCGGATACTTTCTGACTGTTCTGATTGTCATTGCGAGTCTGACGCTCACACCACCGCAGCTCTGGCTGGTGACCGGCGGTGTGGTGAGCAGTTTTTTGCTGGCGCTGAGCCTGAGCCATCCCGATCTCTGGAGTCTTCCCGACGCGCTCCAGAACGCGGTCAACAGCAGCGTCTTGATAGTGGTTGTCGGGCTTGTCTCGTACATTGGGGCGCGCATTGCGCGGCGCACCATTCGCGAGGCGCAAGAGGCGCGTCAGATGGCAGAGCGTATGCAGGGGGAACTGGCGCAGGCGAACGCCACGCTGGAAGTGCGCATTGCCGAGCGCACGGCGGAATTGACTCAGACCCTGGCGGCGCAGCAGGCGCTAGCGGACGAGTTGCGGCGCAGTCTGGCGGCGCAGCAGGAATTGAGCCAGGTGATCCTTGACCTTTCATTGCCGGTCATTCCGGTGCGTGATGGAGTCGTGGTTGTCCCGCTCTCCGGCGCTATCGACAGCGCGCGGGCGGAGACGTTGACGGCGAGTGTGCTCGAGACGATCCAGCAGCGCAAAACGCACACCGTTATTATCGATATCACCGGCGTGCCGGTTGTTGATACGCAGGTGGCGCAGGCGCTGGTGCGCACTGCCAGCGCTGCCAGGTTGATGGGCGCGGAAACGATCCTGGTCGGGATTCGCCCGGAAGTGGCGCAGACGCTCATCAGGCTTGGGATTCACCTGGGGTTGCGCACAGCGGCGACGTTGCAGGAAGGGTTGGGGCTATCGGACGGGCGAAGGGTGCGCCGCTTCTAGCTGCACACTCATAGGAATGGCGTATGCTGAGAATCCTTCTGCTCGGCGACGATGGTCGCGCCCACGCGCTGGCGTGGAAACTGATCAACAGTCCTCGCTCGCCGGAGATTATCTGTGCGCCTGGCAATGGCGGAACGGCGCCGTTTGTGCCCTCGGTTGCACTTGATGTCGCCGATGCCGCCGGTTTGAGTCGCTGGATGTTCGAGGAGCGGATCGATCTGGTTATTCCCGCTTCCAGCGCCCCGTTGCACACAGGTCTGGTCGATGAGGTCCTGTCGCTGCACATCGGCGTCTGGGGCGCGTCACGCCGTGCGGCGGCATTAGAACGCAGTCGCTGCCTGGCAAAGGAGTTCATGATCCGCCACGGCATTCCTACAGCGCAGGGACGCCCGTTCACCGACCTTGCGACTGCGGAGCGTTACCTGGCGACGTTACCGCTGCCGGTGATGATCAAGACGGATCATCCGTCGGGTGGCGAGGACATCTTCGACGACCGGTACGCCGCACTCGAGGGGTTGCGGCGTCTCTTCGCTGCGCGCTCCCTCGATGGCGGCGAAGGCGTCGTCATCGAAGCCGCGCTGCGTGGTTCGCGGGTAGCGCTCTCGGCGCTGACCGATGGACGCACCGCAGTCCCGCTCCTGGCAACCCGGCTCTATGATCGGGTCGGGGAGGGAGATCGCGGCGCACAGGCGCGTGGCGTCGGGGCGCATACCGGCAATTCGGAGTTTGCCCAACGCCTGACGCGCTATCTGCACGAGAAGTTCATTCTGCCGTTCGTCGCCGGGCTGGAGAAAGAAGGGTTGCCATGCTGGGGATTAATCGGCGTGGATTGCATCATTACCGCCGAAGGTCCGCGTGCAACGGCGCTGCGGTTCAGTTTCCGCGAGGGCGAGGCGCAGGTGGTGTTGCCACGCCTGGAAGACGACCTGATTCCCTGGATCGAAGCATCAATCACCAGGCGCCTCCACGAACTGCCGCTGCCGACATGGGCTGCCACTTCCAGCGTTGGCCTGGGACTCATGGCGCGTGGCTACCCCAATTTCTTCCCAACCGGCGGGCAAATCCACGGTCTCGAAGATGTCGATCCTGGCGTAATGGTCTTTCATAGTGCAACGACCAATCCCGCAGCAACCATTCCATACGCGTCGCGTGTGGCGAGCAGCCGCAGCGGCAGCACCGACGCCCTCAGTTCGATGATCGGCGGGTTGCTCGGCATGGGTGGGGCGACGCAGGGTTGGGGCGGGCTGCGCACTACTGGCGGTCTGGTCGCCACGGTTGTAGCTCAAGGCGTTTCGCTGCCTGGCGCTCGTGGTCGGGCGCTGGTCAACGCCGACCGGGTGCAGTTCGAAGGGCGCACCTACCGCAGCGACATTGGCGAGCGTGACTTTGGGTGATCTTCCTGAGCAAACGTCGTCTCTAGCCTGGCCCGACACCCTGGAACTGACGCTCGATGGCGTCGCACAAGGCGGCGAAGCGGTCGGGCGCTGGCACGATCGCGTCGTATTCGCGTCTGGCGGCATCCCCGGCGAGCGCGTCGTTGTGCGGCTGCGGGAGCGGCGGGAAGCGTATGCGCGTGGCGATGTCATCGACGTTCTGCTCGCATCGCCGGATCGCGTTGCCCCGCGGCTCCCTGGCGCGAGCCATGCGCCATGGCAGCATATTGCGTTCGAGGCGCAGCAGCGGTTGCGCCGTCAGATTCTTGCCGATCAGCTTGCCAAGTTTGCCGGCGTCGCCCCAGGGGTCGTTGAAGAAACGGCGCCTGCCTCGAAACCGTGGGAGTATCGCAATAACGCTCGCCTGCATTGCGACGGGCGGCGGGTTGGCTACCACGAGGCTGATACGCGGTCAATCTACGAAATCGATTACGATCCGCTGCTGCACCCGGTGCTGAACGAGGCGCTGGCCGCTCTGCGGAGCGCACTCGCCGGCGAACCTGATGATGCGCCGCCGCTCGACGTGACGCTGCGCGTCAGCGAGGCGCATGGGTACTGCATTGCGGCGCTGCGCGGGCGCGGCGACCGCCGGGCGCTGGCGGTGCGCTGGCGGGCGCGCTGCCCCGCGCTGGCAGGCGTCGTCTTCACTGTTCCGCCGCCGCACACCCTGCCGCCGCTCGGCGCCGATACGCTCGCCGAGGAATTGATGGATTTGACGTTCCTGCTGCGCCCAACGACCTTCTTTCAGGTGAATGTCGCAGCGGCAACGACGCTCCTGACCCTGATCCGCGCCGGTCTTGACGACGAGGCGCGCGGACGCCTGCTCGATCTCTACTGCGGCGCAGGCGCATTCACGCTCCCACTGGCGCGTCACGCCATTGAAGCCGTTGGCGTCGAGGAGTATGCGGGAGCGGTTGCCGATGCAGAGCGGAGCGCCGTCGCCAACCATATCTCGAATGTGCGTTTTATCATCGGCAGCGCCGAAACGGCGTTCACCGCTCTCGAAGGTCAGTTCGATGCCGTTGTGCTCGACCCGCCGCGGCGCGGCTGCCATCCGCGCGTGCTGCAGGCGCTCCTCGACCGCGCGCCACGCCGGATCGTCTATGTCTCGTGCCATCCGGCGACCCTGGCGCGCGACCTCAAGACCCTGATCGCTGGCGGTTACGCTGTTGTGCGGGTCACCCCGGTTGACCTCTTTCCGCAAACGCCGCATGTTGAGAGCGTTGTGGCGCTCAAGCGCGCTTGATAAACCTGGACATTCGTGCAGCGGTCTGGCGCCCGCAGCAGTCGGGTGCACAGGATAGCGTCGCTGCGCTCGCAATGACGCCAGACCACGGGTCATTCGAACAGGCTTCAGACATGGCTGAGCCGGGGTTTCAACTTCAACCTGAACCGGAAGCGGTGGTGCGCGCGCCTCATCTGGCTGGTCTATCCCGAAACGCACACCGTTGTCGAGTATCGCATCGATGGTTCCAAGCGCCTGTGCACCAGTAGTGACGTCCTCGACGGCGCTGATGTCGTTCCTGGCTTTCAGTACCCGCTCGAGCGCCTGTTCCGCGAACCGCGGCGGGCGTGATGTGGCGCCGCCGGGACAGGGCCGGTCCGAACGCTGGCGCACCGAGAAAATGTCAGGACGTTCACCGCACTGCGCCCCGCGCCGCCACCCGCCAGACGGCTTCGATCGCACCGCGTCGCACGCCGATCACCTCATCGAACAGGTTGCTCACCACACAACAGTGGTTCGGCAGCACACGCACCCGTTCGCCAATCGCCGGCTTCTGCGCGCACCGGCTGAAATCTACCACGCCATGCTCCTCGGACAGGCTGACGATCCTGGCTTCGGGGTATTCCAGAATGAGACCGTGCCCCTCCAGCCCAAGGAGGTCAGAAGAAAACGTCTTGCTGCCGCCGTCGATCACGCCGCGATCCGCCGTTGGACGGCTCACGACGGTCGTCAAAACGGTCATGGCGCACTCTTCCAGCCTTAACGCGCCCACGCGCAGGGTATAGCGGTCGCCGTAGACATACATGCCGGCGCGGTACTCGGTTACTTCCGGATGCTCATGCGCGCTCCACATGCCTGCCGTGCCGCCGCCGCTCACCCGCTCGACCGCAAGCCCGCGCTCGCGCAACAGCCGCACCGCTTCGCTCATAAAGGGACCGATTGCCGGGCTTGAGGGGTAGGTCATCAACCCGCCGAAATGCAACCCCGGCGTGCGCGCGATCTGCAATGCCAGTTCGACCGCCTCCATCGGAGTCTGGACACCGCACCGTCCCATGCCGGTGTCACATTCGATGAGCACCGGCAATTCCAGAGCAGTCCCGGACATTGCCACGCCAAGACCGGCGACGACAGCCAGGGAGTCGGCGGTGACGCTCAACCGCACCCGGCGGGCAAGGGCGACCATGCGTTCCAGTTTGGCGCCGCCGACTATGTTGTAGGGGAGAAAAATGTCCTCGATACCGGCATCCGCCATCACCTCCGCCTCGCCGAGTTTCTGGCAGGTAATGCCTGCGGCGCCAGCCGCCACCTGCATCTGTGCGATCTGCGGAATCTTGTGCGTCTTGATGTGAGGACGATTGGCGATGCCATGCTGATCGAGATACGCTTGAAAACGCGAAATGTTCATCTCCAGGCGGTCGAGGTCAATCACAACCGCCGGGGTGTCGAGATCGTCGATGCGCATATTGGCGCCTCTCTCTGCTGATAGAACGCATTCTATTGTACTGCATACGTCGAGAGAAAAGATGACAGTCTGATAAGTTGTGTACTTTCGCACAGGCATCTTCTCATCGCTTTGTCATCTGCACCATCTATGCTATCTCCGGCAGAGTTGTGTCGCTGTGCATCTGACGTAATTTCACGTCCATCACTTGAGCTCGACAGCAGTGCACCTTCGCAGGTTCTGTCGCTGAGTGTAACGTTTTTTCTCTCTGTGTTGCACAATTCCGTTTCTGCGCCCGGTCGTGCGTGCGGATGTCGCGTCATCTGCGAGGGTGGTGGAATATGCGTTCTCGTCTGTGGGTTGTTGGTGCGCTGATAGGTGCGTTGCTGGCGATTGCGCTGGCAGCGCCATCGGTGAGTGAGGCGACGATCCCCAATCGTCAGCCGTGGTTGCATACGCCGGGAACGTGTGGTCCTGCGCTGGAAGGCGCGGTGTTTGGTCGCCCTGGCGATGGCTGTGGCGGAAGCGGCACAACCTTCGACAGCGCCAATGTCGAAGGTCCGGTCATCCTGCGCGACATTGCGACTGCCGCTGCCCCCTGCCCCGGTATCGCCGAGGGCGCGGTCTGCTACCGCATGTGGTATACCGGCTTCGATGCCGGCGGTGTGCGACGCATCGGCTATGCCGTCTCGCCGGATGGCACAACCTGGACGCGCGTGCCGGGAACCGCAGGCAGCGGCGCTGTGCTCAGCCTTGGACCGGCGGGCAACTTCGACAGCGCTGGCGTCTCGTTCCCTTATGTCATCCGCAATGGCGCCGCCTTCGAGATGTGGTACAACGGCTTCAACGGCTCGGTCTTCGCTATCGGCTTCGCCACCTCGACCGACGGCGTGACCTGGACGCGCGTGGCGGGACCGTTGAGCCAGGGCGCGGTTCTGCGTCCGACCGGCGCGGCCACGTTCGATCAGTCGATCGTTGCCGCCCCAGCCGTGATCCGCGATGAAGCCTCGCCGCAACTCCCGTGTGAAAATGGTCGGACGAGCGGCGTCTGTTATCGAATGTGGTATCAGGGCACCGACTCGGCGAACGTTTTTCGCATCGGCTCTGCCCTCTCTCCCGATGGTCTGAACTGGACCCGCGCCGCTGGCGGGAACCCCGTGCTCGGCGTTGGCGCGGCTGGCGAATGGGACGCTGGCAGCGTCGGTGCGCCGGTGGTGATCAGGGATGGCGCGCTGTTCCGCATGTGGTACAACAGCCAGGCGTCCAACCAGAGCATCGGGCATGTCGTGTCGACCGACGGCGTGACGTGGGTGCGTCCCGCGCCGAACCAGGCGGTGTATCGCGGCGCCGACGATCCGGGCACGTTTTCGCCCGACAATGTGTGGACGCCGTTTGTCATCAAGGAAGGCGTCGCCTTCCGCATGTGGTACACCATCAGCAGCCGCCCAAATGCCGTGCGCGTCGGGCAGGCGACGCTGACGCCGGGAACGCCGCTTCCCACGCCGGGTTTGACCCGTAACCTTGGCGAATACACCCTCGCGCTGACAACCCAGGCGATCCCGGCGGGCGGCAGTGTGTTACTGATGCTGCCCATAACCGTGCCGTTCGCCGATGTGACTGCGGGGACAATCACCGGCTTTGGCGCTGGCGCCACATTTGCTGCCGAAGTTGCGGCAGTGACCGACGCCTTCGCACAGGGTGCGGCGCGTGGTGCGCTTGTCATCCGGCTGCCCAACGGCGCTCCCGCCGGCGCCAAGACGATCACGTTCACACTGGCAAACCCGCCATCGACGACATCACTGATGACAGTGCAGACGTCCGATGTGCGCGAAGTGATCGAATACGCAACCGTCGATCTGTCGCAGGCGACGAATATCGGTCCAACCGCAACGCCAACGCCTATCCCGCCGTCTCCCACGCCGGTGACGCCGACCGCGACCGCTACGGAAGGACCGACAGCAACGGCCACTCCGACCGCTACGGAGGGACCGACAGCAACAGCAACCAGCACCCCGCAACCGCCGACGGCAACCAGCACCCCCGTGCCAACGAACACGCCACAACCGCCGACAGCAACGCCAGCGCCGACCGCCGATCCCTCGAATCGCCAGCCATGGCTGCACATTCCCGGCACGTGCCCGGCATCCGTCGAGGGAGCAGTGTTTACGGTCGCCGGTCAGAACTGCGGCGGTGGCGGCGCCAGTTTCGACACCTCGGAGATCTTCCCGCCGATGGTGCTGCGCGATAATGCCACGCCGTCGCTGCCGTGCGAAAACGGGCGCACCAGCGGCGCCTGCTACCGCATGTGGTATGTCGGCGTGGACGGCAGCGGCACGCGGCGCATCGGGCATGCCCTCTCGCCGGATGGCATTACCTGGACGCGCTACATTGGCTCAGGAGTCGGCGGCAGCGTCTTCGGACCGTCCGGCGTGCCCGGCGATTTCGACAGCGCCGGCGTCACGACCATGTACGTTGTGCGCGATGGGAACACCTTCCGCATGTGGTACAGCGGCTTCGGCAATACCGGCGCAATTGAAGGCATCGGGTATGCAACATCACCAGACGGCATCACCTGGACGCGCGTGCCGGGAACTGCCGGAACCGGCGCGCCGAACCGCAATGCGGTTCTGGTCGAGCGCGGCGGCGCCAGCGATTTCGATCAGGATTACATCGTGGCGCCTTCGGTGCTGATCGATGAAGCCTCCCCTGCACTGCCGTGCGAAAATGGGCGCACCAGCGGGCGCTGCTACCGCATGTGGTACGAAGGCATCAATAATGTCGGCGCTTACATGTTCGCCATTGGCTACGCTGTGTCGCCCGATGGGGTCACCTGGACGCAGGTGCCTGGCAGCAGCGGCGGAGGCGCCGTCTTTGCACGCATCAACAACTTCACCGACTTCGACAGCAACAGCGTTGGCGTGCCAACCGTGATCAAGGACGGCGCATTCTTCCGCATGTGGTATGAAGCGAAATCGTATGCCAGGACCGACTTCACGACCGGATATGTCGTTTCGACCGACGGCGTCAACTGGGTGCGCCCAACGCCGAACAATCCGGTCTTCACCGGCGCCGATGATCCCGGCACATTTTCACCGGATGGCGTGTGGGCGGCGCGCGCGCTGAAACTGGGCAGTAGTTACCGCAAATACTACACAGTTAGCATGCGACCGAACGCTCAACGTTTCGGGCTGGCGCAGATGACCCCGGGCGCGCCGCTTGGTACAGTTGCGCTGAATGTGTCCGGCAACCTGTATACGCTCAGTTTTACGACTGCGTCCTTCATCCCGGCTGGCGGCAGCGTCCTGATCACCCTCCCGCCAGATGTTAATTTTGCGCAGGTGGCGCCTGGCGCGATCAGCGGTTTTGGCGCAGGCGCGACCCTGGTTGCCGATCCGGCGGCGGTGACCGATGCCGCCTCCGGCGGCGCGGCGCGCGGCGCGCTCCTCATCCGCCTGCCCAATGGCGCGCCTGCGGGTCCGAAGATGGTGCAGTTCACGCTGGGAACGCCGCCGCCCTCGACGGCGCCGCTGTTGGTGCAGACGTTCGACCTGCGCGAGGTGCTGGAGTATGGCGAGGTGCTGATGAATGGCACACCGCCGCCTGCCACGCCGAGCGCCACGCCCGCGCCGCCAACCAACACCCCGACGCCCACGCCGAGCGCCACGCCCGCGCCGCCAACCAACACCCCGACGCCCACGCCGAGCGCCACGCCCGCGCCGCCAACGGCAACGCCAACCGCCGGACCAAGCGCCACACCTACCGCACTGACGCCGACAGTGACGCCGGTTCCGCCATCGAACAGCGCGCTGCGCTTCGACGGGGTGAACGACGAGGTGCGCGGCGGGCAGATCGCCGGGCTTGGCGGCGCGCAGACCATCGAACTCTGGGTGCGTCCGGCGACCAACGGGCAGAATAGCATCATTATCGTCCATGGCGACGATAACACCGGCTGGTCGCTCGAACTGAACGGCGGACGCGCCACCTGGTGGGTCGCCTCGACCGCTGGCTGGCGCGCGGCGCAGCACCCGACGGCGCTGGTCGCCAATACCTGGTACCACGTCGCGGTGACGTATGACGGTTCGACGGCGCGGGTGTTCGTCAACGGCGCGCCCGGTTCAGCGGCGACCATCGGCGCGATCACGACGGGACCGTTCGTGCGCATCGGCGGGCTGGCAGGGTACGGCTTCTTCAACGGCGACCTCGACGACGTGCGCATCTCGAACATCGTGCGCTACACGGGTGCTTTTACGCCGCCATCGACCACAAGGCTGGCGGCTGACACAAATACGCGCGCGCTCTACCGTTTCAATGAGGGCGTCGGTCAGACGACGGCCGACGCTGCGGGGAACGGCTACAACCTGACGCTTGGCGCAAGTGGCGGCGCCGACAGCGCCGACCCGCTGTGGGTGGCGTCAACCGCGCCGTAAGGGGGGATAAAGTGATCGTGGTCGGGCGTGAAACGAGCTTGCTTTTGCTGTCGCCCGACCTGTTATCCTGTCTCTGGATGGCGCAAGGGCGGGTCTCAGACCAGCCCTTGCGCTATACCTCACGGGATGCCTTGCTTATATCCTTCCTGTCACCTCCACGATTGCCCGCTCCACATCGAGCGCCGGTCCCGGACCGCCGAGCCACGCCAGAAACTCAACATTTCCTGCCGGTCCGATAATCGGCGAGCGGGTGAGACCGTGGGGTGGCAGCCCGATACCGGCGGCGAACGTCAGTGTGTCGCGCAGCACTGCCGCGTGCACCGCCGGATCGCGCACCACGCCACCCTTCCCCACCTGCGCCGGTCCCGCCTCGAACTGCGGTTTAATCAGCGCGACGATCCACGCATCTGGTTGTATGAGGCGCTGCGTAGCGGGCAGGACCAGTTTCAGCGAGATGAAGGAAACGTCGATCACGGCGCAATCGGCGCGGACCGGAGTAGCGGATGATGTCCCTTCCTGTGGCGGCAACGTTTCCAGATAGCGGATGTTGGTGCGTTCGATGACTATCACCCGTGGGTCCTGGCGCAGCCGCCAGTCGATCAGCCCATACCCGACATCTACGGCGTAGACGCGGGCAGCGCCGCGTTGCAGCAGCACATCGGTGAACCCGCCGGTCGAAGCGCCAACGTCGAGCGCCGTCAGGTCCGCAGGCGAAAGCGCAAAGGTATCAAGTGCATGCGCCAGTTTGTAGCCGCCGCGACTGACATACGGCAGCGCGCTGCTCAGCTCGATCGCGGCATCGTCGGGTATCAGTTCGCCTGCTTTGTGCCGGGCGACGCCGTTAACCCGCACCTCGCCAGCCAGGATCAGCGCCTGTGCGCGGGCGCGCGTCTCTGCCAGACCGCGCTGCACCAGCAACTGATCGAGCCGCACCTTCTTTGCCACTACCCCTCACGCTCCAGACGGCGCAGTTCGACTTCCATCTGCGCAATGTACGCATGCAGCCAGGCGGGGGCATCTTTGCCTGCCTCGTCGCGCCGCGCCTTCAGACGGGCAAGATCGGCGCGGCGCTTCGCCAGATCGACTTTGGGACGGGATGGCGGCGGCGCTGGCGGCGGCGCCGGCATGTCTGCCAGATGATCGGCGACGATGCGCGAGACCAGCGCCGATAACGTCATGTCGTATGCGGCAAGATGCGCCTCGAACGCCGCTCGTTGCTCAGGAGTGAGGTAGATACGCACGTGGATCGGCTCACCCTCCACCCCATTCGTGTCCAGGGGAAGTTGGGCAAGCGGATGGTCCGCGAGGATCTGAGACACGACATCCGGCGGTTCGCTGTGGCGCTCACGCACCAGATGTTCGAGGCGCGCCCGGTTTTCGGGTGAAAGGTACAGGCTGGTCTGAATGGTGAACAGTCCCTGTCGCTCAGTCATACGTTTTTCCCTTTTTGACAGGCTATGCGACAACGCCAGCAGACCGGAGCGTCGCAATCTCGTGCGCTACGTAACCGATTTCGGTCAGAATTTCGTCGGTATGCTGCCCCAGCAGCGGCGGCGGTCGGCGGATGGCTGGCGGGGTGGCGGAGAAGTGATACGGCGGCGCCACGACACGAATATTGCCTGCCGTTGGATGCTCGATAGTCACAACGCTTCCCAACGCCTGCACCTGCGGATCGGTGAACACCTGCGCCAGATCGCGCACGGCGCCGCACGGTACGCCAGCCGCATTCAGTTTGTGCTCGATGTCGGCAACGCCCAGGGAGGCAAACACCGGTTCGAGGAGCGCGTTCAGTTCGGTGCGGTGCGCCAGGCGCGACACATTCGTGCGGAAGCGCGGATCGTCGCGGAGCGCCGCAAGTTCGAGCGCGTTGCAGAAGCGAACCCACAAATCATCGGTGCCGACGCCAAGCGTAAAGTAGCCATCGGCGGCGCGATAGACGCCATATGGCACAATTGAGGGATGCTGGTTGCCCGGTCGTGATGGCGCGCGACCGGTGGCGAAATAGTTGCCCGCCTGATACGTCAGCATCGCCAGTTGCCCTTCCAGTAGCGAAGTATCGACCCGCTGCCCTTCACCGGTGCGCGCACGGTGATAGAGCGCCGCCAGAATGGCGTATGCCGCGAACATGCCCGCCATAATGTCGGTGATCGCAATGCCGACGCGCATCGGCGGTCCGCCGGGTTCACCGATCAGGCTCATCAACCCGCCCAATCCCTGGGCGATCTGATCGTAGGCGGCGCGCTCGCGATCCGGTCCCGTCTGACCAAAGCCCGAAATGGAGCAATAGACCAGATCGGATCGGATGGCGCAGCATGCGTCATATCCGAAGCCGCGCCGATCTAGCGTGCCAGGGACGAAGTTCTCCAGCAGCACGTCACTGCTGGCAATCAGGCGGCGCAGCACGGCAGCACCGCGTTCATCACCGAAATCGAGCGCCAGGCTGCGCTTGTTGCGGTTGACGCTGAGAAAGTACGTGCTTTCACCGCCCTCGAAAGGCGGTCCCCATGCGCGGGTGTGGTCGCCGCTACTCGGCTGCTCGACTTTAGTGACATCGGCGCCCAGGTCGCCGAGCATCATCGAGCAGAAGGGACCGGCAAGCGCGCGGCTCAGATCGAGGACGCGCAATCCTTCAAGCGGCAGGGGCATCGATTTCCCCACACGAGCGCGTACATGGCGCTATTCTGGACGTGCAAATCTTTGCAGGATATTATACCATGCTGAGGATGCGCGAAACTGACAGTTTGTTCACGGGGGATCGGGCGTGGCGTGACAGGAAACGCCGTATCGCTTGCGGGCTAAAACCCTTCTGAGCACGTGAAAGCGCTGGAGGGATTGCCTGACCCGGGCAAGGGCTTCAGCCCGAAGCGTCAGGATGCCGCCTGACAATCATGCCTGGACCCATTGCGAGCGCGTGCGGTTCGGTTGGTGAAGTGCATGAGAATATACGGACTCACACGGATTGATAGCCTTCCATCACGCGCGTATTCGTGTCCATTCGTGTTCCTCTGCAACAGAAGCGCCCGCCGCCTGATACGTGATAGTGACGCAAGATGAACACTCCTCTCACCACCATCGACGCTCTGCAACGCGCAGTGGCGCACGCGCCGAAACGTCCGTTTCTATTGTTCGACGGACGATCATTTTCGTATGAGGACACTGCTGCAATTGCCGCCCGCTGGATGGCGCGGTTGCGCGCAGCGGAGGTTGAACGCGGCGACCGGGTGGCGCTGTTTCTGGAGAATAGCCCGGCGTTCGTGACGGCCTACCTGGGCGCGCACATGATTGGCGCAATCGTGGTGCTCGTCAATACCCAGTATCGCCAGACCGAATTGCGCCATATTCTGAACGACTCGGCTGCGAAGGTCGTTGTTGTCGGCGATCAGGCGCACGCCGATCTGGTGCAACAGGCGGACGCGCCCGGCGCGGTCGTTTTCGCGTCTGAAGCGGATCTCGAAGGTGCTGCGGATGCGCCCGATTGGACACGCGCACCCGCGCCGGGTGATCTGGCGCTGATCGGGTATACCTCGGGGACGACCGGGCGATCCAAGGGCGCCATGCTCACTCACGCCAATCTCATGGCGAATAGCGCCGCCGTTACCCGCGCCTGGCGCTGGACGGAATACGACCGGTTGCTGTTGCCGCTGCCGTTATTCCACATTCACGGTCTTGGCGTCGGTCTCAATGGGACGCTCTTCAGTATGAGCACGGTCGATCTGCGGCGCGGCTTCGATGCGACAGATGTACTCGATACCCTGGCGCGCGGTCAGACGACGATGTTCTTCGGGGTGCCGACGATGTATACCCGTCTGATCGCCGAAGCGCGGCGGCGGGCAGCAGGAATGCCGGTGCGCGTCGAGGGCATGCGCCTGTTCGTCTCCGGATCGGCGCCGCTCAGCCCACAGACCTTTGCCGAATTCGAGGAACTGTTCGGTCATCGCATCCTGGAACGCTACGGCATGACCGAAACGGTCATGAACCTGACCAACCCCTACGACGGTGAGCGTCGTCCTGGAACGGTGGGGATGCCATTTCCAGGGCAGGAAGCGCGCATTGTCGATGTGCGCACTCGCCAGCCGCTCCCCGACGGCGAGATTGGCGAAATTCAGGTGCGCGGTCCGAATGTATTCGTGGGGTACTGGCGCAACCCGCAGGCGACTGCCGCAGCGTTCGACGCTGACGGCTGGTTCAACACCGGTGACCTGGGTTGGCGCAGCGCCGACGGGTATTTCACGATCACAGGGCGCGCCCGCGAACTGATCATCAGCGGCGGGTACAACATCTACCCGCGCGAGGTCGAGGAAGTGTTGCTAGAGCATCCCGCCGTCGCCGAGGCTGCTGTGATCGGTCTGCCCGATGCGGAGTTTGGCGAGCAGGTGGTGGCGGTGGTCGCGTTGGCAACACCAGCGACCGGCGGGTTGGAAGCGGAATTGATCGACTGGTGCCGCGCGCGCCTGGCGAGTTACAAAAAACCGCGAAAGGTCGTGTTTGTGTCGTCGTTGCCGCGCAATGCACTGGGCAAAGTGCAAAAGCATGCGGTGCAACAGCAACTTCAGCAGGCGCAACCGGAAAGGACGCCACAATGAATTATGATGATCTTGCTGCCGAGCTGCGCGAATGTGTCAGAGGCGATGTGCAGGCTGATGCGATTTCACGCGCCCTCTACGCGACGGACGCGAGCATCTATCAGATCGAGCCACTAGGCGTCGTGCTGCCAAAGGACGAGGCGGACGTTGCAGCAGTCGTGCAATTGGCGCGCCTGCGGCGCCTGCCGATTGTGCCGCGCGGCGGCGGCACCAGCCTGGCGGGGCAGGCAGTGGGGCGCGCTATTCATCTCGATTTCACCAAGTACATGAACCGCCTGCTGGACGTGAATAATGATGAACAGTGGGCATGGGTCGAACCGGGGATCATCCTCGATCAACTGAATGCGGAACTGGCGCCGCACCATCTCAAGTTTGCGCCGGATGTCTCCCCATCGAACCGCGCGACGATCGGCGGCATGATTGCCAACAATTCGTCCGGCATGTACTCGCTGGTGTATGGCAAGACCATCGATCACGTGCTGGAGTTGAAGGTCATGCTGTCCGACGGCAGCATCACCACCTTTCGCCCGCTCGATGAGGCGGAACTGAACGCGCGGCTGGCAGACCCGGAACTTGAAGGGCGCATCTATCGCACTGTGGCGCGCCTGGCGCGCGAGCACGCCGATGAGATTGCGCAGCGCTACCCCAAAGTGCTGCGGCGTGTCGGCGGCTACAACCTCGATGCGTTCGTTCCGGTGATCGACAATGGGCACACCCGCTACGGCATCTTGTTCGGCGCGCGCGCACCCGACCGACGATTCAACATGGCGAACATGATCGTCGGCTCGGAAGGGACGCTGGCGCTCGTGCTGGCGGCGCGCCTGCGTCTTGTGCCGCGCCCGACGCATACCGCCATTGCCATTCTGGAGTTCGATACACTCGATGCCGCGCTCGATGCGGTGGTTCCCTGCCTGGAATGCCAGCCAGCCGCCGTCGAACTGATAGACGACATTCTGCTCGATCTGACGCGCAAATCGCGCGAATATGCGCAGTATCTGGCGATGTTCGTCCAGGGAACGCCAGGTGCGTTGCTCCAGGTCGAGTTCTTTGGCGAGACCGAGGATGAGGTGCATGCCAGCCTGACGCGGCTGGACCAGCATCTGCGCACCCGGTGCAGCGCCATCACCCCTATCGTTGATGCGCGCCGGAAGAACGCGGTGCTGGCGGTGCGCAAGGCGGGGCTGCCGCTGCTCCAGTCCCTCTCGCCCGACCTGAAGCCCGAAACGTTCGTTGAAGACTCTGCTGTGCCGCCGGAGAAGTTGAACGTCTATCTGCGGCGCTTCCGCGACATCTGCCACGCGCATGGCGTGCAGGTCGCTTTTTATGGACACGCCAGCGTCGGCGTCATTCATGCCCGCCCGCTGCTCAATCTGAAGAACGCCGATGATCTGCGCAAGATGCGCGCGATTGCAGAGCAGATCAAAGACCTGGTGATTGAGTTTGGCGGCGCGCTCTCCGGCGAACATGGCGACGGGATGCTGCGTGCCGAGTTCAACCGCGAGTTGTTCGGCGCAACGTTGTACGAGGCGTTTCGTGAGATCAAGCATACGTTCGACCCTTACGAAATCTTCAACCCTGGCAAAATTGTCGACGCCCCGCCAATGGATCGCCATTTGCGCTACGGTGAGCACTATCATCCGATCCGGTTGCACACCCACTTCCGTTTCAGCGACGCCGGCGGCATTGTCGGCGCAGTCGAGTTGTGCAACGGCAACGGTCTGTGCCGCAAACTCTCCGGCGGCACGATGTGCCCCAGTTACATGGTGACGCGCGACGAAGAACATTCGACGCGCGGTCGCGCGAATGCGCTACGCATGGTCTTTTCCGGCGCGCTCCCGCTCGACGCACTCACCGGCGCACGAATGAAAGAGGTCATGGACCTCTGCCTGGAATGCAAGGGTTGCACCGGCGAATGCCCGTCGCGGGTCAATATGACCCGCCTGAAATCGGAATGGCTATCGATCTACTACGAGCATCACGGCATCCCGTTGCGGTCGCGGGTGTTCGGCAGCATTCGGACGATCAGCGAACTTGGCAGTCGCCTCGCGCCGCTGGCGAACCGTTTGCTGGCGCTGCCATTCATTTCGCTGCTCCAGGAACGGCTGATCGGTATCAGTCGCCACCGCCGCCTGCCGCCATTCGCGCCGCAACCATTCCACCGCTGGTTTGCCAGCCGCCAGGCGTCGGTTGATGCCGACCGACCTTCAGTTGTTCTCTTCCCCGATACCTTCGCCGACTACAACGACCCGCATATTGCGCAGGCAGCCGTGCGCGTGCTGGAAGCCGCCGGGTATCGCGTGCTCCTGCCGACGCGCCGCATCTGCTGCGGACGTCCGCAGATCTCGAAGGGATTGCTGAAGGAAGTCAAGGCGTTGGCGCAGCGCCAACTCGACGCCCTGGGACCCTACGCCGCCACCGGCATTCCGATCATTGGTCTTGAGCCGAGTTGCATCCTGACCTTCCGCGACGAGTATCCCGACCTGCTCGAGGATCCGCGCACCGCGACGCTGGCGCAGATGTCGTTCCTGTTCGACGAGTTTCTGGCGCGCGAGGTGCGCGCCGGTCGCGCACCCTTGCGCTTCCGCGCCCAAGCGCCGCGCCGGTACCTGTTCCACGGGCACTGCCACCAGAAGGCGCTAACCGGCAGCCATCACGCGCTAGCGCTGCTCCGCATGATCCCTGGCGCCGACGTGCGCGAGGTCGATAGCGGATGTTGCGGCATGGCGGGTTCCTTCGGATATGAGGCAGAGCACTATGCTATCTCGCAGAAGATCGGTGAACGGGCGCTCTTCCCGGCGGTGCGCGCACTGCCTGCCGACGCCGGGATCGTTGCCATGGGAACCAGTTGTCGCCAGCAGATCGTCGATGGAACCGGACGACACGCGCGGCACCTCGCCGAAGTATTGGCGGATGCTCTCGAAGAGTAGCGATGCCGTCACGCAGAAGTAACAGTTTCTTCTCTTTATATTTTTTCATGGCGTGCTACAATCTGCCAACATAGAGGGACGAATCCGTGGCGGCATCTTCTGGAATGACGCCGCCTGCACAGGAAAGCAGTCCAAGGCATCTCCGAACGCCCAAGCAGAAGCCAGAAGTAAACAGCGCGGTCGGCGCGAGGTGATCAGCGACGATGATCCCCGCAGCGCGGGCCGCTTTTTATTCGATGCCAGCATCTTCCCTCTGGGTATGCAACCGGTATGAGGGAGCAACGATAGCCTATGATTGCAGAACTCAAACGCCTGGTCGTTGGCCGCCCGCTCGCCAACGAACAGTTAGTCCACGAACGATTGCCCAAGCGCCTGGCGCTTGCCGTTTTCTCGTCCGACGCACTCTCATCGACGGCATACGCCACCGAGGCGATCCTGATCGTTCTATCTGTTGCGGGCGCGGCGGCGCTCTGGCTTGCCACCCCGCTCGCGCTCGGCATCGCCGTGCTGCTGATGACCGTCGCCTTCTCCTACAGCCAGACGATCAAAGCCTACCCGCAGGGAGGCGGCACGTACATCGTCGCGCGGGAAAACCTGGGAACGATCCCGTCGCTCACGGCGGCATCGGCACTGTTGATCGACTACATCCTCACCGTTGCAGTCAGTATGTCGGCGGGAGTGGCGGCGATCACCTCCGCATGGCCCGTGCTCGAACCGTACCGCGTCGAACTGGCCGTCGGGTTGATCGGTCTGGTCAGCCTGGCAAACCTGCGCGGCGTCAAAGAGTCGGGCGCGCTGTTTGCTATTCCGACGTACACCTTCGTCGCCAGCATGTTCCTGCTGATCGGAACAGGTCTGGTGAATGTCGTGACCGGCAATGTCACGTCTGCGCCACCGCCGCATACACCCTACCTGCCACCTGAAACCAGCGCGCTTTCGTTGTTCCTTATTCTGCGCGCCTTTGCAGCGGGTTGCACGGCGCTGACCGGCATCGAAGCGATTGCCGACGGCGTTCCTGCCTTCAAGAAACCGGAGGCGCGCAACGCTACGGTCACGCTGGCGATCATGGCGGCGCTGCTGATCGCCATGTTCCTCGGCGTCACGGTGCTGGCGAATGCCTATCACATCATTCCCGATGGCAGCCACGAGCCGGAAACGGCGAACTCGCAACTCGCGCGCGCCATTTTCGGCGCGGGATCGCCCTTCTATTTCCTGCTCCAGATTGCAACGATGGCGATCCTGGTGCTGGCATCGAACACTGCTTTTGCCGATTTTCCGCGGCTGGCGTACTTCCTGGCGCACGACCGCTACTTTCCGCGCCAGTTCACCCAACGCGGCGATCGGTTGGTCTTCTCCAACGGCATCGTCGCCCTGGGGTTGATCGCATCGATCCTGGTGGTCGCCTTCCACGCGCGTGAACAGGCATTGTTGCCGCTCTACGCCGTTGGCGTGTTCATCTCATTCACCATCTCGCAGGTCGGCATGGTGCAGCGCTGGCGGCGGGTGCAGACGCCGGGGTGGCGCCGCAGCGCCATGATCAACGGCTTCGGCGCGCTGATGACCGGGATTGTGATGCTGGTGCTGGCAGTGACGAAGTTCCGCGAAGGAGCATGGGCGGTGCTGCTGCTCATTCCGATCATGGTGATCGTCCTGCTGCATATCCACAACCACTATGTTGCGGTCGCCGAGCAATTGTCGCTGGAAGGCGCGCCACGCCCTTCGCCAGTGCGCCGTCACACGGCGCTGGTGCTCGTCAGCGGCGTTCATCGCGGTGTGATTCCTGCGCTGCAATATGCGCTGTCGATCGCACCCGACAATGTGACGGCGGTATATGTCGATCTTGATGCAGAGAATACGGAAAAGATCAGGCGCAAGTGGAATGAGTGGGGATGCGGCATCCCGCTGGTCATTCTGCCATCACCGTACCGCTCGCTCATGCAGCCGCTGCTCCAGTACATCGACGAAGTCGAGGCGCGCTACGATGACGACGTGCTGACCATCGTTTTGCCGGAATTTGTGCCATCGAAGTGGTGGCAGCATATGCTCCACAATCAGACCGGGCTGCAACTCAAAGCCGCGCTCTTCTTCAGCCGCGGCAAGGTGGTGACAAGCGTGCCGTACCATCTGGAGCATTGACCATTCCCCCGTGATCACCGTCACCAATACTGGCTGCATCGCGCGCGGCGATGCGTGGGTATGCCTGCCTCCCCGGTGACGATTATCTGTGTCGTTTCTGGGAGCGCAGAAGCTATGAGCAATAGCCACGCCGAACGCAGCGGAGCAGCGTCAGGCGCAAGCACGGGTTGGGCGGCTTTCATTGCCGTGAACTTCCTTGTTCCACACCTTCAGGCTTCTTCAACAGAATGTAGGCTCTCTTACTTTCGTGTTCGTAACCTTCATAAGGGCGCCGTATCACGGCTTCTTGCACCTTGAAACCAACCTGTTTAGCGATCTCAAGTACGCTATCTACGTTCAAAAAATGCCACGTCGCCTTAGCGCCGCTTACGCCGAGAAAATCCGCTACTTCGATAGATTCTTCCCCAACATGAAAGCTAAATAGACAAATCGCATCTGGTCGCAACAATCTAAACCATTCTCTTAATGCCTGCCTGACCTCGGTGTATGTGAAATGGACTATCGCGTAGAATGCAATAATCCCATCCGCGGAACTTGAAGCCATTCTCGACTCCAGTATATCATCCACAACAAATTCTATATCGCCAAAATTCTGTCTTGCTAAATGGATAGCGGCTTCGGAGAAATCAAGACCAACGATTCTGTGTCTGCTTTTGTCGTGGATATATTTCGTTGTCTGGCCAGAACCACAGCCAAAATCATATATCAGACTTCCTTGTGGCAACATCTCATTGAAGCGATCTAATATATTTCGGTCAAATGGCTTGTTTTCTAATTCTTTCAAGAATTGTTCCGCATACTCTCTGGCTGTTCGGTTATAACAATCCATTACTTCACGAGCATTGTATTTTTGCATGCTATACCCTTGCACTATTTGCAATTTTCTTGCCAGCAGCGGCATAACGTTTGGGTTGACCGGCTTGCGACAGAGCGGCGAAGCCGGGCGAGGATGAAATGATCCCCCAGCGCAGCCATGCCAGAGCAAGTCCGGTTGAAAAACGGGTTAGCCCTGCTTTTCCCAGACAAGCCGTTCCACTGCATCGAATTTCTCCGCGACCTTGAGGAAGAGATCAGCCCAGCCGCTGCTGAGGCTGATCTCTTGAAGTGGGCCCGTCGGCGCAAAAAGAACCGAGACCGTGAGGTTGCCCGGCAAATCGCCTGATCGAACCTGCGCGAGCAGCGCCTGAATCTCTTCTCTGGCTTGATCTGAATCGACCCAGGATGACCGTGAGAAGTCGTTGTCTGGCAAAGAAACGAGTTCTAGCGCCGACTCCAGAACGTGTATCAGCCCCTGTATCGGATTGACCAGATCAATCCCTTCGTGGATGAGATCTTTCGTGCGAACGAGATGCATGGTTTTGGAGAGGGCGAACGGCACGCGCTTCAGCCACGCGCGGAGCGAGTGCAGCGAGCGGAGCGTGTCGGCTGAACGCAGTGCTGGGCTGCTTCACTCGGACTCCTCCGCATACTCTTCTCGAACATTGTCCGAAAGCAATAACTCAGAATCGCCTTTCCATTCTGCCAGGACATTGTTTCTGTCACTGCGCGGTATCCATATCCACAAGCCCATACCGACGCCGATGCTTGACAGCGAAGCCTGGATCCTGGTTGACCCCCTGCCTTCTGCGGGTTTCGCCGCCACATCCGCCCTGGTATCTTGTGGCACAGAGACCGTTCCTGTTTTGTCAAGCCAGCGGACCTGGTGAGCCAGAAGCCTCTGATATTCACGTTCATCAACCGGAAATACATCAGTATGAGCAGTATAGATCATATCCTGGACGCGCAGGTCTGCACAGCACTGCGGGAGCGGGGAGTGTTGCAGCGTCCTGATGCCTGAAAAGTGCGATGCAACGTGAGGGTTTGCGGAAAAAACCCGTTCCCGCGAAGTCCCGGTTCTCCCGGCAATGACGGTCATTCCGTCAGAAGTCATCCGCGCCAGGGTTGCCGCGCCCGATCCGCCGCTTCTCGCTGCCTGGCTGCGCCTGCGCCGTCAGGACGAAGACCGCTGCGCCAATGATTGCTCCGAGAACGCCCGGCAGGGTCACCACCTGATCGGCGTGAACGATGCCACTGCCGATGATGCCGCCAAGGAGCGCGCCAAAGACGCCTGCCAGCGCCCGCGCGACCGCGTTCCCGGACACAGAACGGTGCGGCGGCGCCGCGCCAAGCAGCGCCGCTACACATACGCCTGTCATGATCCAGATCACATATGCCATTGCGCTCACGGCGTCGTCGGCGCCGCGGGTTGCTCAGGAGTCGCAGGCTGCGACGGCTGCAACGGTTGTGTTGATGTCCGTTGCCCCGACGACGGGTTGGGCACAACCGTTGTGCCGGTTGCCATCTGGTTCAGCAACAGGGTGATGTTGGTATTGGGATCGATGAACCAGATGTTGCCGCTCTTCAACATTTCGACCATCAACTCTCGGACGCGCAGTTCAAACAATTCCGGGTTCTCGCGCCAGTAGCGCCCCTGGATCGCGCGCACCTGCGCCTCACGGTTCGCCGCTTCGAGCGCCGCTGCGGTCTGCCCTTTTTCGCGAGTCAGCGCCACGCGCGCCTCCTGCTCCGCCTGGAACAGGTTGTTCGCCTGTTCTGCCTCGATCTGCTGGCGACGCCGCTCCTCGGTTTCGATCTTCACTTCCAGATTCGCCTTTTCGGAGAGGAGGCGAGCATACTCATCGCTGACCTTGATATCGAGCACCTTCACCGCTTCGATGACAACGAAGAGTTGATCGGCAGGGCTTTGCTGCCCAGGTCCGGGCGGCGACGTCAGATTGGCGCGAATACGTTGTGAAAACCCGCCGCGGTCAGAGAGCGCCTGGTCGAGCGTGAACTGCGTGCTGGCGCTCTTCAAGGCATCAGATGCAAAGCCTTCAAGTTGCAGGCGGAGCAGATCATCTTCCGCGCCAAGGCGCGCATACATCTGGCGTAACGACTCGGGATCGGTCTTCCGGCTGAAGTCGATCTGAATGTCGATGTCGTACAGTTGCTTATCGCTGCTGGCGACATTCTGCGTGATCTGAAGCGTCTGACGACGGACGTTCACAATCTCGACGCGCGTGAGCGGCGCGAAGGGGCGGAAGAAGACGCCCGGCTCCTGCACGCCTTCAACGGCGCCGCTGGTCACAATGATGCCGCGTTGTCCCTCGTCCACCTGCACAAAGCGCGCGGTCGCCGCTCCCAATCCGACGATGATCAGCAGTACAAACACGATCGCAATAGTTCGCCCTGCGACATTCATGCCCTTTCCTCCTTGTTGTGTTGATGAGGGGCTCTGACGTTTTCGATCGGACATCCTGGTTCTCCGGCGTGACGCGCCCTGCGTGTGCGTTTGTCCCATTATACGAGGAGATATGCGGATTGTCACTATGCGGATGGGGCGGGTGGGAGAATGGCATTTCAGGGGCATGCGCACCCGCAGACGCGATTGTCGCGATGCGGATGGGGCGGGTCTCAGACCCGCCCTTACGCCATCCAGGGTCAGTTGTCAAACGGGCATTC
>ERZ1685332.88-NODE-88-length-24982-cov-17.239178_pt1 | contig 24982 bp, 19 predicted proteins | sample MGYA00580193_ERZ1685332 | MGnify/ENA primary metagenome ERZ1685332 (study PRJEB41501, sample SAMN08275520) | hot springs metagenome | biome: alkaline hot spring; material: microbial mat | place: Russia: Ush-Beldyr | collected 2015-07 | depth 0.5 m m ...
GGCAGTGCTCGTCGCCGTCGGCGAAGGGGTGCTACTCGCCGTGGCGGTCGGCGTGTTGCTCGCCGTCGGCGAAGGGGTGCTCGTCGCCGTGGCAGTGTTCGTTGCCGTGGCAGTGCTCGTCGCCGTCGGCGAAGGGGTGCTACTCGCCGTGGCGGTCGGCGTGTTGCTCGCCGTCGGCGAAGGGGTGCTCGTCGCCGTGGCAGTGTTCGTTGCCGTGGCAGTGCTCGTCGCCGTCGGCGAAGGGGTGCTACTCGCCGTGGCGGTCGGCGTGCTACTCGCCGTCGGCGAAGGGGTGTTCGTTGCCGTTGGAGTATTTGACGGCGCGGGGGTGTCTGTCGGCGTTGCAGTGGCGATGGGGAGCGGAGTATTGGTTGCCCCTGGCGCTGTCACTTCGACAAAAACATACGCCGCGCCGGTTGCCGGTCCAAAGAGCGCGTCGCCATACGCCCCGGCGATAATGGCGTTTCCGTCGATGCCGACCGACCAGCCGAGCCGATCGCCGCTATCGGTGTCGCTGCCTATCAGTTTTACACGTTCGATCCAGGTCGCGCCGCTGCGATCGAAAACGTAGACTGCGCCACTGGCGGGACCGTTCGCGCCATGCAACGGCGCTCCAACGACGAGGCGCTGGCTGGAAAGCGCCAGCGCACTGCCGAAGCGATCACCGGCGATCGTATCGCTGGCGACAAACTTCTGACGCTGCACCCAGGAAGATCTGTTAAACTCAAAAAGATAGACTGCGCCGCTGAAACTGCCGATAACACGGTGCAAGGGCGCCCCAACCGCGAGCCAGCCGTTATTCAATGCCAGCGCACTGCCGAAGCGATCTCCGGCAATCGTGTCGCCAGCGGACACTTTGTGCCGCTGCGTCCAGGCAACGCCATCGAACTCAAAGAGGTAGACCGCGCCACCCGCGCCGTGCAGCGGTGCGCTAACTGCCAGCCAGTTATCGTGCAACACCAGTGCGCTGCCAAAACGGTCGCCAGGGACGGTATCGACGCCGATCAGTTTCTGGCGTTGCACCCAGGCGACGCCGTCGAAGGCGAAGACATAGACTGCGCCAGCATCCCTGCCATACGAGTCGTGCAATGGCGCGCCGACAATCAGCATGTTCTGACTGATTGCGATGGCGTTGCCAAACTGCGCCAGCGATTCGGGATCACCGGGGGTTATGATCGCCTGCCGTTGCCAGCTGGCGTTCGAGAAGAGATATACTGCGCCAGCATCCTGCGCACCGATGCTGGCATATGGCGCTCCCACCGCTGTCTGCACCCCATCGGTCGCCACCGCTGCACCGAGATACGCGCCTGCCAGAACATCGGACATGCCCAGACGCGCCTGCTGCGCCCAGGATGCAGCGCTGCGGGTAAAGGCGTAGGCGGCGCCCGCGTTGGGCGCCAGGTCCGACTTGCCGTATGCGCCGACGATCGCCGTGTCGCCTGCAAGCGCGACCGACAGACCGAAATAATCGTACTGTGCAGCATCAGCGGCGATCAGTTTCGTTTGCGAGAAGGTCAGGGATGATTGCGGCAGCGCCAATCGAACAGGCGCAAAGAACGCAATCAGCGCGATAACCAGGACGCCGGCAAGACGCGCGCTGAACGTGGCATGATGGCGCATGAGACGCCTCCTGTAACGATGCTCGAATGGGATGTGTGCCTCACGCTGCCTTTATCATATCAGGCAAACCACAGACAGAAATGATGACCAAAGTACCATAACCGATGGACCCGTCGCTGTGAGTACTACTTTACCTCCTGACTCTGGACAGAATATGAACCCAATGTGAAAAAGGTGTTATCCACGGCGCGTGACCAAACAGCGGAGACAGCGGTTGTACTAAGGAGTGCGGATAAATGCTCGTATGAGTAGAAAGGATCATGTCAGCAATGACCAGAGCGATTCGTCTTATTGTGATTACATCACCCGATCAACTCGATCAGGAGTGGATCAATCGCCTGGCGCGCGAGGCGGAGATCGAGCATCTTGATCGCGTGGGCAGCGTGGCAGCCGGCGTCCTTCTTGCCCGGCAGAGCCGGGCTGATCTGGTCATTGTGGATCGTGACGTCGAGCAAATTGAAACGGCGATCCGACAGATCTTCACCCATGTTCCTTCCACCCTGTGCATTGCTATCACGCCATCGGCGGATGTCCCAACGCTGCGGCGGCTGGTGATGGCCGGGGCGCGTGATGTCATCAGCCGCCCGATTCACCATTCTGACATCATGAACAGCATCCGCTCGGTGGTAGCGGCAGAACGTGATCGCGCCGTTCGCGCCGCATCGAACAGCGACCGGCAACTGGGGCGATTGGTTATGGTTGTGGCGCCAAAAGGCGGGGTTGGCGCCACGACCATCGCCACCAATCTGGCGGTTGCGCTGCGTCAGGTGACGAATACCAGCGTCGCGCTTGCCGATATGGGGTTACAATTTGGCGATGTGGGCGTTCAGTTGAATATCTGGTCGCGCCACACCCTGCACGATCTGGTGATGCACGCCAGCGAACTCGATGATACGCTCTTTGAGAAAGTGCTGCAGACGCACAGTTCTGGCATCAAGGTATTGCTAGCGCCGCATGAACTGGAAGCGGCAGGCGAAATCTCAGGCGAAGCGATGAATGCGGTGTTGCAGGGTCTGCTGGCGCGTCATACCTATGTGGTATGCGATACCTGGTCATTCCTCGATGAAGTGACCGAAACTCTGCTTCAGAAAGCGGACGATGTGCTGGTCGTCACAACGCCGGAAGTTCCGGCGCTGCGCAATACGAAGAGTTTTCTGGAGCATCTCACGCGCAATGACCTGACGCAGGGACGGATCACGCTGGTGCTCAACCGCTTCCCAAGTGTCAACGGCATTGCTTTGCACGATGTGCAAAAGCACCTGCGCTACCCGGTCGGCGCCAACATCCCGAGTGAAGGAGAGCCGATCACGCACAGCATCAACCGCGGCGTGCCGATTGTGATGGCGCAACCCCATAGTTGGGCGAGCCAGAGTCTGCTGCGCCTGGCAGCGTATGTGGCCGGCGACAACGCAAACCCGCTTTCGCTCCAGCATTCGGGCGAAAAGAAAACCGGGAAGCCTGCTCTGCCAGGTATGAAGGGGCGGCGCGGCTTATTGGGCCTGATGCGCGGTACGTAGCGGCGGGACTACACTTCCGCCATTTTGTATCCGACGCCGCGCACTGTCAGAATCAGGCGCGGGCGCGAGGGTTCCGCTTCGACTTTTTCGCGCAGCCGGCGCACGCAGACATCCACCAGGTTCGTCTCGCCGACGTAGTCGTACCCCCAGACTTCGCGGAAGAGGGTTTCGCGGTCGAACACATGACCGGCGTTGGCGGCAAGGAAGTAGAGCAACTCGAACTCCATCGGCGTCAGGTTGACGTCTTTGCCGCGCACCGTCACCCGATGGCGCGGTTCGTCGATTTCGATCTCGCCCACGCGAACGATCGGCGGCGCAATGCGGTGCTTGTACCCCTCGACGCGCCGCAGAATGGCATCGACGCGCGCGATCAACTCGGCGGTTTTGAACGGCTTGGTAATATAGTCGTCGGCGCCAATCTCGAAGCCGTGCACAATGTCGTCGGTGCCATCACGAGCGGTCAGAATGATGATCGGAACGTCGGAACGCTCGCGGATGCGCTGGCATGCCTCGAAGCCATCGACATACGGCATCATGACATCGAGAATGACGACATCGAACTTCGATTCGTTGAATGCTTTCAGCGCTTCCAGCCCGTTCTTGACGGCAACGATCTCGTACCGCGGATCCTTCAGCGTCACCTGAATCAGCGTGCCAATCGATGGATCATCGTCCGCAATCAGGATGCGGCGCGGATGAATATTTTCTTCGTGGGCGCGTTCGGCAAGTCGGCGCATGAATCGCATAGTAGTACCATGTTCCTCCGTACTGTACGCAGTATAACGACTCTTGCGTCGGACGTAAAGAGGGGAAAACGGGATCAGGAGGTCCAGCGTGTTAAGATATTTTCACGATCGAACAGGACGATTGCGCCGGCAAAGGAGAGCGCCGCCAGAAACGCCAGCGCCGCGCTTGCGATGAACGCCAGCAACGGCGTCAGCACCACCACGCCAAGCAACTGCGCGATAAAAAGCGCCAGGATCGGCACAACCACGACGGCTGCAACCTGCTGGGCGGTGCGCGGATCATTGACCCGCCCCGAAATGGCGACAGTCGCTGCGACCATGAGCAACGCCAGTGATGGTGAGCCGAGCAGCAGAAGCACCCACCAGCCACCGCCGAGAATGACCCGGTAGACCTGATCGCTGAGGACCACCAGACGCAGCGCCAGGACGAAGATCAACGCAGCACCCCAACTGATCACAATCGCCGGGACGAGCGATGCCAGGCACTTGCCAAGCAACAGTTCCCAGGTCTGGATCGGCGCTGCCAGCAGCGGCTCCAGCGTGCGGCGCGTCTTCTCGCCGACAATACTATATGATGCGATTGCCGACGGAATGAGCAGCGGCATTATCAGAAACATCAACCCAAACTGCTTTCCCATCACCGCCTGTCCCAACTCCATGTCCGACAAACCCGCAAACGACGGGTCGGCGATGACGGCGCCGAGTTGACCGGAGTCCTCATCAGGAGTGACGCCTATCAGATACACTGCCACGATTGGCAGGATCGTCAGCAATAGCGGCGGGATCAGGATCGTCATCCACAGGGTGCGTTCGCCGCGCAGTTCGAGCCATTCTTTCTCCAGAATGATAAGCGCTTTACGCATGTGCTCGCTCCTGTGGCTCTCCTTCGCGCACCAGTTGCAAATAGACGTCTTCAAGCGAATGTTCGCGCGGTTCGACGTACCGGATGGCGGCGCCGGCTTCGATCAGCGCGCGCACCAGCGGCGGGTTTTGCTCATCGGGGTTGTCGAGCGAGATGTTCAGCACGTCGCCGTCAGCCGCAGCGGCGTGAACAAACGGAAGAGCGCGCACTGCGTCCATGAATGATTCAGCGGCGCCTGCAATGCGGATGCGCACACCATTGCCGAAAAGTTCGGCGCGCAAGGCTGCAGGGGCGCCAATGCGCAGAAGGCGGGTGCGGAACACCGCGATCACATCGCACAACTCGTCGGCTTCCGGAAGATTATGGGTGGTCAGGAAGATTGTCCGTCCCTCGGCGCGCAGTTCCTTGATGAACTCTCGCACTGTGCGAGCGGCTTCCGGGTCGAGACCGGCGGTTGGCTCGTCGAGAAAGATAACCTCTGGTTCGTGCAGCAACGCGCGTGCAATCGCCAGTTTCTGCCGCATGCCCTTCGAGAAACTGCCGACCGGGTCATCGCGCCGGTCCCATAGCCCCAGCATACGCAGATAGCGTTCCGTTTGCGCCCCGGCACGGGTTGCGTCGAGATCGTAGAGGCGCGCAAAGAAGCGCAGGTTCTGGTGCGCGCTGAGGCGTTCATACAGTCCCGGGCTTTCGGTGAGCAACCCGACGTTGCACCGGATCATCTGGTCGTCTTCACCGAGTCGATACCCGGCCACAACGGCGCTGCCAGCGGTTGGCGCGATCAATGCCGCCAGCATACGCACCGTGGTGGTCTTCCCGGCGCCGTTGGGTCCAAGAAAGCCGAACACTGCACCCTGCGGCGCTGCGAGCGACAGACGCTCGACCACAACGCGCGCACCGAATGCGCGGGTCAGTTCATGGGTTTCAATCGCGTTCATGGGAGGGAAAGGAACGGCAAGAGGCGGATGGATTGCGTCGCAGAGCGCCTCCTGCCGTTGCGGCGTCATTCGAGATAGCCGCGCAGACCGCGACCGTAGTGCGGATGGCGCAACTTGCGCAGCACGCGCGCTTCAATCTGGCGGATGCGCTCACGGGTGATGCCAAACTCGCGCCCGACCTCTTCCAGGGTGCGGTAGTGCCCGTCGTACAACCCGTAGCGCAGTTGAATGATGCGGCGCTCGCGCTCGGGCAGTTTCTCGAGCGCGCTATCGATCTGTTCGCGCAGGATATGGTGTGATGCGCTCTCCATCGGTGTCACGCCTTTGCCGTCTTCGATGAAATCAGCGAGCACCGAGTCCCCTTCTGCGCCGATCGGGGTTTCGAGCGAGATTGTCTGGCGCGCGGCTTCAAGCACCCGCCGCACCTTCTCGACCGGGATGCCAAGTTCGAGCGCGATCTCGTCTGGCGTCGGATCGCGCCCGGTGGTCTGCTGGATGCGGTTGCTGGTGCGCATCACGCGATTGATCGTTTCGCCAACGTGCACCGGCAGCCGGATCGTGCGGCTCTGATCGGCGATCACGCGCGTGATCGCCTGGCGGATCCACCATGTGGCATACGTGGAAAACTTGTATCCTTTGCGATAATCGAACTTTTCGGTGGCGCGCATTAAGCCGATATTGCCCTCCTGGATCAGATCGAGCAGCGACATGCCACGCCCAAGGTATTTTTTTGCAATCGACACGACCAGGCGTAGATTTGCCTGGATAAGGCGCTCGCGCGCCGCCTGACCTTCCTGAACCCAGCGATGAAGCTGGAGGCGTTCTGCAGCGGTGTAATCGCCATTCTGCAAGCGCTCGTTCGCCTGCTCGCCACGTTCGACCTGTTGCGCCAGTATAATCTCTTCCTGCGCGGTCAACAGGTTCACCCGACCAATTTCACGGAGGTAGACCCGGACAGGATCATCGACTCCCGCACCGTCAACATCGGCGTCGAGGTCGTGATCCAGCGAGTCGTCATCCTGCTCGTGGGCTGCGTGAAACAGGTCGGCGTTGTGATCGAAGGGGTCGTGATCGCCAGCAGCACGCTCAAGTATTTGTTCGATAGTCTCGGGCGCCGGTTCGGCGGCAGGGCGATGGACACGAACGTGATTGCGCGGAGAGGTCTGCGACTCGTGGGCCGTGGCCAGGAAGGAGTCGAGGGGTTCTTTCACATTCCACCAGCCTTCTGTGCATAACGGCCTATTATAATGTGCATATGGTAAGATAGCACAAAAGTCGCACATCTTCAAGGACTATTTTGCACTAGTACCTGTCCTGGAGATGCCGTGCTATAATCTGTGAGAACTGAGAACTGAGAACTGAGAACTGGGGACTGAGAACTGAGAACTGAGAACTGAGAACTGACAGAACGATCGACTGGAGTCCGGGCATCTGGATCGGGCTATGAAGCGAATGGCTCAGGCGATGGCGTTCAGGGTGAACGGTTCCTGTTCGTCTGTGGCGCGGAGCGCCTGATCCAATCCGTAAGAATCCGCATCAATCCGTTCGCATCCGTGTTCCATCACAAGCCATACACATAGCAAGAACCAGGAACCAGAGTCAGTAAGGAGTAGACCGTGCAGATCTATCTCGATACCGCCAATCTGGACGAAATTCGCACCGCTGCCAGCTGGGGCGTACTCAGTGGCGTTACGACCAACCCGTCGCTCATGGCAAAGGAAAAGGGCGCCGATTTCAAGGCGACCATTCAGGAAATTGCGAGTCTGGTGGATGGTCCGATCAGCGCCGAGACGACATCGCTCGACGCAGATGGCATGGTGCGCGAGGGGCGCGAGTTCGCTACCTGGCACCCGAATGTCGTGGTCAAGATACCGAGTACAACCGAAGGGCTGAAGGCGGTCGCGCGCCTGGCGCGCGAGAACATCCGCTGCAATGTGACTCTCTGTTTCAATGCGGTGCAGGCGCTCATGGCGGCGCGCGCCGGCGCTTACATCATCAGCCCGTTCGTCGGGCGCATCGATGATGTCGGCGTTGATGGAATGAGCCTGATCCGTGAGATTGTGCAGATCTACCGAAAGCATGACATTCCGACGCTGGTGCTGGCGGCGTCGATCCGCCATCCGCGCCACATCGTCGAAGCGGCGCTGGCGGGCGCCGATATTGCGACGTGCCCGTTCAAGGTGCTCGAGCAGAGTATGCGCCACCCCCTGACCGACATCGGCATCGAACGGTTCCTGGCAGACTGGAAGGCGTGGCAGCAGGGCAGGTGACGTGGAGTTCTCTGACGCTGCCTGTTCCTTATGGAAGGCATCATGACATCATCGTATACCGATCTCGACTGGCTTGCCATTAACACGATCCGCACGCTGTCGATCGATGCAGTGCAGGCCGCCAATTCCGGGCACCCCGGTATGCCGCTGGGCGCTGCGCCTATGGCGTATGTGCTCTGGACGCGCTTTTTGCGCTTCGATCCGGGCGACCCGTCCTGGCCCGATCGCGATCGTTTCGTGCTCTCCGCCGGTCACGGCTCGATGCTCCTCTACAGTCTGCTGCACCTGACCGGCTTCGATCTCTCGCTCGATGAACTGCGGCGCTTCCGCCAGTGGGGATCGAAAACGCCGGGGCATCCGGAGCGCCATCTGACGCCGGGGGTCGAAGTGAGCACCGGTCCGCTTGGTCAGGGGTTTGGCAACGGCGTAGGCATGGCGATTGCCGAGGCGTTTCTGGCGGCAACCTACAACCGTCCAGGGCACACGCTGTTCGATCACTACACATATGCGATTGTCAGTGATGGCGATCTGATGGAGGGTGTTGCGGCTGAAGCGGCGTCGCTGGCAGGGCATTTGAAGTTGGGGAAGCTGATCTATCTGTACGACGACAACCTCATTTCGCTCGATGGTCCAACCCGTCTGGCGTTCACCGAGGATGTGTTGCTGCGCTTTGCAGCATATGGCTGGCACACGGCGCGCGTCGCCGACGGCAACGACCTCGATGCCATCGAGGCGGCGATCCGTGAGGCGCAGGGGGTGACGGATCGCCCGTCGCTGATTGCGGTGCGCACGATCATTGGCTACGGCAGCCCAATGGCAGGCACAAGCAAGGTGCACGGCAGCCCGCTCGGCGCCGATGGCGTGCGCGCCACGAAACAAGCGCTGGGGTGGAGCCCGGATGCGACCTTTTTCGTTCCCGATGAGGTTCGCAACTTCATGCGTCTAGCACGGGAGCGCGGGGCTGCGCTGCGCAGCGACTGGCAGGCGCGCTTCGAGGCGTATGCGGCGACATATCCCGACGAGGCGCGCCAGTTGCGCCAGACGCTGGCAGGGAAACTGCCGGACGGCTGGGAGACGCGCTTGCCGACGTTCAGCGCCACCGGCGGCGACCTGGCAACGCGCGAGGCATCCGGGAAGGCGATCCAGGCGCTGTACGAGGCAATCCCCTGGATGATCGGAGGTTCCGCCGATCTCTCGGAAAGCACAAAAACACCGTACGCCACGACGGAGAGTTTTCAGGCGGGCTGCCGCACCGGGCGGGTGATCTGGTTCGGTGTGCGCGAGCACGCGATGGGGGCGATCCTCAATGGCATGGCGGCGCATGGCGGCGTCAGACCCTATGGCGGGACGTTCCTTGTCTTTTCCGATTATATGCGCGGCGCGATCCGCCTGGCGGCGCTGTCGCACCATCCGGTCGTCTATGTCTTCACTCACGATAGCATCGGTCTGGGGGAAGATGGTCCGACGCACCAACCGGTCGAGCATCTGGCGGCGCTGCGCGCCATTCCCAACCTGTGGGTCATTCGCCCTGCCGATGCGAATGAAACCGTGGTCGCCTGGCGGATCGCCCTCGAGCGCGCCGATGGTCCCACGGCGCTGATCCTGAGCCGGCAGAAATTGCCGGTGTTCGACCGGTCGGCGCTGGCGCCTGCCGAAGGGGTGCAGCGCGGGGCGTATGTGTTGCGCGACGCTACCGGTGGAATGCCGGAGGTGATCCTGATGGCGAGCGGCGCGGAGGTGGCGCTGGCGCTTGCGACGCAGGCGGCGCTGGCAGAACGCGGCGTGGCGGCGCGGGTGGTCAGTTTCCCGTCGTGGGAAGTGTTCGCGCTGCAACCCCAGGAATATCGCGAGAGCGTGCTGCCGCCGCAGGTGCGCGCACGACTGGCGATCGAGGCGGGGGTGGCGCAGGGGTGGGAGCGCTGGGTCGGCGATCATGGCGCCTGTGTCAGCGTGGAGACGTTTGGCGCTTCGGCGCCATACCAGGTCGTGTTCCGGCAGTACGGGTTCACGGTCGAGAACGTTGTCGAACGGGCGCTGGCGCTGTGTGCGCGGCGTTGAAGGTTGCAGGCAAGAGCGCGCTGGCGGCGTGTCCAGGCGCACAGCGTTCGCCCATGCGAACGTTGCACGGTGGAAGTTGCACGCTGAACGCGGGACGGCGGGCAGGGACGCGCGGACCGCTTGCCCCGCGATTGGAGTTTCCCTCTGCGTTCTCTGTGGCTCTGTGGTTCACAAAAGCCGCTGCAATGGCGCGAGGAGGGTGCAAGAATGTACATCGGGGATTGGCTGGCGCGGCGAGCCGATCTGACGCCGCATAAGATCGCGCTGCTGGATGCCGCCAATGATCTACAACCAATCACGTTTCGCCGGTGGCACGCGAATGTCAGTCGCACTGCCCGGTTTCTCGCCGGACGGTTTGGGGTGCAGCGCGGCGACCGGGTGGCAGTGCTGGCGATGAACTGTGTCGCCTACCTCGACATCTGGTTCGCCTGCGGTAAACTTGGCGCCATGTTGCAGAACCTCAACTGGCGGCTCACGCCGCCAGAACTCGCCGGGTTGATCGCAGACGCTGAACCGGCGCTTCTGATCTACGGACCGGATTTTGTGGAACAGGTGCGCGCTCTGCGCAACGCCGGGATTGTGACGCCTGGCGTTGCGCTCGCTGCCGACTGCCGCGCCGATCCTGGCGACTGCATCTTCTCCGAACGCGACGCATACCCGGACGATCCGCTTCGGGCGGTCGATCTCATGGCGGACACTCCCTGGATCATCTGCTACACCGGCGGTACGACGGGATTGCCCAAGGGCGCGATTCTGACGCATGGCAACGTCTTCTTCAATGCAGTCAATACGGTTGCCGGGTGGGGGCTGCGCCCCGATGATGTAACCATCCTCAATGCGCCGCTGTTTCATACCGGCGGATTGAACGTTTTCACAGCGCCGCTGGCGCATATCGGCGGAACGTCGATAGTTTGCCGGCAGTTCGATCCGGATCAGGTGTTCGATCTGATTGAGCAGCAGGGTGTCACGATCTATTTCGGCGTGCCGACGATGTTCCTGGCGCTCCAGCGCCATTCGCGCTGGGAAACGGCGGATTTCTCGCGGGTGCGCTGGATGATCAGCGGCGGCGCGCCATGCCCGCCGCCGGTGTTCGAGATCTTTCAACGGCGCGGCGTACCGTTCCGCACCGGGTATGGATTGACCGAAGCCGGACCAAACACCTTCTGGCTGCCCGACGAGGACATCGAACGCAAGGCGGGCGCGGTCGGTTACCCGTTGCCGCACATCGACCTGCGGTTGGTGAATGAGCGCGGCGAACCGTGCGCGCCCGGCGAAGTCGGCGAGTTGCAGATCCGCGGTGCGCACGTTTGCGCAGGATACTGGCGGCGACCATCGGAAACAGCAGCAACGTTCGTCGCTGGCTGGTTGCGCACCAGCGACCTGGCGCGGCGTGACGAGGAGGGGTGCTACACTATCGTCGGGCGTCTGAAGGATGTCATCATTTCCGGCGGCGAGAACATCTATCCGGCTGAGGTGGAGGCGGTGCTCGCCGGGCATCCGGCGGTGCTGGAGATTGCGCTGATCGGCGCGCCTGACCCGACGTGGGGTGAGGTGGGATGGGCGGTTGTTGTGCTGCACGAGGCATTTCGACGGCAGACAGACGAGATCGAGCAGCAGATTCTCGAGTATTGCCGCGATCGGCTGGCGCGCTATAAAATCCCGAAGCGCGTCATCATTGTGGACGCCTTGCCGCGCACCGGCGCCGGCAAAATTGATAAACGATCATTGCGGCGGTCGTTGAACATTGAAGGCTGAACGTTCAACCTGGGAAGGGTGCAGGTAGGGGCGCGCCGGCAGCGCGCCCGCGCGAATGCCGGGTGTGGGAGGAACACCAGGAGAACAAAGCGTATCCCTTTCGCGTCTTTTTGTGTTCTTCGTGGATATGTATACGTTCAGAGTCGAACAGAAACAGCGGAGGCGCTATGCACATTGGCGGATTGCTCTCGCGTCACGCGCGGTATCGTCCAAATCACACCGCGGTGATCGTTGGTGACGTGCGGCTGACCTATCGCGAGTTCAACGCGCGGGTCAATAAGGTGGCGCACGCACTCCTGAGCCTGGGGCTAACCAAAGGCGACAAAATTGCGACGGTGCTGCCGAACTGCATGGAGTTGCTCGAAGTTTACTGGGCAGCGGCAAAGACCGGTCTGGTGGTAGTGCCGATGAGCACCCTGCTGCGCGGGCAGGGGCTGGCGTCGCTGCTGCGCGACTCGGATACTGCGGCCGTGGTGACCGATGCGGCGCATGCCCCGGCGCTCGACACGGTTCGCGGCGACCTGCCGATTGCGCCGGATCGGTTCCTGATCACCGATGCTCCCGATCAGCCCGGATACCGTGATTACCAGGCGCTGGTCGCGCCGATGCCGGAGCATGATCCGACCGGAATCGAGCTACACGCCGACGATCCCTACAACATTATGTACAGCAGCGGCACGACCGGGCTGCCGAAGGGCATTGTGCTCACCCACGGGGTGCGCGCCGGATACGGCACGATCTTTGCGTCGTCGTACCGCATCTTGCCGGAGAGCGTCATTCTGCACGCCGGTGCGCTCGTGTTCAACGGCGCCTTCCTCACATTCATGCCGGCATTCTACCTCGGAACCACCTATATTCTGATGAAAGCGTTCAATGCCCGCGAGTTGATCGAGACGGCAGCGCGTGAGAAGGTAACGCACATCAAGATGGTGCCGTCGCAGATCGTCGCGCTCCTGAACGAACCCGACTTTGATGAGCAGCATCTGCCGTCAATCGAAATGCTCGGCTCGGTCGGCGCGCCATTACACATGGAACACAAACTTGAACTGGAACGGCGCTTCCCCAACCGCCTCTACGAATTGTACGGGCTGACCGAAGGGTTTATGACCATTCTCGACAAATACCACCGAGGCGAGAAATTGGGGTCGGTCGGTGTGCCGCCGCCGTTCATGGAGATCAAGATCATCGACGATCAGGGACGCGAGTTGCCGCCTGGCGAAGTTGGCGAGATCTGCGGGCGTGGTCCGCTGATGATGACCGGGTACTACAAGCGTCCCGATCTCACGGCGCAGGCGATCATCAACGGCTGGTTGCACAGCGGCGATATGGGGTACGTCGATGAGGACGGATTCCTCTATCTCGTGGACCGCAAGAAAGATATGATCATCTCTGGCGGCATCAACGTTTTCCCGCGCGACATCGAAGAAGTCATCGTGCAGCACCCGGCGGTGCGCGAGGCGGCGGTCTTCGGCGTGCCGAGCGAAAAATGGGGCGAAACGCCGCTGGCGGCAGTCATCCTGAAGGCGCCGGGGCTGGCGTCGGCGGAAGAGTTGAAGGATTGGATCAACGCGCGCGTCGAAGCCGGGTACCAGAAGGTGTCGCAGGTGGTGATCATGGACGATTTTCCGCGCAGCGCCGCGGGCAAAACGCTCAAGCGCGTCATGCGTGACGAGTATTGGAAGGGACGGGAAAGTAAGATCTAGACAAAACACCTGATAAGCGCACACAAGGGCGCGAAGGCTCACAGATTTCGACACGAAGCCGCCAATGATGGCTCATCGCCTTTCTTTGTAAAAGTCCGGGTCGAGAGAACGTCAAACGGTGGCGTACATGGTTCGATATTGAACTGGAGGTGCCATCATGCCTTTCATAACGGCGGGCGACCTGAACGTTCACTACATTGAGCACGGCGCCGGTGAGCCGGTGATCTTGCTGCACGGCAATTGGGCGACGTGCGGGTGGTGGGAGCCAGCGTTGAATCTGCTGCCGGAAGAGTACCGCGGGATTGCGCCAGATATGCGCGGACGTGGGAAGACGAAGGGACCGGACCACGACTACAGCCTGACGGCGCTCGCGCAGGATACGCTGGCGTTCGCCGATGCACTTGGGGTAGAGCGTTTCCATCTGGTGGGGCACTCGCTTGGCGCAGGGGTGGCGATGCAACTGGCGCTCGATCACGGGGATCGGGTGCTGTCGCTGGCTGCGGTTGCGCCGCCGTGGGTCGATGGCATGCCGGCGGAAGCCAATTCGCCGGAGCGCCAGCAGATGCTGAAGGCGAACTTCGACCTGTTTGCGATGGCATTGAAGGCGCTGGCGCCGACTGCCCCTGATGACGCTTTCTGGCATCGTCTGGTTGCGGAGGGGCACGAGCAGCGGATCGAGGCGGCGCTGGGGGCGATCAATGCGCTGGCGAACTGGGCGCCGGGCGATGCGCTGCGCGCGATTGCCTGCCCGAAACTGGTCATCGCCGGCGAGAACGACATTCTGGTGACGCAACCGGTGGCGAGCCGCGCCGCCGAAGCCCTTGGCGCACAGTTGATGGTCATTCCCGGCGTCGGGCATTCGCCGAATATCGAAGCGCCCGCCGTGTTTGTCGAGTTGCTGGCAGACCTGTGGCGGAGCGCGAAACGGTAGCGGCGGCGCGTTGTGGCAGCGGCGTAGCGACGTTGCGCCGCAACGTCTCCGTTTTATCGCAATAAAAGAAAGGATCGCCATCATGACCATCCCTGCTCTTCCGGGCATCACGGTGCAGACGGTCGAGACGCCGCGCATTCGCATGTGTGTGCGCAGCAGCGGTCCGGCAGACGGTGCGCCGGTCATTTTTGTGCATGGGAATGTGTCGTCGGGGGTCTTCTGGGAAGAAACGATGCTGGCGCTGCCCGCGACATACCGGGCAATCGCGCCTGATCTGCGCGGCTATGGCGATACCGAGGCGCTACCGATCGACGCCACGCGCGGTCTGCGCGACTGGTCCGACGACCTGCGCGCACTGGTCGAGGCGCTCGGCCTGGGGCGGGTGCATCTGGTTGGATGGTCATTGGGCGGCGGCATTGTGATGCAGTATGCGATTGACCATCCTGCGGATGTGGCGAGCATCACCCTGAGCGCCCCAATGTCGCCCTACGGCTTTGGCGCAACCAGGGATGCCGTCGGTACGCCGACAAATCCTGATTTCGCCGGATCGGGCGGCGGGGCTGCTAACCCGGAGTTCGTGCAGCGGCTGGCGCAGGGCGACCGGGGAACGGAGAGTCCGAACAGTCCGCGCAATGTGATGAATGCGTTCTACTTCCGTCCGCCCTTCCGCGCTGCGCCGGAGCGCGAAGAGGTATTCGCAACCTCGATGCTGGCGACGCGCACCGGCGAGGGGTTCTATCCCGGCGATATGACGGTCGCGGAACACTGGCCCGGCATTGCGCCGGGGAAGAGCGGCGTCAACAATGCATTTTCGCCGAAGTACTGCAACCTGAGCGGATTCGCCGACATCGATCCGAAGCCGCCGGTGCTCTGGATCTGCGGCGACTCCGATCAGATCATTTCCGACACATCGCTGTTCGATTTTGCCACGCTGGGGCAATTGGGACTGGTTCCCGGCTGGCCCGGCGCCGAGGTTTGCCCGCCGCAACCGATGATCGCGCAGATCCGCACCGTGCTCGATGCCTACGCGGCGCGTAGCGGGCATTACGTCGAGCATGAATTGAGCGAATGCGGCCACTCGCCGCATATCGAGAAGCCGGAAGCGTTCCGCGACCTGCTGGCGGCGCATCTGGGAGGGTAGCGGCAGGCTGCCAGCAGCGTTTCTGCGAAAGGTAGGCATAGAGGCGCGAAGGCGCACAAATAATGGCAGGGCGCTCGTCTGTTTGCGGCGGCGATTGCCTCCAATGCGACGATAGCCGCGTCTGCTACACGTGCAGGTCAGGCAGCGTCATCTCTGCCTCAACACCTCCTCGACTGTCAGGCCTATGTCCCTGGCTATCTGCCGCAGCAGAATCGGCGAGATATCTCTCCCTGCGTGAAATGGGACAGTCGTGCTCTGGCCATCAGGACGGCGATACTACTTATGAGAGTCTCGTTTTTTGACCGTCGGATGGCGCGCTTTGGCGAGGTCAAACGCAGGCTAACGGCTTGCGCTACTTGTGGGTGGGCGGGCGTAGAAAAAACTTCGAGAGCAGGAATCCACCTGGGCGTGGATAAAGCCCGAAAATGGCACAGAAACCCATCCGTCAGGTGAACGCTTTGTTGGGCAGTTTTTAGCCATAAAACACTTTCTCTTTTTCAACTTTACTCGTTGAATAACCAACGAGTCATTGTTGTCAGTCCTTCGCCGTTCCACGCTACAACCCTTTTGGGCTTGACATAGATATAAGGCGAACCTTTGTCAACCTGATACTTTTTTTGGAAAGTACTATCCAAAATATCCCAGGTCTCATTATCAATTTCGTCATCTTGAATAATGTGAGCAGTGCCTTCTATGATAACCACTTTATCAGCGTCAGGCAGGTGAACAGCGATATTCGGGTTTTTCAAGATATTTTTACCCCACGCCGTTTCCATACTTCCTTCGAAGTGAAGGCGATTTTCAAACCAAATACCCCAAACAGGGACGACATGGGGACGGCTATCGGGAAATACTGTACAGATCCAATAGTACCGGGATTGCGCCATTTGGGTAGATACAAAATCCCATGAAACAAGGTTTTCCTTCGTCTCAGGCATGTTGTACCCTTTTACTTTTCTTGCGGGTGTGGCTTCAGGAACGACAATTCGACTTAACATAGACATTAAACAAACTCCACCTTTATAAAATAACCGACTTTGTTTTTGCAAGGAACCGCCCAACGGCTGGCGCTTCACCTGCGCCGCGAAGCGCAGCGGAGCGGCGTCAGGTGGAAGCGCGTGTTGGGCAGGGCGCAGACCAGCCCACGCCGTGCCCCAACTCCACGCAGCCTGTGCGCCGGAATGAACCTGGCATGGTAAACACCCGGGCACACCTGCTCACCATGACTATGCGACGCCCTTGCCTAACCGGCCACGCTCGAAATCAACGCCCACTTTGCCACTCCCCGACCGCGCTCGACATCTCCGGCAACTGTCCCACCGCTGGCCGCCGCCCGCCCAAGCCATGGCCCTTTGAAAGTGCTTTGCTTTCACGACCCCGCATCGCCTAGCCAGTCACGGTAACCGCGATGGCGCTGCCCGGTCTCTGCGGCGCCTGCGCCGCTGACCGCCTGCGCAATGCGCGGCGATTGCGCCGTGAGCGAGCCATCCCATCACGACCGTATCACACCATCACCGCCGCCTGGCTGTTGTTTGAACGGCCCAACGGTCGTTCAGCCGCAGCCGGGCGCCGGAGATCTGTGGTCAGGAAAAGCGAATCATGCCCCGCCGTCGGCTGCAGCGCCTGATTCGGCCGGGTTGTCGAGCACCCCGAGCACCTCGCCGGGGTGGTCGGGATGCTCCGTGACCCGCATCCCCAGCCGCCGCAGCAGGGCCACCGACCGGACGTTGTCCTTGTCCGTGCAGGTGACCAGCCGGGGCAGCCGCAGCCGGCCGAATGCCACCCCGATGACGGCCCGACACGCCTCCGTCGCGTACCCCCGGCCCCAGTAGTCGCGGCCGAGCTTGTAGTACAGCTCGCACTCGACCGACGACCGCGGCTCGTCCTCCAGCAGGTAGAGCTGCAGCCCGCAGTACCCGACCAGCGCGCCGGACGCCTGCTCGACCACCGCCCACAGGCCGAACCCGTGGTGGTTGAACTCGGCGATGCGGTAACGCAGGATGTCGGTCCGCTCCTCCAGCGTGCGAGTCTCGCCGGGGTCGAATTGCCACACGTCCGAATGGGTGTCGAGGAGGCGGTGAGCCGCTTCCGCGTCGTCCAATCGGAACGGGCGGAGGTAGAGCCGCTCGGTCGTCAACGTGCATTCCACCCGCAGTGTCATAGTATTTACCTTATCGATCGAATATACTGCGCTACCCAACGGCAAGCGTCAGCCGCATGCGGAGCGAGCGCAGCGAGCGGAGCGTATCGGCTGGAAGCGCTTGTTAGCCCGCATCCTGCAGAATTTTCTGAATCTCCTGTTTAACTTGAGGAAGCCGTTCGTTGATTGCCCTCCAAACCAAGTGATAATCTACACCAAAATAAAAGTGTATCAACCTGTCTCTCATCCCCGCCATCTCTTTCCAAGGAACCTGAGAATATTGCTGACGTATCTCTTCGGGTATCTGTTTCACGGCTTCGCCGATAATTTCGAGTTTTCTCATTACTGCACTAGCGGTCTTATCGTCTGCCTGAAACGCCTCCAAGTCCATTCCTGCGATGAACCCTTCAATACTCTCCATCGCTGCCAGAATGTCTTTCAAGTAGAAGGTATAGTCTCTCATAAGGCAACAACCTCACGGAGAACCGACTCTTGCAACTCTACTCGAAGAGCGCGTTTGGGAACCACGTCCACTTTACGCTGCAGCGTTTCTTCCAAGTAAAGGATCAATCCTATCAAATCAAACAGGTCTGCACTATCATCAAACTCTACCAGCACGTCAATATCACTGCTTGCACTTTGTTCGCCGCGAACAAAAGAACCAAAGAGACCTAATTCTCTTACCTTATAACGAGCAGTGATTATAGGTTTCAATTCTTGCAACTTGAGCAGAATGTCCTCAGTATCCATAATTGTCATTGCCTCTTCCCTCGCTGTTGCAGCAGAGCGGGCTAACATGAAGTAGACCGACCGCCTCCGCCTATCCCCGCCTGTACTACGTTAGACGGACAACCGTCCACCTATTCCCGCCCCGCACGGCGTTCGACCGCCCTTCGTCCGCCTATGCCCGCCGGGGCAACGTTCGACGGATAGCCTTCGCTCCTGAAACCGGTGTGCGCTGAGCCTGCCGCAGCGCGCTGAGCCGCGCTGCGGCGTTGGTATGCTTCGGCACATCTGTGAAAAGTATAGAACAACGTTGTCTTCGATGCAAGTCTCCACGTCTTTCCACGCCAGCGACGGCGACGCTTGCCGCCTGTCACTCGCCACGTATCCGCCCCCTCAGATACTCGTAACTCATACGCACGCTCTCGAGCGGCGGGCGCTGGCAGACATCCTGCTCAACGACGAACCACTGCGCGCCTGCGGCGCGCGCGGCGCTCAGGATCGCAGGGATGTCCAGCGTGCCATACCCGACTTCGGCGAAGGTTCTGCTGCCGGGCGCCATGTCCTTCAGGTGAATGAGCGGCGCGCGCCCGGCGAATTCGTTGATTAACCGCACCGGATCGACACCTGCATAGGCAGTCCAGTACACGTCGATCTCGAACGCCACAGCGCGCGGATCGCACTCGCGCAGCAGGATGTGCAAGCCGGTGGCGTCATCGAATGGAAGCAGTTCAAAGTCGTGGTGGTGGTAGCAGAACGTCAGCCCGGCGTCGGCGACAGCAGCGCCGATGCCGGTGAGGACGCGCGCCAGGGCGCGATAGTCATCGGCGCTTTTGCGGCGCTCCGGCGGCATCCAGGGACAGATCAGGTATGGCGCTCCGAGCGTCTGCATATCGGCGATGATCGCCTCGAGTCGCCTCTCCAGCATCTCGATCGGCACGTGCGCGCCAGAAACGATCAGCCCGATTGCGTCGAGTTCCTGGCGCAGCGCGGCGGCGCTCATTCCGCCAACCCCCGCCACTTCGACCGCGCCGTATCCGATTTCCTTCACCTTCCGCAGCGTGCCGACGTAGTCGGTCGCCGCCAGGTCGCGCAGCGTGTACATCTGGAGCGAGAGCGGGTTCGTAGCCATCGTTGATACCTTTGTGCTTTATAATATGGCGCGATCCGTACGAAACGCCAATATCTGCGGCGTTGCAGAGCATTCTTGCATCCACTGCCCGCGCTGTCAAATGTGCGCAATCAGGGACATTCATCGAGGAGGGTTCTCAAACGGGCGCGACGAGTCATCGTGTTGATTGATCGCAAACCTTTGCGCCCTTGCGTTTTTGCGGCGACGAGCAATGCGATGTGCACCGCTTTTCAAACAAGAAAAATGAGCCATCATCAGCATCTTCATACGCGGCATCTTTGCGCCTTTGTGCGCGCTCATGTGCGAGGCATCGATACCAGATGTGTTTGAGGAATACGTTGTATGCATGTACTGATCATCGGCGCCGGTCTTGCCGGGCTGACCTGCGGACGCATTCTTGACTCGCTTGGTGTGCGTGTCACCATTGTGGAAGCGAGCGACGGCATCGGCGGGCGTGTGCGCTCCGACCATGCTGACGGGTTCACGTTCGACCGCGGGTTTCAGGTGTTATTCGAGGCGTATCCGGCGGCGCGCCGTCACCTCGATCTCGACGCGCTGCACCTGCGACGCTTCGATCCGGGTGCGATCATCTGCCTGGCGGGGAAGCGCTTCGTGCTGACCGATCCATTCCGCGATCAGGCGGCAGCGTTCGATGCGGCGCTGGCGCCGATCATCCCACCCCTCGACAAATTGCGGGTGTTGCTGCTCGCGCAGCGCCTGCGTCGCCGGTCGATCGATGAGGCGCTGACGGGCGACGATGAAACGACGCTGGCGTATCTGCGCCGACTCGGGTTCAGCGAGCAGACGATCAACCACTTCTTTCGCCCGTTCTACGGCGGGATCTTCCTCGACCGCAGCCTGCGCACCAGCGCCAAGTGCTTCCGCTTCGACTTCAAGATGCTCAGCGAAGGGGCTGCGGCGCTGCCGGCGCGCGGCATGGGCGCGATTGCCGCGCAACTCGGCGATCCGCTCCTGGAGCGTGGTCTGATCAGGTTGAACGCTCCGGTTGCCGCACTGATCACGAGTGACGGACGGGTGACCGGCGCGCGGCTGGCGTTGGGTGAGGAACTGTTCGCCGATGCAGTGGTGGTGGCGACGCCTGCGCCCGAAGCGGCGCGCCTGAGCGGTCTGCCGATGCCACAGGGCGCATTGCAGACGATTACGCTCTACTTTGGCGGCAGCCAGCCAGTGTACCGGGGGCGCAAGATCGCGCTGAACGCCGCCCCTGATGCGCTTGTCAACAATGCGCAGATGATCAGCGCCGTCGCGCCGGAATACGCGCCATTGGGACGTCACCTGCTCAGCGCAACGGTGCTCGGCGCAAGCGCATTGAGCGACGACGACCTCTACCACGCGACGCTTGCCGATCTGCGGCGCATGTTCGCCGGCGACGCCGACGCGCTGGCGGCGCTCGAGGGGTATCAACCGTTGCGGATGTACCGCATCGCCTACGCACAGTTCCCGCAGGCGGCGGGCATTCATCCGCTGCTGCCCGACAACCGCAGCGGACGACCAGGACTTTTCTTTGCCGGTGAGTTTACCGAAGCCAGCAGCCTGAACGCTGCCATGATCAGCGGTGAAAAATGCGCCGCAGCGGTGATGGAGGAGCGACGGGCGTAACCGATGCGCTGTCTCCTGATCACACACCTGTCTGTTGACGCACCGCCGCGTGTACCGGTTCATTGTCTGCTGATGCGACGTCACTCCCTGCTTCCTGAAAATGATCGCCAGCGGCGTGCAACACAGGAACCGGCACATGACGAAACGCCAGCAATCGCACCGCAAACGGACCGAGCGCCACAGAGAGCGTCGCAAGATCGTTGCGGCGCAGTATGACGCTGGATTCTTTACCGATCAATGGTTCATCGAACAGATCGGTCACAAGATAGTCGCCCTCTGACAGATCGGATCGCGCCAGGTCGAGGATCACCTGGCGACGCATCGGGCTGGCGTTCAGCAAGGTGACAACGCACTCCTCCTCGTGACGACGCAGCGCCACGAAGATCGCCGGATCGTTGCAGCGCGCGCCTCCGGGTTCCACGACGCCGCAGCGCAACGCGATGCTGCGCAGACGCGCATGGAGCAGACGCGCGATGAATTCCCGGTCGTCGTCGTTTTCCTCCTGCCCGGCGCGAATCAGCGGCACATACCCGTACCCTGTCATACCCGCAAGGATCATCCGGGCAGCGCGCGAACCGCGCAGCACTTCCGCCAGCGGGTTGCTCACGCACGAATGATGGCTCTCGGTGAAGCAGGCGCGCAGCGTTCCAGGATCGCCAATTGCCAGCGCATCAGTGAGCCAGTGCTGCATTTCGGGCACGCTCAGGCGCCCAATCGCCAGTTGCGTGAACATGTGGTGTGCGGCTTCATCAATGAGGAGATCGCGACTGGATGCAAGCAACGGTCCTGCCAGGTCGGTGATCAGCGCCGCATCGGGATGGCGCTGGTGCATGGCAGCGTACAATTCCTCAATCAGGCGCGTCACACCCATGCTGCTGCTTCCGCCAATTGCCGCGCCGAGGGGCCAGCCCGGCGGCACATCGCGCGCGACGAGCACGCGAAAGCCATCGATGCCGGTCTGTTCCATCAGCGCCAGCGCTTCGCTGATCGCCAGCGAACGCAAACCGGCGTTGCGCCAGTCGAAGTAGAGGGTGTCGACCTCGCCGGAAAAGCGGATGAACTGACCCGTCTGGTCCAGGCAGAACCAGTCAGGATGATCGTGGACATACGGCGCGTCGGCAGCGCACCCGGAAAGTGGGAGGTCGAGCACCACCCGCATCTGACGTGCATGCGCAGCGCCGACGAAGCGGCGCAACCCTTCGATGCCGCCGATAGACGCATCCGGATAGGAAAAGGAGCGCAGTGCGTAGAGGTCCTCCGGCTGCGTCGAGGACCACTCCACGGCATGCTGCTGCGGCGCGGCGATGTCGTATACTGGCAGGAGGCAAATCGCGGCACAGCCGAGGCGCCGGATTGCGTCGAGCGCCTCGATCATCCCGTCGAAGCCGCCGTAGCGCGCTGGATGCGCGACGAACAGTGCGGCATCTGCGAGCCACTCAGGCGGCGTCGGGGGCGTGGTTCGTCCGTGTGACATTATCTGACGAATGCGCGGCAATGCCTCATGCCAGGACGCGCGCTCCAGCAGCAACATCTGCACGCCAACCGACAGCGCCACTTCGACCCGCAGCCGCTCGGCGAGCCGGATCTCGTGGAGCAAAGTGACAGCGCTGCCATCGCCTTCGACACGTGGACGCGCCGGGTGGGATATGTCGGCATACCAGCACGCCAGCGTTTCGCCGACGACATCGTTATGCAACGCGAGCAAACCAGGCGAATCGGCGGGCGCCACGGAGAATGCCCGGGTTTCGAGGGTTGTGGCGTCCGACCAGTGGCGGTGGTGGAGATCGTGGCGCAATGTGGCAATCGGCAGACGGGGACGAATCACATTCGCGGGCGCTTCAAAGCGGCAGCGCTCCGGCGCGCCGACGCACACCCCGCTGATTGCCAGGCGAACGCCACACAGCGCCAGTTCATCCTCGCCAGCATTCTCCAGACTGATGCGGCGCGTGATGAGCGACCCGACCACCCGGTAGCGATCATAGATCTTCAACGGTCCGAGACCAATGACGACCACAATTTCAACGCCGCCGGGGATGTTGTACAGGGTATGATTGAGATAGCGCGCAAACGAGCGTTCGGTTAACCAGCCTGTGTCGGCGAGCGAGACATCGATACCGGCGTGAGGCGTACCGCGCCCAATCACGTCCAGTCCGTCCGGTCGCCGGAGCGCGCGCAACCCGCCATCGTCGAGGGAAAACTCCAGCTCGAGTTCGGCAAGCGTCACAGTAAACGTGTGACGGGTGGATCGCACAGTATATGCAGCCATAGCGAACGTCTCGAGCGAGCGTTACATGCGAGCGACTCGTTCGGCAAGCGCGACAAGCGAGTCATGAACGGCGCCTGACGGGACGGATGCCAGCGCCGCAACCGCCTGCCGCGTATAATCGCGCATTCTCGCGCGCGCCCGCGGAATACCGAGGCGGCGCACCTGATCGATGGCGGCAACCAGGCGTTGCGCGTCGAGCGGGTGCGCGTCGATGACCGCTGCCAGATCCGGACCTCCCCCGGCATCGACCGCATAGATCAACGGCAGGGTGATCCGACCGGCGCGCAGGTCGCGTCCTGCGTGATTGCCGTCGATTTCACAATTGCGCACTTCGGCGGCAATGTGCATCGCCATGCCAAGTTCCCTGCCGAAGCGTCCCAGGGTATCAGCCAGCGCATCGTCGCCGCCACCGCAGACAACGCCAACCCGCGCCGCCGTCTCGAAGAGCGCAGCAGTCCGTCTTTCAGCGACATACTCGTGCTGCGCCAGCGCTTGATCGAGCGGCGCAACGGCTGTCACCGGCGCCAGCCGGCCTTCGCAGAAAGCCATCACCACGTGCGAATACAGGCCAATAATGCGGGCATCGGGCGCAAGCGCCATTTCGGACGCCGCCAGCGCCAGCAGGTAATCGCCCGACATCAGCGCCACATCGCCGTTCCAGCGCTGATCGCCGATTGGTTGCCCGCGCCGGCGTGCAGCCTCGTTGATCAGGCTATCGTGAACAGCGGTAGCGAAATGAATGAGTTCCGCCGCTGCCGCAGCGTGAATAACACGGCGCACATCGTAGCGACCGAGCCGGGCTGCAAGCACAACCAGCGCCGCGCGCAGATATGGTTGTTCCATGCCATGCAGCGCAGCGCCTGCGGTCTGTGCGACAATCGGCCGCGCGTGCATGCGGGCATGAATGATCTGTTCGACTTTCGCCAGGTCTCCGGCAAGATCGTCGGGGACCGGGAGCGGCATAACGGGCATCATATGGAAGGTTCCAGCGCCTTTGTCAGAAGCATACTCTGAACATACTACGCTGTCAAACCGGTAGACGATCTCTGAGCGGTTTCTCACATTCGCAGCGGATGCCGGCGAGAGAGACTGGTACAATACTAACAGGAATTACGCGGTCGCCTCGTGGACGAACCGCGAAACGGATCTTTTTGCCTTCGGCAGAGCAGAAGCGTCACATCGCCACAGGCTTCGGCGGAGCCAGAAAACGCGCCACCGCACACGTCCTGTCTCATTAAGTGAAGTTTCGCAGAGATGCAGTATCTACGAGTCCATCCGAATGCTTGATGGTCAGATGTCATTTCGGAGAGGTTCTCTTGTAAGGAGTCGTCATGAGATTCATCCCAATTCTGATCATCCTGGCTGCGCTTGCCGGTTGCAGCGCGCGTTTGAACAACCCTCCAGCCGCCGAGAGACCGGTTGGAACCCTGATCCCGACCGCAGCAACAACACCGGTGTTAGCAGCGCCGGTTGCGACCGCTGTTGCTGTTGCGCCGACCCAGCCGCCTGCCACGCCGGCGAGCGTCCCCACACAACCCCCTGTCGCACCTGCCACGCCGG
>ERZ1685332.91-NODE-91-length-24438-cov-16.494607_pt1 | contig 24438 bp, 17 predicted proteins | sample MGYA00580193_ERZ1685332 | MGnify/ENA primary metagenome ERZ1685332 (study PRJEB41501, sample SAMN08275520) | hot springs metagenome | biome: alkaline hot spring; material: microbial mat | place: Russia: Ush-Beldyr | collected 2015-07 | depth 0.5 m m ...
CGCACTACGCCGCAGCCCTGCCAGCGCGGGGCTGCTGACCGGTTCCCAACGGGACAGCCCCCGCACTACGCCGCAGCCCTGCCAGCGCGGGGCTGCGCGTGGGCATCCACGCCTTCTGAGACAGGGATGCGGACGCGCTCTTTGTTGAGTCAGCCCGACGACTCAGCGTCGGGCGTGGGCGCGACGACCCAGAGTTACCGACCCATCCCCATTAACTGCGCACGATCTTCGGCTGAGATCGGCTCGAACTGACCGTTGCGATTCAGATAGACAATCGCCTCATTCTTGACCTTCACCAGCATGTCGAGCGCGCCGTCGTTGTTGAGATCGGCAAAATCGAGCAGAACAGGCGTTTTGTCTTCCCCGGCGCCAAACAGATACGGGCCGGTGATCACCCTGGTTTTTGTGCTATCGCCACCCGGCATATAGACCACGACAACCTGCCGGTTGAGGTTCATGGCGATAAAGTGGCTTGGCGTGGCCGGATTATCATCGTGCCCAACGATTGCCTGCGCATGAAACGTGCGCGTGGCGCCGTAGCGCAGATCATCGAGGCGTTCGCGCCCCCACCCGACGACATTGCCCATCACTGCGTAGATCGCCAGGAGCGCCAGCAACCCGGTGATCAGATACATGACGCTGTTGACGCCCACACGCGGCACAACCGTCAGCGGGCGATTCGACGATAGACGCGCATTATTGCGCAGATCCTTGCTGGTCACTGCCATCTTTCACCCTCCTTGACTTCAGATCTGATCGTTCGCGCCGCTGTGGGCGTTCTTTCCAGACACGAAAACGAAACGTTTGTGCTATTCCTGGGCTTTTATAGTATCAGAACATGCTTGCTATGTCAAGGGGAATGTGCAAGTATCTAAGCAAAAAACGGAGGAAAACCAGGCATTCATGCTGGCAGGATCGACCTTTTGCCCCTTGTGGGGAGAGGATCAGGAAGACAGATCGAGAGGAAACAAGTCACGTTCGACCGCACCGCCGTTCCATGGCGGCGCGACGCGGGTAAAGTGTTCAACCGAGTTAAGGCGGCGCTGAACCGGTTTGGGCAGGCGACGCAGCCAGCCGATGCCGCCGCCCTGGCTATGATGGCACTCCCGTGCCCGAATGGCCGACTCGAAGTGCGCAGAGGTGTCGATGGTCGTCGTCACCGGCGTTGCCTCACGCGCGGCGCGTACCAGATTGATGTCGCCGTTCCGCCCGAAGCGGCTCGGATCTTTCCCCAGCAGACGCATGACGAAGACAACCGAGGAGAGAAAGCGGGTACCGAACGTCGAGTAGTAGAGGCGCTGCGGTTGCCACGGCTCGAGCCCTGCATCCACCTGTTCGGAGTATAGTGTCGGGTTCCCTGCGGCTTTGGATGGCGCAGGTGGTGCACGGGGGGAGAAGATATGATCGGGATGCCCGTAAACGCCATACGGTCCAAAAGGTACGACGATCTGTGGGCGTATGGGGGGGATAAAAGCGACAGTCTGCTCGGCAACCTGCGCGAGCGGTTGGCGGATAAGTGCGGCGGGATGCTGGTTGTCCGGTGAACCGTCCATGCCGGAGTCGCGGCGCCCCAGAAAATGGACGCCGGTCAGACCCAGAACGCCTGCCGCGCACATCTGCTCAACCGTGCGCAGCGCACCGACATCGGCGTAACCGGCCAGCATTTCGGGTGGAACATCACCCGCCTCGCCGCGCGTGGCGCAGGCATAGTGCACCGCCACGCCATCATTCGTATAGCGCAGGATCGTGCCAGCATTGCCGAAACTTTCGTCGTCTGGATGGGCATAGACGAAGAGAATCCGTCGCTCTGCGGCATGGTTGCGCAACCAGCGCGAGTCAATGCCGTACACTGTGAGGTCGTGAGTTACTTGCGTCGCCATGTTCTGATGTGCAGTTCCCAATTCTCGGTTTCTGGTTCTTAGTTCTTGGCTCTCAGAACCACCGACGAATGACTTGCCATTATACCACGTTCTCTCACGAGGAATTAAGGTTCTCGTTCGCCTCCGCCCGCAGCATCACCGGGTATAATCATGGTGCGTCTAGAGAGGCACCGATTGTATGTATCGCTACCTGCTCGTTCTCATCGTTCTTGTTCTCACGCTGACGGCGCCATCTCCTGCACCCGCCGCAGCCAGCGACGTTTCCGATGAACTTGTGGTGCGCCTCGACGCAGGCTGGTCGCTCACCACCGACGCGCGCGTCCGTGGTCCGCTCGCTGCGCCGCTCGACACCCTGCTGCAACGATCGGGCGTTCGTGAAGCGCAGGCGCTCGGCGGCGACGCGTACCTGCTGCGCTTCGCTCATTCATTCGATGCAAACGCACTGATCACGCGCCTGAACCATGCACCCGGCATCGTCTACGCGGAACCGAACCGTGAACGCCAGTTGTTGCGCCTTCCCAACGACGAAGGGGTCGACCGCCAGTGGTCGCTGGCTGTCATTCAAGCATTCGATGCCTGGAGCATCACAACCGGAAGCGATATCATCATTGCCATTCTCGACACCGGCGTGTCGCCGTCGCATCCCGATCTGAGCAGCCGGACGCTGACCGGCTTCGATTTCGTCAACAATGACGATGATCCGCGCGACGATGACGGGCATGGAACATTCACCGCCGGTGTCGCCGCCGCCGAGGGCGACAACGGCATCGGCGCAGCGGGCATCTGCTGGCGTTGCCGCATCCTGCCGGTCAAGGTGCTCAACCGGCGCGGTCGCGGGAACGACGCGGCGATCGCTGCTGGCATTCGGTTCGCGGTTGATCGCGGTGCGCGCATTATCAGCATGAGTTTTGGCGGACCAGACGACTCGCGGGTGTTACGTGAGTCGGTCGCGTATGCGCTGGAACGCGATGTGCTGCTGGTTGCCGCATCGGGCAATGGTCAGGCGGACGGCAATTTGCCCAACTACCCCGCCGCCTATCCGGGAGTTCTGGCGGTTTCAGCAACCGGACCAGACGACGCCATCACCGGTTTTTCGACAACGGGCGATTTTGTCGCGCTTGCCGCGCCAGGCGTCGGGGTGTGGAGCACACTGTGGCGACGGACAACCGGTGACACATACGGTTTTGCCGATGGCACATCCGCCGCCTGCCCGCACGTGGCTGGCGCAGCAGCGCTTGTGTGGACGGTACGGCCGGAATTGTCCGCCCGCCAGGTCGCCGAAGTTCTGATGCTCGGCGCCGATGATCGCGGCGCTCCCGGGAAAGATCCGGCGTATGGGTATGGACGCCTGAACCTGTTGCGTGCCGTGCAGGTCGCGCTTGATCCCAACCTTCTGACCCGTTCGCGGATCGAGGGGGTCGTGCAGAGCGTTGCTCCGGATCAGACCACGATTGTGCTGAGCGCCGGGCAGGAGACCCGCCCTGATACAGGCGGCTTCTATCGTTTCGATAATCTCCCCGCCGGTCGATACACCGTGATTGCCCGCAGCCCCTCCGGCGAGTCGCTGCAACAGCAGGTGTCACTCACCGGCACCGCTCTCAGTGTAGCGCGTATCGATTTTGCGCTGGATCGCGCGATTGCCGCCAGCACAGCGTTCGCGCCGGTTCCGCCACAGCGCGGCGCGGTCTACTTCCCCGAAACCGGCCATACCCTGCGTGGCGTCTTCCTCTCGTACTGGCGAGCGCATGGCGGGTTGCCGGTCTTCGGCTACCCGATCAGCGAGGAGTTCATCGAGCGTGGTGAAGATGGGCGCGAGGCGCTGGTGCAGTACTTCCAGCGGCACCGTTTTGAGCTCCGTCCCGAGAATCGCCCGCCGTACAATGTCCAGTTGAGTCGTATGGGCGACATCGTGCTGCGCGCGCGGGGCGTAGATTGGTTCACCCTGCCAAAAGGCGCGCCCCAACCGGGATGCCGCTATTTCCCTGAGACAGGTCACAGTCTCTGTGAGCCGTTTCTCAGCGCCTGGCGATCCAGCGGGCTGGAATTTGACCGCAGGCGTGGCAAGTCGGAAGCCGAAAACCTGGCGCTGTTCGGCATGCCGATCTCCGAGCCACAGATCGAAACGCTGCCGGACGGTCGCCTGATCCTAGTGCAGTGGTTCGAGCGCGCGCGCTTCGAGGATCACGGTCCCGACGGCGTTCTGCTCGGGTTGCTCGGCGAAGAACTGGCGCGCGTTCGCGGTTGGCGCTGAGCGGGTTTGTGTTCCGGTCAGGATGGTTCGCCGGGTTGTTCGCCATTGGCGATGGCAGCAGCACAAGCGCGATACCGGCGCGCTGCCATCGACGACGATCACACCGATTGGATCGAGCGCGTGCGCTGCCAGGCGATGGCGGTCGCCAACGACTCCGGCGAACACCATGCACAAACCGGGACGCGCTGCGCCACAGGCAGCGCTGTGGGATCGCAAAGCATGAGTGCTGCGTCGGAGACCGGGGGTTCGACCTGCCACCGGCGCACCATTGCTGCGCAAAGATGGGATCGGCGCTTAACTCGCCAGGCGCCAGCGCAGCATCGCTCGCGGAACATCACGTATCCTTTCCAAGCGCCAGAATGACGGCGCCAAGCGCGGCGACCAGCGCCGCTGCTGCAAACAATGCACCATAGCCGTAATCGCGGTAGATGACGCCGCCAATCGCATTGGCAAGCGCCACTGCCACGCCAAACACCGCCATTCCGAACAGGCTCTGCGCCGTCGCCTCCAATCCTGAAGGCGCCAGGCGCTGCGCCTCAACCACGCCCGCCGTCCAGAGTGACGCAAAACAGAGACCATGGAGCAACTGGATTGCCAGCGCCCATTCCGGCGTTGGCGCTGCCCAGTAGAGGAGCATGCGAACGGCATAGACAACGCCCGCAGCAACGATCAACCAGCGCGCCCCCCATTTGCGAATGGCAAATGCTGAGAGCGCCATAACCGGCAATTCACTGATGCTGGCAATCGTATACGCCAGACCAATCTGTTGGCCGCCAGCGCCCAGATCTTCCATGTAAAGCGAAAAGAAGCCATGCATCAACGCACCGCTGCACCCGATAAGCATCGCACCGATAAGAAACCGCCCCCAGCGCCTGTCGCGCAGGAGCCGACGCGCCGCCAGCGCTACATTGACCGGCGCCAATTCGGCGCGTGGCATCGCCAGTGCTGCCAGCGCCGCCAGCGCCCCCGCCATCGGATACACCCAGAAGATCAATCCTAGCCCCATACGCTGCACCACCCACCCAAAGACGATCGTGCCAAGCCCCCAACCAACCGCCCCCCAGACGCGCTGCGATCCATAGCGCTCACGCGCAGCGCCAAGCGCCGCAAGGGTGGCGCTATCCGCCAGTGGCGCGACCGGTGCAAAAAACAGGCTCATAATGGTCACCAGCGTAAAAATCACCCAAAAATCGGTCGCTACACCGAGCAACAGCGCCGGCACAACAGCGCCGGCAATGACCACCGGCAGCAACAGACGTCGCAGGCGCAGCGCATCGGCGAACAAACCCCATAGCGGGCTGACGATCTGCAAGATCCCTCCCAGCGAAAGCAACACCCCGATCTGCGCCAGGTCCAGCCCGATGTTTCGATAGTGCAGCGTGATGAACGGCATGAACGATCCCAGCGCCACGAACCAGAAGAAGTAGAACGCCTTCGGCGCGATCAGCAGGTTCGTTGCACGTGCCAGAAAAGAGGCTCGCAGGGTCATGAGACAATCCGATCATTGACTGAAAAAGGCGCAAGCGCCTTCGCGCGGGAAAATTTGCCGAACGCGCGACTATTATATCGAGAAGAGCGTGGTATCATACGTATTGAACGCGCAATCGACAAGCCTGTTGCGTTCATACATAATGAAGGCGCCGAAGGTGACGGTCGTCCCCGGATCCGGGGAGTATCTTTCAACGTACACCACTGGGCGCTTCGCATCGATGAATGCTCAAAACATCAGACCAGCTGTGAGCGAAAGAGACGTCCATGCCTGAGTTGAATCTGATCGGTCGAACGATTGGTCGCTTCGAGATCCTCTCCGAACTGGGCCGCGGCGGCATGGCGGTGGTCTACAAGGCGCGCCAGACGTCGCCCAACCGTATCGTGGCGCTCAAAGTGCTGCCGCCGGAGTTGAGCCTTGATCGCACATACATCGCCCGCTTTCGCCAGGAAGCCGATAGCGCTGCCGCGCTCGAACATCCGAACATCGTCCCGATCTATGTTGTGGATGAGGCGGAGGGATTGCACTACATCGCAATGAAATTCATCGACGGGCGCACCCTGAAAGAGATCATCCACGAGCGAGGCATGCTCCCCCTCGATGAGACCATCCGGTTGATCGAACAGGTTGCCAGCGCGCTTGACTATGCCCACAGTCGGGGTGTCATTCACCGCGATATCAAGCCCTCCAACATGATGCTGGATCGAAGCGGATGGGTTTACCTGACCGATTTTGGCCTGGCGCGCGGCACAGGGGGCGGCGGCGGGTTGACTGTCGCGGGCACGGTGATGGGCACACCAGAGTACATGTCGCCCGAGCAGGCGCAGGGGCTGCCGAATGTGGGACCGCCGACCGACATCTATGCGCTTGGCGTGGTGATCTACGAGATGCTCACCGGTCGCATGCCGTTCAAAGCCGACACGCCGCTGGCGATGCTGGTGGCGCGGCTACAGCAGGCGCCCATTCCGCCGCGCGACTTTCGCAGCGACCTGCCGCTGCCGGTTGAGGATGTGATTATGCGCGCTCTGGCGCGCAAGCCAGAGGCGCGTTACCCGAGCGCTGGCGAAATGATGATGGCGCTCAAGCAGGCTGCCAGTTTGAGCACAGACGCAATGAGCAGCGCCACGCCTCCCGTTTCGCCGCCTGCCGGGACGCCGCTGCCCTATGTGCGTACCGCGCCGCCGTCGCCGCCTGCCGGAACATCAGCGCCTCGTCCACAGGCGCCGCCGTCGCCGCCCGCCTATGGGACGCCGACCCAATCATCGTCTCCGCCCTCTGGTGTCCCAACCGTTCACGCTGCGCCGCCGGTTTCACCTGCGTATGGCGCACCCTTCCAGCCATCGTCTCCACCCTCCGGCGTTCCCACGATGAATGTTCCGCCAGGGACGCTGCCGCAGCAGCAGTACACGGCGCAGGCGCCAGCCAGACCGAAGAAAGGCGGCAACCTGGGGTTGGTCATCGGCGGTATCGCTGCGGCGCTGTTGCTGATCGTCGGTGGATTGTTCCTGTTCCGGCCCGCGCCAGACAACGACGGTCAGCAGGTCGATGCAGCGCTGACGCAGGCGAACCAGTTGTTCAATCAGCGCGGCAGTTTCGATCAGTCAATCGAAGCCTACAAGGAGGTCCTGAAGCTTGACGCAACCAACGCCGAAGCGCATACGCGCCTGGGGCTGATCTACCAGATGCGTGACCGCTACACCGACGCCGAGGAGTCGGCGCGCGCTGCGATTGCCGCCGACCCGCGGGCGACGCTGGCGCACGCCGTGCTGGCCGAGTCGCTCCACAGCCAGGGACGGTATGACGAGGCGCTCAACGCGGCTGATGAGGCGGTCGCCGCCAATCCTGACCATCCGGCGGGCTATGCGTCGCGCGCGGTCATCAAAGCAGCCCGCGCGCTCGACGACGCCGACGCGGCGATGTTGAGCGAGGCGGTGGACGATGCCGAAACTGCGCTTGAGAAAGCGGCAGGGCGTGAGAATCTGCTTCAGGCGCTGGCGCATAATGCGCGCGGCGTTGTCTACTGGTATCAGTATCTGTTCAGCAACGATCAGTCGATGGTTGCGCGCGGCGGCGACGAATTCAACCGCGCGATCGGGCTGCAGAGCCAGATTGCCGTCTTCCATTCGAACCTTGGCTACTTCTACAACGACCAGGGTGCGAATGTCCTCCTGCGCGGCAGTCGCCAGGAAGCCGTTGCGCTGCTCGACCTGGCGCGCCAACAGTTCGAACGCGCCCAGGAGATCGATCCGGCATACGGGCATGCCCATGCCGGACTTGGGTGGAACCTCTACCATCTGGAAGATTATGCTGGCGCCGTGGCGGAATTCGATAAAGCGCTCGATCTCAATCCGCAGGACACCGATGCGCACCTGGGCAAGAGTTATGCGCTCCTGGCGCTCACGCCGCCCGACTACGACGGTGCAATCGCCACCCTCGAGCAGGCGATTGCGATCATGCCGTACCGTCCAGACCTGTTCGCACGTCTTGGATGGACTCATATGAGCAAGGGGTTTGCCCAGCAAAGCGGCAGTGCCGCTCAGATCGAGGCGTATCAGCGTGCCGAGGATCGCTTCCGCGAAGCGCTGGATCGCAACGACCGTTTTGTTGGAGCCATCACCGGTCTGGGTTGGGCGCAGTCGGCGCTTGGTCAGCACGATGATGCCCTCGATACGCTCCAACGATCGCTGGCGATCAAGGACGACCAGGCGGACGCGCATTTTGGGGTCGGCTGGACATACTATAATAAGGGGCGCTTCAGTGAAGCCGAGGGCAGTTTCCGCCGCGCGATCGAGATTGCGCCGAATGATGGCGGAAATTACTACTGGCTGGGGCTGACGCTCGAGCAACTCGGGCGGGTGGAAGAAGCAAAGCAGGCGTATCGCACTGCCGTTGCAAAGGGGAGCCGCTTCGCGCAGCAGGAACTCGACCGCTTGGGACCGTAGGCTGTAGCGGGATGGTTTGGGAATGACGACTGTGCCATCCGTTTCCGCCCCAGCGCTGCCGGTTGTGTACGATGCGCGCGTGCGTCATGTGACGTTTTTCAGCCCGGCGCTCGGTCTCTCGCGGAGTTTTTACATCTACATTCCGCCCGATGTCGATGCGAATCATCGCGCGCCAGCACTCTATTTGCTGCGCGGGCACGAGCGTGAATGGGTCAATCCGTTTGAGGATCAGTCGCGCGGCGGCAGGAATGTCATCGATGTCTATGAAGCGCAGCGCGCCGCCAGACGCATCGGACCGCTGGTTCTGGTCTTCCCTGGCACGTCGAGCGACGACAACTGCATCCCCGGCATGCTGCTCAATATGCGCGCGCCGCACCTGGCAGACGGCGCCTTTGGCATTGGCAGCGGTCGCTTCGCAGATTATTTTTTCAACGACCTGATCCCCTATGTCGAGAGCCATTTCCCGGTCATCGCTGGCGGTCGGGCGCGCGGCGTCGCCGGTTTTTCGCTTGGAGGCGCGATGGCGCTGTCGGCTGCGGCGCGCCGTCCCGACCTGTTTGTCTGCGCTGGCGCATACGATGGTACGTTTCTGTACGCCTGCGATCGGGGACGGCGCGTTCGCAAGCGGGATCGCGTGGTTGCCAATCCAATGTTCGACGCCGCGTATGGTGCGCCGCGCGATCTGGCATTCGTCGCTCAACACAATGCTGCGAACCTGATCCTGCGCGGCAGGCGGGAGGAACTCGCGCGCATCACATGGGTTGTGGCATATGGTCCCGAATCGCAGGAACCCTGGCAGTCGAACTACTACCGCGGTGAACATCTGCTGGCCTGCCTGCGCACACAGGGTCTCGCCAATGCGCTCGAAGACCCGGTGTTGCCCGACGGCGATCATAGCTGGCGCACGGCTGATCGTTTCATTGCCCTGACGCTACCGCTGTACGATCGCGCGCTGCGACATGAATCACTGAGGGCATCTGACTATGTCAGACACCCTCAGTGAGAGAAGAGAGGAGAAGGAGATAACGCTATTTTAGCATAAACTTAATATTCGCGCAAGAGCCTGTTGAAGGGTAGCTGTTCACGGTTGGGGGTAAACGATGCCGCCGGTCGCCCAAAACGGGGGTCGGGGGCAGCCCTCGAAAAGAAGAAGCGGCGGCGGAATGGCCTCAGCAAGCGCCAACACACGACGCCTCGCCGCCCCAGGGCGCCGCACATAACGCCTGCGCTCCCAGACAGAGCGTGAACAGTTGCTTTGAAAGGAGCGCATTACAGCCATTGCACTCGATATCAGCGATATATTCGATCCTTATGAAGGACTCTCAATGATAACCTGCATCGATCACATTGTCATCCTCGTCCGCGATCTACCGGCGGCAATGGACGACTACACCACGCTGGGGTTCACGGTGACGCCCGGCGGCATCCATGCCGGCGGCGCGACGCACAATGCGCTCGTGACGTTCGCCGACGGGAGTTACCTGGAGTTGATCGCTTTCCGCCACGAGGCGCCGGATCATATCTGGTGGCGCTACACCGCCGAGGGTGAGGGTTTGATCGACTTTGCTCTGCTCCCTGATGCAATCGACAAGGACGTGGCAGCCGCACGCGCCCGCGGATTAGCGATTGCCGATCCTTTCGCTGGCGGCAGGGAACGACTCGACGGTGTGCGCATCGCCTGGAAGACGGCTCGCCCCGCCACGCCGGATCTGCCGTTCCTCTGTGGCGACATAACCCCGCGTGGCTTGCGGGTTCCGACTGGCGCGGCGTGTCACCACGCGAATGGCGTTACCGGCATTGCGCGGGTGCTGGTCGCAACCCGTGATCCAGCGGCGAGCGCCGCGCGCTACCGCGCACTGCTGGGTATCGAGGGCGTGACTGTCGCAGAAGGCGTCTCTTTTCCACTGGGGTCATCGGCGATCCTGCTGATCGCCGCGAACGAACACCACCGCCGTGAAGGTCCCTGCGCGCTGGAATTGTGCGGCGGCGCGCCCGGCGACCTCGACCCGGCGCGAACCCACGGCGCGCCGATCCGCATCGGCATATCAGCGCCACAGTAGCGGGGTTTTCAGCCTCTGTTCCGAAATTCGCACTTCCGTCATCGTGTTTGTTTGCTATACTGCGGATGCGGCTGCAATGACGCATCCGCAGTATGATGCTTCGAAGGAGCAGCTATGCTTTCCGATCTCGACATCGCTCAGGCAGCGCGCCTCCGCCCGATCCGCGCCGTCGCCGCCGACCTTGGACTGACCGACGATGACATCGAACTGTACGGTCGCAGCATCGCCAAAATCGATCTGGCTGTCCTGCAGCGATTGACCGATCAGCCACGTGGTCGTCTCATTGTTGTGACTGCGATCACTCCCACACCTCTGGGCGAAGGCAAAACCACCACCACCATCGGTCTGGGGCAGGCGCTGGCACGCCTGGGGAAACGTTCTGTCGTCACCATCCGCCAACCTTCGATGGGACCGACCTTCGGTATCAAGGGAGGCGCGGCTGGCGGCGGGTACAGCCAGGTGCTGCCGATGGAGCAGTTCAACCTGCATCTGACCGGCGACATTCATGCGATTGGCGCGGCGCACAATCTGCTTGCCGCTCTGATCGACAATCATCTGCATCACGGCAATCAGCGCGGCATCGATCCATATGCGATCTCCTGGACCCGCGTGGTGGACATCAGCGACCGCGTGCTGCGCAATGTCGTGGTGGGGTTGGGGAAAAAAGAAGACGGTCCTATACGCCAGACGCAGTTCGACATCACAGTTGCCTCGGAAGTGATGGCGATTCTGGCGCTTACAACGAGCCTGCACGACCTGCGGCAGCGATTGGGGCGCATTGTGGTGGCGTACACGCGCGATGGCGCGCCGGTGACCGCCGATGATCTGAACGCCGCGGGCGCTATGACCGTCTTGTTGAAGGAAGCCATCAAGCCCAACCTGCTACAGACGCTCGAAGGATCGCCGGCGCTGGTCCACTGCGGACCATTCGCCAACATTGCGCATGGCGCCTCGTCGGTATTGGCGGACATGATCGGGATGCACTGCGCCGATTACGTGGTCACCGAAAGCGGGTTCGGCGCCGACATCGGCTTCGAGAAGTTCTGCGACATCAAATGCCGTGCCGTTGGTCTGGCGCCGGACGCGGTCGTGCTGGTTGCAACGGTGCGGGCGCTTAAGGCGCACAGCGGGCGCTACACCATTACCGCCGGTAAACCGCTCGACCCACGGCTTGCTGAGGAGAACCCGGAGGATGTCGCGGCGGGCGCTGCGAACCTGGCGGCTCAGGTGCGCATCGCACGCCTCTTCGGACGACCGGTGGTTGTGGCAATCAACCGCTTCCCCGGCGATTTCCCATCGGAAGTTGAGGTGATGCGGCAGGTAGCGCGCGAAGCAGGTGCGTTCGATGTGGTTGAAAGTTTTGTATTCGCCGAAGGCGGCGCTGGCGGATACGATCTGGCAGAAGCGGTGATGACGGCGTGTGAAGCGCCTGGGAAATTTACCCCGCTCTACCCGCTCGATATGAGCCTGCGCGAGAAGATCGAAACACTGGCGACAAAGGTGTACGGCGCAGCGCGGGTGGAGTACACGCCCGAAGCCTTGCGGCAACTGGCGCGGTTCGAGCAGCACGGGTATGGCAACCTGCCGATCTGCATGGCAAAAACGCAGCTATCGATCAGCCATGACCCGAAACTGCGCGGCGCTCCGGTGGGGTATGTCTTCCCGATCCGCGAGGTGCGCCTGGCAGCCGGCGCAGGCTTTATCTACCCGCTGGCAGGCGACATCCGCACGATGCCGGGGTTGCCTGCCCATCCCGCCGCCGAACGGATCGACATCGACGCCGAAGGGAGGACGGTGGGGTTGTCGTAGCGCTGGGCGTGGCGCAGATGAACAGGCGCGGTTGCTTCGACGGGATCAGCAACCGCAGGTGCAGGCATGAGTTGTCAGACGGCGCTCGCACGCCGCCCAATGCTGAACCGTCGGGCGGCGGCGCGCACGAAGGGCGCTGCCGCACCCTCGCCCCGGCACATCCCGATGCCCTGAACCAGCCCCGCTCGCGCGCGCCGGGCTTCGTGCGATCAGCGTGGGCTTTCATGTCCACGCACGACGAGCGGCGCCTGCACGCGGGTCCAGGCGGGCAGGGTCAGGCAGTAGAGTAGCGTCATTGCTCCAACGCGCTCACGTCGCGCCGGGCGGGCTCCGCAGAACCATCAGGAGCAATTTCAATCGCTGGCAGCAGTGCACCCAGCCACTGCGGAAGGGTTGCTCACCCCGTGAAAGCCTGCGCCTCTTCCACAGCATTCTTGGCGATCACCCGGCGCATGAACAGCGCCGAATCCTTCGGAATACGACGCTGGGTTGCATAGTCGGCATACACGATGCCAAACCTGCGACTGTAACCGAGCGCCCACTCGAAGTTGTCCATCAACGACCAGACAAAGTATCCGCGCAGCGGAACACCGGCTGCGATGGCATTGTGACACGCCGCCAGGTGACGCGCAATGTAGCGCACCCGATCCGGGTCGTGAACGCGTTCGTCGGGTGAGACTTCGTCCGGGTAGGCAGCGCCGTTTTCCGTCACGTACAGCGCCGTCGGTGCGTAGTCATGGTGCAATCGCTCCAGCAGTCGGCGCAGCGAGTCGGGGTGAACTTCCCAGTCCATATGGGTGTACTCGCCTTCTGGTCGCTCGTGTGCGTACCCGAGACCGCCAGCCTGCGGATCGTCGCGAATGACGGCGCGCGAGTAGTAGTTCACTCCCAGAAAATCGAGCGGCGCGGCAATGATGCGCATGTCATCGTTCTGCACCGGCGGCGCTTGCCCCATCTGCGCGTAGAGTGCCAGCATATCGGCAGGGTATGCGCCCCGAGAGAGCGGTTCGAGGTACCAGCGGTTGAAAAAGCCGTCGTGCCGCCACGCAGCCGCACGATCCGCGTCGCTGTCACTTGCCGGGTCAGCGGGCGAAAAATTGAGGGTGATGCCCGCCTGAACATCAGGGTATGCGGCGCGAATGGCGGCAAGCGCCAGTCCGTGACCGAGAAGCAGGTGGTGTGCTGCGGCGAGCGTCGGTCCTTCCCTGATCCCCGGCGCGTGGTCGCCGGTCCAGTAGCCAAGAAACGCCGAACACCACGGTTCGTTGAGCGTGATCCAGTGTTTCACGCGATCCCCCAGGCGACGCACCACGACATCAGCATAGTTGGCAAACGCATATGCGGTAGCGCGTGCGGGCCATCCGCCAGCGTCTTCGAGCGCCTGCGGCAGATCCCAGTGATAGAGCGTTACGAAGGGTTGAATGCCAGCTTCCAGCAAGCCGTCCACCAGGCGGTCGTAGAAATCGAGACCGGCGGGATTGATCGCTCCTGCGCCCTGCGGAAGAACGCGGGGCCAGGCGATAGAAAACCGGTACGCCTGAAAGCCGAGCGATTTCATCAGCGCAATGTCGTCGCGCCAGCGGCGGTAGTGATCACACGCCGGGTCGCCAGTGTCGCCGTTGAGCACCTTTCCTGGCGTTGCGCAGAACCGGTCCCAGATCGACTCGCCGCGTCCATCTTCGCGGGTGGCGCCTTCAATTTGAAAGGCAGCCGTCGCCGCGCCCCAGAGAAAACCATCGGGAAAATGTCGTGTTGCCATGAGGAGGCGTCCTTTGCGGATGTGAAGCGACGCTCCAGACCCGCGCTGTCAGAGAAGGCCGTAATGTTCGTCGATGGCGCGCTGATAGGCGTCTACCGCGCCATCGAGCACATCCTGCTGCGTCACGGTGCGCCCCAGCATCGATGACTCCAGGATGGCGAAGGCGCACGCCAGGTCGCGCAACCCTTCCTCGCCGCTGGTCTCCGGGTCGGCGCCGCGTTCGATCGCGCGCAGCCAGTCAAGGTTCTGGATGGCGCAGGGGTCAGTCAGCCCGAGCGGGAAGAAGTGTTCGCGCTCGGCAGGCGTCATCTGCTGCTCGAAGGTCTCATCCAGCGGCAGGCGCTCACCGTTCGCCATCACAATCTGCCCGCCGCGAATGACCCCTGTGCTGCCAATGATCGCCGGGGCGCCATTGATCGTCAGTTCTTCCGGTGAACCAGCCCAACTCCACCACAACTGCCCGATCGCGCCACGCTCGAACTGAACGGTCGCCATGTAGGTGTCATCGACATCCGCCTGCACCTGATCAACAACGTTGCCCTGCGGGTCGCGCAGATAGCGCATTGGCGCGAAGGTGCGCGCAACGGCGCTCACCGCAGCGATTTCGCCAATCACATAGCGTTGAAAGTGCATCTGATGCACCCCGATGTCGATGCTCCCGCCGCCGCCGCCAAGCAGTTTCTTATGGCGCCACGGCGTCTCTGCAACGACCCGATCCGGCGACCAGAGTCCGCCAAGGAACCCCATAACCGACATCTGCGGCTCGCCGATCAATCCCTGGCGCACTGCCCATGCCATGGCGCGGACGCTGCGCGCCTGGCGCACATTCTCGAACACGCCGAAGGTGACCCCGCGCGCCTTCGCAGCCGCCACCATCTTTTTTGCAGCGCGCACGGAAATTGCCAGCGGCTTCTGCGACAGCAGGTGCAATCCGGCGTCGATGGCGGCAAGCCCGACCTGATGGTGCAGCGCCAGGGTCGTCAGGTCATTGATGGCATCAACCTTGCCCGACGCAATCAGATCGCGGTAGTCGGTATAGATGGCGACCTCCACATCGTCGTGGATATCGGAAACATATGTGTGCGGCGCCGCCAGCGGATCGCCGGTCGCCGGGTCGAGCACCGGCAGACGGGGAGGCGGTCCTTCGCCACGTTTGCGGAACATGCGCGCATCGTCGATCCTGCGCGCGCAGAGGGCAGTGATACGAAAATTATCAATCCCCAACTGGCGCAGTTGTAGGTATCCCTGGAGGTGCGCGTTCAGAATCCGTCCGCAACCAACAATACCAATGCGGATCATGGCGTCTGCTCCTGAGCGGTGTATCGGGCGCGCACGCGCTCCAGCCGCGCCACGCTGTCGGACAACCCGCCGAGGCGGTTGCGCGCCAGCCAGAGACGTTCGTACTCGCGGATGATTTCGCGCATGTCATCATTCAGCAACCGGCGACGCGGCAGCGCGCCGGCGCCATCGGGTTGGGTCACCAACTGCCCCAGGCGACAGGCGTGCCGCAACAGGCGCACCGTGTTGTCGAACTCCTGGAGAATCAGCGGCGCGTCGGAGCGCGTCATGCGCTCGGCGGCAATGGGCTGGATCGCCGCGTCGATCGCATCGAGCGCGCGATCGAAATCGAGCGGCGGCAGACCTGGCGGGTTCGCAAGCGGCGGCGACTGCAACACCCAGAACAGCACCGACGAGTTCGGCGGCTCATACCCAACGGCGCGGTACACATTCCCCAGGTCGTATGCCACCTTCCCCATTGCGCCGGTTGGATCGGTGAACGCATGGCGGCTGACCGCCGCCTGAACATCCATATCGCGGTTGGCAACGTATGCCCAGGCGAATGCCGCACCCATGGCAAACCCAAGAAAACTGACGGGTAACACCTGCCAGTGCCCCATATCTCCCCAGTCGGTGATCAGGTAGCCGATGGCGCCGTGCCTCAACCCGTTCTCCGCAGCATTGCGCAGGTTTCCCAGGGCATTGTCGGTGCGCCCGGCAATACTCTGCCACGACGAGGTGCCGGGGCAGACATAGAACGGGATGCCTGCGGCAGCATAACGGGCGCAGTTGCGGTCGAAAGGGTGATCGGCTTCATACCCCCATTCGAGCGCAATCACGTCACGGGGCAATTCGTCGATCAGTTCCGGGTGATTGTTCACGATATCACCCCAGAACATCATCGTGCGCCCGTGGCGCTTCACTGTGTCGTACAGTTTGAGCAGAAAATCGAGGTAGACCCGACCGACGCCGCGCTGCGCGCAGGCGTCTTTGCTGCGTCCCTGACCAAGATCGAACGTCTCATCGCAGCCGACATTGAACAGACGGCTTGAGAAATGCGGCAGCAGTTCATCGTACAGACTGCGCACCAGATCAATGCTGCCGGGGTCTTCCGGCGCCAGGCTGAACGGTCCCTGCATAACGCCCCACGGCGCCTGAAATTCGCCGTGGATCTCGGCGAGCGCTGCGTAGCGCGGATGGATGAGCCAGCGATGCATATGCCCGAACGAGTTCTGATTGGGCACGAAAGCGATGAATCGCTCTTTGCAATACTCATCGAGCGCCAGCACCTCTTCGCCGGTCAGCGGCGAGGCGCGCGCCCACACATCGGGATGATTGCGGTAGGCAAACGTATGCTCGGTGTAGAGCTGCACCTGATTGATCTTCCAGCCCGCCAGCATGTCGATCAGCATCAACAGCGTTTCCATCGATGGAACCTTGTCGCGGCTGATATCGATCATCACCCCGCGCGCGGCAAAATTCGGGTGGTCGCTGACATACAGGCATGGAAAGGTGCGTCCGGTCTGTTCCACGATCTGGATCAGGGTGCAAACGCCGTAGAAGATGCCAGCCGGGGTTGGCGCTTCGATGATAATGCCGCCGTCTTTAATGGTCAGAATATACCCCTGCGGATGGCCGGCGCCGTCGGCAGTCACCCGCAGCGTTGCGCCAATCTCACCCGGAGGACCTTCCGGCGTCGCGGTCAGTTCCCACTCGACGCCGGCGTGGGTGCGCAGTGCGTATTGCAGGCGCCGCGCTGCGAACAGCAGATCTCCCGGCGCGGCGCCCTGGAGCAGAATGCGCTGCGCCGACGTCGCCACGTACACCCCTGGCAAAAAGGTCAGCGACTGCGGCATTGGAAGGAGAGAAAGACGATCCATACACCCCCTCCTATGCCAGCAACGTCATCGGTAACGGCAACGACACAGCGCGCCCCTCAGCCGCCGAAATGATGCCCGCCTCCAGCACCTCTTGCGCCATTATCCCGACCTCCGCGCTGCACAGACCGGTGATCGGCTCGCCGGAGCGAATGTGACCCAGGAAGTACTCGGCACTGGTGCGCATGCCGACCGGAGGCTCCGGCACATCGAGGCGGATGCCGTTGCGATGATTGCGGTCCGCCAGCCACAGTTCCTTGCCGTGCTCGCGGATGTGAATGGTTCCCTCGCTGCCATAGATCATCGGCTCGTAGCTGGTCATATCGCCGACCTGCGTCCACGACGCGGTCGCGGTGCTGATGGCGCGCGCGTGCTGCATGACGATCACGGCGTTATCTTCCGCTGGCAGGTCGGGTTTCCACAGGCGTCCGGTCAGCGCCGTGACCCGGGAAGGCAACCCGAGCAGCGCACAGGTCAGCGCTGCACCGTAGCAGCAGTAATCCATCAGCGCGCCGGCGCCGTTGCGACGCGGGTCGTAGAGCCATTCGCAGAAGAAGGGCGAACACCCAAGTTCGCGCGGACCAATATGGGCAGCGCGATAATTGACCTGCCAGACCTGCCCGATCCGCCCTTCAGCAATCAGGCGCAGCGCATACTGCACCGTGGGCCACCACATAATGGGCCAGTTGACCATCAACTGAACGCCAGCCGCAGCAGCAGCGCCGCGCATGCGCGCTGCATCGGCATACGTCGCCGCCATCGGCTTCTCGACCATAACGTGCAGACCGCGCGCCGCTGCCATTTCGGTCAATTCAGCGCCGCGCAGGTTATCGCTGAACACATACGCCGCGTCGAGTTTGACCGCATCCAGCATATCACTGTAGTCATCGAAAACCTGTTCACACCCCAACGACCTGACGTGCTCACGAAGCGCGGGGTTGGGATCCGCCGCAGCAACCAGCACGCCATCGTCACAGTTCGCCAGGTCGTGCAGATTTCCCCACACGTGGTCGTGGGTCAGCCCCAAGACCCCGACTCGTAGTTTATCCGCCATGGTATGCTCCTTTTCCAACATTTCTCAAGCAGAGTTGCCGCGAAGATGCCAGAGCGTCGAGTCGCACAATCAACACTCCCCACCGTTGCGTCTGCGCGCCCTGGCGTCAGCGTTTCTGCGCGACGTTCTCATCGGCTTACTGCGGTGTCAGCGTCCTGCGTCGCGCGCGGCAGCGCGCGCATACGGTTCAAGCGCCGCCAGAATGCGTTCGCGATCCATAGCCGGAATGAAAAAGGCGCGATCATCGCGCACAATTCGCCCGTTCGCCGCGAATGCTGCAACGTCCTCTTCGTGCATGATCAGGTCAGCCGCCAGCAACCGACCATCGCCGAGGTCCGTCCCGGCTGCCGACTGCTTCAATCGCGCATCGAGCGCCAGCGCCTGATCGCGCGTCAGCGGGGAGGGAGTGGCGACGAGAAAACTATGCGTGGCGCCAGTGTACCACAGCGTCGTGTGGGGAAAGACGCTCTGAAAGGTGTGAATAATATCGCGGTAGTCGCGTTCCGAGAGATCGTGGAACGGCAGCCATTGAATGAAAACGCCATCATCGGCAAGGCGGCTCTTCACCATTGTGTAGAACTCGAAGGTGAACAGCGCCCAGCTACTGCTGTTGATCGGATGGGTGGCGTCGGCGGTGATGATGTCGTAGCGTTCGGCGCTGCGCAGGAGATAATTGCGCCCGTCCTCAATGGTAATCTGAACACCGGCGCGATCGAGCACGCCCCGGTTTTCGGCTTCGTAGAGGCGTGCTGCCTCAACCTGTTCGGCAACCAGTTCCACTGCATGGATGCGCGGGATCGGATGAGTCGCCATGGCGCCCGAGGCAATGCCGTTGCCGAAACTGATCATCAGCGCATTCTGCGCATCAGGGTGCAGGAGCGCTGGCAGATGCCCGAGAAGATGGAACGCGCGCATGCTGTGTTTGTCGGTGGGCACCTCATTGCGCCCGTTGACGAACGACATCTTGAGCGGCGGGTATTTGACCTCAAAAACCGCGACCGTCGCGTCTACCCCTTCACGGTAGTACACCAGTTCCGGGATGACCCCTTCACGGAACCCGAGGTAGACGCCGGGCGGCAACAACGCCGCCGCCAGCGCCGTCGCTCCCAGCACCCCTGCCAGGCGCACCCGTTCGCCCCATACCGACGACGCCATGAGCACTGCCACAGCGCCAAGCGCCAGGTTGAGCGCCGCAAGCAGCAGGGAGGAGCGTTGCAACCCGATCAGCGGAATGAAGACAAAACCAGCCATAAACGCGCCCAACGTTGCGCCGATGGTGTTGAGGGCATAGAGCCGCCCGACTCGCGATCCCACTGCGCCCTGACCCGGCGCGGCGGTGGCGTCTGCGGCGAAGGAAGCAGTGTACAGCCGCGCCGCAACCGGGAAGATCGCGCCCATAAGCAGCGTTGGAACGATCATAATCACGGCGGCAGCGAAGAACTCCGCCCACAGCGTGCCGAAGAAACTGGTTCTGGAGGTGAACATGTCGAGCAGGGTCGGCATGCGCGCAAAGGCATAGAGCGCAATCACCGCCCCCATCCCGATCCCGATCTGCAGCCAGCCAAAGAGCGCCAACGGCTGCGCGCGCCGATCGATCCGCCGTCCCATCCAGGCGCTGCCAGCCGCAAGCCCGATGAGAAACGTCACCAGCATGATGGTGAACGAATAGACGGCATTCAGGCTGAAGATCGCCAGCGTGCGCGTCCACGTCACCTGATAGCCCAACGCTGCAAACCCGGACAACGCATACCCGATCAGCGCCAGTCGCGCTGGCGTGAGCAGGGATGCCGCAGGTCCGGCAGCAGAGAGCGCTGACGTTGTCGCAACAGCGCCGTTGTGCGCAATGCGCATGCCTGTTGTCGTGTCACCGGTTGCCTGAAGCGCCACGATGGCCCGTCCGCCCGACGCGCGCTGCGCCGGTTTGCGCGCCATGCGTTTCGATTGTGGCGCTGGCGTCGACGACGCCGGTGGTGGCGGCGCTGGCGCACCGGCAACCGACGCTTCCTGCCAGTGGCGCGCCAGCCAGAACGCTGCGCCAGCCGCCGCCAGGTCCAGCCCGCCGCCAAGGTAGAGCGATCCATTCACACCGAGCGAGGGGATCAGGATCAGCCCGGCAGCCAGCGCCCCCAGCACGCCGCCGAACGTGTTGATGGCATACAGTGCGCCGAGCCGCCGGCCGCGATCCTGGTCGCGTGCTGCCAGCAACTGTGCCAGCACCGGCAATGTGCCTCCCATCAGAAAGGTTGGCGGCACGAGCGCCAGCGTGGCAAGCGCGGTGCGCACAGCATTGTATGCAAAGAGATCCGGCTGAAGATGGCGTGCAATCCAGACGTACAGATCGGTCAGCCTGGCAAAGAGCACCGGGGTGGCAAAGGCAAAGAGCGCAATTCCGATCTGCAGCAAGGCGAAGAGGCGCAGGAGGGCTGCGGATGGCGCTTCCAAACCGTCCTGCTGGCGGCGCGCCGTCATCCTGCCAAACACCCAACTGCCCAGTGCCAACCCGCCCATGAAGGCGGTCAAAACCGCTGCGCCGACGCTTGGAGCAACCTGACGCCAACCACACGCCAGCGAGACTTTGTTCGCTCCGCACAGGCATGTATGTCGCGCCGGCAGCCGGTTGAGGTTGGCGACGCAGCGTGGCAGGCGTTGACAATGTCTGAACCTCTGCGTCTCAACGACTCTCCTCACCTTCGTCCCCCTCTCCAGCGAGGCTGGAGAGGGGGAGTTGGGGCGTCCTGATGCCTGAGACGGACGATGCAACGCAAAAAACCAACCTTGTGAGTTACCGTCCTGCCTCTTTACGGATGCGCTCGAGCGCGGCATTGACGTCTGCTTCGAGGATCGGCATCAGATCCGAGGCTTTTGCGTTTGGATCATTCCAGAACGGACTCAAGAGGTTGTCCCAGGTCTGGCTCAGTTCGTCGAACTTGACCAGCAGGTGATTCGACGACTCGCGTCCGTGACTGAAGGCGCCCTGGAACGACTCTTTGGTCTTTTCCGCCGGGACGCACTTTTCATACTGCTTGTAGTACTCATTGAGCAGGCTCTGGCGCACAGGCGGGGTGCCGGTTGCCAGGGTAAAGGCTTTCTGCTGTTCTGCCGAAGCCAGGAACTTCACGAAGTTCCATGCCAGATCGGTGTTCTCGGCATCCATGCCAGCGGTGATCACCCAGGGGTCGGTAAAGATAGTAGCGCGGATATTGGCGTCCGGTGTGCCCCAGGGGATCGGCGCTGCGCCCCAGCAGAAGCCGTTTGGATCGTCGATGATCTCCTTATAGTTCCAGTGGCCCCAGCCGCCGGTCATGAACATGGCGACACGACCGGAGAGAAAAGCGCCGCCAAGCTGATCGAGCGCCTGGGACGCTGCCTGGTCTGGAGCGACCTTATGGACATACACCAGGTCGTGAACTGCCTGGAAGGCGGCGGCGGTTCCTTCATCCAGCCTGATCGGATCTGAGAATCCAGTCTCGAGCGCTTCCTTTGTGAAGGGGTCCTTCCCCCAGATCATCGGAATACTATCGAAGGGTGGCCACAGTCCGTTGACACCGCCATACACCGCCGTGCTCGGATCCTCCGGGTTCTTCGTCAGCTTCTTGGCGGTCTCGAGAAACGCCTCCCACGTCCACGACTTATCGTTCCAGTCGCTCGGCGGGTATGGCACGCCAGCCTCATCGAACAGCTTCATGTTGTAGTACACATAGCTGCCGGTGGTGAGGAACGGAATGCCGTACTGCTTGCCCTCGACGTTGTAGATGGCGAACACTTCAGGGATGAAGTCGCTGGTATCCCACTTGTCGCGTTCGATAAGCGGCGTCAGGTCTGCCAGCAGGCCGCGGAAGCGGTCGCTGGCGAAGCCATCGCCGCCCCAGTTGGACGACCAGACGTGCAGCGGTTCCCTGGCAGCAATCATCGCCTCGCGCTTGACAGCGATGTCGTCCTGGTTAATATTGAGCACCTTGACGAACACATCCGGAGCAACCTGCTGGTAGGCAGGCAGAACAACATCGCGCTCCCAGCGATTCTCGGTTGCATTGATGCGAACCATCCATACCAGCACCTTCTGTCCGGGTTGAGGTTGCTGTGCAAACTCCAGAATCGGCGTAGGTGTCGGCAGATCAACTTCTGGCGCTGTGGTTGGCGCTGTAGTGGGTGATGCCGCCGGTTGCCCGCCACATGCCGCCAAAACCAGCATGAAGGCGCCAAGCAGGAGAACCCAGGGATACTGTTTCAGTTTCATACGTGTGTCTCCTTCATCATTGCAAGGGTATACCATGCGAACGAGGTCTCAGTCCTGACGAACCTCCTCTCTAGTTTCTTCATGTGACGGGAGCAGCGTACCGATCCACCCGTCGATGCGCCCGACAGCGTATGTACGGTATGGCGCATCGCGCCGAACATGCGGATCTGGAGTTCGCACGGTCTCCAGCTTTCTGGCTGCCAGGAACACGCGACGCCGCAGTTCTCCCGTCGGATACCATCCCACACAGCGCTGCCAGGATTGATGACAACGCAGATATAAGCCGTTTGCGATTATCCCTTCACGCCAGTCACCACAATGCCCTGGATGAAATAGCGTTGCGCCAGGAAGAAGAGTGCCATGGGCGGAATCAGTGTAACCAGCGATGCCGCCATGAGCAGATGGAAAGCAGTGCCGCCGAATGGCGCACGGAACTGTTGCAAACCTATTGATATCGGATAGTTATACTGTGAATTGATGTAGAGCAGCGGACCCATGAAGTCCTGATAGTGGAACATGAAACTCATAATGGCGACAGCGCCGATCGCCGGCAGCGACAATGGCACAATAATGCGCCACCAGATACCGAAATATCCCGCGCCATCGATCAACGCCGCCTCCTCATAATCTTTTGGCAGCGTCTTGTAGAACTGGCGGAGCAGGAAAATGAGATAGGCGCTGCCGAAGAATTTCGGCACGAGCAGCGGGAGGTAGGTATCGATCCATCCCAGGCGGGCGAAGATGATGTACTGCGGGATCAGCGTCACCCAGAATGGCAGCATCATTGTTGAGAGCACCAGCACAAACAGAGCGTTCTTGCCCGGCGCACGCAGCCGCGCAAAGCCATAGGCGACCAGCGCGCACGAAAGAGTCTCGCCCAACGTCGCGCCGCCAGCGTAGATCAGCGTGTTCTTGAAGTAGATGTCGAAGCGATTCTCGCCGGTGAGCGCCAGGCGATAGTTGTCCCACTGTGGCACTGCCGGAATCCAGACTGGCGGGAACTTTGCCACTTCCGCACGGGTCTTCAGTGATGTAGAGAACATCCACACCAGCGGAAACAGAATGACGAGCAACCCGAGTGCAACAACCATTGTCGAAAGAGCAGTAATGATCTGCTCACGCCGTCGCTTGCTCGCCCAGAGTCCGCGCCGCGCAAGCGAGGTTGCCGGGCGCACGCTCGGAGACGTTGTTTGTGTTGCCATGTCGCATCCTCCCTGTTCATTCATGACCGTGCAGCCCGGTCAGATCGCTCCCTCTTCGTCCGACTCATAGTGAACATACCTGCGCGACGCCCAGAACATCGCCAGCGTCAGCAGCAGGATGACAATAAGCAAAATCCATGCCTGCGCCGATGCCAGCCCCATCCGGTAGCGGCGGAACGCGTTCAAGAAGAGATACAGGTTGTAGAACATCGACGAGTAGGCGGGAGCGCCGAGGTTCATGCCGCCGGAAATGACATATGCCGCAGTAAACTGCTGCATCGCGCCGATGACGCCGGTAATGAACGTGAACAGGATGACCGGCGAAATCATCGGGACGGTCACGTTGAAGAATTGCTGGATGCGATTGGCGCCATCGATTTCGGCGGCTTCATAGAGCGCGGTGGGAACGCCCTGCAGCGCCGAGAGGTAGATCAGCATCGTGCCGCCGAATCCCCAGAGCGACATCAGGGTAAAGGACGGAATGACCCAGTTCGGATCCTGCAACCAGCGCGGTCCGGTGATGCCGAGTGGGATCAGACCATTCGGGTTCTTTGGGAGTAGCCGTGGAGCAGCCCATATTTAGTGGGTCCCTGCTCGCCA
>ERZ1685332.95-NODE-95-length-23755-cov-15.385992_pt1 | contig 23755 bp, 19 predicted proteins | sample MGYA00580193_ERZ1685332 | MGnify/ENA primary metagenome ERZ1685332 (study PRJEB41501, sample SAMN08275520) | hot springs metagenome | biome: alkaline hot spring; material: microbial mat | place: Russia: Ush-Beldyr | collected 2015-07 | depth 0.5 m m ...
ACACGCAGGAGCACGCCGCAAGCGTGCCCAACACGCAGGAGCACGCCGCAAGCGCGCCCGACGGGGGCGGGCGCGTAGGGGCACGCCGCGTGCGTGCCCAACACGCAGGAGCACGCCGCAAGCGTGCCCAACACGCAGGAGCACGCCGCAAGCGCCCCCCCCGCGTGCAGCCGTACACCCGTGCAAAGGTTGCAGGTTGCAGGTAAGAAAGTGGAAAGTGGAAGGTGCGAAGGTATTCTTAACCCCTTGCAGTCCCTGCTTCTCAGTTCTCAGTTCTCAGTTCTCAGTTCTCGGTTCTCAGTTCTCAGTTCTCAGTTCACAAGGCTCAAGGTCTGGTATAATGCTGACATCCAGAAAGATGCCGCGTAAGGAGGCGGGCTAGTATGCCGTCGAATTTCATCGAGAGTTTTATCTTTCTTCTGATTGAAGTGTTGTCACTGGCAATCCTGTTTCGAGTGCTGCTCTCGTGGGTCGATCCGCTTGGCAATATGCGGATCACACAGGTGTTGCGCGATCTGACCGAACCAATGCTCGCTCCCATCCGCAGCATCTTGCCGCAGACAATGATGTTCGACTTTTCGCCGATCATTGCCATGTTACTGCTGCAGGCGATCAGTCTGCTGATCCGCTCCGCTCTGTAAACGCTGCCAGGATATCGCTGCATTACCTTGATTGACCCGGTTGCAGAAGGATGATGTGGGGAGCGTGAGCAGAGCGTCCTTTGTGCGCCGGTCAATCTACTTCCCTGGAAAGTTCTGTCCATGAGTCAGGAGGCGACGGTCACATCTCCCGAAACGAACGAGACGGCAAAGACGGTTTCGCGCGCGGCGTCCATGCTGGCAGGCACGGTCTTTTTGTGTGGCGTCGGTACGCTTGGCGTCGAGATGATCGCCTCGCGCCTGCTTGCTCCCTACTTTGGCACATCGCAACCAATCTGGGCTGCAGTCATCGGTCTGACTCTGGTCTACCTGGCGGTTGGGTATCACCTTGGGGGGCGCATTGCTGACCGCTACCCCGACGAGCGCCTGCTCTATCGTCTGGTGCTGCTGTCCGGCGTCGCAACAGCACTGATCCCGCCGCTTGCCGCTCCCATCCTCGGGTTTGCGCAGCGCGCGGTCGCGCAACTCGCAGTCGGCGGCTTTATCGGTGCGCTGTTTGGCGTGTTGGCGCTGTTCGCCATGCCGGTGACGCTCCTGGCGATGGTCGGGCCCTTTGCAGTGCGTTTGCAGTTGCACCGCGCCTCGGCTGGCGTTAAGGTGGCGGGCGCCACTGCCGGAACTGTGTCCGCCATTTCGACCATCGGTTCGATTATTGGAACGTTCCTCACTGTTCTGGTGCTCATTCCTGCGATTGGCGCCGCCGCAACGACCTACGTGTACGCCGGCTTGCTCGTGGCGCTTGGCGCGCTTGGCACGCGCGGCTGGGGCGCACTGGCGGCGCTCGCGTTGACGGCAGCACTGGCGGGGTATACGTTCTTCTCGTCGGGTCCGATCAAAAGCGCCGGCTGCGATGGATGTACGCTGATCGCCGAGTACGAATCACCCTACAATTACATTCAGGTCGCAACCCGCCAAGACCCGGAGTATGGGCAGCAGGTTGTCCTCCTGCTGAACGAGGGGCTGGCAATCCATTCGATCTACAATACTGCATATGATGGTGATCCGCTCGACACGCTGACTGGCGGCGGTCCCTGGGATTATTTCGCAATTGCGCCATTTGTTGTGCCGGGGCGTGATCCGGCAGCGGTGCGCAGCCTGGCGATGCTCGGCTCGGCAGCCGGGACGACGCCAGCGCAATTTCTGGCGATCTTCGGTCCCGAGACGCACATCGATGCAGTGGAAATCGACCCGATGATCATCGATGTGGGACGACGGTTCTTCAACATGCGCGACGCTTTGACCGGTCCAGATCATCCGAATTATCGGGTGTATGCCGAGGACGCGCGGTACTGGCTGGCGACCAGAGGCGGAGTCTACGACGTGATTGGCATGGACGCCTATCATCAGCCTTATATTCCGTTTCATCTGACGACGGTCGAGTTCTTCCGACTGGTGAAGCAGCATCTTGCGCCCGATGGCGTGGCAGTGGTGAATGCGGGCCTGGGACCCAATGGCGACGACCGGTTGAGTCGGGCAATTGTCGCAACAATGGAACAGGTTTTTCCACAGGTGATTGTGATCGAAACGGCGCGTCTCAGCAACCAGATCATTATTGGTGTGAACCGGGAGGTTGGCGATGGGTATGCCAACCTGCTCGAGGCGTATGAACGTATCGAGCATCCAGCGTTGCGACGCACTCTTGAGCGTGTGTACGTCCCGACGCGCCAGTCCGCTGCTGTAGCGCACGCGCCATTTACCGATGATCGCGCCCCGGTCGAGCGTTTGATCGACTCGTTGATCTTTGATACGTTGGCGCGCTAGTATGCTCAGGCGCAGGTTTGCTGCGATAAATGTCGCTTTGTTGTGAGCGAAAGCCTGCGCACAACCAGCGACAGACTTCTGCCGGGCGGTCCTGGATGGTCGCACCGCCGGGTATCAGACTTCTTCACTCTGGTGTTGTCTGCGTTGTACTGTCAGGCAGGCGCGTTGCATGTTCATTCTCTCCGCCTTTGTCGATGTTCTGCTGCCTGTCACCATTGTTGTAGCAAGCGGTTATGCGTTGCGGCGTCGCTTCGAACTCGATCTCCCCTCACTCAATCGACTGAGCATGTATGTGCTTGGTCCAGCCTTGATTTTTACGACGATTGTTCGTATCGATGTGGCAGGCAGCGAGGCTCTGCGTATTGTTGTCGCTTCGGTGGCGGTCTGCCTGGGAATAGGAGTCATCGGACTGATCATCGGGGCGGTCATACGGCTGGAGCGTAGCAGTCTTGCGGCGCTGCTGCTCTGCGTTATGTTCATGAATTCGGGCAACTATGGGTTGCCGACCAGTCGCTTTGCCTTTGGCGAAGCCGGTTTTCAGCGGGCGCTGCTCTACTTCATCGCGCAGACCATTATGGCGCAGACGCTGGCAGTGCCGATCGCCAGCGCCGGGCGGAGCGATCTCAGGAGTGCGATGCGTCAGATGTTTGCTATGCCGCAGATCTATGCCGTAGCGCTTGGATTACTGGCGCGTTTCAGCGGGATCGATCTGCTGCATCGCAGTGATGCATTGGGGAGCGCCTTTCGGGGTGTGGCATTAATAGCTGATGCCGCGCTGCCGTTACTTCTGCTTCTGTTGGGAATGCAACTTGCAAACGGGACCACTGTGGAGGATGTTCGCCTGACGGCGGTTGTGGCGGTGCTGCGTCTAGGAGTCTCGCCGATTCTGGCGTATGGCATTGCGCGCGCACTGGCGCTCGATGATCTGGCTTTGCGCGTGGTGGTGCTGGAAGCCAGCATGCCTTCCGCAGTCAATATGGTGCTCTATTCACTCGAGTTCAATGCACGACCGCGCTTTGTCGCCGGTGTTGTGGTGGTGACGACGCTGCTAAGCCTGGTGACGCTGACGCTGTTGCTCAGTGTACTGCGGTAAGCAGGCGAGAGGCGAGAGGTGGCTGATGGCAGGCGTGAAGGTTACAGGTTGCAGGTGTACAGGTGGCAGGCAGGGCGTTGAGCGTTGAATGTTGAACGTGTCCGACCCTCAAGGGTTTTGGAGAAAGGAACTTGCAGGTGGCAGGTTACGGGCGGGAAGGTTGTAGAAAGGTTGTAGGTTGCAGGTTACAGGTTATCGATGGGAGTCTAACCCCTAACCCCTAACCCCTACATTCGCACCACCAGGTACCCGATCAGCAGAATCAACTGAAAGGCCACCGGAATCAACCCACCGCCAATAAGTTGCGCGCCGCGCCAATCGTAGAGCGCACTCCACAACCCTGCTGCCAGCCAGAACGACCAGCCAATGGCGCCCAACCAGAGGAGCGCCGCCAGCGGTTGCCCACCGAGCAGCAAGACGATCAATGCGGCCAGCATGAGGAACAGCCGCGGTTGCTGAACCGGCGGGTAGAGGTGAAGCGGACGCAAGCCCTCCTCGCCGCCGCCGCTCGTCTCATCGAGTGCAACAACAGCAAGCGACACCAGCGGCCATTCGAGCAGCGCCAGCAGTAGCATCACCACGATTGCCCCCACCAGGCGTCCATCGGGAAGAATGTGCTGAACGAATGAACGGTCAGCGAACAGCATCAGCGCGGGGAATACTGCCAGTCCAAGGGCAGGGGGCGCAACGCGCATGAACCGTTCGGTCGTAAACCTTTGGGTGTCCGGGTCGTGACGCGCCTCTTCGACCAGCCGGCCGACAGCAGCACTCGATTGGATGCTCAACAACAGAAGATTCGAACGTGCATCGCTCTGGAAAGGGGCTGTCTGGGCATCGCCGGTTGCTTGATGATACCGCATTGCTTCGAGTGCGATGCGTTGCAACAATGCGTCGGCATTGCTGATCGCCGACGTGATCAGAATGCCTGGCGACAGGCTGCCATCGTACAACATACTGACGAATCGGGTGTCCAGCGGTAATCCGCCAGCGACCTGGATCAGCACCATCTGGTTGGTTTCCGAAAACTCGGTAACCTTCATGACCCGCAGGCGTGACCAGGGCACAAGCAACCGGCTACGCAGACGATGAACGATCAAACCTTCACTGCGCGCTTCTAGTGCAGGCAGTGCATGGGAAATGACCGATGCGACGCCGAGCAGGAACAACAGAACTATGTGCGCCTCAATCAGTAGCCACCAGGGAGCGGGGAGCAATCGCAGATCGAGGAGATTAATAATCGGCAGCGAACGTAACCGGGGAAATGTAATCGCCAGGAAGGTCAAAAGAAGCGTCAGGTAGCGCAGGAGAGCCGCCACGAAGATGAGGGCTGCGGTCCAGGTCAGAGTGATGCTGATATGGCGAGGATAGCGCCCAATCACGACATCGCTGGCTATGCCTGCCGCAGCAGGTGTAGCATCGCGTTGCGGTGCGCGTTGCGTGAAAAACGCAGATGGGCTGAGCAGGAGTCGGAACAGGGGTGAACTGGCATCCTCCTGCAACTCAATCCGTCGTTCCTTCGCCATGGCGCGAGCGGCGCGATCCGCTTCACTCAATAATGTCTTGACCAGTTCATCGAAGTCGCTAATCTGCGACGTAATCAGGAATGCCGGGCGAAATCCAAGACGATAGACGAAACTGTACCAGCGATGCCAGCCGGTGAGCCATCCGCCGTCAGTTTCGACCAGCAACACATAGCGATCACCCGCTTCGGTCACTTTGATTGCGCGAATATTTTCCCACGGCACCGGCAACCAGTCGTTGACGAACGCCACCAGCACGCCACGTGCGCTGGTGCGCACCACCGGTAGACTGTTCCGAAGAAGGAGCGCCGTAGCCAGCGCCAGCGTCGTCCACGACAGCGCTGGCAGCAGATCGGTCAGGCTGGAGGGCGGAGGCGCGTTGGCGTCGGCAATGACAAGGACCAGGTCTGTAAGCCAGGGGAGACGGGCAAACAGTGCGGTATCGAGGGCATAGATCGACCAGAGCAGGCGCAGGAGATCGCGCCCCAGCAACGCCAGAGCGAGAACAACGGTGATGGCCGACAATATTTCTACAGTAACGGTAAAATAGCGGGGGTATCGATGCACTTTTTCAACGTTCACGCGTCCGTCTCCGTAACAGCCGGTGATCGATCCCCGCCGTCCATCAGGGTGCGCACACGCAGCGCCGCGTGATCGAGCAGACGTTGACACGCTTCGGCGGTTGCGACACCTTCTTCATACAGCGCCAGCGCCTGCGCCAGCGGCAGATCGCCGGATTCGAGCTGCTCGACGATCTGTTGTAAACGTGAGTACAGCATTTCGTACTCGTCACCAGGGGCGGGTTCGATAGTTCGCGTCATGTCTGTATCTGTTTCTTCCAATCATTTGCCGTGCTGTCGGCGGGCGACTGTGGTTCCACACGGGCGCGAAAATGACCCCGTCGCACGACTATCTCGATACTCTCATCAGGTGCAACCTGGCTTGCATCGGTGATCAGCGTCCCTTGTGATGATTGAACGACAGCATAGCCGCGTTCGAGCGTGGCTAGCGGGCTCAGTGCCTCGAGCCGACCGCGCTCGCCGTCAAGCCGGGCGCGTGCCAGGGTGATACGGCGTTCTACTGTCGTCGTGGCGCGGCGAATGAATTCATCGATGCGCTGGCGGTCGCGCCGGATGCGGCTCTCTGGTGACCGCAGATCCAGGTGCAGTTTCAGGCGGGCGACTGTCTCGCGTGCGTTCGCCAGGCGCTGAGTCATCGCGGCGCCCAGACGATTGCGCATCTGAGCAATGTCGTCGGTCAGTTCCGCGATGTCGGGCGATACCAGTTCAGCAGCGGCGGAGGGGGTGGGTGCGCGTACATCCGCGACAAAGTCGATGATCGTCGTGTCGGTCTCGTGTCCTACCCCGCTCACAACCGGGACCGGGCTGGCAAAAACGGCGCGCGCCACCTGTTCGTCGTTGAACGTCCAGAGGTCTTCAGCAGCGCCGCCGCCACGCGCCACGATGATAACATCCACACCGATTTCGTACAGGGCGTACAACGCGTCGATGATGGTGTCGGCGGCGCCGGCGCCCTGCACGCGGCACGGCGCGAAGATGACTTCGGCGAGCGGGTAACGGCGGCGCAGAATGTTGAGCATATCCTGGAGCGCCGCTCCAGTGGGCGATGTCACAATGCCGATGCGGTGCGGCAGAAGCGGCAGAGGGCGCTTCCGTGACGGATCGAACAGCCCCTCGGCGGCAAGGCGCTCCTTCAGTCGTTCAAACTGCGCCTGCAGCAACCCCATGCCCGCAGGTCGCAGCATATCGACATAGAGTTGAACCTGACCGCGCACCTCGTAGAACGCCACACGCCCATGGGCAAGCACTGCCTCGCCGTTGACGGGCAAGGTCGCCAGACGCGAGGCGGTCGATTTCCACATCACCGCGCCGATCTGGGCTTCACCTTCCTTCAGAGTAAAGTAGCAATGACCAGAGAAGTGACGGCTGAAACTCGAAATTTCCCCTGCGACCCATACATCACGGAGCAGATCGTCGGCATCGAGCAGGTCGCGCAGATACACGTTGAGTTGTGAAACGGTCAGCAACTGCATGGAAATGAACCGTCACTCCTTCGACCGCCCCTTGAGCAATGGCGTCGCCATTATGACAGCGGCTCAATGACCATCAACGGCTGTCCATACTCTACCGGTTGCGCATTCTGGACCAGAATCTTTGCCACCCGGCCGGCGAATTCGCTTTCGATCTCGTTCATCATCTTCATTGCCTCGATAATGCCGACCCGGTCGCCGACATGAATGACATCGCCTTCCTGGACATAGGGGGGGTCTTTTGGCGATGGAGCGGCATAGAATGTTCCGACCATCGGTGCGGCGATGATGTTGCCTGGTGGCAACGCCTCTGATTCTGGAGCAGGTGTGACCGGTGGCGGCGTCTGAACTGGCGCCTGCACAATGCCGATTGGCGGCGCCGATGGGTGCACATTGGCGGCGATCGATGGCGTGACGAACATCGGCGCCGGCGAATGGTGGTGGAGAGACGGTCCTCGTTTGACATGCAGGCGCGTCGTTCCGCGCTCGATCGAGATTTCACTGACGTCGGTTTCGCTGATGATCCGTAACAATTCGCGCACGGCGCTCAGACCGAACTCCTCCTCTATCGATATGGTAAGATCGCGCTCGCCTTCGTTCATAGTGCTTCTCACTTCCTGCTGCGCTGCTGCATATGAGAGACTTTTCACAACGCAATTATAACACGGAGCGGGAACGTTCCAGGAACGGCGCAACGCAGCGTATCACTGACGCGGGTCCTGCGGTACACTAGAGGCGAGAGAGATGAGGCAAGAGGGGCGGAAGACGGAACATTGGCGTTGAATGTTGAACGTTCAATGTGGGAAGGGGTGACAGGCGGGAAGACGGGAAGGTGCGAAGGTTGAAGGCGGGAAGGTGGGAAGGTTGAAGGCAGGAAGGTGGGAAGGTTGAACGTCCTGACCCCTCATCCGAACGGAGGGAAAAGATGAGAGTCGACCGATATCTTACGTCGCTGGCTGCAACCCTTGCAGCGACGCCGCGTGAACCGTTGTGTGCAATCGAAGAAGCGTTGTGGCAGACCTACCTGCGTGACGGAGCGATCATCGTTTGTGGGAATGGCGGCAGCGCCGCCACCGCATCACATTTTGCGTGTGACCTGGCAAAATGGACGATCAGTGACGGCCGTCGCCGTTTGCGCGCGCTTGCGCTGACCGATAATGTGCCAGTAATGACAGCCTGGTCGAACGATACCGCGTATGAGCGTGTCTTCCTCGAGCAGGTCATGTCGCTGTACCGTCCTGGCGACACACTGGTAGCAATTTCGGGAAGCGGCAATTCGCCGAATGTGCTGCACGCGGTCAGATGGATGGCGGCGCAGGGCGCCACGACTATTGGGTTGACCGGTTTTGGCGGCGGGAAGCTGGCGGATCTGGCGCAGATCGCTGTCGTGGTTCCCAGCCATTGTATGCCTGAGGTTGAAGACGTCCACAGCGCCATCTGCCATAGCCTGGCAGTGGCGCTTGGCGAACGGATCAGCGCCGAACCCGTATGACACTGGTGCTTGGGCTTGATTTTGGTGGCACGAAACTGGCTGCCGGTCTCGTCGATCTGAGGCACGGCGCGACGCTTTCACGCCGTGTGCTGCCAACGCCGGTGGCTGGCGGCGCCACTGCCAGCCTGGACGCGATGCTGGCGATGGCACGTGCGTTGATCGATGGCGCGCCAGCGCCAGTAGTTGGTGTTGGCGTCAGTTTCGGCGGACCGGTGGCTGCCGACGGACGCACGGTGCGTCTCTCAATGCACGTCGCCGGGTGGGAGAATCTTCCACTGGCTGACCGGGTTGAGGGCGCTCTTGGATTGCCAGCCGCAGTCGCAAACGACGGCGACGCCGCAGCCCTGGCAGAGTTTCACTTCGGCGCGGGGCGGGGCGTGCGGCACCTCCTCTACCTGACGGTGAGCACCGGCATCGGCGGCGGCATCATTATTGACGGACGGTTGCACCGCGGTGAGCGCGCCTGGGCGGGCGAAGCCGGGCATCAGACGCTGAAATCGGATGGACCGCCCTGCCCGTGTGGACGTAATGGCTGTCTGGAGGCGCTGGCATCTGGTTTGTCGATTGCACGTGAGGCGCGTCTACGGCTACGTGGTCCTGAAGGCGCAACCAGCATACTGGCTGCTCTCCCGCCTGATACGCTCACAGCGCAACACGTGGCGGAAGCCGCTGCCGCTGGCGACGTCCTGGCGCGCGCGGTGTGGAACGAGGCAATGGGTTGGCTGGGGATCGGCATTGCCTCCGCTGCCAATCTGCTCAATCCCGGACGGGTGGTGCTTGGCGGCGGGTTGACCCGCGCCGGTGACCTGCTGTTCGAACCGGTGCGCCATGTGGTGGCGCGGCGCGCTATGGACCCGGAATTGACGGTTGTGCCCGCCGAACTCGGCGATGGCGTCGGCATTCTGGGGGGTGCAGCGCTGCTTCGGTTGCAGTCATGATTTGTCGGGCGGATCGCGCCAGGGGCGTCGCCGCGCCCTGCACCAGCGGGGCTTCAGGCGCTCGGTGCGGGCATGACCCGCGCGGGCGCGCCTGCCGGGGGATCATGCAGCGCTGTGTGTTTCCCGCCAATCCATGACTGCCCCCCGCTGCCGCACGAATCTTGACAGCCCCGGATGCGGGTGCTAGAATGCCAGTAGATTGGCCCCGTAGCTCAATTGGATAGAGCGGCAGCCTCCGGAGCTGCAGGCTACTGGTTCGAGCCCAGTCGGGGTCACCAATGGAAAAAGAGGTTGCACAGACATGCGTAACCTCTTTTTTCTTTCGATGAACGTGCCTGTCGACAATCAGCGTCGCAACAATCATACGGGCTATGCGCCTGGTTCGACATTGACCGTCATCTCTTTCCCCCGCCGCTCGAGCGCAACGATCAGAATCGCGATATCAGCCGGGTTGATCCCCGCGAGCCGCGCTGCCTGCCCGACGGTCGCGGGGCGGAAGCGCTGGAGCGTCTGGCGCGCTTCGTTGCGCAACCCGCGCAGTGCCGCAAAGTCGAAATCGGGCGGAATACGACGCGACTCCATGCGGCGCAGCCGTTCGACTTCACGCTGCTGTTTTTGCAGATACCCGCCGTACTTCGCTTCGATCTCCACCTGGTTGGCAATGTCGTCATCGCACGCCGGCAGGTCGAGCGCCTGCCGGAGTTGCTCATAGCGCACCTCGGGACGGCGTAGCACATCTTCGGCGCTCATTTCACTGCTGAGCGGCGCAATCCCGGCATCGCTCAGGCGGGCATTGATTGCTGCCGACGGGAACACCCGCTGCCCACGCAGCATGCGCAACAGCCGCTCACTCTCCGCGCGCTTGCGCTCGACCGCTTCGACCCGCTCGCGGTCTACCAGCCCCAATTCGCCAGCCAACCGCGTCAGCCGCAGGTCGGCGTTGTCGGTGCGCAACAGGAGACGGTGCTCGGCGCGCGAGGTGAACATGCGGTAGGGTTCGCGGATCTCTTTGGTGATCAGGTCATCGATCAACACGCCAATATAGGCTTCGTCGCGGCGCAGGATAACCGATGGCTTCCCCTGAATGAAGCGCGCCGCATTAATGCCCGCCATCAACCCCTGTGCTGCGGCTTCTTCGTAGCCGGTCGTGCCGTTGATCTGGCCGGCGAAGAACAATCCGGGCGCGCGGCGCGACGACATATCCGCGGCGATCTCGCCGGTTGCGAGCGCGTCATATTCGATAGCATACCCGGCGCGCATCAACTCGACGTGGCGCAATGCCGGAATGCTGCGCAGCATCGCCCACTGCACATCTTCCGGCAGCGAGGTGTTGCACCCCTGCACATAGACCTCGTGCGTCGACCAGCCTTCGGGTTCGAGAAATAAGCCGTGGCGTTCCTTATCGGCGAAGCGCACGATTTTGTCCTCGATCGAGGGACAGTAGCGCGGACCCACTCCTTCGATGACGCCGCTGAACAGCGGCGCACGGTCGAGGTTGCGCCGCACAATCTCGTGAAACGCCAGCGTGGTATGCACCAGGTAGCAGGGCAGTTGCGGTCGCCAGGCGTTGAGGAGCGGTTCCGGATAGGCGCTTGCGGGCGCGCCGGTGAACGCTGGTTCGGGAGGCGTTTCTCCCAGCATGCGATAGTATTGTCCGAAGAAGAGCGGCGTCGGACTGCCGTGCTGCACACTGGTCTGCGAAAAGTCGATGGTGCGCGCATCGATACGCGGCGGCGTGCCGGTCTTGAGACGCACCAGCGGGAAGCCAAGCGCTGCCAGGTCTTCGCCGAGCGCCGTGGCTGGCGCTTCGCCAGCCCGCCCTGCTCCCCAGATCGCCTCGCCAGTAATAGCCCGGCCGCGAAGGAAGGTGCCGGTCGTCAGCACCAGCGCCCGACTCTGGTAGACCCGGCGAGTGTGGGTGACAACTGCGTAGTGACCGGGTTGCACTCCTGTCAGATCGTCCGCCGGTGCGTGGCTGCCATTGCGGTCGAGTAGTCGTGGTGGAATAATACGCTCGATCATTGCCTGTCGCAGATCGAGGTTCGGCGTTGTTTCGAGCGTTTCTTTCATCACCTTCGCGTAGAGGCGTTTATCTGCCTGAGCGCGCGGCGCCTGCACTGCCGGTCCCTTGCTTTCGTTGAGCAGGCGAATCTGGATGAACGTGCGGTCGGTCACACGCCCCATCAAGCCGCCAAGGGCGTCGATTTCACGCACCAGATGCCCTTTCGCCGGCCCGCCGATCGACGGGTTGCACGACATATGCGCCAGTTTGTCAAGGTCGATCGTCAGCAGCAACGTGCGGCATCCCATGCGTGCTGCCGCATGCGCGGCTTCGCATCCGGCGTGACCGGCGCCGACAACGATCAGGTCATAGCTGTAAGGATGGATGCTATACATAATTCCATTATACATGGTTTGATGGAGACGATCAGGACGATATGCTACAATGAGCGTGTCATGGTCCGATATAGTTGTTTGCATATACGCGCGAATTTGTGCGGCATACTCGGTTATGCGCTCATGGTGTGTTTCCTGGTCGGGTGTGCGGCTGCTCCCGCCACCGACGAAGCAGGTGTTGGGGGCGGATTTTCACCGGAAGCTGTGACCGAAAGTTTCTTCGAGGATCTGCAGCGTGCGCTGCGGGATCCAAATCTACAGCAGGAAGAGGCGCGCAGTTTCTGGGCGGAACGTCTGGCAGGGTATTTTGCGCCTGCTGAACGTGATACGCAGCGGGTTGCGCTGCGCCGCGCGCTGGCGTCGTTTGCGAGCGGTCTGCGCCAACTGGCGGATGATGAGACGGCCATCTTCGAACTTCGCGGTCTTCAGCCGGTGGAAAAGGTTGCCGATGATGGTGAGCGTGCGCTGGTGCGTTTGCCCTCCGCTTCGATTTCGATGACGCTCGTGCGCACCACGGAACGTGGCTCATTTGTGTTCTATGAACAAACCATTGGGCTTAGCCAGGTGATCGGACGCTCCGACAGCACAGTTCCGCTGGTCAAAATCGATGGTCGCTGGTATTTGACCGAAGGATGAGCGTGTATGGGATCAAAGAGCGCACCGTTCGAGCGTCAGCGCGTCGTTGCGCCATCGCACGAAGCAACGACACGCTACCGGGAGCGACGTCAGCAACAGACGCAGGCGCTGGCGCGTCTTGATTGTCTGCGGGGTGTCGCTCCCGATACCCTGGCGCGTCTGGCAGCCTGCGCAACGCTACGCGCGTTTACGCCCGGATCTGTCATTGCGAATGAACAGCATCCGCTTGCCTTTCTCATGCTCATTGTGCAGGGATCGGTCAGGCTGACGCTCCATGATCGCGCCGGGCATGAGGTTCTGATTGGCATTCTCGAACGTGGCGATTGTCTTGGTGTAGCAGCGTTATTTGGCGACCGGTTTCGTGGGGCGACAGCGCGCGCCGAAACAGTGTGCTACCTGGTGCAGATTCCGCTGGCGGACGTGCGGGCAATGCTGTCCAGCGCGCCAGAACTGGAACGAGCGCTGCGTCAGATCTACCAGCAGCGGCTGGTCGAGAGCACTCTTGGACGTGTGCCGCTCTTCAGTCGTCTGTCGCCGGTGGAACGCATCCACATCGCGCGGGCGCTTCGCCCGATGCAGTACAGTCGTGGCGCGATTGTGCTGCAGCAGGGCGCCATTGGCGACGCGCTGTATATCGTTATGTCCGGGCAGGTGGTGGTCGAGCAAAGCGGGCAGGCGATCGCCTATCTGGAAGAGGGTGACTTTTTCGGTGAGATGTCGCTGTTGACCCGCCAGCCGCACAATGCTGACGTGCGGGCGCTGACGCCAGTCGAGGCGCTGGCATTGCCCGCGCAGGATCTGAAGGACCTGCTGGCAAGCCAGCCCGAACTTGCGCTGCAGTTGCGCGAAGTCGTCGAGCAGCGGAAAGCGTCCAGCCGGGCTATCCAGAGCGATGTGGAGCGGCAGGTGCAACTGGCAGCAATGCTCGCACACGGACTACGCCGGGGGACCCACATTCTGGTGCGCGATCTGAGTCTGTGCAAACCGGGATGCAAAATCTGCGAGGATGCGTGTACGTCGCGCCACGGTTCCAGTCGTATTCATTTTTCCGGTCTGACGCTGAATGGGATGGAGGTCGCCGATGCATGCCGGCAGTGCCGGGTAGGCGCCGAATGTGTCGAAGCCTGCCCGGAGCACGCGATTGTCTGGAATGAGAGCGGGGCGCTGATTATCAGCGATGCCTGCACCGGTTGTGGCGAATGCGTGCCAGCCTGCCCCTACGATGCAGTGCATCTGAAGCCTGTTGCTGCTGCGCATCGGTCGCCTCTGTGGGAGTTGTGGCAACGGTGGCAGCGCTGGAGAACGCCGGCCATTCATCTGGAAGCGGCTCATCAACCACACCGGCGCGCTCACAAGTGCGATCTCTGTCATGGCTACAACGACCTGGCGTGCGTCAGCGCCTGCCCAACCGGAGCGCTGCGTCTGGCGCCGGTTGAGGAAGTGTTCCCGTTGTGAGCAGGCTGTATGCTTGACATGAGCATCCTGTCGCGTTATGATGGCGCGCAGAGCGGGTAAAAACACGGTTACGGTTGTGCCGCGTACAGCACGCGAATAGTCGCGTAAGGGGGCGCGATGGCGACTGGAACCCAACAATCGGCAGGTCTGGCGCAGCGGTTTGGCGCCTGGTTGAGTGATCATCAGGCGATACGGTGGTGGCTGAGCGTCCTGCGCCTGGGACTCTTCCAACTTGGCATGGGAATCGCGCTGGCGCCGATCACCGGCACGCTCAACCGCGTGTTGATCGGCGATATGCTGATCCCGGCCGCTATTGTGGCTTCACTCATGGCCATTCACTACTTCGTCTCGCCGGTGCGGGCAATCTTTGGCTATCAGTCGGATGTGCATCGCGCGAAGGGGCGCTGGCGCACGCCGTATGTGGTGCTGGGCGCGGTGCTGACGTATGGAGGGTTGGCAACCGCGCCGTTTTCGTTGATCCTGCTGGGCGCCGATAGTTCGATGCCCTTCGCTGTGGCGCTCGTCGTTTGCGCCGCCATCTTCCTGGCATATGGCATTGGCGTCAATATTGTCGAAACCACGTATCTTGCCCTGGTCAGCGATATTACGCCGCCGCGCGAACGGGGCAAGGTGCTGGCAGTGTTGTGGATGATGCTCGTCGTCGGGACGATTGTCAGCTCGATCATTGTGGGCGCCATTCTCGAAAACTATACGCCGGTGCTGTTGATCCAGGTGATGCAAGGCTCGGCGGTGGTCTTTGCGGTTCTGACAGTCGTTGCCCTGCTGGGGCGCGAGCGGCTGCATCCGGATGGGACGCTCGTCAGCCATACCGATGATATTCGCGTGCGGTTGACGCTGGTCGAGCAACTGCGCGTGGTCTGGCAACAACCCGGATTGCGCGCGCTGTTCGTCGTTCTGTTTGGTGGAACGCTGGCGCTCGCCACGCACGATGTGCTGCTGGAGCCCTATGGCGGTCAGGTGCTTGGCATGAGCGTCGCAGCGACGACACGGTTGACAGCGCTCTGGGGCGTGGCCATGATCGCAGGCATCACGGCGGCAGGTTTGCTCCTGTGGCGCGGGCGATCGCCGATTGCGCTGATCATTGGAGGATGCGCCGTTGGCGCGTTGGGGTTCCTGGTCGTGATTGCCGCAGGCGGAAGCCTCGATGTGACCGTGTTTCGCAGCGGGGTGGTCTTTATCGGCATCGGTCGCGGGTTGTTGATCGTCGCTTCGGTGGCGCTGATTATGACGCTTGCCGATCGCGCACACGCCGGGTTGTTCATTGGTTTGTGGGGTGTGACGCAGGCGCTGGCGCAGGGGTTTGGCACAGTGGGCGGCGGTCTGGCGCGTGATATTGTCCAGGTGCAAACCGGCAGCATTCTGCTGGGGTACACTGCGGTCTATGCCACATCGCTGGTCGTTCTGCTGATCACGCTTGGCTTGATCGCTGCATTGCGCCTGGGACGCCAGTTGCGCGAGGGTGCGGTTCGTTCGCCATGGTCGGGGTTGCAAGATCTTCCCGGTGATCAGATTCTGTTCTGAGAGGCGCGAGGCGATCAGGTTGCCGGTGGAAAGGTGGTAGGTTGAAGGTGGGAAGGCGGTAGGTTGAAGGTGAGGAAAGCCAACCCCTAACCCCTAACCCCTAACCCATTCTCAGTTCTCAGTTCTTCACATGCCCGACATATCTTCCATCTTCATCCGTTACCTTGTGCCGCTGCTCTACGCACTGGCGCTCTGGTGGGTTTCGACTGCCGTCATCATTCTGCTCTATCGACTGCCGCAGCGCACCTACCGCCTGAGTTTCGCCGCCATCACCCTGGTTGCGCTCGTATCGCTCGCTGGCATGTGGCTGGCGCGGGATAATACCGGTGTGTGGGGGGCGTATCTGGGGTTTACCTGCGGGACGCTGGTGTGGGGATGGCAACTCGCCGGGTTCTATATGGGATTCGTGACCGGACCGCGCGAGGAGCCGTTCGTCTGGCATCCAAGCGATATCGTGCGTTTTGGGCAGGCGGTGCATGCGAGCCTGCACCACGAACTTGCCGCGCTGGCAGGCGTCGGCATCCTGGCGCTGCTCAGTTGGGACGCGCAGAATATGCTGGGATTATGGACATATTTGCTGCTCTGGCTCATGCACCTGACTGCCAAGATCAACATCTTTCTGGGGGCGCGCAACTTTCATGTCGGCTTGCTGCCGGATCACCTTCGTCATCTTGGGGTCTTTTTTCGCTATCGCCCGATGAACCCGTTCTTTCCCCTTTCCGTCACCGGCGCCATTGCGATGGCAACCTTGCTCTGGCGGTGGGCGTTGCACCCGGACGCAACCGACTATCAGGCGGTCGCGGGAACGCTGCTCGGTTTCCTTACGTTGCTGGGCCTGCTCGAAATCTGGTTGCTCATGACCCCGCCGGTAGGCAAGGCGTGGGGTGAGCGCCGGGCGGACGCCGGGTAGCGCCTACCAGTAATGGACGAGTGGTACGTCGGTCATGCTCAGCAAGCCGGGTTCTGCTTTACGTATGCTGTCAATTGCGTTGACGACGATGGCGGCGGTGGCAATGTCGCCATGAATACCGCCTGCAATCGTCATCCGCAGCGGCGGGACACCATCGATTTCGACGGTATCCTGCGGATCGGGCGCGCCAACATACATGCGCAGATCGAGCGTGATGACTTCGCGCTCGCCGATATAGCCGCGCACAATCTGATGCACGCCGGCAACCTGCCCGGCTTCCACCGAAACGTGCCCGGTCACGACGGCGCGCTCAGCAAAAATCGGCATAATCGTGTCGTCCCCGCGGTCAAGTTGCCATCCCAGAGCCGCGGCAATCATGTGCAACGACTCGGGCAACCCAACGTGACGTACCACGCCTTCGCGCACACGCTGCGCGAACTCGTCCGGCATCAACCCGGCGCCGATCTTGTGCTGCAAGGGACCACGCCGCTGTGCAGCGTCTACGATGCGCAGCGCGCGAACCGCGCGCACCTCAGCGCACGCCGCCGTCAACATGACCGGCAGCGCATCCATCGCATATCCGGGGTTGACCCCTGTGCCGAGCAGCGTCACACCGGCTGCTCGCGCAGCGGCATCGAGATCTGCTGCAAGTTGCGGCTGCGCGCTCCACGGGTAGGCAAGCTCCTCACACGTCGAAATGACATCCGCCCCGGCAGCGATGCACTCCTGGAGTTGTGGCGCCACAGCGACAAGCGACGATTGCGTGGCGTGCAACACAAGATCAGGGTGCACACGCTTCAATGTTCCGGCTGCGTCGGCGCTGACCGCAATGCCCATTGCGTTGCGCCCCAACAGTTCACCAAGGTCGCGTCCGACTTTCTGCGGGTCGACATCGATCGCGCCGACCACCTGAATGCCAGAACGCAGACACGCCAGGCGGGCGATGCCGGCGCCGATAGGACCGAGACCGTAACAAACGACGCGAGTCGTCATGGATTTTTCCTTATGGGATCGATACAGGCCATGCTATAATAACGCGCCGTCAGAGGAAATGTCAATTTCTTATGAACATTCCGACCATTCTGATCATTGATGACGATGTGGTGTTGCTGGCACGGCTGGCAACGCAACTGAAAGAGTCCGGTTTTGGGACAGTCCAGGCGACCAGTGTACGGCAAGCGGAACAGGCGCTTGCCGGCGCGACGGTCGATCTGGCGTTGCTGGAGCCTGCCATTGATCGTCGCGCCGGGTGGGAGTTTCTTCCGCGCCTGGCAAAGCGCGTACCAACCATCGTGATGAGCAGCGACGGTCTCGAAGAAGATGTTATCCGCGGGTTTGACGCTGGCGCTGTTGATTATCTCACAAAGCCGTTTCGTACCGGCGAATTGCTGGCGCGTTTGCGCGCGCACCTGCGGTTGCGATCCGGCAACGACGCCGCTGCTCTGCCCCATGCGCCCGTTGCCGGGCTACCAGCGTCCGAGCCGCTCTCGGGTTCGTCTGAAGCTGCTGCCAGGATCATCGATCTGGGTGACGATGACGAAATGCTCGACGAGACAGCGGAACGCCGGTTCAATGCGCCGGAGCCTCCTGACCGGCAACCGGACCCGGCATCGTCCACAGGACGCCTGCGCCGCAAGCGTTCCTCTGCGGAAGAAGAAGAGGAGCCGGTTTTCATTCCCCACGCCGAGGAACGCGGCTTGATCGCTGATCACACACCAATGGATATCGATGAGTTGCGGGCAAACGATCTGGAGCAATTGCCGCTTGGCGCCCGCCTCCGCGCTGCGCGCCAGCGGCGCCGAATCACGCTGGTGCAGGCTGAACTCGATACCAAAATTCGAATGTCGTACATCCAGGCGATGGAGGAAGAAAAGTTCTCGTTGCTGCCGCACGGTGCAATGACAGAGGCAATGATGAAGACATATGCCTCGTATCTCGGCCTGAGTGCGACGAATGCGCTCGAGGAGTATCGCCAACGGCACTACAGCGCACCGGTTGAACCGTTACCCGCTCTGGGTGGCTCGTTTCTGCCACGTTCCGCAACGCCCTGGTGGATATGGGCAGCCGTCGTTACGCTGGCGCTGGTTGTCGGTATTGGCGGCATCCTGGCGCTCGATCCGGCCGGCGTGGCTGCGCTCGGCAATCGCGCGCGCGCGTTGTTTGCACCGCCAACCGCAACACCGACGCCTACGTTGACGCCGACCTTCGCGCCGACAGCGACATCCACGCCATCGGTAACGCCAAGTCCGACGCCAACCGCGACCTTTACGCCAAGCCCGACGCCGGAGCCCACGGCAACGCCAGAACCGACATCGACGCCAACATCAACGTCGCGCCCACGGCCAACGCCGCGCCCACCGCCGACGCCCGTTCCGCCAACCCCTGAGCCGCCGACCCCTGAACCGCAACCTGAACCGTCGCCCGAACCGCCGCCGGTTCAGCCGTGATTGTGCGTGGCGTGGGTCGTCGCCAGCCACAGGTGGCTGTGTCTGGTACAATATTCGTTGCCTATGATGTACGACGACACCATTGCAGCCATTGCCACGCCTCCTGGCGAAGGCGGGATTGGTATTGTGCGTATCAGCGGGAAGGATGCACTGCTGATCCTGGAGCGCATCTTTGTGCCAGTGCGTCCAGGTCGCTGGAAACCCTACCGGATGCGCTATGGGCACGTCGTGGATCGCACTGGCGCCACCGTGGATGAGGCGCTTGCCGTCTTCATGCGCGGTCCGCACAGTTTCACCGCCGAAGATGTCGCCGAAATCTCGGTGCACGGCGGACCCCTGGTGATCGAGCAGGTGCTGCAGCAGGCGCTGGCAGCAGGGGCGCGCGCCGCCAACCCTGGCGAGTTCACCATGCGCGCCTTTTTGAATGGACGGATCGATCTCACTCAGGCGGAAGCGACGCTCGACATCATTACAGCGCGCACAACGGCAGCGCTGGCGCTGGCGGAGGCGCAGTTGGGCGGATGGCTTTCCCACGAATTGCATCGAATCCGCGATCTGCTCATGGACCCACTTGCATACTGCACGGCGCTGGTCGATTTTCCCGAAGACGATGTCGAGCCGCAAAACGTCGAGCCTCCTCTAGCGGCGGCGGTTCAGGCGCTCGATGCACTGGTCGCCACGGCGCAGCAGGGGATCGTCTACCGCCAGGGTGCGCGCGCCACGCTGATCGGCCGCCCAAACGCCGGGAAGTCGAGCCTGTTGAATGCCCTGTTGCGGATTGATCGGGCGATTGTAACGCCGATTCCTGGCACGACGCGCGATACGCTGGAAGAAACCGCCAGCCTGGGAGGCGTGCCGGTGGTGTTGACCGACACCGCCGGGATTGCTGAAAGCGCTGATCCGATCGAGCGCCTCGGTGTGGAGCGCAGCCGACGGGCAGTGGCGCTGGCAGACGTGCTGCTGCTGGTGGTCGATGGATTGGCCCGCCCTGGCGATGATGACAACGAAATTGTGGCGTTGACCAGAAGTAAACGCACGATTCTGGCGGTCAACAAGATCGACCTGATCGATAGCGCCGATGCAGTGCAGGAATGTGTGGAATTGCTTAAATGCGCGTATGAGAATCTGCGTGGTGCGCCATTCGATGCGACAGTTGCGGTTTCGGCATTGACCGGACATGGGCTGGATGCGCTTGGCACAACGGTCGCGCGGCTGTTCCTGGGTGAGTCGTCGCATGCCGATGGGCGTTTGGTGACCAATGCGCGCCACCGCGATGCCCTTGCGCGCGCTGCGGATCACGCGCGCGATGCGCTCGATAGTTTCCGAAGGGGGGTATCGCCCGATCTGCTGGCGGTGGACCTAACCGCAGCGATCAATGCTGTCGGCGAGGTGACCGGCGAGGTGGTCGGAGACGATCTGTTGCACGCCATCTTCAGCCGGTTTTGTATCGGGAAGTGACAGCGCCAATGCCCTATCTGCGTCCCTTTGGTCTCGTTCTGCTTGCGCTGCTGCTCTTTGTAGCGGCGCAGGGCACAGGGATCGAACTGTTTTTCCACCTGAGTTATCTGCTGGTCGGCATCGTGATCGTGGCATACCTTTGGGCATGGCTCAATCTGCGCGGCTTGAGCGTGCGACGCGAGGTTTTCACCCATCGCGCGCAGGTCGGGGATGTGGTGCGTGAGCGGGTGACGCTGGTCAACCACTGGTTTTTGCCTAAACTGTGGGTTGAAGTGATCGACCGTTCGAACCTGCCGGACCACAGCGCTGGCTTCGTGTCCTATCTACCGGCTTACGAGCAGCGGCGCCAGATCGTCCGAACACCCTGCACCATGCGCGGGAAGTTCCGTTTAGGTCCGGTGACGTTGGCGAGCAGTGATCTTCTGGGTCTGTTCCGTTTGCAGCGCGACATCCCGGGCGATAACGAGATTCTGGTCTACCCGCGCACCGTTCCGCTGCCGGGGTTCGTGCTGCCCGGCGCCGAGTTGCCCGGTGGCCAGGATCTCCGGCGCCGGGCGTATCACGTCACCCCGAATGTCGCTGCTGTGCGCGACTATCAGCCGGGTGACAGTTTCAACCGCATCCACTGGCGGAGTACAGCGCGTCTCGGCAGGTTGATTGTGAAAGAGTTCGAACTCGATCCGACTGCCGAAGTGTATGTGGCGCTCGATATGCACGAATATGTGCAACAGGCATGGTGGCCAGTGGAAGAAACGACGGGCAGACGGCGCCAGCGGACTGCCGAGTCTACTGAGGAATATGCGGTGCATGCTGCAGCGTCGATCGCGCGTCACGCGCTCGAGCAGAACCGCGCTGTGGGGTTGATCGCCTGGGGACAGCGCCGCGAAGTCATTCCGCCCGAGCGCGAGATGCGGCAACTGTACAAAATCCTGGAGGCGCTGGCGGAACTGCGCGCGTATGGATCCGCGTCGCTGGCGGAAGTGTTGAGCGCCGAAAGCGCGCGTTTCGGGCGCAACTGCACGCTGGTGGTCATTACTCCGTCGCTGGACGAGCGGTGGATCACTGGGGTGCAGCACCTGCTCTACCGGGGGGTGCGTGTTGTGGCGATTCTCATCGACGCGCAGTCGTTCGGCGGGCGCAGCAACGAGTCGGTTCGTATGCGCCTGGCGGAACTGCGCGTACCGTCCTATACCTGTGGACGCGGGCAGTCGCTGGCGGCGGCGCTTGCCCAAACTCCGCTGATCGCTCTCCAACATACGAACGCGGCGCCCAACGTTGTTTTGTCGTAGAACTCTTCGGCAACACGACATCCGCTTAACAAATCGGTTCGTAGTGTACGGTACACGGAACAGGTGACATGCAATTCCGGAGTGCCGTGATGAACCAAGTCCGAACCTCGCCTCTCCGCTCACAAACTTCAGATCAGGATGCCGACCATGAAAGCGACGCCTTCTGGCAGATCGACGTCGCCGATGTTGTTGCGAAACGGACCTCTTCCAGCGAAACGCTCGACGACTCGACGCAGATGTATTTGCGCGAGATCGGTCAGGTCAGTCTGTTGAGCGCAGCAGAAGAAGTTGCGCTGGCGAACGACATTAGCGTCGGTCGTGAGGCGCAGGAGCGATTGCACATGCAACGTTTCGACACGCCAGCCGAGCGTCTGCTCCTCGAACGGCGCGTCATGCAGGCGGAGGAGGCGCGCCGTCGCTTGATACAGGCGAACCTGCGCCTGGTCGTCAGCGTTGCCAAAAAATACATCGGCGGACCACTCTCGTTTATGGACCTGGTGCAGGAAGGAAACATCGGTCTGATGCGGGCGGTCGAGAAATTCGACGCCAGCAAAGGCAATCGCTTCTCGACCTACGCGACGTGGTGGATTCGCCAGGCGATCACGCGCGCCATCGCCGAACAGAGCCGTCTGATCCGATTGCCGGTGCACCTGAGCGATGTCATTGCGCAGGTGCGGCGGGTTGCGCGGCGTCTCGAGCAGTCGTTGGAGCGCGAGCCGACAATTGAGGAGATCGCCGAAGCAGTCGATATGCCGGAGCGCAAGGTGAAGATGCTGCTCCAGGCGTCTGCGCAGCCAATTTCGCTGGAACAGCCGATTACGAGCGATGGCGAGGGGCATATCAGTGAGCTGCTGGCAGATGACGGCGCCGACGCGCCGATGGAGATTGCAACGCAGCGCATGCTCCAGCACGACCTGGAACAGGCGTTGATGGAACTGCCCGACCGTGAGCGAGCGGTGCTGCAACTGCGGTATGGTCTGACCGATGGCCGCCGCCGGACGCTCGAGGAGATCGGGTCGACGTTTGGCATCACCCGCGAGCGTACCCGGCAGATCGAAGCCGACGCGCTGCGTCTGCTGCGGCGCCCCGGCGTTGGCGCTCGGTTGCAGGGGTATCTGGAGTAGTCAATCCCGGGCGGTATCGTCTTCGATTTGTCGCCGATAGTGCTCGATATGTTTCGCATCCGGCGCCACCAGGATGTATGCATGCATGCACGGTTGCAATGCTCCGATAGTGCTGAAACTTTTTGCCCCGATCATATTGCTCTGTACTCTCTGACGGCACTTCGATAATAACCGCAGGATTGAGCAAAACCCTTCGAGTTGCGTCTTCAGACCGCGACTCGCCACAAACTACTGCAACATCGGGATACATATCTGGATAACGCTACATTAGCACAACAATAGTGAAGAACGAAACCGCGAGTTGATCGGTCGGTCCCAATGATTCCCATTCCAATTCGTCTATGAACCGAATCCGGTTGTTGTCCGCGCTGGCACGACCGTCGTATGGACCAACCGCGACACAACCGTGCACACCGCAACCGCCGAGGATGCGTCCTTTGAGTCCGGGTTGCTAACGCTGGGGCGACCTTTCGTTTTACTTTCACGCAACCAGGTGAGTTCTCGTACATCTGTACGCGCCATCCTGCTATGGTGGGAATTGTGCAGGTGACGCCGTAAGGACCTGTTCAGGCATTCGTCTCTGAAAAACGCTGCGCTTGAGTCCCTTTTCTCCTGGTTGCTATGACTTCTGAGTCAGCGGGAGGTAGAGTTTGTTTGGCACAAACTCGAACGCTCCGATATCGCATCGCACCCATTGCGGGCATCATCACATCCGCACGGGTACTTCCCGGCTCCGGTTAACGCAGGAAGGTCTGGATTATCTGAACCGCCAGCAGTCCAAACAGGAGGATTGTGGCAATCACCGATACGAGTGTGATCAGACCAACGCCAATCAGCAAACGCAGTTCGATGCCTGGCGCCTGTGATAGATCGGGCCATTGCTGCGTGGGTGAGCGGGGCAGGGTGTTCCATTGATGGATCACGCTCCGGATGGGCTTGATCCAGTTTCATGGACATGTGATCATGCAGCTGCTTCCTGGGCTT
>ERZ1685332.100-NODE-100-length-23188-cov-17.770631_pt1 | contig 23188 bp, 14 predicted proteins | sample MGYA00580193_ERZ1685332 | MGnify/ENA primary metagenome ERZ1685332 (study PRJEB41501, sample SAMN08275520) | hot springs metagenome | biome: alkaline hot spring; material: microbial mat | place: Russia: Ush-Beldyr | collected 2015-07 | depth 0.5 m m ...
AGTTCTTGGTTCTCAGTTCTTGGTTCTCAGTTCTTGGTTCTCAGTTCTTGGTTCTCAGTTCTTGGTTCTTGGTTCTCAGTTCTTGGTTCTCAGTTCTTGGTTCTCAGTTCTTAGTTCTCAGTTCTTAGTTCTCAGTTCTCAGTTCCCAGTTCTCACGCCATGGATACCATTCTCAACCGAATTATCGCGCACAAGCGCACCGAAGTCGAGCGACAGCGGATCAAAATACCCTACGAGCAGATGCGCGCTCGCGCCGAAGCCGCGCCGCCGCCGCGCGATTTTGGCGCTGCGCTGCGCGCTCATCGCCCCATCGCCCTGATCGCCGAAGTCAAAAAGGCGTCGCCGTCGAAAGGGGTGCTGATCGAAAACTTCGATCCGCCGGCGCTGGCGCGGATCTACGCCAGCAATGGCGCTGCCGCCATTTCGGTGCTGACCGACATCCGCTTCTTTCAGGGTCACCTGAAGTACGTGGAAGGGATCCGCGCTCTGTTCGATCGGGGCGCCGCGCCGCCGCTGCCGCTGCTACGCAAAGACTTCCTCATCGACCCCTATCAGGTCATGGAGGCGCGCGCCTACGGCGCCGACGCGGTGCTGCTGATCGTCGCCGCGCTCGACGATGAGACGCTGGCAGCGCTACTGGCGCTGACCGGCGACCTCGGCATGCAGGCGCTCGTCGAAGTGCACAACGAAGACGAACTCCGGCGTGCATTGACGGCTGGCGCGACTCTCATCGGCGTCAACAACCGCGACCTGCACACATTCACGACGACCCTCGAAACAACCCGCCGTCTCGCGGCGCTCCTGCCAGCAGAGAACCGCCCGTTGCTCGTCAGTGAAAGCGGGATATTCACCGCCGACCATGTCGAGTTGGTGCGCTCCTGGGGCGCCGATGCGGTGCTCGTCGGCGAGGCGCTGGTCACCGCCCCTGATATTGCCGGCAAAGTGCGCGAACTGGGAGGACGCATATGAGATGTCCGAGTTGCGACGGTCTGATCGAGGAATCGGACGTGCAGTTCTGCCCGTTCTGCGGCATGCAGATCCGCGCTTCGAGCGCCGGTAAGCCGACAAAACGCATCAGCACGGTCATCGGCACACCCCACCCTACACCATCGTTCGACACGCCGCCTTCCGCAGGGATGGCGGCGTATACGCCAGGCGGCTACGGAACATCCGCACTGCCGATCAGCACAGCAGCCACTGTCAGCCTGGTATTCGGCATTCTTGGATGGTTTATGGCGCCGGTCATCTGTTCGATCATCGCTATCGTAGCAGGACATCGCGCGCGCCGTGAGATTGCTGCGTCGAACGGACGCCTTGGCGGGAACGGACGCGCCACAGCCGGGATCATTATGGGGTATATTCAACTGGCGTTGATTGTATTCCTGTGTATTCTCTTCTTTGTCATCTTTCTGCTGTCAGGGATGGCTGGCTCAGGACTACGATGACCGACCTGCATAATCTCTGTTTTCTGACTGCCGTCGAACTGGCGCGGCATATTCGCAACCGTGATGTATCGTGCGTCGAGGTGATGGAAGCGCACCTGCGCCAGATCGAACGCACAAACCCGAAGGTCAATGCGATTGTCACCCTGCTGCCGGAACAGGCGCTTGAATGGGCGCGCGCCGCCGATGCCGCACTGCAACGCGGCGATGAGGTCGGTCCGTTGCATGGCTTGCCGGTGGCGCACAAAGATCTGGTGCAGACGAAAGGGGTGCGCACCACCTTCGGCTCGCCGGTCTACGCCGATTTCGTTCCCGATGTCGATGACCTGATTGTGATCCGTCTGCGCAAGGCAGGCGCGATCATGATCGGCAAGACCAACACTCCTGAGTTTGGCGCCGGCTCCCAAACGTTCAACCCGGTCTTTGGCGCAACCCGCAATCCCTACGATCTCTCGAAGACCTGCGGCGGCAGCAGTGGCGGCGCAGCCGTCGCGCTGGCGTGCGGCATGCTCCCGATTGCCGATGGCAGCGATACCGGCGGTTCGCTGCGCAACCCGGCAAGTTTCTGCAATGTCGTCGGTTTCCGTCCCTCGCCAGGGCGCGTTCCCTCCTGCTCAGACCGCGCCGCCTGGCAAACCCTCAGCGTCCTGGGTCCGATGGCGCGCACGGTCGCAGATGCTGCACTCATGCTCAGCACGATTGCGGGACCACACCCCTGCTCGCCGATTGCGCTCCAGAAACCGGGCGCGCACTTTCGGCAGCCGCTCGAGCGCGACTTTCGCGGCGTGCGCGTGGCGTGGAGCCGTCACCCTGGCGGGTTGCCTGTCGATCCGCAGGTGACCGCCACGCTCGAACGGGCACGCCCGGCGCTTGAAGCGATCGGTTGCATCGTCGAAGAGGTCGAGCCGGATTTCAGCGGCGCTGACGAAGCATTCAAAATATGGCGCGCCTGGGGATATGAGCAAAAATTTGGCGAGCTTGCCGACACCCATCGTCACCTCATCAAAGAAACGATTCTCTGGGAGATCGAGCAGGGACGCGCCCTGACGGGACCGCAGATCGGGCGCGCCGAACGGTTGCGCACCGCGCTCTACCACCGCATGCGTCGATTCATGAAGACGTATGCATTCCTGGCGCTGCCGGTCGTTCAGGTTCCGCCCTTTCCCGTCGAGCAGCCGTATGTGACGGAGATCAACGGCGTCCCAATGGAGACCTATATCGATTGGATGCGGTCGTGCTACTACATTTCAATCACCAGCCTCCCGGCTATTTCCGTGCCTGCCGGGTTCACGCGCGATGGATTGCCGGTGGGGTTGCAACTGGTCGGGCGCTACCACAACGACTTCGGCGTGTTGCAACTGGCGCATGCCTTCGAGCAGGCGACCGGTCACTGGCGCCGGCGCCCGCCCATTGCTGGAATGGGACACGGATGAGCGCGGATTGAGACGGGTTGACGCGGATGATGGTTTTTGAGCAATTAATCCGGTATTGCGCGGTCCAGTCCGCGAAGGCGGGCTTCGCTTTCCGTAGCCGCGACGTCAGTCGCCGGGTGGATAGGCGGAGAGCGGAATATTCATTGTTGATCCGGCCCATCCGTGCCGATCCGTGCGCTATTGGAACCGCATCACTCGTCACCGGTCACTCAATGTGAACCGCATGGCTCGTCACTCGTCACCGGTCACTCATCACTCATCCTGGCGTCGTCACTTTGCGATCTTCTGGGATGCATTTCTGACGGTCGCCATTGGCGCGGGGTTGTTCGACGCGGCGCAGCGAGGCGGTCTGTGGCATGCGCGCGGTCTCTGGATGCTGCTGCTGGCGCTGGCGTTCCTGATCACGCACCGCTGGCTCTGGGCGCCGGTGCATCACGCGAGCGGCGAATGGCCCCCGCGCTACCGCGACCTCCTGATCGTCGTGGGAGTCGAGTTCGTTCTGGTGCTGGCGCTGCTGCCGGCGAGTGCGTGGTTCGCCCTGCTGTTCCTGGCGCTGCTGGGGCAGATTGCAGCCGCAGCGCCGATCCGTCGCTGGTGGTTGCCGTTGCCGATCATTCTGCTGACGTTGGCAGCGCCGATCGGGTTGTACGATGCGCTTGCGGCGCAACGCTGGGGCGCCGCAGCAGGTCTTGCGGCAGTGATCGCCTGGCTGCCGGCGCTATTCCTGTACATCCGGCTCTTCTTCGATGAGCGGGAGGAACGCGCCGTACTGGAGCGCGACCTGCGCGCCGCACACGCCGAGATCGAACGGGTGACACCGCTGCTGCGTCGCCTGGACGCGCTACAGAGCCGCGAACAGGCGCTGACGGACATGCGCGGCGGTATGCACCATACGCTGGCGTATGTCAGTTTGCAACTCGACACTGTGCGCCAGCAATTGCCCGATGATCCGGCGACAGCCGGGGTGACACTGGCAACCCTGCACGACCTGGTGCAGCAACGGCTGAGGGAGATCGCGCCGGGCGGTGAGGAGAGCGCGGAGAGCGCAGCACCTGAACCGGACCAATCCGCCGCACCATCCGGCGACACTGAAGCGGCGCCGACATAGCCCCTCCGAATGGGACACGGATGCCCACAGGCGCGACGGAGTGTGACGGATATGCTTGAGTCCATGAAAAATGGAACGTCAAACCGGGGCAGAAGGTGCGCTTCATCGTGTACGGCAACCGTCTGGAAATCGTGCCTGCGCGAGACCTCAAAACTGCGCGCGGATTTCTCAGAGGCATGAGCAGTGACATTGAACGCGAAGAGGAAGATCGGGTATGAACGTGGTCGACTCGTCCGGCTGGCTGGAATATTTTACTGATGGCAGGAATGCGGACTTCTTTGCGCCTGTCATCGAAAAACCCGAAGCAGATCCGTCATACACCCTGCGCTTGCCAATGGCAGACAGCATCATTCTGGCTACTGCTCGCGCCTATGATGCTGTGTTGTGGACCCAAGACGCGCACTTCGAGGGTCTGGACCGTGTGCGATATATCGAGAAAAGAACAACAACGTGAGTACGCCAATGTACGTAATACTCTCTCTCGCTGCCGTCGGCATCGTCTAGCGGGCGGTGGAACGCAGCAGCGCGGGCAATGGCGGGAAGCGGAACCGGCACAGGCGCGGTGGAGGCGATGATTCTGGAGATTGCCGCGTGGCATGGGGAATAGTGAACGGGCGTGCCGACTCGCGCAAGCACGCAGTACAACGATTGCAGCGTTGGTGAAGAGCCTGATTGCACAACTCGACAGTGAGACAGCGGCGCCGGACTTGTTCCCTGGACTGTCTGCCAGCGAACCAACACTTCTTGACTAGGTGGTTGATCAGGCGATGCAGGCGCGTGAACTCCAGCCATTGAGACGCACAAATGACGAAGGGGCAACATGACGCACTATGAGCGGATCCAGTCGCTCGACAATGCGACAGACATCGAAGACTGGCGTATGTGATTTTGAACTCAGGGCAAAACCTACACTGCCGGCACGCTACCCACCACCTGCGCCGTCACCAGCGGGCGCCGCATCAACGAAGCGTACCGCTGCACGGTTGAACGGGGAACCGCGATGCGCGGCGCGTCAGCCAGAACAGGGGTGTCCAGATACGCGCTCAGGGTGTTATGAAACGCTGCTCGATCCAGCGGGAGGGAAAGGTAACTGTCGGCGCCAAGCGCTGTGGCAAGGAGTTCGAGATCGGGGCGGGACGAGAGGAGGATCACCGGAATACGACGCATTGCCTGATCGGAGCGCAGGAAGAAGTAGATGTGCGGGCTATCGAGCGTACTGGTCAATTCAAAGAGCACCACATCCGGCGCCGCCTGCCGCACTGCCTGACGAAGCGCATCGTTGAGCCGGGAACCGGGAAAAGGAAACAGAAGATGACCGCTGGCGGTCACTGCCTCACGCACCAGACGCACCAGCGAAACCGTATCCGACAGGCAGACAATGCGGGACATAGGCTTCCTCCTCGCAGTTCCTTTCCTGATTAATGACAATGCAGAAATGCGCAGGAAAGATACGGCGGGCGCGCCGAAGATGCGCCGATTCTGCTATCTGCCGTCGTATTGCGTAAAAAGAATGAAATCAGGTCAGGTTACGAGAACCGAGAACTGAGAACCGAGAACCGAGAACCGAGAACCGAGAACTGAGAACTGAGAACTGAGAACCGAGAACTGAGAACTGAGAACTGAGAACTGAGAACCGAGAACTGAGAACTGAGAACCGAGAACTGAGAACCGAGAATCGGGTAAGGGGTTAAGGGTTAGGAGCATGTTCCTTCCCGTACTCACTTAACCTTTCACCTGCCCACCTGCCGCCCATCGCTCTGGCATGTACCCTCCCTCGCGCCCCTTGCCACGCTGCCACGCACGGGCGCGTGGGGACGCTGGCGGCGCGCCCCTCCCGGTAACTTTCCCACGTTCCACGTTCAACGGTTCCAACCTCCAAACTCCCCGCTTTCAACCTTCCCACCGGCAACCGGCAACCGTCTCACCGCTCATCTCTTGCCTCTCGCCTCATCCCCGTTTCAACCCACGATCGCGGCCATTTGTCCACAAGAGAAGGTTGCAATCTTTGGCAGTTTATGTAAGAATATGAGGCGACGACGGATCAGCAACCACACCCTTTCCGCATTCCCGAACCCAAACGCAGCACCGAACCGTTCACGAGCGATATCAGAAGCCGTTATCACAGGAGATCGCCAATAGCAGATATCTGGCACTGGCGCTTTTCAGATGATTCACGGTGCTGCGGCGATATACAACACGCTGATCGTTCGTCGGTTTGCGCCACGGCACAGGGCTGCACCATTGCCCGCCAGCATACTGCGCCAGAAGTCCTGGTGGCGCCAATTCGGTCGCAGCGTCGCTTCGATGATGAGTGAACGCGGGTAACCTAACGCCGGATCGTAATCTGCGCAAATGTGGGTATGCGTCACACACACACATCCGCGCACGCCGCATACCGGCGTGATGGTTCCGTGGCCTTCAGCAACAAGAAACAACGTCTCGATCGTGCGCGCACGGAGATTGCAACTGTCGCGGTAGCTGCCGGTGATCTGTCCCTGACGCACCACCACGTCGTAGGTGCAGTCGCCATCCTCCACTACCAGGCGGTAGTCGCGGAAGGGGCGTTGTTCCCATAAGGCGCGCGCACGCTCAAGATCGCGCAGTCTGGTTCGTCGTTCCTGTTCGCCATTGGAGATCCAGACGCCCAACGCAAGGCACGACGACAGAATCAGCGCCAGGAGTGTGAAGTATGGGATCGTCCGCTTCGTCACCAGCATACAACCCAGTGTACCGTAAAAGTTACAGACAGGTGAAGAGTTCTTTCCATACGATAGATAGTTCTTTCCTGCATGCCGCAGTGCGCATCAGTACAATCTGCAAGGATTTCCGTGAAGTCGGGTACAAGCATGTACCATGCGGTACGTTGTGAGGAGGAGCACGCATGACCACTCTGGATGTCGAGACGCTTGATATGGTTCTGTCGACGCTGCGCGAATACGCCGAACGGAAACTGACGCCCGAATATCTCCGCCAACTCGATCATAACGACGAATTCCCCGTCGGGGTGCTGAAAGACCTGTACGACCCCAACAAACTTGGCATTCACCTGCTGTTCATTCCCGAAGAGTACGGCGGTTTGGGCGGCGGGGCGTACGATATCTATCGCGTGTCGGAAGCGATGGCCGCCATTGATCTCGGTATTGCGACCGGCGTGCTGGCGACGTTCCTCGGCACCGACCCGATCACCGTTGGTGGCACCGAGGAGCAGAAGAAACATTGGATGGGGCGCATCGCCGAGGAAGGGTTGCTCGTGGCGTATGGCGCCACCGAGCCGCAGGCCGGCTCCGACCTGGCGACCCTGACGACCAAAGCCGTGCCGGTGGTCGAAGACGGCAAGGTGATCGGGTACAAGATCAGCGGGCGCAAGCAGTGGATCTCGAATGGCGGCGTCGCTGCCATCTACACGATTCTGGCGAATGCGCCTGGCGGCATCTCCTGGTTCATCGTCGAGCACGACGCTCCCGGCTTCACCAAAGGCAAACCGGAAGACAAGCACGGCATCCGCGCCTCGAATACCGCCGCGCTGTTCCTCGATGAGGTCTTCGTCCCTGCCGATCGTCTTGTTGGCGGCGTCGAAGGCAAAGGGCTGGCGCAGGCGGCGGCGGTCTTCGGCTATACCCGCCTGATGGTTGGATCGTTCGGTCTCGGCGCCGGATGGGAGGCGATGCGCCGCGCCATTCGCTATGCGCAAACACGCATCCAGGGTGGGAAGCCGCTCAGCCAGCAGCAGGGTCTGACGCACAAACTGATCGTGCCGAACGTAGCGCGCCTCGAAGCGGCGCGCCACTACATCGAGTGGGTCGCCGAGACGATCGATGGCGGCAATGATCAGCAGCAGACCGAGGGCGCCGTGGCGAAGTACATGGCAACCGAAGCCGGGAATAAGGCCGCCGAAGACGCCATTCAGGTCCATGGCGGGTATGGCTACACCAAAGAGTACATGGTTGAGAAGATCAAGCGCGATGTGCGCATCACATGCATCTATGAGGGCACATCCGAGATTATGGAGTGGACGATCGCGCGCGACCGCTGGCAGTTCCACTTGAAGACGAAGGGCGCATACTACCACGATTGGGCTGCGCGCGTCGAACAGGTGCACCAGCGCGAACCGCACAATGGCGCGGATGTCGCTGCTCTGGCAATGCGCGCGCTGGCGAATATCCTGGAACGCGCGCGCATCGACCGCCTGACGCGCAATCAGCATATCCTGTTCCGCCTCGGCGAACTGATCGCCTGGGCTGAAACGGCGGCGATCTTCAGCGAACGGGTGAGCAGCAAGCCGACGGTCGCCTCTGGTCTTGATCTGCCGACCGAACAGGCGCTGGCGCGCATTTTCGCGCGCATGGCCGCCTACAAGGTCGCAACTGACGGACTCGCCTGGTTGATCGGCGCCGGTCAGACCGATCCGAATCTGGCGAATACCCTCAACCTGCCCGCCATCTTTGCCGCACAGGCGGGTCAGATCGCAGATATGGACTTCGTTGCGGCGAAACTGGTCGAGGCATTCCCGGCAGCCTGAAAGGGAGACAGCGATGAGTGACTCTGCAGAACGGGCGATTGCGATTGTCGGAGTGGGCGCGATTCTTCCCGACGCTCCCAACGCGCCCGCCTTCTGGACCAATATTCTGAACAAACGCTACAGCATTACCGAAACGCCGCCGGGACGCTGGAGCATCGCGGATTACTATGATCCCGACCCCTCCGCGCCGGATAAGACCTACTCGAAGATCGGCGGTTGGGTGCGCGGGTTTACTTTCGATTGGAAACGCTTCAAGATCCCGCCGCGCGTCGCCGCTGCGATGGACGAAGGGCAGCAGTGGGCGGTTACGATTGCTGCCGAGACGCTCGCCGACTATGGGTACCCTGAGCGTGCGCTTGATACCGACCGCACGGGTGTCATCCTGGGAACGGCGATGGGTGGTGAGTTGCACTACATCACGCATCAGCGCGTCGTGTTTCCTGAGTATGTCCATCTGCTCGAACGCACCGAGGCCTGGCGACGGTTGCCCCGCGAGGTGCAGGAGGCGCTGATCGCGCAGTGGCACGCGGAACTCGACCACGCTCTCCCGCCGGTGACCGAAGATACGATGCCCGGCGAGTTGCCGAATATCGTCTCGGGGCGTGTGGCGAATGTGCTCAACCTGCGCGGTCCGAACTTCATCACCGACGCCGCCTGCGCCTCGACGCTCGCGGCAGTCGATGCGGCGTGCGAGCAACTCATTCAGCATCAGTGCGATGTCGTGCTGACTGGCGGCGTCGACCGCAATATGGGCGCCAGCACATTCGTGAAGTTCTGTAAGATCGGTGCGCTCTCCGCTACCGGTACGCGACCGTTCGGCGATGGCGCCGACGGCTTTGTGATGGGTGAGGGGTCTGCTGCCTTCCTGCTCAAGCGCCTTGCTGATGCGGAACGCGACGGCGATCGCATCTATGCGGTCATCCGTGGGGTCGGCGGGTCGTCCGATGGCAAAGGCAAAGGCATTACCGCGCCCAACCCGATCGGGCAGATCCTCGCCGTCGAACGCGCCTGGCAGGATGCGGGGCTTGACCCTGCAACCGCAACGCTCGTCGAGGCGCACGGCACCAGCACGCGCGTCGGCGATGTCGTCGAGGTCGAAAGTCTGTCGTCCTGCTTTGGCAGAGCCGAGCGCGGCAGCATCGGGCTTGGCTCGGTCAAGAGCAACATCGGGCACCTTAAGGCGGGCGCGGGTGCGGCTGGCTTGCTGAAGGCGGTTATGGCGATCTATCACAAGGTTCTGCCGCCAACGCTGAACTGCGAAAAGCCCAACCCGAATATCAACTTCGGCGCCACGCCGTTCTACCTGCTCACCGAGGCGCGCGAGTGGGAGCGCCGCGGCAATACGCCGCGCCGCGCCGGGGTCAGCGCCTATGGCTTCGGCGGCACGAACTTCCATGTCGTTCTTGAGGAATATATTCCTGGCATGATCCGCACCGAACCGAAGGTCTATGCCAGTGCCGCTGTGTCGCAGGCGGGCGCCTCGGGAAGCGCATCCGTCGCTATGAGTGCGGCATCGTCCACCGTTTCCGCCAGTACGCCGCCGCCCGCCGGACCGCGCCTGCGCTCCGACAAGCAGCCGCTGCGCGGCATCCTGGCGATTGGCGCATCAACACCGAAAGAACTCAAGGACCGGATCGACGCGCTCTTCCAAAAGGTCGAAGCCGGCTGGACGCCGCCGGTCGCGCCGCCTGACCCGAAGGATCTGGCGCAGCAGGAGCGTGTCGTCATCGATTTTGGCAACCACGACGAACTCCTCGACCGCCTGAAGAAAGCGCAGAAGGCGGCCGGCTTCGACAACCCCGCCGCCTGGAAAGCGTTGCAGGCGCAGGGAGTCTTTCGCGGCAGCGGTCCGAAGCCGGGCAAGATCGCCTTCCTCTTCCCCGGTCAGGGCAGCCAGTATGTCAACATGGGGCAGGAATTGCTCAGTGAACCGGCGTTCGCCGAGGTGATCAAAGAGAGCGACGCGGTGATGACGCCGATCCTGGGCAAGCCGCTCAGCAGTTACATCTATATCGATGCAAACGACCCCGCTGCGCTTAAGAAGGCTGAACATGACCTGATGCAGACGGCGATCACGCAACCGGCGATGTTGACGCTCGATGCAGCCCTCTGCCGCCTGCTCAAGGAATATGGCTTCGAGCCGGATATGGTGATGGGGCACTCGCTTGGCGAGTATGCCGCGCTGAATGCCGCAGGCATCATGCCGTTCGCCGAGGCGCTGGAAGCTTCAGCAGCGCGCGGCGCCGAGATGAGCAAGGTCAAGGTCGATGACAATGGCTGGATGGCGGCGGTGATGGCGCCCCTCGATGTGGTGTTGAGCACGCTCAACGAGATCGATGGATATGTTATCCCGGCCAATATCAATTCGTACAACCAGGTGGTGATCGGCGGCGCCAGCAAGGCGGTCGAAAAGGCGATCGAGGTCTTCACCCAGAAGGGGTATCAGGCGCAGCGCATTCCGGTGAGCCATGCCTTCCATACCCGCATCGTCGCGCCAGCATCCGGTCCGCTGCGCAAACAGCTTGATCGCTTCCATATCGCACCGCCACGCATCACGATGGTCGCGAATGTGACCGGTGAACTCTACCCGACGACGGTCGAGGAGATCAAGGATATTCTTGAAAAGCAGATTGCGTCGCCGGTGCAGTGGGTCAAAGGGGTCGAGACCCTTTACCGTGAAGGGGCGCGCTGCTTCGTCGAGGTCGGTCCGAAGAAGGCGCTCAAGGGGTTCGTGGACGATGTGCTCGGCAATAAGCCCGATGTGGTGTCGCTCTTTACTAACCATCCGAAGACCGGCACGATCCAGAGTTTCAACCAGGCGCTCTGTGGTCTCTATGCTGCGGGGTACGGTCTTGTTGACGAGACGGTAGCCGCGCAGAAGGACGGTAGCGCCCAGACGAGTGCGGCAACCGCAGCCGTTGCGACAACGGTTGCGCCGGCGCCCATCGCTGCCAGCGCTCCGGCGCCGGCGCCCATCGCTGCCAGCGCTCCGACGCCGCAACCGGTTCCCGCAAGCGCGTCAGCGCCTGCACTCGCCACTGCCAGCACTCCTGCTGTTCCGCACGCCGCCGGTGCTGCTGTAAGTCAGACGGTCGAAGAGGCGACTATGGTCAACGGCATTCCGCTCGATGCGCTTGGGAAACTGCTCACTCAGGCGCTGCAAGGGGCGCAAACGACGCAACGCCCGGCATCCGGCGCACCGGTGTACGACCGCAACCTGCCACCCACCGGCTCGGTCGTCATCTCTGGCACGGGTCTTGGGCTGCCCGGCGCCGAAAAATCGGTGATGGACGAGCAGAACGCGCTGCGCATCCTGCACGGCGAACAGTTCATCGATCTCATTCCGGAGCGCTTCCGCCGCCAGATGCTGGCGCACAACATTACGCGCGTCGTAAAGAGCGAAGATGGCAGTGGCAGTTTCGAGACCCTCACCAATCCCGATGAGGTTATTCGCCTCGCCGGACGCCCCGGATCGTTCAATCTGACCGAGGAGTACGGCGTGCCTGCCAAACTGGTCGAGGCGCTCGACTCAACGACCCAGATGGCAATGGCTGCTGGACTCGATGCCCTGCGCGAGGCGGGCATTCCGCTGGTACAGACGTACCGCCGGACGACCACCGGCAAAGATCTGCCGGATCGCTGGATGCTGCCCGAAGCGCTGCGGGACGAAACCGGCGTGATCTTCGCATCGGCGTTTCCAGGGCTGGATCGCATCGCCGAAGAGTTCGAGCGCTACTACACCTACGAGCATCGTCGCGAACAACTGGAAACGCTCGAGGCGCTGCGCCGGGTGACGACCGATCCCGCAACGCTGGCGGAGATCGTCCGGCGTATCGGCGAATTGCGCGATCTGCTCGAACGTGAACCCTATGTCTTTGATCGGCGCTTCCTTTTCCGCATCCTGGCGATGGGGCATAGCCAGTTCGCCGAGTATATCGGCGCGCGCGGTCCCAACACCCACGTCAATGCTGCATGCGCAGCCACCACCCAGGCAATCGCCATTGCGGAAGACTGGATCCGCACCGGTCGCTGTCGCCGCGTTCTTGTGATTGCCGCCGATAATGTCACCAGCGATCACGTGCTGGGGTGGATCGGCGCAGGCTTCCTGGCAACCGGCGCCGCCGCAACCGACGACCGCGTCGAAGAAGCGGCGCTGCCCTTCGACCGCCGCCGCCACGGGATGATCCTGGGTATGGGCGCCTGCGCGTTGGTGGTCGAAAGCGAAGATGCTGTGCGTGAACGCGGCATGCGCGGCATTGTCGAGGTGCTCAGCAGTGAGACGGCAAACAGTGCCTTCCACGGCACACGCCTCGATGTCGAGCACATTTCGGGCGTAATGAACAGCCTGATGACCGCCGCCGAACGACGCTTCGGCATCGACCGCCGGACAATCGCGCCGCACCTGGTCTTCGTTTCGCACGAAACATTCACCCCGGCGCGCGGCGGCAGCGCATCGGCTGAGGTCGTCGCTCTCCGCAAGACCTTCGGTGAAGCCGCCAGCCAGGTGATCGTCGCCAATACCAAGGGGTTCACCGGGCACCCAATGGGGGTCGGCATCGAGGACGTGATCGCGGTCAAGATCCTCGAACATGGCATTGTGCCGCCTGTTCCAAACTACAAAGAGGTTGACCCTGATCTCGGCACACTCAACCTGAGTCGCGGCGGACGCTATCCGGTGCAGTATGCGCTGCACCTGGCGGCTGGCTTCGGTTCGCAGATTGCGATGACCTTGCTGCGCCGCGTTCCCGGCAGCATTGATCGCATCGACAACCGCGCGCGCTACGATTACTGGCTCGATCAGGTGAGCGGGTATGACCGCGCCGAAACCGAAGTGGTCAGGCGTGTGCTGCGTGTCAAAGCGCAGGGTGCGCCAACCCGCCGTCCTGCGCCAAGCGCCTGGATGCCCGGTACCGGCCCGGCGATGCGCGCCGCTGCGCCTGGCGATGGTGCGGCGTTCGCACCAGCAGCGATCCAGTACGCGCCCGCGCCGCAACCGATACCGGCAACGCCACCGCCAGCGCCGGTTGCGCCACCACCGCCTGTACCTGCACCGGTTGCACCGACGCCAACTAACGGCAAACCGGTTGCTGCACCGCCTGCGCCTGCACCGGTCACCGCAACACCCGCGCCTGCACCGGTTGCTGCGCCGCCGGTTGCTCCTGCACCCGCGCCAGTTGCACCAGTTATCGCATCGGCGCCCGCGCCGGCTGCGCCGGTTGCCGCGCCTGCATCCGGCATGGACGGCGTCACGGAGAAAGTGTTGCAGATCGTCGCCGAAAAGACCGGCTACCCGCCGGAAATGCTCGACCTCGACCTCGACCTCGAAGCCGACCTGGGGGTCGATACGGTCAAACAGGCAGAGACGTTCGTGGCGGTGCGCGAGGCGTTCGATATCCCGCGGATCGAGAATCTGCGCCTGCGCGACTTCCCGACCCTGCGCGACGTGGTTGGCTTCGTCTACACCCAGAAGCCGGAGCTCAAACCATCTGCGGCGCCAGCCGTCGCCGCGCCAGCCGCACCCGCACCAGCGGTCGCCGCGCCAGCCGCACCCGCACCAGCGGTCGCCACAGCACCTGCACCTGCCATCGATACGGTCGCCGCAAAGGTGCTCGACGTCGTCGCCGAGAAGACCGGCTACCCGCCGGAGATGCTCGACCTCGACCTCGACCTGGAAGCCGACCTGGGAGTCGATACGGTCAAGCAGGCGGAGACATTCGCCGCCATCCGCGAGGCGTTCGGCATCGAGCGCATCGAGAACCTGAAACTGCGCGACTATCCGACCCTGCGCCACGTGATCGATTTCGTCTATGAACACCGGCCCGATCTCAAGACGGGAGCAGCGCCTGCACCGGCGCCTGCGCCAGCGGTTGCGGCGTCAGTGGTCGCCGCCCCTGAAACGGCGATGGATCCGGTTTCGGCAAAGGTGCTCGATGTTGTGGCTGAAAAGACCGGCTACCCGCCAGAGATGCTCGACCTCGATCTCGACCTCGAAGCCGACCTGGGGGTCGATACCGTCAAGCAGGCGGAGACGTTCGCCGCCATCCGCGAGGCGTTCGGTATCGAGCGCATCGAGAACCTGAAACTGCGTGACTATCCGACCCTGCGCCACGTGATCAACTTTGTCTATGACCACCGGCCCGACCTCAAGGCGTCGGCAGCGCCCGCACCGGTGCTCGCGCCAGCAGGTACAGCGCCCGCAGTCGCCACACCAGCAATGGCAATGGCAGTGGCAGCGCCGGTGGCAGCGGCAGCGCCAGCCGCGCCGGTGGCAGCAGCAGCGCCAACCGCCGACCCGGTGACCGAGCGGGTGCTGGAGGTCGTCGCCGAGAAGACCGGCTACCCGCCGGAGATGCTCGAACTTGACCTCGACCTGGAGGCTGACCTGGGAGTCGATACGGTCAAGCAGGCGGAGACGTTCGCTGCCATCCGCGAGGCGTTTGGCATCGAACGCATCGAGAACCTGAAACTGCGCGACTATCCGACCCTGCGCCACGTGATCAATTTCGTCTATGATCACCGGCCCGATCTCAAGCCGTCGGCAGCGCCTGCGCCCGTGGCAGCGCCTGCGGCAGCGCCTGCGCCCGCAGCGGCGCCCGTAGCAGATGTGGTGACGACGCGCGTGCTCGAGGTGGTCGCCGAGAAGACCGGTTACCCGCCGGAGATGCTCGAACTCGACCTCGACCTGGAGGCTGACCTGGGGGTCGATACCGTCAAGCAGGCGGAGACGTTCGCCGCCATCCGTGAGGCGTTCGGCATCGAGCGCGTCGAAGACCTGAAACTGCGCGACTATCCGACCCTGCGCCACGTGATCAACTTCGTCTATGATCGCCGGCCCGATCTCAAGCCAGGTGAAGGAGCAGCGGCAACCCCAACGGCTGCGCCAGCAATCGCGGCTGTGTCGGCAACAACGGCAGCATCCGCGCCCGCAGCGCAACCAGCCGTTCCCCTCGCGCCGGTGGAGAACGCCGATATGGTCCCGCGCCGCGTCGTTGTTCCGGCGCTGCGCCCGGCGATCGACCTGTGCAAGCCGACCGGCGTCGCGCTCGACGGCAACACCCGCGTTGTGGTGATGATGGATCGCGGCGGCGTTGGCAAGGCGCTGCTCAACCGCCTGGAGAAACGCGGCGTCGGCACGCTGGTCATCGAAGAGCCGCCATCTGGCGAAGAACTGGAGCAGCGGCTCAAAGGCTGGCTGGCGGAAGGACCAATCCACGGCGTCTACTGGCTGCCGGCGCTCGACGTCGAACCGGCGATCGAGGAGATGGACCTGGCGACCTGGCGCGAATTGAACCGGGTGCGCGTCAAGAACCTCTATCTGACGCTGCGGACGCTGTACGATACGCTCGTCGGACCCGGCAGGTTCCTGGTATCGGCGACACGCCTCGGCGGGCTGCACGGCTACGGACCAGAAGGCGCTTCCGCACCGCTCGGCGGGGCTGTCTCCGGCTGCGCCAAGTCGTACAAACGTGAGCGGCAGGATATCCTGGTCAAGGCGGTCGACTTCGAGCCAGGGCGCAAAACAGCGGAACCGGCAGACCTGCTGATCGCCGAGACCCTCTTCGATCCTGGGGTTGTCGAGGTCGGGTATCGCGACAGCCTGCGCTACACCGTCACCTTCGAGGAGCGTCCGGCGGTTGACGGCACGCCAGGCATGACCCTCGGCAAGGATACAGTGTTCGTTGTCACCGGCGCGGCTGGCGGCATCACCTCCGCCATCACCGCCGACCTGGCGGCGGCGTCGAGCGGTATCTTCTACCTGCTCGACCTGACGCCGAAGCCGAACCCGGACGACCCGAACATTGCGCTGTTCCGCCAGGATAAAGAAGCGCTCAAGCGCAAGTTGATCGAGGACTTCCGCGCAGCGGGCGAACGCCCCACGCCGGTGATGATCGACCGCAAGATTCTGGCGATCGAGCGTGAAGAGGCAGCGCTGCGCGCCATCGAGGCGGTTCAGGCCGCAGGCGGCGTGGCGCACTACTTCAGCGTCAACCTGCTCGATGGTCCTGGCGTGGCGGCGGTCATCGCCGATGTGCGCGAGCGCTACGGGCGGATCGATGTACTGCTGCACGCTGGCGGCATCGAGATCTCCAAGGCGCTGCCCGATAAGGAGCCGAAGGAGTTCGACCTGGTGTTCGACATCAAGGCCGACGGCTACTTCAGCATCCTGAACGCCGCGAAGGGCATGCCGATAGGCGCGACAGTGGTGTTCAGTTCAGTCGCCGGTCGCTTCGGCAACAGCGGTCAGTCGGATTACTCATCCGCCAACGACCTGCTCTGCAAAGTGACGAGCAGCATGCGCACCTGGCGACCGGAGACGCGCGGCATCGCCATCGACTGGACGGCCTGGGGCGGCATTGGGATGGCAACGCGCGGTTCCATTCCGAAGATTATGGAGATGGCAGGCATCGATATGCTGCCGCCGGAAGCGGGTATCCCGACCATCCGCCGTGAACTGACGCAGAGCGCCTTCCGTGGCGAGATCGTCGTCGGGCAGCGGCTTGGCATCCTGGCGGCGGAGTTCGATGAAACCGGCGGTCTCGACCCGGCGAAGGTCGATACCGGCGGGCGCCTGATGATCGGGAGCGTCAAAGCCTTCAAGCTGTACGGCGGCATCGAGGTGGAGACGACCCTTGATCCGAAGGGGCAACCGTTCCTCTACGATCATCAGATCGACGGGGTGCCAGTATTGCCTGGCGTGATGGGAACCGAGGCGTTCGCCGAACTGGCGACGCTCCTCGCGCCTGGCTTCCGCGTCGCGTCGATCAGCGAGCAGTTCAGCAGCCCGTTCAAGTTCCATCGCAACCAGCCGCGCACACTCTATCTGAGCGCGACGATCCACCCCGTGGGCAACGGGACGCTCGTGGCGAAAACGACGCTGCGCGGCATGGTGCAGCCGCGACCTGAGCTGCCGCCGCGCTTCGACACCCACTTCGTCGGTGAGGTGCACCTCACGACGGCGCCGGTCGAAGAGCGGAAGATCGACTTCGTGCCGCCATCGACCGAGGCGCTCGACATCGACCGGGAGCGCATCTACCGGGTCTACTTCCACGGACCGGCGTACCAGGTCATGGAGCGCATCGGCGTGATGGGTGATCGGGCGGTGGCGTTGATGGCAGATGGTCTGCCGCCCAACAGCGCGCCGGACGTACCGATGCTGATCGCGCCGCGGTTGATCGAACTCTGCTTCCAGGCGGCAGGTATGTGGGAGATGGCAACCCAACGGGCAATGGCGTTGCCTGCCGCCATCGGAAACGTCACCATCCATCGGCAGCCAGAGCGCGCCGAAGGGCGACGCCTCTACGCGCTCGTCACTGCCATCGACGGCGGAGCGTCCTACGACGTGCAGGTGGTTGACACCGATGGCAACGTCTATGTCGACCTGCGCGGCTACCGCACCTCGCGGTTGCCGGGCGAAGTAACCGTGTAATCTCATCTATGCGAGGCGTCAGGAGTCTTCTCCGCCGTCCCCTGACGCCTCGCCGCGCGGTTGGACGCTATGATGTACTGGCTGACCCAGACGCTTGCCGATCACCCCGCACTTGCCCGCGCTGAAGCTCCTGAAGGGTTGCTCAGCAGCGTCGAGGAGGCGCGCTTCCGGTCGCTGACCCGCGAAAAGCGCCGCCGTGACTGGCTGCTTGGGCGCTGGACAGCGAAGCATCTGGCGGCATCCTATATCGAACTGGTCACCGGACGGCGTCCCGCACTGCGGGAGATCGTCATCCTGGCTGAGCCGGATGGCGCGCCGCGGCTCCAGAGTCAGAACGGCTACGCTTCAATCGTTGATCGACTGGCGATCTCGATCAGCCACAGTCATGACCATGCCTTCTGCGCGCTGAGCGCCGCGCCAGGATACATGCCAGGCGCCGACATCGAATATGTCGAACCGCGCGATCCCGGGTTTGTGACCGATTTCTTCACCGATGCGGAAATTGCGCGGGTGTATCACGCACCATTATCAGTACAACCATTGCTGACGACCGTTATCTGGAGCGCTAAGGAAGCTGCACTCAAATCACTACGCTGCGGCCTGACGATCGATACACGCCAGATCGTTTGCCTGCCGGGCGAACCAGCCGCAAACGGATGGGCGCCGGTCACGGTCACGTGTCGCCCCGAACTGAATGCGCGCGTCCATCATGGCTGGTGGCGACAGATGGGCAGGTTTGTGCTGACCCTCGCAACAGCGGATATCGGACTTTCGATGAACGCTGCTGCTCCCATTGCAGAAGCAAGACGGATTGGAGATGGAGTTGCCCCATGACGAGTATGCAGGAGTATATCGAGAAACTACGCCAGCGCAGAGCAATTGCCCGCGGTACGGCGCAGGATGCCGAAGCGCAACACAAGAAAGGGCGTCTGACGGCGCGTGAGCGCGTCGATCTGCTCTTCGACCCGGGCACGTTCGAAGAGATCGATACCCTGGTGTTGCCGCGCTATGAAGTGTATTCCGGCGGGAAACGCTCACGCTACGGCGATGGTGTCGTCACCGGCTTCGGGTTGATCAATGGGCGCCGCGCCTTCGTCGCGGCGCAGGACGCCTCGGTGATGGGCGGGTCGCTTGGCGAAATGCATGCCAACAAAATCGTCAAGGCGATGCATATGGCGCTGAAGTACGGCTGCCCCTTCATCGCTATCAACGACTCCGGCGGCGCACGCATTCAGGAAGGGGTCGACAGCCTGGGCGGATATGCGCGCATCTTCGACGCGAACTGTGAAGCTTCCGGTGTGATTCCGCAACTCTCGCTGATCATGGGACCATGCGCCGGCGGCGCGGTCTATTCACCGGCGCTGACCGACTTCATCTTCATGACCGAGAATGCTTATATGTTCATCACCGGTCCCGAGGTGGTGAAAGCTGTGATGCAGGAAGAAGTCACCCAGGACCAGCTTGGCGGCGGGCGCGTCCACGCCGAGGAGAGCGGCGTCAGCCACTTCCTGGCGCGCGACGACCAGGAGTGTCTGGCGATGGCGCGCGAGCTCCTGAGCTACCTGCCGCTCAATAACCAGGACGACCCGCCCTACGTGCGCCCGGTGGACGATCCCGAACGGCGCTGCCCGGAACTCGAAGAGATCGTACCGGTAGATCCGACCAAGCCCTACGATGTGCGCCAGGTGATCAGCAGCATTCTCGACGATGGACGGTTCTTCGAGGTGCACGCGCTCTGGGCGCAGAATATGGTCGTCGGGTTTGGCAGGCTCAACGGCTATGTCGTTGGCATCGTCGCCAACCAGCCGATGGTGCTGGCTGGCTGCATCGACATCAAGGCGTCGATCAAGGCGGCACACTTTATTCGCATTTGCGACACCTACAATGTTCCAATCATCACATTGCAGGACGTTCCCGGCTTCCTGCCCGGCACGAACCAGGAATACGGCGGCATCATCCGCAACGGTGCGCGCATGATCTACGCCTATTCCGAAGCCATCGTTCCCAAACTGATGATTATTTTGCGCAAGAGTTACGGCGGCGCCTACTGCGTGATGAGCAGCAAGGGATTGCGCGGCGACCTGTTGTACGCCTGGCCCAACGCCGAACTCGCGGTAATGGGCGCGGCTGGCGCGGTGAACATCCTGTACCGCAACGAAGTCAAGAGCGCCCCCGATCCGGAAGCGAAGCGGCGTGAACTGGTCGAAGAGTACCAGGAACGCTTCAACAACCCGTATGTTGCGGCATCCCGCGGGCTGATCGACGACGTGATCGAACCGCGCGACTCGCGCCGGGTGCTGATCAAAGCGCTGGAAGTGACCCTGTCGAAGCGTGAACGCCACGTGCCGCGCAAGCACGGTATCTCGCCGTCCTGAGAGGAGTCCCATGTTTCGCACCATTCTTGTTGCCAACCGGGGTGAAATTGCCGTTCGTATCATTCGCACCTGCCGCGACATGGGCATCCAGACAGTCGCACTCTACGACGACTCCGACCTCAGTTCGCTCCATGTGCGACTGGCGGATGAATGCGTGCGGCTGAGTTCGGGCACGCTCTACCACGACGCGGCGGCGCTCGTTCAGATTGCACGCGATTGTGGCGCCGACGCGATCCATCCCGGCTACGGCTTCCTTGCCGAGCACGACGAGTTTGCGCGTGCATGCGAAGAAGCGGGTATCGTTTTTATTGGACCATCGAGCGTTGCGCTGGGGAAGGTGCGCGACAAAATCGCCACCCTCGAAGCCGTGCGCGCCGCCGGTATCGCTGTGCCGCGCCACTCGCCACGCGCCTACCACGCCTCGGAGTGGGAAGCGTTGCAGGACGCCGCTGAACGACTCGGCTACCCACTGGTGCTCAAGTCGTACAGTGGCGGGCGCGGCCATGGCACGCGCCTGGTGCGCGAACCGGCGCAACTGGAAGATATGGCGCCGCACGCGCACTCGGCGGCGCAGACCGCTTTCGGTGATGATCGTCTGTACCTGGAAGAAGCGTTTCTCCCGGCGCGCTACCTGGAAGTGCAGCTTGTCGGTGACCGGCACGGCAATCTTGTGCATCTGGGTGAGCGCGATGGAACGATCCAGCATAATCATCGCAAGGTCGTGGAGGAGTCGCCTGCACCATACCTGACCGATGCTCAACGGGGAGACCTCTGGCGGCAGGCGCTGACGATCGGGCGTCTGCTGGGATGCACTGGCGTCTGCACCATCGAGTTTGTGCTCGACGCGCAGGGGCGGTTCTCCTTCACCGAAATCAAAGCGCGCATTCAGGTCGAGCACCCCGTCACCGAAATGCGCACCGGCATCGATCTGGTGCGCACTCAGATTCAGGTTGCCGCCGGCGAGCCGCTTGGTTTCTCACAGAACGATGTGACGTTGCGCGGATGCGCTATGCAGGTGCGCATCAACGCCGAAGACCCGTGGAACCATTACCTGCCAAGCCCGGGATGCCTGCGCCGCTTCCGCTTCCCCGGAGGACCGGGGTTGCGCGTCGATACCTATGCTTACAGCGGCTGCGACGTTCCAGTGCACTACGACCCGCTGCTGGCGAAGGTCGTCGCCTGGGACGACACGCGCGCTGGCGCGTTGGGGCGTTTGCGCCGCGCCGTCGCCGATTTTGCAATCAGCGGCGTACAGACGAACCTGACACTGATTCAGCGCATCATCAACGCTCCCGATTTCGTCAGCGGAACGTATGACTCGGATTTCGGCCGCCGTCCATTGCCCGGCGCAGAGGTTCCTGCTGAACAGATCCGCGACCTGGCGATTGCAGCGGCGCTGGCGTACATCCGTCGCGGCATCGACTCCAGCGGCGTCCTGCCAGATCGCGCCGGTTCCGGCTGGCACCGTGACTCGCGCAAACTGCCACAGTAGAGGAACGAGCAATGAGCAAATTGAGCATCACCATCGATGGGCGCACGTTCGTGGTTGAAACGCCGCCGTTGCGTCGCATCACCAGTGAGATCACCGTGCAGGTCGATGGGCAACCGGTCAATGTGCTGGCGCTGGAAACGGGCAGCCCCGAACTCCTCGACTGGCTGATCGTCGATGGGCGACCGTATGAACTGTTCGTCGATCCCAACCTGCGCTGGATGCGCTCGCGGTTTGGTCTGCACCAGGTGGAAGTGCGCGACCTGGAAGCCACGGTGGCGCGCCCGGCAAGCGGCGACGGACGCATCAAGGCGCCGATCCCGGGGCTGATCACGCGCGTGCTCGTCAGCCCTGGCGAAACCGTGGAACTCGGGCAGCCGCTGCTGGTGCTGGAAGCGATGAAGATGGAAAACGAGATCCGCGCGCCGCGCTCTGGACGCGTCGCGCAGGTCCACGTCGCTCCCGGTCAAAGCGTTGCCCTTGGCGTTGTGGTGGCGGAGGTGGAGTAGGGGCACGCCGCACGCGCGCCCCAAAAATCGTAGCGACACGCCGCATGCGTGCCCGACGGAGGGCGGGCGCGTAGCGGCACGCCGCATGCGTGCCCGACCCGTAGCGACACGCCGCATGCGCGCCCCAAAAATCGTAGCGGCACGCCGCACGCGCGCCCCAAAAATCGTAGCGGCACGCCGCATGCATGCCCGACGGGGGGCGGGCGCGTAGGGGCACGCCGCATGCGTGCCCGACGGGGGGCGGGCGCGTAGGGGCACGCCGCATGCGTGCCCGACCCGTAGCGGCACGCCGCATGCGTGCCCGACCCGTAGCGGCACGCCGCATGCGTGCCCGACCCGTAGCGGCACGCCGCATGCGTGCCCGACGGGGGGCGGGCGCGTAGGGGCACGCCGCATGCGTGCCCGACCCGTAGAGGACCTGCCGCTCCCTGAAACACAGCACAGTGAGTAGTGGTGGGCACATAACGCCTGACACGCTCCACAGTAGACGAAACCTGGCAACGCTGTTGATGCTGATTATCGGCAGTGTTGCCAGTAGCCGCCAGAGGCGCCCCGCTGCTCACCCGGATGATGACCATCGCCCCGCTATCGTGACCGATTATCAGGTCAGCGCCGATTTTGCGGATGATAGCGCCGCCGAGTCCTACCCGACGAAGTTCTCACCACGAGATTTTCTTCAGTTTTTTGGTGAAGGCAGTGCAGATAGCGCCTTTATAGACCACTCAATCAATCAATTCGCGCTCTGGTTCCCGGGGAATTTACTGTGACCGAGATTATCGAGCGTGTGCGCCAGCAGGCAGTAGGCGTTGATTGCTCGATTTACGAGTAAACGGTGGAATTGATCCAGTTTCATGGACACCTCAGATAGGCTATCATAGACAGGAGC
>ERZ1685332.104-NODE-104-length-21654-cov-15.428724_pt1 | contig 21654 bp, 17 predicted proteins | sample MGYA00580193_ERZ1685332 | MGnify/ENA primary metagenome ERZ1685332 (study PRJEB41501, sample SAMN08275520) | hot springs metagenome | biome: alkaline hot spring; material: microbial mat | place: Russia: Ush-Beldyr | collected 2015-07 | depth 0.5 m m ...
CCACCTAAATATTGAGAGACTACACGGCTCGTGCCCCGGTTTGGGGGTTGAACAGCAAACTGAAACTTTCCCGACCGGCTGCGGTCAAAACCGGCACCTCGAACGACTGGCGCGACGCCTGGGCTGTCGGGTACACACCGTATGTGACCGTTGGCGTGTGGACCGGCAATAACAACAATGAACCGACGAAGAAGGTCGAGAGTCTGACCGGCGGCGGCGTGATCTGGCACAACATTATGGAAGAGTTGTTCGCCAATCCGAAGTTCCAGCGCCTGCTCGCCGAACCGTATCCTGAAGGTCGCTTGCCGCTCGATTTCACGAAACCGTCATGGCTGGTGCGCAAGCCCATCTGCCCGCTGCCGGGTCCCTACCACGTCTCGAACGAGGAACTGTTCGCACCCGATATGCTGCCCGCCGGTTCCGCTCCGGTTTCCGACACGGCGCAACTCTGCCGCGACATTTTTACCGAAGTGCAGGTCGTGCGGTTGAGCGACGTCCCCATCGAAACAACCAGCCTCATCACCGACACGGCAGTTGCAGGGCGGTGGTATTGCGCTCCTGGCGAGGGGCAGGGCGTTGCGCCAGAACAGGTGACGACCATCCTGGCATGGAACGTGCCGCCACCCGACCCGGATGAGCAGATTGTGTACCAGTGGGAAGGAATGAGCAACTCGATTGGCGACCGAACCGTTGCGCCGGTCATCACCTCTGCCATCCCGGCGTGTACGGCGGACATGCTCATCCCCTACGCGCCACCCGCGCCAGGCGCGGTGCGCATGCCGGATCTCCGGCGCCTTGGCGAGAACCAGGCGAAGGAACAACTTGCGGCGCTCGGCATTTTCAACGTCTATGTCGATTACCAGACGCGCGACCGTATTCCTGATGTGTTCGACGAATACGCGCCGTATGCCGTCGTCAGCACGCTGCCTGCTCCCGGAGAGTGGATCGACCCGAATATGACCGTTGTGCTTGGCGTGCGCGCGCCGTAGTGAGCGTCGCTCGGAATAACCGAGGCGGGTGATGTCATTGCAAACAAATTGAAGCAATCTCCCCGTGCTCCACGAGATTGCTTCGGCACTGGCGCGCCTTGCAGTGACGACAGACGCGCGGTTTTCAGTCAGGCTCTTATTTGCCGGTGACGATGCGCGTGGCAATCGCCGCGATCTTCGCCCCATAATCAACGCCGGGGCTGGCCCACCCCTGTCCTGTCGGGTTATGCGCCCTGCCGAGCTGTTTGAGGAGCGGCGCCGAGCCGCGCATGCGCGCCGGCAGCGCCCGGTAGCGCAGCGCGCGCTCGATAGCGGCGCGCTGCACCGGATTCTCAGCGCCGATGGGAAGCGCATACGCCAACAATCGCCCGACGTGTGCCGGGATGGCGTCGTGTTCCCAGGTGGCGAAACTGACCCCTGCTTCCCACTGCTGCCGCTGGGTGTTGAACGCCCAACCCTCCTTGTTCGGCGGCGGAGTCGTCTGCTTTTGACCGGTGACGCCGATCCCTGCCGGGTTGCGCTGCGGGCGCGCCGCCCAGAAACTGGTCAGGTTGCCGGTTTCGTGGATCATCTGCGCCACCGCCAGCGTCGGATCAATACCGACCTCGGCGCATAATCGCCAGTACGCCGGCACGATGATCGCCTCGATGTCGTGAGCAGTGTATTCGCCGTGCGGACGCGCCAGGATGAAGGATGCGAGTTGCGCGACGCTGGCGGTTGGTCTGCCGAGGATCGGCGTCTGCTCGGTGAACACGGGCATATCCTTCGTTCTATTGAGGACGCGCAGCGCCCGTTATGGCATGGAGCGTCAGCCTTACTATTCTACATCGGACAGCGCGCAGGAGCAAGATGCGGAGCAACGCGGGGTGTCGGCATGATGCGCCAGAAATCGCAGCATCCCAGGCAGACGACACCGGCACGGATGCGAACGCCCACGCTGAGCGCACGCAGCCCTGCCCCAAAGCAGGGGGCGGGAGCGCCCCTGACGCTTTTCAGCCTCTTGCGCTTTCAGGAAAGACACTGTACGGGCAGGTCTGAGACTGTACGGGCAGGTCTGAGACTGTACGGGCAAGGTCTGAGACTGTACGGGCAGGTCTGAGACTGTACGGGCAAGGTCTGAGACCTGCCCGCACCGCCGCCGCTCCACCGCGCGCCCCGCACCGCCGCCGCTCCACCGCGCGCCCCGCACCGCCGCCCCACCGCAGATCACGGCGCGCCCCGCACCACCGCCGTACGGGCAGGTCTGAGACCTGCCCGTACAGTGGGCGCACCGCCGCCGCTCCACCGCGCACCCCGCACCACCGCCGTACGGGCAGGTCTCAGACCTGCCCGTACAGTGGGCGCACCGCCGCCGCTCCACCGCGCGCCCCGCACCGCCGCCGCTCCACCGCGCGCCCCGCACCGCCGCCGTACGGGCAGGTCTGAGACCTGCCCGTACAGTAGCGGCGCCCAGGCGTTTACCGGACAATCACCGGTATCATCACCCGATACAGCGGCGAAGTCGCCTGTACCCGCGCCGTCGCCGGACCGTACCGGTTGACCCGCCCGGTCGTCTCGATCTCCTCCAGCCAGTAGGTGTACGACGCCCCCGGTTGCGCTGTTGGGTCGCGCCATTCATACGCAGCGCCGCTGCCGGGGCTGCCGCGCGCGCGGATGAGCGTCGGCGTCACACTGACCGCATCATCGATCCGCCCGGTGGCGCTACGCAGCAGGCGGAAGCCAGCGGTATCGAGTTCCATAACGGTCGCCCAGCGAACGGTCAGCGTTCCACCTTCCCAGCCAGCAGTAAAGTATTCGAGCACAATCGCGGTAGGAACGCCCTCGAAGAATCCGAAGTCGTAGGTGTGATTGTTCGTTCCGGCAGCCGCGTGATTGCCATACGGGATGACAAACACTGCGTTATTCCCGATCGCCACGCCGTCAGAGTCGCGGCTGTCGCCATTCGGGTTGTCATCGTTATTTGCAAACGTCAGCGTCAGATTAACCAACGCCGTCTGTTGGTTCGGACCAGTGATATTAGGGATGCGGATCTCGTACGCCGATGCGCCTCCCGGCGTGCCGGTGCGGGTGCGAATGCCAATCCCGCCATCGTGGATGATGTTGTCTTCCAGATTGGCATCGACCTGGTCTCTGCCGCTGCGGAAGTAGTACGTCCCTTCAGCGTCGGTCACCGCCACGCCGATCCGCGTGCCGTTGCGCCACAATTCAACCGTGACGCCAGGGATGGGCGCCTCGTCGGGGTCCTGCACACCATTCCGGTTGGCATCGAGCCAGACGCGATTGCCAATCTCGATTGGCGCCTGATCGCAGAAGGTCTCCAGGTCGCCAAGCCCTGCAGACTTGCCGAATGATGCTCGCCGCAACCGTGTACCTGGCGGAGAACCAATTGGTTGGTCCTGCCCGAAAATGACATAGGCATCGGTAAGGGCGCCATTGGCGGCATTGAACCAGCGCAGACCGCCGGAGCGCACCGGACCTTGCTGTTCTGCTGGCAACGCATCGTAAGCCGTGGTAATAACCCGGCGCAGACCATAGTGCATCACTATGCCGCCAATTGTCACTTCATCGTGGGCTGTGCCATATTCATCGCGGCTATAGAACTCGCCATTGCCTGGTCCCTGCCGATTGGTCGTCGAGCCGCCGGTGAGACCGCCAGGGCACGCGCCAGCATTTTCCAGGCTGTAGCCGGAAGGAGTGGCAGGATTGGCACACACGCGCACCAGATCACCGGCAGCGACACCGGTATACTCGCCTGTGTCGCCAGCAATCGTGCTATAGTTGCGATCGCCCAGTTGCATGCCCGCGCGATCATTGAGTGCGACCAGGATGGCGCCATCAACATCGAAGTCAATCGATGTCAGCATCGGCTGCGGGTACATCGTCTGCCCGAAGGGACCCTGTCCAGGCAGCGGCATAGGCGGACTGATATCGCTCCATTCGTTGATCCAGGGCAGCCAGGCGGCGGATGGTCGCGGATCGCCAGGATTGCCGCGCGAGACCAGTCCGCGCGGATAGTTGAGCGGGAACGAGAAGACCTCGGTAAAGTTCCCTGTTGGCCCATTGGGATCGTGGCGGTAGATATGCGCCGTAAGATCGGTTGTGTCGATGTTCTTCCCGGCATAGGGAAACTCCCCTGAGCAAACGCCGCCGACATACACCTGACCGGCATACGCTTTCACTGCCCACGGGCGAAACTCGCCATCGCTGCACGCAGGCGTCGGCAGCGGATGGACCGTAATATCTGCGGCTGTCGGCGTGACTGGCGGGACGCCAATCCGAATTTCGAGCAGCGTTCGGGTTGTCAGGTTGACGACCCAGAGCGTATCTTCGTCTTCTGAGAGCGAGATGCCGCCGATGCCACGTTTGCCGACTGCGTCGAACCCCAGAGGATCGCGGCTGGGATCGGCTTCGTTGATGGCCAAGTCGCCAGGGCTGCGTGGATCGGGACCAACCGCGACGCCAGGCGGATATCCTGCGGCATTCAAGTCGATCAGAACAGTGGGGGCAGCGACCCGGTCGCGATCGATGCGATAGATGGCGCCAATGCCGCCGACGCCAAAACCGACGTGGCGCTTCACCACCGCAGCCGCCATCAGCGTCCGGCTGGAACGCTGATAGGCAAGCCCCCACGTCGCCCCGACCTGCAAACCGGTCGCCAGATACACATTATCGCCGGGACCAGTGGTGGCCGGCTCGAATGGAACCTGTACGATTGCGTACCGACCTGCTGTCGTGCCGCCGCCCTGCGGGTCGCCGTTCGTGTAGCAACTGGTGACGAGGTCTGGTCCCTGCTGGCAATACTCCGCCGGATTGTGCAGCGCAAAATTGATATTCGACGAATTGCCGTCTGGCACGAACTGAATGCTGGTATTGTTGCCTGCGCCTTGCACAGCCGGGCGCATATATGCGGGCCAACCGCTGAATTCGATACGGTACGGTCCTGTACCGCCGGCATTGAGGGTGTAACTTCCAATCGCGGGCGTGTTCAGTGCAGTACACTCCGCTCTCGGGTTTCCAGGACCAAGGCACAGCGTGGCGAAACTGACGGCGATGCCCGCCACAGCGCCCGCCGGATCATAGGCAGTCACTGTGATGCCGCCGACGCCGGGTTCGGTCTCATCGCGCACACCATCGCCGTCGAAGTCGCGGAACACGCTGCCGCTGACGACGCCCGCCGCCTGAACGCTGGCAGCCATTGGGAGTGCAGCCGCGATGACCGCCACGATTATCGCGCTGACCATCAGAGCCAGCGTGCGCCGTCCGGGGGGCAAGAAACGTTTCATGGTTCGTCCTCCTGTACAGTTAGCGGGAGATTGAGCGAACAGACAGGGTTCGCCCGGTTGACTCGAACGGATCGGCGAATACGGGATTCCGCAGCGCCTCGTTGTCGGTCAGCGCTTCGAGAAAAGCGATCAGGTCGCGGCGTTCATTGTCGCTTAACACAAACCCGGCAATCAGCGGATGGCGGGCGGCGGCGCGCGCCGGTTCGCCACCAGCGCCCCATCGCCCGCCTGATTCGTAGAAGCGGATGACGGATTCGAGCGTCGCCAGGCTTCCGTCGTGCATATAGGGCGCTGTCACTGCCACATTCCGCAGCGGCGGCACACGAAATCGGTAGGCATCCGCCGGATTCCCTGTCTGCTCCGCCAGACCGCGATCCGCACTGCGTCCGGCGCCCGTCGCCACATAGGCAAGGTCGGACCAGCGCGGCGGCGTGGCGCGCTCGGGCGGCACAATATCGACGTGGCAATGGCCGCACGCCAGACCTGGCGAAAAGAAGAGCGCCATTCCGCGTTTCGCGCTCGCGCTCAACGCCGCGCGCTCACCAGCATAGACATACCGGTCGTATGGCGTGTTGCGCGCATTGAGCGAACGAACAAAGGCTGCCAGCGCCTCAGTGATGCGTTGCCAGACGAACGGGTCATCATCTGTGGGAAACGCAGCGGTGAATTGACGCACGTATTCTGAATCGGCACGCAACCGGTCAATCACGGTGGACTCGTAACCCTTCACTCCCATCTCAGGAGGGTCAACGGTAAAGAGCGCGCGCTCCACCGGCTGTTCCAGCGATCGAACAGCAGCATTCGCCCACGTGAACGCCGGGAGTTCGCCGCTGTTAAACAGCCCTGGCGCATTCCGACGCAACGACGCGCCGGTAGCGCCAATCGGGACCACCTGTCCATCACTGAACCCCAGTTCCTGGCGATGACACGTAGCGCATGCAATCCGTCCGTTTGCCGACAGGCGCCGGTCATAAAAGAGCCGGCGCCCCAGTTCAATCATCGCCTGCCGCGACCCGCCGGGTGCTGGCATTTCGGCAGCAGGTGAAAATCCTCGTATAATTGTGAAGAGCACTGCAATCAATAGCGCGGTGCTGAAGAAACAGGCTGAGTGTCGCATGCGAAATTGGAAGCGCTCTCGTGACTTTCGTTAGACAGGCTACGTGCCGCATGCGAAATTGGAAGCGCTCTCGTGACTTTGTTAAAAAATGCTATAATTCGGAGCGCAGCAAATTCCTACGCGCGCTCCAGACGAATCCAGCAGGTCAAAGACGTAATTGAACGGATGCATTGCTGGTCGTACTATACTACCACGTGGAACGAAGCGAATCAATCGTCAATTTTGTCAGAGAAGCGCTGGATATCTGACAGTTTTGTTCATCGTCCTGAACCGTATAAGGTATACTTACTGCACAACGGTTTCAGCATGAAAGGCCCGCCTATGCGACTCGAACATATCGCCTTGAACGTTGCAGACCCCGATGCTATGGCGCAGTGGTATGTCACTCATCTGGGGATGCAGATTGTGCGCCATATTCCGGCGCCGAACGCCATCTATTTTCTGTCCGACTCGGTTCAGCGCAGCGTCATCGAGATCTATCGCAACCCCGCCGCTCCTGTGCCGGACTACGCCTCCCTGTCGCCGCTGGCGCTGCACCTGGCGTTCAACACGAGCGATATGGAAGGCGATATTGCGCGGCTGGTCGCTGCTGGCGCAACGCATGTCTCACCCATCGAAACCACGCCATCCGGCGACCGCCTGACGTTTCTGCGCGACCCGTGGCACATTGCGCTCCAGCTGGCGCAACGGAACACGCCGCTCCTGCAACCGGCGCCATAACGGTCACACGATTAACAACCGCCTATGCCACGACGACAACCGCACAAACGGCAACGCCTGCCGCCGGTCGAAGGTTTTGCGCGCCGGGTGCTGGCGTTGCGTGCGATGCTGGATGCCGATAGCGCCGGCGCAGGCGATCAGGCGCTCAAATTGCTCGAGGAGTATCTCGAACGCCTGGCGTATAGCTACGGCTATGCCGGTGACGGAAGCCTGGGGCGCTATGCGAACTTTCTCCGCGGGCAAGATGCGCTCGATCAGGAGATGATTGAGCGCATCGACGCCTATACCCAGGTGCGCAACTGTCTGGCGCATTCCTATGGATTGCAGACCTCCCCCGACCTCGCCGCCGAATTGGTCGAGTTCATCGAGTTCCTCCTCAAGCGCGGCGCTCCAACCGCCGAAAAGTTGATGACCCGCGCCGTTCGCACCATCGATCTGGAGGAGTCGCTCGCGCACGTGCGCGACCTGATGATCCGCAGCGGCTATGGACGGTTGCCGGTGCTGCACGCTGATCGCCGGATTGCCGGGTTGCTGACGGAACGTGACCTCGTGGCGGCGCAGGCGTTAGCCGAGCGGGCGCATCGGCGCTTCACCGATCTGACGGTTGCCGAGGTGTTGCCGCCGGACGCTCGTGATCGCGTTGTGTGCATTGCGCCCGATACGCCGCGCGAGGAGGTGGCGGAAGCGTTGACGCGCAGCGGAGTGATTGCATGTCTGGTGACGCCCGACGGTTCAGCCGATGCTGCGCCGCTTGGCATTATTACCCATGCAGATTTACTCTACCGGATGTAGGGACGCTCTCGGGGAAGGGAACCCAGGAGTCGCGTTCGGCGTCGTAGCCGTATCGCAGCGTGACCTGTTGCTGCTCGGAGACGGCGCGCAGGTTGAACGCAAACGGCACGACAAAGAGGGTCATGTTGGTCTGATCGAAACTGATCCGCCGCACCCGTGGTTCGGCGAAATTCGCCAGACGTTCGTCGATTTCCAGGTCGATACGGAACTCGCCGGTAGCGTGACCGTCGGCGTCCAGCGCCACGGAGCCGACGTCGGCGCTGCGCGCCAGCCCGATGTAGAGCCGCTTCCCGGCGCGTCCCTGAAACACCGCCAGCCCGATGGCATCGACGCCGAGCACCTCATCACTGATCGCCCTGCTTGTCAGATCAACCCGCACGATCCGCCCCTGTTCCGTCTGCCGGGTCGAACCGGCGACTGTGCTGACATACAGCGCATGGGTATCGCAGTCGTATGCCATCCCCAGGATGCCGAACGGATTGTCGCTCGAACCCGCTGCGCCCGGCAGGGCGGCAAACGGTTGCATCTCCGCCGTCTCGCTATCGATCCGATAGACGACATTCAGGCTGCCGGTCGGATTGTCGCTGACGGCGGTGCGCGGCACGGCGGCAGTGTAGATGTGCCCGTCACGGTCGACGACGAACGGTCCCAGCGTGCCAGCGTCGTCCCACGATGGTTCCTGGTGAATGTCGCGTTCTGCCGGATCAGCCGTGACCGGCACGCGCCCATCGAAGATGACCAGCCCTTTGTACATGCGCTCACTGGTGCTGATGCCGAGCCGGTCGGCATACCCCAGCCGTGCGGCGAAACGCGGGATGCCCCGGCACCCGGTGACACCGCCGATGACGGCTGCCGGGCGGGTGGGCGCTGCGGGGACGGCGTTCTCTGCGCTGCGCGTCATCCACCACCCGGCGCCAGCGATCGCCAGCAACGCAACAATCCCTGCGACGAACAGCAGCACCCCGCGCCCGGCGGATGGCGCTGGTGCAGCGGCAGCGCGGCGTGCCCCGGCTTTGACGGCTCGGCGTCGTTTCCCCATCATCCACCTCCCACCGGGACAAATAGCGGACCGGCGGCGCAGGGCCAGATGCGCGGCACAAAGATGCCATCGTCCAGCACCGAGTCTGCCCAGCAGTATTCGGCGCCAGGCGTATCCGAGTTCTTCAGTTGCGGCACATACCAGATGACGAGCGGCGCGCGCTCCAGCGACTCTGGCGGCGTCAGAAACCGTTCCGGTCCCTGGCGCTCATCGGTGTTGCAGCAGTCGCCGAGCGTCGGCAGGTCGCTCTCGCCTTCATCGCGGTCGGCGCCACCGCGCACAGCGTAGAGATAGGCGTTGTCGCCGCGCCCGCCATCGCCGAACTGCCCCCGACCCGGTGCGATATACCATCCGCGCCGGGCAACGTTCACGATCCGGTACTGAAACCCTTCCGGCGTGTACGGCGCCGCCTCGCGCTGCACCTGCCATCCTTCGGTCGCCCAGTCGCGCCAGCCAGCGCCATCCCATTCAGAAAAGGTATACTGATCGTCTGCCAGGGCAATGCGCATAACCGGACGATACATCCCATCGTTGCCGCAGCCGCGCCCTTCATTCACAAACACAATGCGAAAACTGCCGTCCTGGTAGAATTCGTAGCGCTGGCGATAGGCATAGTTGCACGGCGTGGGCCAGAACTCGCTGCGGAAACGTTGCACCAGCGCAAACCCTTCAACGCCGCTTGCGGAACGAAGATCCTCGATCTGCGGACCATCCCACGCAACGACTGCCGCCGCCGAGAATGCCGGGCATCCCAGCGCATCGCTGTAGCCAAACCCTTCCTGCTGCGAATAACTGATGTGAACATCGACCAGTTTGGCGCTGCGCAACACCGGTGTGTCATTGAACCGCACATCTTCGATACGCAGCCCATCGGTGCTGGTCAGCAGGTAGCGCAACGACCAGCCGCCACGACGCAGGTCGGTTTTCTGATCGCAAAAGCGCGCTGTCACGATATCGTCCTGGAGGCGTTGCTCAGTGACGGGACGGCGACTCGACGCGCCCAGGTCGGTCCAGCGCAGCCCGATAATCGTGTAATCGACCAGATCGACGATCACCCACAGCGCGCGATCGCCCCAGACGAAGATCGGCGCGGTGCAAAGGTGGCGCGAGCGTTCGCAGGCAGTCGCCTGAAACTGCACCTTCATCTGCGGCTGCTGGATCATGCTCTGATCCGGCGGCAGATCGAGTTCTTTGCGCACATCGGGAGACGCCAGCGCAATCTGCGCCGCAAGGTCGAGCAGGTGGCGCGGCACGACGGTTGGTTGGGTGTCGTCGAGCGCAGCCACGCGATAGACGCGCTGCGCTTGCGGTTCGACAATGGCGATCACCGTGCGATCGCGCGCATAATCGTAGAGTTCGACGCGATAGCAGGCGCGGTTGCGGCACTCATCACCCGCCAGCGCATCATCCGCCGGACCAACCGGATAGACGCCAAATACCTCAGAGCGCACCAGACGGCCGTCGGCGGTTGTGAGCGCCTGGCGTACCCGCTCATCGGCGACGGCGAGTTGCCAGGACATCTGTTGCGCCGCGTCGAGACCTTCGAGCAGCATAAGCGGTTCACCACGCACGAGCGCCTGTTCGACCTGCGCCAGACGTTCCGCCAGGAGCGGGGCTGCATCCGGCGGGGGCGTGGCGCGCTGCGCCAGGCGTCCTGGATCGGCAGGCGGCGTGATCGGGCGAACAACCGGCGTGCGAACGGGCGCAGACGTGGGTGAGGGTGGCGCAGCGGGCTGGCTGCATGCAGTGAGAAGCACGATAATGAAAAGCGTTGAAAAGACCTGTCTCATCAGCAAACCGTCGTGATGCGCGTCTGGCGTTGCGGATTCCATAGTACCACGAGTCGTGGCGAGATGGCTTGTAACAATCTATCTTCCTTCCCGGGGCTACACTTTCTTCCAGTTGACATTCCAGTTCATCAACGCTAGAGTACAATCGCTTACCAATAGATCTCCGCTCACTTCTGACGGGAGACTCCAGTGCTGTGAGATATAAGCGGCGCGTGCTGCGCCGCTCAATTTCCGTTGCGGAGAAAAAGGAGTTGCAAGATCGTGGCAGGCGGTGACAGAGAGGTGTGTTGTGCGAATACTGATCCTGTTTGCCCATCCGGCGCTGGAGAAATCGCGGGTGCATCGGCGCCTGGTGCAGGCTGTCGCCAGCCTGCCAGGCGTGACGTTTCACGATCTCTATGAGCGTTACCCCAATTTTCACATTGATGTCGATCACGAGCAGCGCCTGTTGCGCGAACACGATCTGTATGTGTGGCAGCATCCGGTCTACTGGTACAGCGCGCCAGCCCTGCTGAAACAGTGGCTGGACCTGGTGCTGACGCATGGTTGGGCATATGGGGCGAAAGGAACAGCATTACAAGGACGCTATGTATTGAGCGCCATTTCGACCGGCGGAGCATCGTCGAGTTACCAGCGCGGCGGCTTCCACGATGCCACCATCCAGGATTTCCTGCTCCCGATCCGTCGCACGGTCACATTGTGCAAGATGACCTATCTCGATCCTTTTGTTGTCTACGGGGCGCATCGCTTGCAATCTGCCGATCTCGATAATCACGCCGACTGCTACGCTGCCCGGATCGTGGCGCTGCGCGATGGACTGGAGGCCTTGCCGTGACCGAGACGTTCTTGTTTCAGGCGTTCGTGTATCTGCTGGCGGCGGTTGTCGCCGTGCTCCTGGCGCAACGCGCAGGTCTGGGGGCGATTCTGGGGTATCTGATCGCCGGTGTGGTGATCGGTCCGTTTGGATTGGGGCTGATTGGCGAAGAAGGGCAGGACGTGCTCCATGTGGCTGAATTTGGCGTTGTGTTACTTCTTTTCGTGGTAGGGCTCGAACTCGAACCATCGCGTCTGTGGCGTTTACGCGGTCCTATTCTGGGGTTGGGCAGCCTGCAGGTGGTTGTGACATCGTTCACTATTGCTGGCATCGCCCTCCTGCTCGGTTTACCGTGGCAGTCCGCTCTTGCGATCGGCATGACCCTCTCGCTCTCTTCGACCGTTATTGCGCTTCAGTTGCTGCGAGAGAAAGGGGTGTTGAACACTGCTGGCGGTCAGAGTTCGTTCGCCGTGCTCCTCTTCCAGGACATCGCCGTGATCCCCATGCTGGCGCTCTTTCCGCTTCTCGCGGTTGCTGGCGCCCACGGCGCCGGCACAGGCGATGACCACGGCGGTATGACGCTGATTGCCAGCCTGCCAGGATGGGCGCAGACCGTAGTGATGCTTGCGGCGGTTGGCGCTGTGGTGGTCATCGGGCGCTTCCTGGCATCGCCGATCTTTCGCGCGATTGCCCGCACCCGCCTGCGTGAACTGTTCACGGCTGCCGCACTGCTTTTGCTGGTGGGGATCGCCCTGCTGATGCAGGCGGTCGGTCTCAGTTCCGCGCTTGGCGCCTTTCTGGCGGGCGTGGTGCTGGCAAACAGCGAATACCGCCATGAACTGGAGAGCGATATCGACCCGTTCAAGGGTTTGCTCCTGGGACTATTCTTCATTGCAGTAGGCACAACCATTAATGTGAACCTGATAGCAGCGCAACCGGTCACCGTTGCGGCAGTTGTGGCGCTGATCGTGTTCGTCAAAATCGTTATTCTGTTTGCACTTGCGCGCGCTTTCAAACTTGGCATCGATCAGAGCATGCTGGCAGCCGTCACTCTGGCGCAGGTCGGCGAATTTGCATTTGTGCTGCTTGCTTTTTCCAGCCGGGAGGGTATCCTGTCCAGTGATGTGACCGCTATCCTGGTGGCGGCAGTGGCGCTGACCATGGCGCTGACGCCGCTCCTGGCACTCCTGAACGAACGTCTGCTCCTGCCGCGCCTCGGCACGCGCGAACGACAGGAGCGCGAAGCGGATGCGTTCGATGAGCGGAAACCGGTGATTATCGCAGGGTTCGGACGCTTTGGCTCGATTGTCGGACGATTGTTGACCGCCAATGGGGTCGAGACGGTCGTGCTCGACAACGACTCGGACAGGGTCGATATTCTGCGCCGGTTGGGGCTGAGAGTCTACTACGGCGACGCTTCGCGTCTCGATCTGCTGCGCGCGGCTGGCGCCGAGCACGCCAGATTGATTGTGCTGGCGCTCGACAGTCCAGAGAAAACGCTGGAGATGGTGCGCACGATCAAGCAACATTTCCCTCATCTGACGATCATGGCGCGCGCTTATGATCGCGCGGACGCCTTCGATCTGATCGACGAGGGTGTGCACTCCATTTATCGCGAGACCTTCGATACCGCGCTGCGTATGGGGGTCGATGCCATGCGCCTGCTTGGATTTCGTGCATATCAGGCGACGCGTGCTGCTAACACGTTTCGCATCCACGACGATAGAGCATTGTACGAACTGCTCGAGGTGCGCAAGGATCAAACCCTGTTTATCAGCGCTGCGCGCAAACGGATCGCCGATCTGGAAGCACTGCTGCGCACCGATATCGAGGACCGCGGGCTGGAGCGGGACTCAGGCTGGGATACTGAAACATTGCGCGCCGAGATGAGCGGCGCTCCGCCGCCCTCATCGTAGTCCTGCCACCGATGAGGGCATGGAGGCAGAATCACGACGCTTCTTACTGATACAACCGCATCCCCACCCGATACCCGCCGTCCACATAGATGGCGCTGCCGGTCATGTAATCGGCGTCGTCGCTGGCGAGGAACACGGCGGCGCGCCCGATGTCGCGCGGCGTTCCCAGTCGCCCCCACGGAATCTGCCGTGCCGCACGCTGCAACTCCTCCTCAGTGGCGAACTTGCGCTCGCCCGGCGTGTCGATGTGCCCTGGATTAATGACGTTCACGTTGATCCGGTAGGGCGCCAGTTCGGCAGCCAGCGTCGGCGCAAACTGGTTCACTGCCGCTTTTGCCATGTTGTACGCGGCGCTGGTTGGCAGGGGAATCTGCGAAAGGATCGACCCGATAATGATAATCTTGCCCGGACCGCCGCGCGCGACCATATGGCGCGCCACTGCCTGACAGGTGTGAAAAACGCCGAACTGCGTCACCTCAATCGTCCGCAGCACATGTTCCCACTGCGCCTCCACCACCGGTTCCCGGATGGAAAACGCGGCATTGGCGACCACGATATCGATCCGTCCGAAGTGCTCAACGGCTGTGGCGACCATGCGCTCGACCGCGTGACGATCGGCCACATCGCCATACAGCGGCACTGCGCGCCTGCCCAGCGCCTCGACCTCGGCGGCGGTCGAGCGAACATCGACCGTGCCCGGCGCATCCGGCGGCAGATCGTTGAGCGCCACGTCGGCGCCTTCTTCTGCCATACAAAGCGCAATCCCCCGACCGATGCCGCGCGCGGCGCCGGTAATAAGCGCAACTTTATCCTTCAATCGCTGCATTGCGAATCCTCTCGGCGTCTTATCCTGCGAGCATCAGATACCCGAAACGGGATGGTTTATGAAAATCGGCAGGCGTTGTCAACGTCGGCGACCAGCAACTGAATTCGGGTTCGCCGTTGTGTGGACGTTCGATCCGAAACAGATTGGCGCGCCAGACCGTCGGCAGCGGTTCAGATGTCAGGCAGCGCCAGGGCAGCGCCAGGATTGCCGTCCAGCGACCGGCATCCTCCTCCCGGCGCGCCCACCAGCGCGCATCGGCATTCCACGCCAGATCAACGCGCAGAGTGGCGCGATCCTCGTGCAGGTTGCTGATCCGCGCGTCGAGAAAGACGCTATTGGGACTGATCTCGAACTCGAAATACTCTGCCGGCGTCGCCACACCCGGACTGATGAACAGTTCGACGACCTCTTCATCGTAGATCGGCTCATCGCGCTCGCGGTATGTGCCCCAGATATCGTGATCCTCGCAGTCGAACCGCGCATACAGACAGTCCGTGTCGTACCCCAGGCGCGCAACCGTTTGCTGTAGCGCTGGTCCGCTGCCATCGGCGAGAATGAACGGCGTGATTGCTGGCAACTGCGTCCAGTCCCAGGCAAAGGGATCATCTCCGGCTGGCCAGTCTGTCGGCACGCGCAAAACCCGATAACGCGGCAATGCTTCCATCGGCGCGCCTCCCGGTCACCAGAGGCGCACTTCCTGACGCACGCCGCGCATATCGATCTCGAACTCCAGACCGATCACCGGCGGACGGCTGTAGTGCCAGTGAAATGCATGCACGGCGACAGCGCCGAGCGGCGCAAGCAACGTATCGGTCAGAAGATCGAGCGGCGAGTGCACCGAGTAGACCGCCATGTTGGTTGCATCATTGATACTGCATCCCAATGCTGCCAGACGCTTCATCATCACATCCATCACAAATGCTGCCTTCGTGCGCATCGCTTCGGGCGAGGTCTGCCCTTCGGCAACAATACCGCGCTCGTCGAGATCGCCGGCGCCTGCTATCACGAATGTGCATCCTTCCACCGATGCAGGAATCGTGTAGGAAAAAGCGTAGAGCGAGGGTTCCTCCGGCGGCGCATAGGCAGGCGCAACATTCGTGCGCGCAACCGGATTCGTTCCATCGAGCAGAATGCCGCGCGTCTCAAGTTCGACGCGATATTCGGCGTTGAAGGCGCCGAAGTCCGCCATACTCCACGGTCTAGGGGAACGCAGTTCGATGGCGCAGAGCGCCGCAGATGGCCGCCCAATCGCTTCCAGATGGCGGTCAATCAGAGCGAACCCGTCGCGGTACGGCAGTGGGCGTTGAAGGGTTGCGCGCACGATCTCGAAGCCGGGCAGCGCGACGACACCCGCAGAGTAAGGCAGTCCGCCTGGCAGAAAAGCGAACCCGCCTGCGGGATTCTCAACCAGTTTCATGATGCACTCCTTCTCAGAGCTTGATCGCGCCTTCTGTCAAACCCTTGAAATAGAGCCGTTGGAAGAGAGCGAAGATAATAATACCAGGAGTGACGGCAATCACGTACACCGCCGCAATGCGCGGATACGCCCACTGTCCCATGCCGGAGTGCGCCGACGCCAGCACCACCGGCAGCGTGCGCGTCGCCTGGTCGTTCGTCAGGGTCACTGCCAGCAGATATTCGCCCCACACCCCGACGAAGTTGACCATTGACACCACCACGATGCCGTTGAGCAGGAGCGGCAGGAGCACCAGAAACAGCGTGCGCCAGGGTCCGCAGCCATCGATACGGCTGGCTTCGACCAGTTCGTGCGGCAACTGCTCGAAGATTCCCCGCATGATCAGGATGCTGACCGCCAGGTTGAGCGTGACGTAGGGAAAGATCAACCCGACAACCGTGTTGAGCAACCCGAGTTGCCGCTGAATCTCATAGATCGAGATCAGCGAGAGCAGGCGTGTCGGAAAGAAAAGCGACGCGATCAGCAGCCAGATCAACAACATTCGACCGGGCAATCGCACGTGCACCAGCGCGTAGCCGCCAAGAATGGCGCAGAACGTGGTGATCGCAACCGTCGCCAGCGTCACAGAGATGCTGTTGAACATATTCTGCGGCAGCGTCTGAATGCGGGTGAGCACGAACCCGTAGTGGCTGAAATCGAACTGGCGGGGCCAGAAATTCGTTGTGTACGATTCCGGCAGCGACGTGACCGACATGAGCAGCACCCAGACCAGCGGCAGCAGAATGATGATCACACCCAGGTTGATCACCGCATATGCAGGGCGCCAGCCAGATCGCGCACCATTGAAGGCGGCACGGCTTTGTTGTACCGTTTGCACTGGACGATATAGCGTTGTCCCTTGGCGCCTCCAGCATCCGATGAGCGACGAGAGCGACGATATGACATAAATGTGTCCTCATGGATGTTCAGATGCAGCGACTCTCCAAGCAGTCTATGCCAGATCAACGTGACACAGAATGGATGTTCAGATGCAGCGACTCTTCAAGCAGTCTATGCCGGATCAACGTGACACAGAATTGCAACATGATTGCGATCCGGTTTCAAACGTGCAATCAAGCATTGACAAATGTCCTGCGGGTATCGGCGTAGAGCATGTGGTCTGAGCTGAATGTCAAGCATTCGCCCCCGGCTGGAAGATCACAACAGAAGGAGAATGCCGTAATGCGGGTGCATCTTCGGACTGAACGGAACTTGCAGCATGCACGCCTGGCTGCCACGCAGTGCGCGTCTATTGCGAATCAGGATATAATCAGTACGGAACCAGTCGCTGCCACGGAGTGGGAAGCAGCCTCATCATCGTGTGGGATACACACATTCGCCCGTGTTGTATCAGGAAAAGCGGCGCTTCTATGAGTCCCGTTCGCTTATCCAGGATCGAAGCGGCTGTGCGGATCGTTCTCGACTTCAACAAAGCGTTCAATCGTCATGATGTCGCAGGGATGATGCAACTGATGAGCGACGATTGCGTCTTCGAGAACACGCACCCCGCCCCCGACGGCGCTGTTTACTCAGGTAAAGCGTCAGTCACGCAATTCTAGCACGACTTCTTCCGTCAGTCGCCGCACGCCCATATCGATATCGAAGAGATTTTTGGATCGGGTCAACGATGTATTATGCGCTGGCGGTACACGTGGGTGGACGCAACCGGAAACACGGGACATGTTCGCGGGGTCGATATTTTTCAGGTGAGGCACGGTCTCATCACCGAGAAATTATCCTACGTCAAAGGGTGAGGCGAGCGCAAAAGGGGCGCTCAGGCGCAAAAGGAACGATCCCCTTGACGATCCTGGTACGATCTCGCTGCTGCACTGTGTTTCTCTGAACGCCAGGAGGCTGCAATGAACGCTAACCCCCAACAGCCGCTCCACGTGACCATCCAGGATCTTCCGCCCTTTCGTGTTGCCTGCTTCTCCTGCGATCTGCAACTGGCGCCGGGCCAGTACAGCGATCAGATTCGGAATGGATTTCAACAGATCAAAGCGTGGGCATCGCAGCGTGGTCTCGATCTCACGCGCCACAGGATCATTGGCATTCCTTATGTCCGCGACGAGCAACTGACAGGTTACGATTGTTGTGTGGAACTTCCAGAAGATGTCACGATCGACGACGACTCCTTTCACATGAACCACGTGCCCGGAGGACGCTACGCAGTTCTGTCAATCGAGAAGGACTCCCTTGCTATCGGTGAGTCCATTGGGCGGTTTTTCACGGAATATGTGCCAGAGCATCGTCTTGTCATCGATCCTTCGCGCTCCGTTTATGAGGTTTATGGCGAGGCCTGCATGGCGTACTGTGTTCCGATCGGGTGACCGCGCCGGGTTGACCCAGGCGGAAAAGAGTGCGGGGGAGCGTCTATCGCTCCCCTGCGCAATTACCGCTGCTGCGCGTGCTCACCGCGCAACCACCGGCAGCGTCACCATATATATCGCCTGGGTCGAACTCTGCGCATGGTTATTCATCAACACCGGGTCTTCTGTCCCTTCCTGCGCACGGACGGTGCTGGAGAAGTGAAGTTGTCCCACTGCCCGGCTGGAGACCGTGCCGGTGACCGTGTAGGTGACGGTACCGCCTGGCGTCAGCGTGACGGCATCGTCCACCGGTGTGTTGCCGCTCGTTGCGCCGCACTGCGACCCTGCCGACGCCGCACATGTCCATCCCGTCACCTCAACAAGCGCCGGGGGCATCGTACCGACCTGCGCGCCAGCCGCGACGCTCGGACCATTGTTCTGCACTGTGATGGTATAGGTGATGGTCTGCCCCACAATCGCGTGGGATGGCGTCGTCTGAGCAATGACCAGATCGGTGCGCGGCTGGAGTGCGCTTGCTATCGTCGCGCTGTTATTGACAAACGCCGGATCTTCAACTCCGACCGGCGGCAGCACCTGCGCCGTATTGATCAGGTTCCCGGTCGCCTGCGCCGCCACGATGCCCGTCATGGTGATTGTCGCCGATCCGCCGGCCGGGAACGCCGGAAGGGTCAAGACCAGATTGCCGCTGCCGCTCGCCTGCGCGCAACTGGCGCCAGCCGCGCCGCTGCACGCCCATATCACATTCGTGATTGCCGGCGGGAACAGGTCGAGCACCGTTGCGCCGTCAGCATCCGCAGGACCAGTGTTCGTCACAGTGATAGTGTAGGTAATCGGCAGACCGGGAACCACCGTTGCCGGCGACACCGACTTGCTGATCGCCAGATCGGCGACGCGCCCCAATCCGCCGCCATCGGTGAACACATTGTTCCCCGGATCGGGGTCGGTCACATTCCCCGGCACGGTCACGATCGCGGAATGCGGCGGCATCGAGATGGCTGCGGGCGATACCACGCCAGTGGCGGTGAAGGTCGCAACGCCGCCAGGCGCCAGGGTGACCGGCGCGTTGATGTTCCCGATGCCCGGCGATGGACAGGAAGAGCCGGACGTGGCGCTGCAACTCCAGAGAACGTTCGTCACACGGATCGGGAAGAGATTGACGACCGTTGCGCCGACGACGGTACTCGGTCCGCTGTTGGCGACCGTCAGCGTATAGGTGATTGGCAGCCCCGCCTGTGGCGTCACCGGATTGCTGGCGCGCGTGATCGACAGATCGCCGCGCACCTCGATCGGCGTCACAAGCGTCGAGGCGTTGTTGCCCGGCGTCAATTCATTGAGCGCAGCCGGCGTGACCACAGTGACGCTGCTCGTCAGATTGCCGGTTTCCGCAGGCAGCAGATTGCCGGTCACCGTAAAGGTGACACTGCTGCCCGGCGGAAGATCGAGCGGCTTATTGTTCCAGTTGCCGCTGCCGCTTGCCGGGGCGCAGGAGGCGCCTCCCGACGTCGTGCACATCCAGGCGACACCCGTCAGTTGCGCTGGAAATGCGCTGTTCAGGGAGGCGTTCGAGACTGTATTCGGACCGACGTTGCTGATGATGACCGTGTAGATAACCGATTCGCCTGCAACAACCGATCCCGCGCTCTGCGTCACCCGCAGGTCCGCCAGGTTGACACGCGCGCGCTCGAGCACTTTGTGGGAGTCAAAGGTCTGAATCAGGAGGTAGTCAGGGTTCGGGGCGCCAGCGCCAAGGCTGAAGCGGATCACCTTTGGTCCTGCGATAGCGCCATTCGGCAAACGCAGCACCAGCGCATCACGCGCCGAGAAGCCACTGTGCGCATCGGTGATTGCGCCGCGCTCACGGAACAGAGTTGCGCCGGTTTCAAATCCCTGTAATTCGATTGCGGAAACCTGGTCGAGCGACACGCCTGGGGGCAGGGTGATCAGCACACTGCCACCGACCGGTATCGCTCGCTGCGTGACAAACTCGATCCGGAACACGTCGCCATTGCGCCGCACCGTTGGCGTGATCGGCGTTCCCTGTGTCATCTCGACCAGACCAAAACGGGTGCTGTTGGGTGTGCCTGCCGTGGCGTACCACATACGGTAGGTCAGGTCTTCTTTCAAAAGACGCACGATCCACACATCATCGTTGGTTCCAGGAAGATTGATCGAGTCCAAACCGCCGTGGAACGCAGGATCATTCGGACTGGGACGCACCCAGTTGACTCCATTCACCGAAGTGACATGCCCGACTCTGAATGTGTCTGGCGTGCTGTAATCTTTTGCCTGGTACCACATGCGGTAGATCGCGCCATCTTTGATGACAGCCGTCAAGCCGACATCATTAGAGTCAAAGTCGGAAAATCCGCCTGAATTGGAGAGGACCGAGCCAAGTTCGTCAGGTCCATCAACAATTGTCCAGTTAATCCCATTACCCGACAGCGCGTGTCCGATATAAAAGTTGTTATCCGCGCGAAACCCTTCGTACCACATACGGAAACAGCGCCCGCTCGCGCGACCGCTTTCACACGGCGCAATGGCGCTTGCCTCATCAATCAACACAAACGGACCGATGATGCGGTCATCATCGAACAACCCCGATCCAGGGCGCGAAGTCAACACCGGCAACCCACTGTTCTGGCGCATCCAGGTAATGCCATTGTTCGAGATCGCATAGCCGAATCCAATCCAGCGCCAGTCGCTGTTAACGCCGGTGTACCACATATGGTACTGCCCGCCATCCTTGATAACATGAAACGTAGTCACGCCATTCTGATCGAAACTGCCCGGCGTTCCAGATCCCTCGAAGACGCTGCCGCCGGTGTGCGGACCCTGCACGCGATACCAGGAGACGCCATCCGGCGAAACGGCATAGCCGATCCGGCGCGCCGGGTCACCGGGGCGTGTGCCGACGTACCACATCCGGTAGCACAGTCCGCTTGTGCGACCATTTTCACACGGCGCCGTGACACTTGCTTCATCCCTGAGCACATTTGGCGGAAAAACCTGACCAGTATCGAACTGGTTCGGCGATGACGTACCGGAGGTAAAGGCGCCGCAGTTAGGAGCGCCCGGCGCTGGATTCCACACCGCAAAGACTGCGCCCTGGAACGCCGGATCGCATGTGCCAGGTCTCACCGTCCAATTCTGGTCATTCGGAACCGTTGCGTGAGCAAGCGGAGTTTGCCCCGTTCCGGGGGCGAATGCGATCAGACCACCGAACACTCCAACCAACCAGAGCAACGCAATACCACGGCGCATATCGGGCAACCTCGCTGAAAACAGATACGACATCCACTGAGTCGCGTAATTGCTCTGATGTTAATGAAGGATTATGAACGGGGGATGACAATTGTCTCAAGGCAAGCGGCGAGAGGGTTGAAGGTTAAGGGTTGAAGGGTGCAGGTAGGGGCGCGGCGCTGCCGCGCCCGCGTCCGGGTTGCCCGCAGGCAGGGTGAACGATGAAGGTAGGGGCGCGGCGCTGCCGCGCCCGCGTCCGGGTTGCCCGCAGGCAGGGTGAACGATGAAGGTAGGGGCGCGGCGCTGCCGCGCCCGCGTCCGGGTTGCCCGCAGGCAGGGTGA
>ERZ1685332.108-NODE-108-length-21135-cov-17.775949_pt1 | contig 21135 bp, 18 predicted proteins | sample MGYA00580193_ERZ1685332 | MGnify/ENA primary metagenome ERZ1685332 (study PRJEB41501, sample SAMN08275520) | hot springs metagenome | biome: alkaline hot spring; material: microbial mat | place: Russia: Ush-Beldyr | collected 2015-07 | depth 0.5 m m ...
CGTGTCGGTGACCTCGGACACCGCCGACCCCACGCCGGGGAACAACACCGCATCCCAAACCACGGCCGTGGAGACGCGTGCGGACCTGGGGGTTGCGAAGTCGCTCGCCATTGTCCGGCCACCCAATACTCCCCCGTCGGCGGAGCTGACCAGCTTCACGATCTGCCGGAACACCAGCCTCCCCATTGTCCTGCGCGGGACCGACCCAGACCTTGATCCGACAACCATCGTCGAGGTTATAGCCACGCTCGTGGTCACGAACTATGGGCCCTCGGATGCGCAGCAAGTCGTGGTGACCGAGGTCTACCCCGCAGGGTTCACGCTCGAGTCGGCGACGCCTGCCCCCGATAACGGCACGGACAACCGCTGGACGTTCCCCGTGCTCCCCGCTGGGGAGAGCCGGCCGATCACGGTCAGGGGGAGGGTCTCGCCTGGGGCCACGGGCACGCTTACGAACACGGTGTCGGTCACCTCAGCCACGACCGACCCAGTGCTTGGAAACGAAACGGTGACCCAGACGGCGGTTGTTGAGCTTCCGGAGCTTTCGTTCGCGATCATCGGGGCACCGACCCACGGCGCGGTGAGCGGGAACCTCGGGGCGGTGACGTACAGCGCCCCGCACACGGCGGCGGTGAGCGTGGTCTACACCCCGCAGCTCGACTTCGTTGGGACCGACTTCATCACCTACATGGTGAGCGATCCCACTGGGGCGTTCGCGGTCGGGGAGGTCAGGATCACGGTTGAAGACTGCGGCGAGAGGATCGCCGGTGGAGGCGGTGCCGTCGGTCCGCGGATCGTCATCAACGAGGTGGCATGGGGCGGGACCCAAGCCGACCCCAGGCACGAGTGGATCGAACTGTACAGTTCGATGGATGAGCCGATTGACCTCACGGGGTGGACCCTCCGCTGGCGACACAAGCAGCCGAAGACCGTGTTGGAGCGGTATGTGAAGGTCGTGGAGCTGCGCGGGACGATCGAGCCGTACGGCTTCTACCTGATGGAACGCCGAACCGACGATGTGGTCAGCGACATCAAGGCCGACCTCGTCTACGAGGATACCGGTCCGGTCGTCATCAGCGAGGTCGCCTGGGGTGGCACGGCGGCAAGCCCGGAGGACGAGTGGATCGAGCTCACCAACGTCACGGAAAGCACGATTGACCTCACGGGGTGGACCCTCCGCTGGCGCCTCACGCAACCGACCACCGCCGAGGAGAGGGAGTGGAAGGTGGTGAAGCTCCAGGGGACGATCGCCCCCTACGCCACCTACCTCCTCGAGCGCGGGAACGACGAGGTGGTGCGCGACATCCGGGCCGATCTTATCTACAACGTGGCCCTCGACGATCGGGGCGAGGTGCTGGAGCTCCTCGATCCGACCGGAAAAGTGGTGGACACGGCCAACGCCTGGATCGGACGCACGGGCTGGGCTGCCGGCTATGGGCGGGATGGGGCAGCGCCCTACGCCACGATGGAGCGGGTGAACCTGTTCGGTCCGGATGTGCCCCAGAACTGGCGGGCAAACCAGGGGATCATCACCCGGGGCCGTGACCGCCTCGGAAACGCCCTGGTCGGTACTGCCCGGGCGGTCAACGAACGTACGCTCCTCTGGGCGTACCCAGATGTGAATCCTGAGGAGTTCCCGACCGACCTCGTGGCGCTCCCGTTCACCCTGGAGCTCTCCGACCGGGGCGAGGTGTTGGAGCTTGTGGACCCCGTCGGGCGCGTGGTGGACACCGCCAACGCCGACCACCCTGAGCGGGACGGATGGGCTGCGGGCTACGGCCTCCAAGGGGCCCCAATCTTTGCGACCATGGAGCGTGTAGCACCATGGCTTCCGGATCTGGACCAGAACTGGCGTGTGCACCAGGACATCGTAATCAACGGTCTTGGCGCCGACGGGAAGTGCCTCGTGGCCACGGCCCGCGCGACCAACGAGCCGCTCCTGATCCGGTTCGCCGAGGGCCTAGTTCCGCAGGTTGTCCAGCGGGGAGAGGTGGTCACAATTGCCGTTGCGGTCCCACCGGCCTACGACAAGGTACCGTGCCTGCCTCGCCCCGTGGTGACGCGGGTGGACGAGGTGGCCGGCGGCGCCGGGGCTGTGCTTCCGTTCGAGCAGGCGAAGCGCGTGCTCGTGGGGAAGCGGGTCGGCGAAACGAACAACTACGAGTTCCAGTTCGCCACCGCGGAGCTTGAGCCTGGAACCTACCGGCTGTGGATCTCCCTCGGGAACGCGCTGCTCCGGGTTCTGGCGTTCGAGGTTGTGGAGGTCGTAACCGGCCGAAGTCGGTAGCAGTCGTACCCATTGGCCCATACGGAGGCCGGGAGCATCGTCTCCCGGCCTCTTTTTTCCCAGAAGGCACGGGAAGCGTTTCCTGGGGCGTGCTCGCTGTGGACTTCGGTGCTGAGCGGCGCGCATGCTGGAGGGCTACCTGGCCGAACACGCCTGCAGCACGAACCTACTTCCGCAGTCTGTAATCGGGGTCACGCACCAGTTTCCTCCTCCACGCGCACAAGCCAACCGTCTGGTTGGGTCACCTGGGCAGCTTCTTCGCTTCCCTTCCAGGTACGTTGGTCGTCACTATGAACAGGCTTCGCGTGGCGGTAGGTGCGGGTGGAGTGGCCCTTCTTTTCGGGCTTACCTCGCTCGGCAACTGGGCTCCCCGCGCGGAGAGCCAAGTAGTCTACGTTGTGCCGGGGCAGGCCGTGTCGTTTCGTCTCACGGGAAGCGATCCCGATGGCGACCCGCTGACGTTTCGTGTCATAGGAGCACCGTCGCGGGGGACCGTCTCCGGGTCAGCTCCGGATCTGGTGTACGCTCCATCACCGGGGTTCAAGGGGCGGGACCAGCTTACGTTCATGGTCCAGGACCCGTACGGCCAGTTCGACGTCGGACTGGTGGAGTTCCGTGTGGAGAGGTTCAGCTCGGTCCTGCGTGTGGGGCCGCCTGGCCCAGACGGCACCACCGATCCCCTGATGAGCTATCTTGCATCAGCGCTTACTGCGATGGGTGTGCGTGTGTGGTACATCGTTACCGCTCCAACCCTGTGCTGTGTGGTGGGTGAGGTGACGCCGTTTCTCATCGGGGGGTGGAAGGGAGAGCCGAAGGTATTGGCCCTCGGCCCGCGGGAGAAGCCTACGCTTGTGTCCCTGTCCTGGGACAGGGAATTGCGCTTGCTTGATGTCTCGGCACTTTCCCCAGGGAACTACGTGATCGTAGTGGTGATGGGAACCGAAGCTGTATCGCTCCCAGCGGTTGTCACGGCATCGAGAGAGAAGACGCAGCTCGCTCTTGGGGTTCCCGCGCCACAACGGCAGCTGCCGTGAGCGAGGGGGGTAAGGTAATGAGTATTACATACCAGAACGACATGTCCTGTTACCCACGTTCACCGTGGGTAGGGATGTCGAAAGGGGGTCAAGGATGAACGCTAGAGCGGCTGGAGTACTGCCGCTTGCCTTGGCGCTGGGTTGCGGGATTGCGTACGCCCAGCCCATCCCGGTCCAAGTGGTCACGGTTCCGTTCGAGTCCACCGCCTTGTTCTCCCTCGCCACCGGCGACGTCACGGGCTACGCGTTCGTGATTTTAGAGATGCCCTCGAACGGAATCCTCCTCGGGATCCCGCCGCACCTCATCTACATCCCCAGGCCGGGTTTCTCGGGCACGGATTGGATTACTTTTGCGGCCACATCGCCGCAAGGTCTTCTCGAGCTTGGGACGGTGAAGATCCTGGTCTTGAGGCCGGAAGAGCAAATGAGCATGCCTGCTCTTCTTGCCGAGGGTGAGTTCGTGTTCTCGGGGCCGGCGTTCGCCATAGATAGGCACCGCTTCGTGTTTGGCTTGCAGCAGAGGTTTCGGTACTTCGAGCAATCGCTTCGCGGCACGTGGACGGACGCCGTGTTCACGTCGTTCGTGGCCACGACGCGCGTTGAGCTTGAGGGCACTGTTCCAAGCCCGTGGCGGCTGCCGATCACATCCACCCTGAACTTCGACCCCACGATCCCGGGATTGAGTTCGTGGACCGTGGACGCCCGAACGACGGTTCTTGGGGCGACCTGGGTCTACACCTTCTTTTACTCCGGCACCGATCCCCAGACGCGCTCCTACGCCACCCTGCAAGTGCAGGGGAAGATCGGGGCGTTCACGTTCGACAGCCTCACGAAGTTCGTCTCCCTCACCCCCACCTTCGGTGAGCAGCGCCTCCTCCTCCGGGGGCCCTGGATCTGCGAGGGCTGCCCGACAGCCTGGGAGCTAGAGTTCCTCCACACGAAAGCCGGATTCAGGTACCTCTCGTTCCTCATCCGTGACGTGGAGATCCCGTGTCCGGCTTGTGCAGGAATGCAGGTCCTGTTCGATACCAGGGCCACGTTCACCGTGGACGAGAAGAAGATCGAACCGGCGCTTCGCATCAAATCGAGCTTCGTTGCCTGCGTGAGGCCGCTTGTGTCGCTGGTGACGCCGGTTACCGGGGTCGGCCTGGAGGGCATTGAGCTCTACGGGATGGAGATCCGCTGTGACGTGGTGGGCGGGTACACGCTGCGGCTGGTCACCTCGTTCGACCCGAGAAGGGATTCGACTGTGACCGGTGACCCGCGGTTCTTCGAGCTGTGGCAGCTTGAAGGACCGGTTGTTCCGTGCTGCGGCCATCCCGGACGGTTCCAAATTTCAGCGTACTTCAAGCGCGGGAGCGAGAACCTGTTCGGCCTTGGGATGTGGAACGTCATCATCTACTTCCCGCTGTCGCGGGAGTTTCTCGTGAACATCGGCCTCAAGCTCGGGGAAGTGGACACGGGGAAGACGTGGATCCTGACCGTGGGCTGGCGGGGGCTGTGGTAGATCAACTCGGGTAGCGAATTTCTTGGCACCGCCGCGGTGGAGCCGTGATCCCAGGCTCGCGGCAGGGGCATGCCGCTTCGTCTGCCCCTCTTCTCCCCGCGGGATGGTTCATCGGGTCCACCCACCGGTGGTGGCAGTTGTACGTCAGCCTCTGGCTCGGTAGTGCCTCAAGAAGTGTGTCCGCAGGGCAGCATGGTCGCCTTCCGGGAAAAACGGGAACCGCAAAGGAAGGCCCCTATAGCGGACAAAACCTGTCTCCTGGCCCTCGCCGGTCCCGGGGAGGGCCTCCGCGTTCCTCGGGGCGGGAGGCCCGGAACGGAGCGCGGAAGAAGGACCGGGAGGCGTTGGCCCAGGACCTGAGCTCCGTGTCCTCAGCTCTCCAAATGAGTGCCAAAAGGCGCGATCTTTTGGGCTTTGCGGAAATCCATCCGGGAAGCGACCATGAGGCCCAGACACAATAGACGGTTACTATGCGGGCAAATCTTGGGTGGAATCCTATCTGCCTCCGGCGCGTCCTTGAGCGCGCCAAATCCTGAGCTAGCATTTTCGGTGTCTCGCTGCAGGAAAGGAGGAGATGGTGACGCGCTGGGTTGTCCCTGACCCAAAAAAGGAAAACTGGTATTGGCCAAGCGATACGTTGAAAGCGCGGGCTTGGGTTTCCGATCCCAAGATCTACGAGGAGGCCGCGGCTGACCCCGTGGGCTTTTGGGCCAAAAGGGCCGAGGAAATCGTGTGGTTCCAAAAGTGGAAGGAAACCTACGTGGACGAACCCTACGGCTACAAATGGTTTGTGGGCGGAAAGCTCAATCTCTCCTACAACTCCATCGACCGGCATGTGGAGGCTGGAAAAGGCGGGAAGACGGCCATCATTTGGGAACCCGAACCCCCCCATGAGCCCAACCGCATCCTCACCTACAAAGAGCTCCTCGCCGAGGTCTCCCGGCTTGCCAACGCTCTTAAGGGCTTGGGCCTTCGGAAGGGCGATCGGGTGGGCATCTACCTCCCTATGATCCCCGAGGCCGTGATCGCCATGCAGGCCTGTGTGCGGATCGGCGCCGTGCACACCGTGGTCTTCTCCGCGTTCTCCGCGGAGTCCCTCCGCGATCGGCTCGTGGACTCCGGGGCCCGGCTCCTCATCACCGCCGACGGCTACTGGCGCCGGGGGAAGCTCGTGGACCTCAAGCCTCAGGCGGATCAGGGCTTGGCCGGCACGAAGGTGGAGAAGGTCATCGTCGTGCGGCGAACCGGCCATCAGATCCCCATGGACCCCAAGCGGGACCTCTGGTACCATGAGCTGGTCCGGGGCGAGAAGGATTTCTGCCCCGCTGAGCCCCTCGATAGCGAGGATCTTTCCTTCATCCTCTACACCTCCGGCACCACCGGAAAGCCCAAGGGCGTCATGCACACCACCGGTGGTTATGCCGTGCAGGTCTACACCACGGCCAAATGGGACTTCAACCTCCATGAGGACGACGTCCACTTCTGCACGGCTGACGTGGGCTGGATCACCGGCCACTCCTACCTCAACTACGGTCCCCTCATGAACGGGGTGGCCACCGTGGTCTACGAGGGCTCTCCGGACTATCCGGACTTTGGCCGCATGTGGCAGATCATCGAGAAGCACAAGGTGACGGTGTACTACACCGCGCCCACGGCCATCCGCATGCACGTCAAGTGGGGGGACGAGTGGCCCAAAAAGCACGACCTCTCCACCCTGCGGGTCCTGGGCACAGTGGGCGAGCCCATCAACGAGGAGGCCTGGCTTTGGTACTTCCACGTCATCGGCGGGGAGCGCTGCCCCATCATCGATACCTGGTGGCAGACGGAAACCGGAGCCACCTGTGTCCAGGCCCTGCCGGGGATCGGGCCGTTCATCTCCACCGTGGCCGGAAGGCCCTTCCCGGGGATCAACGCCAAGATCGTGGATGCCGGCGGCTCTCCCCTGCAGCCCGGGGAGGGTGGGTACCTCGTGATCGAGCCGCCTTTCCCGCCCGCCCTTACCCGCGGGCTTTACGGTGACCCCGAGAAGTTCCGCGCCACCTACTTTGGGGAGTTTGGGCCCAGGCTGTACTTCACGAAGGACGGCGCCCGCATGGACGAGATGGGCAACATCCGCATCACCGGCCGCGTGGACGACGTGATGAACGTGGCCGGACACCGGCTGGCCACGGCCGAGGTGGAGGATGCCCTGTCCCAGCACCCCCTGGTCTCCGAGGTGGCCGTGGTCTCCCGGCCGGACGAGATCAAGGGCGAGGTCCCCGTGGCCTTTGTCCTCCTCAAGGCTGGCGCCCAGCCCTCGGAGGAGCTCAAAAAGGAGCTCATCAAGACCGTGGACAAGTATATCGGGCCCACGGCGCGGCCGGCGGCGATCTACTTCGCAGAGGACGTGCCCAAGACCCGCTCCGGGAAGATCATGCGCCGGATCCTCAAGGCCCTGGTGCGGAACGAGCCGGTCGGCGATATCACCACCCTCCGCAACCCGGAGTGCGTGGAGCAGCTGAAGCAGCTCGTGGGCTACAAAGGCTGAGGGTGCGGATGTCTCGGGCCTCGGTGCGCATGGGCCGCGCGTTTCCTCGTTGGGTCATCCCCGCCGGCGGGTTCGTTTTGGCCCTCATGGGCGGGGTCTCCTACGCCTGGAGCTCCTTCGTCGTCCCCTTGACGGAGAAGTACGGGTGGACCACGGCGGAGGCCACGCTTCCGTTCACGGTGTTTATGGTGGTGTTCGCGCTGGGGATGGTGCCCGCCGGGCGGCTCCAGGATCGCCTGGGCCCCCGGCGGGTGGCCCTGGCCGGCGCCGGCGTTTTTCTCCTCGCCTACGCTCTGGCCTCCCTCGTGGGGCGGGTCTCCCATCCCCTCTGGCTGGTGGCCACGTACGGGATCCTCGGGGGCGCGGGGTGTGCCCTCACCTACGCGTGCGTGGCTCCCCCGGCGCGCAAGTGGTTTCCGGACCGCCCGGGTTTCGCCATCTCCCTGGCCGTGGCGGGATTTGGCCTGGCTCCGGTGATCTTCTCCCCCCTCAAGGCCGGCTGGCTTATCCCCACCTGGGATGTGGAAGGGACCATTCTCTTCCTCGGCTTCTTGGTGGCGGGCCTGAGCGCCTTGGCTGCCCTGGTGCTGCGGGATCCGCCGCCGGACTGGGCTCCCGCGGGAACGCCGCGCCGGGGAAGCCCGCGGGGAAAGGAGGAGGAGGTGCCCCCGCGGGAGGTCCTGCGCCGTCCCTTGTTCTACGTGATCTGGGGCGCTTTCGCCCTGGTCATGGTGGGCGGCCTCATGGCCATCGGCCTCATCAAGCCTTATGGCCAGTTGGCCCTGGGCCTGCCCGCGGGCGTGGCGGCGTGGGCCATGTCCCTGTTTGCCCTTTTCAACGGGTTGGGCCGTCCTCCGGCGGGATTCCTGGGCGATCGGTTTGGCCCCGTCCGGGTGATGGTGGCCACCTTCGCCCTGCAAACCCTCGTGTTTTTCACCTTCCCCGTGTTCGCGGTGGCCATCCCCTCCTACTACTTGGCCTCGGCCCTCTTGGGTTGGGGCTACGCCGTGACCTTGGCCCTCTTCCCGACGGTGACGGCTTGGTGCTTTGGGGTCAAACACCTGGGGATGAACTATGGCCTCGTGTTCACCGCTTTTGGGATGGGGGCGTTGGGGTCCGTCCTGGGGGCCTGGCTGTTTGACCTGACCCAAAGCTACACCCCCTCATTTCTCCTGGCCGGGGCGACCACGGGGCTGGGTTTTCTCCTCACCGTGCTGATGCGGCGCCGGTTCGGCCTTCCTTAGCGCGCCCTACCAAGGTCTCTTGCGGCTCAGCGCCACCGCCAGCGAGCTTCGGTTTTTGGCGGTGTTTGCCATGGCCGGTGTGGTTCTGGACTAATGGGGGCTGCGCCTTCCTCCCTGGGTCCCCTTGAAGCCCGCGGGGATCGCGATCACCCCCAGGATCCCGGCCTCGCTGCACTGCTTGAGAAGCGCCGAAACCGCGGGGGCCGGGGTGCCGATGATGGCCCATTCGGGCATGCGCAGAAGGCTTTTCATGTTGGGATAAGCATGGATCCCCTGCACCGCTTCGTAGCGGGGATTAACCGGGTAAATCACCCAGGAAAACTCGAGCCGACAAGGTTTTTGAGCGCCGTGTGGCCCACGCTTCCAGGATTAGCGCTCGCCCCAAGCGCGGCGATCCGCTGGGGTTTGAAGATCTTGTCAAGATTGCGGATGCTCATCTTAGCCTGCGCGTAATCCTTAAGGCCCAGGTGGGGAAAAGAAAGGAGGACGATGGCGGAGCACTGGAAAAGGGAAGCAGGGGAGGCCGCGGTGGAGCTCGTCAGACCGGGGATGGTCCTGGGCCTTGGGCACGGCTCTACGGCCCGCTACGCCCTCCTGAAGATCGCCGAGCTTCTCCGGGACGGGCGGCTTTGGGACATAAAGGGTGTCTCCTGCTCTAAAAAAGTGGAGGAGGAGGCCCGGGCGCTCGGGATCCCTCTCACCACGCTTGAGGAGCATCCTGTTCTTGATCTCACCATCGACGGCGCGGACGAGATTGATCCCGAGCTCAACGTGATCAAGGGGGGAGGCGGGGCCATGCTGCGGGAGAAAATCGTGGCTCAGGCCACCCGGCACCTGGTCATCGTGGCCGACGAGACCAAGCTCTCCCCGAAGCTGGGGACGAAGGCGGCGGTCCCGGTGGAGGTCCTTCCCTTTGGGTGGCGGACCCAACTCGCCTTTTTGGAGGGGCTTGGGGCCCGGGTCAGCTTGCGGCGGACCTCGGAAGGGACCCCGTTTTTGACCGACCAAGGGAACTACGTCTTGGACTGTTTCTTCGGCCCCGTCTCTGATCCCCCAGGGCTTGCCCGCGAGCTCGAGGGGCGAGCCGGGATCCTGGGACACGGGATCTTTTTGGGGCTGGTGGGGGAGGCCTTTGTGGCCGGACCTGCCGGGCTCCGCCGGCTGCGGAGGTAGTCCTTTTCCGGTACGCTTTTTTCGATGGAAAAGCTTCTTGCGAAGGTAGTCGAGCTCGAGCAGGAGTTTTCGGAACTTGAGCGGCTCCTGAGCGATCATTCCGCGCCCAGCCGGCCGGATTTCCCTGAGCTTTCCCGGCGCTACAACCGTCTGCACACCGTGGTGGAGAAGGGCAAGGAGCTACGCCGGCTCCTGCGGAACATCGCCGAGGAAGAGGAACTTCTCCGGCAGACCCCGGAGGAGGATTTGGCGCGCGAGCTGCGGCAGGAACTAGAGCGGGATCGGGAGCGAGCGGAGGCTTTGGCCAAAGAGTTGCAACAGCTTTTGATCCCACCTCATCCCGATGCTCACAAGAACGCCATCGTGGAGATCCGCGCCGGGGCGGGGGGGGAGGAAGCCGCCCTCTTTGCCGCGGATCTCTTCCGTATGTACGTGAAGTACGCGGAGAAAAAGGGCTTCAGCGTGCGGGTTTTGGATTCCCACCCCACGGATCTCGGGGGCTTCAAGGAGATCATCTTCGCCGTGGAGGGGCCGGGTTCCTACGGTTTGTTTCGCTATGAGTCCGGAGTGCATCGGGTCCAACGCGTTCCCGACACGGAAGCAAGCGGCCGCATCCACACCTCCACCGCTACCGTCGCCGTCCTGCCGGAGGCGGAGGAGGCGGAGGTGGAGATCCGGCCGGAGGCTCTCAGGATCGAGACCTTCCGCTCCTCGGGCCCAGGCGGCCAACACATGCAGAAAAACGAGACCGCTGTGCGCATTACCCATATCCCGACAGGGATCGTCGCCACTTGCCAGGAGGAGCGCTCCCAGCACCGCAACAAGGAGCTCGCCCTGCGGGTGCTCAGGGCAAAACTTCGGGAACTGGAAAAGCAAAAGAAGGAAGCGGAGCTGCAAGAACAAAGGCGGCGCCAGATCGGCACAGGCGAGCGCTCCGAGAAGATCCGGACCTACAACTTCCCCCAAAACCGCGTCACCGAGCACCGCATCGATCTCACGATCTATCGCCTGGAGGAGGTGTTGGAGGGCGAGCTGGACCTCGTTGTGGAACCCCTTCTTTCCGCAGAGGCCACGCGGCTCCTCTCAAGCGTTGAGCGCTGAGGTGGCGGGGAGGCCCAAAAAGGTCTTCTGCGGGCACGGCCATCGTGCGGACGTAGCGCGGTCCAGGACTGCCTGGCGAGGGCCATCGCCGATGGGGCGGGCGTTTCTGCATCCGCACCGGGCCCTAGGGGAAGTAGCGCTTCATGGCCTCGCGGGCCCGGCGCTCTTCCTCCTCCTCGATGAGCTTTCGGCGCTTGTCGGCCTTGGAAAGGCCCTTGGCCAACGCGAGCTCCACCTTGGCGTAGCCCCGCTCGTTGAAATAGAGGGCGAGGGGGACGAGGGTGTAGCCGGCCCGGCCCACCTTCCCGATGAGGCGGGCGATCTCTCGCTTCTGAAGGAGGAGCTTTTTGGGGCGGTCCGGATCGTGGCCGAAGTGCCCGGCCTGCTCGTAAGGAGCGATGTGCATCCCGTAAAGCCAGGCCTCTCCTCCCTCGACCTTGCCATAGGCCTCCTCCAGAGAAACCCGTCCCGCCCGTATGGACTTCACCTCCGAGCCCTTGAGGACGAGCCCGGCCTCATAGGTCTCCTCGATTTGATAGTCCCGCCGGGCCCGGCGGTTCCGCGCCACCACCCTCCGCTCCGCCATCACTCCACCGTCACGGTCTTCGCGAGATTCCTGGGCTGGTCCACGTCTGTTCCCCGCAGCCGCGCGATGTGGTAGGCCAAAAGCTGCAGGGCTGGGGTGAACACCAAGGGAAGGAGGATCCGGGAGGTTTGGGGAAGAACCACGAGGTGATCCGCGAGCTCCCGGAGCTCCGCAGGAGCGTCGTCGGCAAACACAAGGAGGATCCCGCGGCGGGCCTTGGCCTCTTGGATGTTGGAGAGGACCTTCTCCGGGAGCTCCGCGGCAGAGTAGAGGACCACCAAGGGCATCCCCTCGTGGATGAGGGCGATGGGGCCGTGTTTCATCTCCCCAGCGGCGTAGCCCTCGGCGTGGATATAGGAGATCTCTTTCAGCTTCAGCGCGCCCTCCAGGGCCACCGGGTAGAGGATGCCCCGTCCGAGGTAAAGGAAATTCGGGAACGCGTAGAACTTTTGGGCCAAAGCCTCGATGGTGGGACCGAGCCGAAGGACTTCCTCGAGGAGCCGGGGGGCCTGGCGCAGCTCCTCCTTTTGCCTTTGGAGCTCCTCCTCGGAGAGGAGCCCCAAGCCCCGCGCCAGCCACAGGCCCAAAAGGGCCAGGCCGGCGAGTTGAGCGGTGAAGGTCTTCGTGGCCGCGACCCCGATCTCCAGGCCCGCCCGGGTGTAGAAGACCGCGTGGGATTCCCGGGCGATGGCCGAGCCCACAATGTTCACCACCCCCACCACCTGGGCTCCCTTTTCCTTTGCGGCCCGCACGGCCATGATGGTGTCCACCGTCTCCCCCGACTGGGAGACGGCCACGATGAGGGTGTTTTTCCCCAACGCCGGGTTCTTGTAGCGAAATTCCGAGGCGATTTCCGCGGAGACCGGAATTCCCAAAAGCGGTTCCCACAAGTATTCCGCCACCAAAGCGGCGTGGTAAGAGGTGCCGCAGGCCACGAGGTAAATGTGCTGGACCTGGAAGAGGTCGAGCTTCCCCAGCCCTTCTTCCCAAGGGGTGGAAAGCTCGCCGCGCAGGGTGTCGGCCACGGCCCGGGGTTGCTCGTGGATCTCCTTTTCCATGAAGTGGCGATACCCGAGCTTTTCCGCGGAGAGGGGGTCCCAGGGGACCTCGCGGAAGCGCGGCCCCTTTCGATTTCCCTGGCGATCCCAAATCTCCAGCCTTCCCGGGCTCACCCGGGCTACCTCCCCGTCCTCGAGGAAATGGAAGGTGCGGGTGTAGGGAAGGAGGGCGGGCACATCGGAGGCGAGGAAGCCCTCGCCGGGGAGGGTCCCCACCACGATGGGGCTTCCCTCACGGGCCACCACGATCTCCTCGGGGTGTGCGGCGTGGACCACGGCGATGGCATAAGCTCCCCGCGCTTCCAAAACGGCTTTTCGCACGGCCTCCGCCAGATCCCCCGCGTAGTTCTCCTCCACCAAATGCACGAGGGTCTCCGTGTCCGTTTGGGACCGGAACCGGTGCCCTCTTGCCTGAAGCTTTTCCCGCAGCTCGCGATGGTTCTCGATGATCCCGTTATGGACGAGCGCGATCTTCCCGGTACAGTCCAGATGGGGATGGGCGTTTTCCTCGGTGGGAAGCCCATGGGTGGCCCAGCGGGTGTGGCCGATCCCAAGATGCCCGGTCAATCCCTGCTCCGAAGCGGCTTGCCTTAAGTTTTCCAGTTTGCCCACGCGCCGAAGGAGGGAAAGCCCCTGCGGGGTGAGGAGGGCGACCCCCGCGGAGTCGTAGCCCCGGTACTCCAGCCGTGCCAGACCAGAAAGGAGGATCTCCTCGGCCCGGCGCGGCCCGACATACCCAACGATCCCGCACATGGCGCGGCATTATAGCCGGAGCGTGGCGCGCACCATGTTCACCCTGGCCCTGGGGCCGTATAATGGCTGGGCTAAGGAGGCGGAAATGCGGGAGGCGGAAGTACGGGCGTTGCTTGTGGATCCGGCCACAAAAACCCCTGTGGTGCTCCTCAAGGACCGAAATTCCACCAAAGCCATGCCCATTTGGATCGCTGAGCCCGAGGCCATCTCCATCGCCCTGGAGCTCCAGGGCCAACGCTTCCCCCGCCCCCTTTCCCACGACCTCATGAAGGAACTGCTGGCTGCAGTGGGCGCGATCCTCGTTCAGGTAGTCATCACCCAGATCAAGGACGGCGTGTTCTATGCCAAACTGGTCCTCCAAAACGCCCAGGGTGAGGTGAAGGAGCTTGATTCCCGGCCGTCGGATGCCATCGCCTTGGCCCTGCGCGTGCGGGCCCCCATTTACATCAATGACGAGGTCTTCGAACAGGCCGCCATCGAGTCACCGTTTGCCGAAGAGGAGCAGTTCGAGAAGTTCGTGGATCAGGAGCTGTCCTTCACGGAAATCAGGCGCCGCCTTCAGGAATCGGAATCCGGATCCAACGAGTAGGGAAGGGGTCGAGAAGGAGGAGCTCCCGGAGCTCCAGGCCCCCGTTGACGATGAGGTTGTCCATGACCATTTCGGTCCTGTGCCCCCTCTCGTCCCAGAGGAAGATCCTCTTTGGGAGGGAGAATGGCTCCCCAAGTTGGATCTCCACGGTGGGGAAAGGCCCGGAAAGGCCGGATAAACGCACCGTATCCACGGCGGGCCAGGTCACCTTCATCCGTTTTGGCGTTTCGCCCCACGCTCCGAGGAGTTTCCCAAGCGTCTCCGGGGAAAAGCGCGCCTCCAACCCCAAAAGGAGCCCAGGCCGGAAGTGCACCAGAAGCCAGCCCTCGGGGACCGCGCGCAGGGCGTAGACCTCGCCCGCCAGTTCCTTGGGCTCCTTGAGCTCCACGCGCACGGCGAGTCCCGCAAGGTACAGGACGGTGGCGTGCAGGGTCGGCTCGTCCGGTCTCGTCACTCGCACCTCGGCCCGCAGATCCTGCACGGCCGTGGCCCAGGTGGTGAGGACCTCATTCAGCTTTTGGAGGGCCCGCTGGTTCTCATCCGTCCTGAAGTGGGGCGCGAGAACCAGGAGGCCCAAAGCCAGGCCAGCTAAAAGGAGGAGAAGAAGCGTCCACCCATTCACACCAGATCCTACCCAATTCTTTGGCATTTGCCCATCTCGCCTAATTCGCATAAAATCAATATTCGATGATCCCCATGAAATTGCGCACGATCCGGGAGGTGGATCCCCGGGGGAAGAAGGTTCTCTTCCGAGCGGATTTGAACGTCCCCCTTTCCGACGGGAAAGTCGCCGATGATTTCAGGATCCGCGCTGTCCTGCCCACCCTCCGCTGGCTGGTGGAGCGCGAGGCGCGGGTGGCGGTGTGTTCCCACCTCGGCCGGCCGGAGGGGAAGGTGGTGGAGGAGCTGCGCCTGAAACCGGTGGCCGAGCGCCTGGGCAAACTTCTGGGGAAGCCCATTCCCTGTCTTTCCGATTGCGTGGGCCCTGAGGTGCACCGGGCCGTGGCGGCTCTCGCGCCCGGCGAGCTCCTGATGCTCGAGAACGTGCGCTTCCATCCAGGGGAGGAGAGGAACGATCCGAAGTTCGCCCGGGATCTGTCCGCGCCCTTTGACCTCTTTGTGAACGATGCCTTCGCCACCGCCCACCGGGCCCACGCCTCCACCGTTGGGGTGGCGAAGTACCTGCCGGCGTATGCCGGCCTGCTCATGGAGCGGGAGGTGGAGGTCCTCTCCGGGCTTCTCCGGGCGCCGCAGCGGCCCTTCTACGTCCTGGTGGGAGGGAAGAAGGCCGCGGACAAGCTCGGGGTCCTCACCGGTCTCCTCGCCCACGTGGACGTGTTCCTCATCGGCGGGGGGGTGGCGTTCACCTTCCTCTCCGCGCAAGGGCTTAAGGTGGGAAAATCCGTGCTCGACGAGAAACTCATCCCCACCATCAAGGACCTCATCCGCCAGATCCAGGAGAAGGGGAAGGAGCTGCATCTTCCCGTGGACGTGGTGGTGGCCCCGGAGATCAAGGAAGGGGTGGAGGTGAAGGTCATCTCCGTGCAGGCCATCCCTGAGACCTGGATGGGTCTGGATATCGGACCGGCCACGGTGGGTCGGTTCGCCGAGGTGATCCAGCGGGCGGGGACGGTGGTGTGGACGGGGCCCATGGGTGCGTTCGAGGTCCCACCGTTCGGGAAAGGCACGGAGGCCATGGCCCGCGCCCTTATTGGCTCCAAGGCCTTCACCGTGGTCGGCGGCGGCGAGACCGGCGAGGCGGTGGAGAAGCTCGGTCTTACCGAGAAATTCAGCTATGTCTCCACCGGAGGCGGGGCCACCTTAAGCTTCCTCCAGGGCGAGCCCATGCCGGCCCTGGAGGTCCTGCGGGCGGACTAAGCCCGGGTATAATTGGGGGGGTAGACGCGGGCGTAGCTCAGTTGGTAGAGCGTCGGCGTCCCAAGCCGAAGGTCGCGGGTTCGATTCCCGTTGCCCGCTCCACGCGGGAGGTGTTCTTCCCTTTGTCTGACTTCTCGCCCACCCTGGAGCACTTGCGCGTGCGCGGTCTTTCCTGCCAGCGCTGTCCTTTGGCGCAAAACCGCAGCCAGGTGGTGTTCGGCGAGGGCCGCGCGCCCGCGGAGCTCATGCTCATCGGCGAGGCTCCCGGGGAGGTGGAAGACCAAACCGGCCGGCCGTTCGTGGGTCCAGCTGGCCAGCTTCTCACTAAAATCCTGGAAAGCGCCGGCATCTCCCGGGAAGAGGTGTACATCACCAATGTGGTGAAGTGCCGGCCGCCCGGAAACCGCGTCCCCACCAAGGAGGAGATGGCCGCGTGCTGGGAGTGGCTCGCCGCCCAGATCGGCCTCATCCGGCCCAAGATCCTCGCGACCCTGGGCAACACGCCCACCCAATGGCTCCTTGGGAAAAACGAGGGGATCCACGCCTTGCGCGGACAATTCTTCCCCTGGAAGGGCGGGATCGAGGTCTTCCCCATGTTCCACCCAAGCTACCTCCTGCGGAACCCTGGCACGGAAAAAGGGAGCCCAAAGTACCTGACATGGCAGGACATCCAAGCGGTGAAGAGAAGGCTTTCGGCCCTCCGCTCCCCGACCCCCTTGAGCTGACCCCAAGCGAGCGGAAGGAGCTCGTGCGGAAGGCACTGGAGCGGGCGGAGGAGCTGCGCCGCGCAAGGCGGCACAAGGAGGCGGTCGATCTCCTCGTGGAGGTCCTCCGCTACGGCGAGGAGAAGGCCGCGGTCTACTTCCGGTTGGGGAACGTGTACTTCGACGCGGGCGATCTCTCCCGGGCGGAGTACGCCTACCAGCGCACCATCCAAGAGGATCCCCGGCATGCCTCGGCCCACCACAACCTGGGCGTGGTCTACCGGAAGCAGGGGCGGATCGCAGAGTCCGTGAAGATGCTGAAGAAGGCGCGGAGGCTGGAGATCCGCTACCCCAAGAAGGTCGAGCTCACTCCCGAGCAGAGGCGGTTCGTGTGGCAGGTGGCCTGGCCGATGATGCTTGTGCCCGTGGGCCTTGTGGCGCTCCTCTTCTTTTTGGCTTGGCTGGTGGGCCGGCTCAGCGGGCGATGAACTGGTCGTAGAGGGCCTGGGCTCGGTTCGGATCAGAAACGCCTTTGATCAGAGCGCGGCCGTCGGGAAAGATCACAAAGCTTAAGCCCTCTATCTCCGCAAAAAGCACCCCGTTTTTCACCTCCGCTTTTCCAAGGGAGGCGAGCCTCCGGGCGAGGGCCACAAGATCGAGTTCCGCGGCTCCGCGGGGGAGGATCTGCACGACCTCCCCGCACAAGGTGGTGGCTCGGGCGGCTTCCCGAAGGAACTGGAAATCGCGGCGCCCGCAAGCGGGACAATCCGCGGCTCGCTGGACCCGGACGCTTTGAATCTGGCGGCTCCAGAGGTCGAGCCAAAGGAGCTCGCCCGGCCGGGCCTCCTGGCCAAGGAGGAGAACCAGGGCGGTGGAGGCCTGGAGGGCGGCGAGGGCTTTGGGCACGGGGCCGAGGATCCCGGCCTCCGCGCAGGTGGGGATCGTCCCGGGCGCCGGCGGGTTGGGGAAAAGGCAACGCAGACACGGCCCTTGGCCGGGAACGATGGGCATGGTCATCCCGCAGGTGGCCAGGACCGCCGTGTAGATCCAGGGCTTCCCGTGCTTCACGCAAGCGTCATTGAGGAGATACCGGCTCTCCAGGTTATCCAGGCCGTCCACCACCAGGTCCACCTTGGGCACCAGTTCCTCTGCGAGCTCCGGGCCAAGATGCGCCACGTAGGCCTCTAGCTCCGCCTCCGGATCGATGGCCGCGAGCCGCTCTTTGGCCACGAGGGCCTTGGGCTTCCCCACGTCCTCGGGGAGGAAGAAGGCCACGCGGGGAAGGTTGTGGACCTCCACGAGGTCGCGGTCCACCAGGACCAGCCCTTTGACCCCGGCGCGGAGGAGGGCCTCGGCGGTGTGGGTCCCCAGGGCCCCGCATCCGGCCACGAGGACCCGCTTCTCCCCAAGAGCCCGCTGGCCGGCCTCGCCTACTTGAGGAAGCGCGGTCTGCCGCAGGTAACGCTCGCGCATCGCCACTGATTTTGAGGGGAAAAGACGCGCTCGCCAAGAAAAGCCTGCCATAATTAGGGAACAAAGCATAGAGGCAAACGGTCTGCCCCGTCCCCCCTCCTCACCCCCTAACATCCAAGGAGTTCGGCTTTGTGTCGGGGTGACCCCCGGGTGGGGCCAAATCGAGCAAAATTGTTCGGAAGGAGGAGCGCGTGCAACTGGGACGAGTACCGCGGATGCGGCTTGGAGAATATCCCACTCCGGTGGCGGAACTTCCGACCCTCACGAAGCTTTTAGGCGGCCCAAGGGTGTTCATCAAGCGGGAGGACCTTGTGGGGATCGCGTTGGGCGGAAACAAGGTCCGCAAGCTGGAATACGCCCTTGCGGAAGCCCAGGCCCATAAGGCCACGGTGATCGTGACGAGCGGGGCCGTCCAAAGCAACCACGTGCGGCTCACCATCGCCTGTGCCAACCGGTTGGGTTTGAAAACCGTGGTGGTCCTGCGGGGAGAAAAAACCCCAGTTCCCACGGGGAACCTCCTTTTGGACCATCTCCTCGGTGCAGCGGAGATCCATTGGGTGGATCCCAAGCTTTACCCGACCCGGGAGGAGCTCGTGCAGGCTACGGAGGCCAAGGCGGCGGAGCTCGCCGAAAGGCTGCGGCGGCAGGGCGAGATTCCTTACGTGATCCCCAACGGCTGTAAACCCCTCCATTCCGCTTTGGCCTACGCCGGATGCGTCCTGGAGATTCTCGAGCAGATGCGGGCCATGAACCTTGCGCCGGACGTCATCATCACCGCCTGTGGCACGGCCGGCACGCAAACCGGCCTCCTTTTGGGCTCTCTCCTCTTCGCCCAGGGGAAGATCCGGGTGGTGGGGGTGAGCGTGGCGGGAAGGGCGGAGGTGCTCCGGGAGCGTATCCGCAGAAACCTGGAGGAGGCCCTCCGCTTCCTGGGCGTGGATCTCCCCATCCCTGAGGGTAGTGTGGAGGTTTACGACGAGTACGTGGGGCCGGGCTACGCCCTCCCCACCCCGGCGATGAAAGAGGCGGTGGAGCTTGTGGCCCGCACGGAAGGGATTCTTCTTGATCCGGTGTACACGGGGAAGGCCATGGCTGGCCTCTTGGATTTGGCACGGAAGCGGGTATTTGCGCGCGAAGACGTGGTGGTGTTCCTCCACACCGGCGGGGTCCCTGCCCTTTTTGCCGACACCCAGGCGCGGACCTTCTATCCCCAGGATGAACTAGAAAGCCGCCCAAAGGCATGAGCCTTCGCCGTGCGTTCTCTTGTGGGGTTCGCTGCCGCGGGGGACGCTCTGATCACGCGGAGGGCGGAGCTCCTCCGGAGGTGGAACGGAAGGGAGGGCTTCCCCTATACTCCGGATAAGGAGGACCAATGCGTACTCTCTCCCAAATACTTGAGGATACGGCCCGGCGGTTCCCGGACCGGCCGGCCGTCCTCTATGAGGACCGAAGGATCCTCTATCGCGACCTCGCCGCCGAGGCCAACCGGCTCGCGGCTGGCCTGGTGAAGCTGGGGATCCAACCCGGGGACAAGGTCGCGATCTGGATGAGCAATATCCCGGAGTGGATCGCCGCCTACTTCGCCATCGCCAAGGTCGGGGCGGTCGTCGTCCCGATGAACACCCGCTACCGGACCCACGAGGTGGGGTACATCCTGGGAAACGCCGAGGCGAAGGCCGTGTTCGTGGCCCAGGGGTTCCTCGGGATCGACTACGCCGGGATGCTTGCCGAGGTCCGCCCCAAGCTTCCCCTCCTCCGGGAGGTGATCACCGTGGGCGGGGAGGCCCCGGGTTTGCGCCCGTACCGCGAGGTCCTGAAGCTTGGGGAGGACAGGGCTGCGCAGGCCGAGGTGGCCCGGCGCGCCACGGCCATCCGCCCCCAGGACTGTGTGTTCATCCTCTACACCTCCGGTACCACCGGTCACCCCAAAGGAGCCATGCTTTCCCACCACAACATGTCCGAGAATGCGCGTCAGATCACGGAGATCATGAAGATCACGGAGAACGACGTGTTCCTTCTTGCCGTCCCGTTTTTCCACTGTTTTGGGTGCGTGATGGGGATCCTCGGCGCGGTGACGTGGGGGGCGGGGATCGTCCCGATGCCCGTGTTCAAGGCCGACGAGGCGCTGAGGCTCATTGAGCAGCACCGGGTAACCGTGCTCTACGGCGTTCCCACGATGTTCATCCTGGAGCTCGAGGAGCTGCGGAAGGCCAAGGAGGCCGGGAAACCTTACGACGTGTCCTCCCTGCGGACCGGGATCATGGCCGGTGCCCCCTGCCCGGTGGAGGTGATGCGGGGAACGATGGAGGAGCTTGGGTGCAACGTGTGCATCTGCTACGGGCTCACCGAGGCCTCGCCCGTGATCACGATGACCCGGTTTGAGGACCCCCTCGACAAGCGGGTGGAAACCGTGGGCAAGCCCCTCCCGGGGATCGAGGTGAAGATCGTCGATGACGCCTGGAACCCCGTTCCAGTGGGTCAAACCGGGGAGCTCGCCTGCCGCGGGTACAACGTGATGCTTGGGTACTGGAAGAACCCTGAGGCCACCCGCCAGGTGATCGACGAGGAGGGCTGGCTCTACTCCGGGGACCTGGCCACCCTCGACGAGGAGGGCTACGTCCGGATCGTGGGTCGGAAAAAGGACATGTACATCGTGGGCGGGTTCAACGTCTACCCCGCGGAGGTGGAGGAGGTCCTGTTCACCCATCCTGGGGTCCAGAACGTGGCCGTGGTGGGGGTGCCGGACCGGGTGATGGGCGAGGTGGGGATGGCGTTCATCATCCCTCGGGAGGGGTACAACTTGGACCCGCAGGAGGTCGTGGACTTCTGCGCCCAGAAGATTGCCGCGTTCAAGGTCCCGCGCTACGTGGTGGTGGAGCGGGAGTTCCCCATGACCGCCTCCGGGAAGGTCCAGAAGTACAAGCTTGCCGAGCGGGGACGGGAACTCGTCGCCTCGGGTCAGGTCATGAAGCTTGAGCCACGCAAACCGGGCCGGTAGGGCTTGCCTCCCCAAACGTCCGGAGGGCAGGGCTGCCCATCAGCCTTCTCACGTCGCAGCTCCCTCCTTGTAGCCCCCTAGGCAAGCGCGGCTGGGCTTAAGACAAAGAGGGGCGATCTCGGTGGTGCCTCAAGAAGTGTGTCCGCAGGGCAGCGTGGTCGCCTTCCGGGAAAAACGACGACCGAAAAGGAAGGCCCCTATAGCGGACAAAACCCGTGAAGGG
>ERZ1685332.109-NODE-109-length-21101-cov-17.358548_pt1 | contig 21101 bp, 15 predicted proteins | sample MGYA00580193_ERZ1685332 | MGnify/ENA primary metagenome ERZ1685332 (study PRJEB41501, sample SAMN08275520) | hot springs metagenome | biome: alkaline hot spring; material: microbial mat | place: Russia: Ush-Beldyr | collected 2015-07 | depth 0.5 m m ...
CATTGGCGGCGCGAATAGCCGCCAGGCGCGCGGCTTTGTCGGCTGGCGCGCTATCGCCCGCCGGAGCAACCGTTTCAGCGGCGCCCTCGTCCGTCTTCTTCGCGACATTGGCGGCGCGAATAGCCGCCAGGCGCGCGGCTTTGTCGGCTGGCGCGCTATCAGTTGCCGGTTCAGGGGCCGCTTCAGCAGTCTTTTCGGCGGATCGGGCGCGCGCAGCCGCTGCCGGACGAGCGGCTTTGTCAGCCGACGCAGCGTCAGCCGTTGCGGGAGCAGTCGCAGCAGCTTCGGCGCGTTTTGCCCTGATCTTCTCGACCATCTGTGGCGCGACGCCGATCAATTCAGGACGGCGCTTCATGTTGCCCTGCAACTTCTTCATCGCGCTGTCCTTCACCTCTGCCCAGAACGTCGGTGCGATCTTCTCGTAGTAGGAGATCGGACGGTTCAACGCCTCCTTGTTGATGGTCAACCCGCCATGCACATCGGTCGAATATTCGAACTCGTGATCCATTTTGATAGCGTCGAACGGGCAGACCTCGGCGCACAGACCGCAGCTCATACAGGCATCGTACTCGATCAGAAACTCAGCAACCGCCGGAACCGGCTTACCGGTTGACGGATCGCGCGCCTGCGTCATATGGATGACCTGCGGCGGGCAGATGCGCTGGCACTGGAAGCATGACGTGCACAACTCCTGCCCGGTTTCATCATCATAGAGAAGGATCGGGAAATTGCGGAACGCCTCGGGCAGTTTCAGGCGCTCTTCCGGGTACTGAACGGTAAACACGCCCGTCTGCTGGCTCGGTTTTTCCAGTTTGCGCGTCAGCGCATCACGAAAATGGCGAAAGACGACATCGAGGCCCGTCAGCAACCCCTGACCAACGCGCAGTCTGGGACGGCTGCGGTCGATGACATAGACCCTGCCCCGCGTCGTTTGGGCTTCCGTCGTTTCTGTTTGTATGTCAGTCGTCATCACGGCTGCACCTTCATCCTGCGTTCAGTCGTGCGCCTGAAAGTCGCATTTTGCACATACGTGGTGCACCGATCGGTTCTTGTGCGTGCCCATTGGATTGTTTCGTATTATCCCAGGTTGAGTTTCAAATCAAGGACGGATTGTCTCTCCGTTACCGTGATGGGCAGCCACAAGGAGCGCTCCTGCGCCGCTTTCAACGTACCATTGGCGCGCACCACCTGCAATGCGCCACACATTCGGCGACGTTGCGGCGCCACAACGTTCACCATCCAACGCGCTACCGGTCCACCTCTCCCATCACAATATCGATGCTGCCGAGGATGACCACCACATCGGCGACTTTATGGCCCCGGCACATATCGCCGAGGGGCGTCAGGTTGATGAACGACGGCGCGCGCACCTTGTAGCGGTACGGTCGTTCGCTGCCATCGCTCACGAGATAGAAGCCCAATTCCCCTTTCGGCGACTCGATGCGCGCATATGCATCACCGGGCGGCGGACGCAGCGCCTTCTGCTTGCCGATGTTCGCCATCGACGGATTGATATGCCCGCCAGTCGTATCCGGCAGGCGCTCGATCACCTGTTGCAGAATGCGATAACTCTGTCGCATCTCCTCGATGCGGATCAGGAAGCGGTCATACACATCCCCCACCGACCCGATTGGAATATCGAAATCGAGTTCGCTATACACGCTATACGGCTCAGCACGGCGCACGTCATACGGAATGCCCGACGCGCGCAGCACCGGACCGGTGACGCTATACGAGGCAGCGACTTCTTTCGGCAGAACGCCGACATTCACGGTGCGTGACAGCAGGATCTCATTTTCCTTCAGCAGGCGCTCGAACTCGTCGAAGAACGACGGCAGCCCCAGCATCAACTCCTTGAGTTGCGGAATGAACTCAGGCGGAAGGTCGCGCCACACCCCGCCAAAGCGGAAGTAGTTGCACATCATCCGCGCGCCGCTCGCCATCTCGAACAGGTCGAGGATCTTCTCCCGCTCGCGCATACCGAACATCAGCGGCGTCTGCCAGGCGCCCATATCGTTCAGCAGAAAGCCGACTGCCGAGGCATGGTTCAGAATGCGCGTCAATTCGACCATCAGCACGCGAATGTACTCAGCGCGCTGCGGCACGCTGATGCCGGCCAGTTTCTCGACCGCCAGCGCCAGCGCGTGGTTGTTCGCCATCGAATTGAAATAATCGAGACGGTCGGTGTACGGCATCGACTGAATATACGTCGAAACCTCGGCCAGTTGCTCGTGATTGCGATGCAGATACCCGAAGACCGGCTTGAGATCGATGATCGTCTCGCCATCGACGGTGACGATCATACGAAAGACCCCGTGCGTCGACGGGTGCTGCGGCCCGATATTGATCTGAAGTTCCTGCGTTTGCAGCATCGCTCACATCCCGCGTTTCATCACTCTTCGCTATCGCTGAAGTACTTATCGCCCTGTTTAGGAAAATCTTTGCGCATTGGCCACCCCTCGAACTCATCCCACATGTAAATGCGGGTTAGATTCGGGTGACCGGGGAATACCACGCCGAACAGGTCGAACGCCTCGCGCTCCTGAAGGTTTGCCCCGGGCCACTCATCGGTCAGGGACGGCACGACCGGATTGTCGCGCGGCACACGAGTTTTGACGACCAGTGCGGGACCGCCGTCGAGATGAAAGAAATGGTAGACCATCTCAATCACGCCGTCAGCGAGATAATCGACTGCCGTGATATTCGAGAGCAACTCATAGCCAAGGACATCGCGCACATAGCGCGCCACGTCGGGGATGCGCTCAGGGTATACCACCGCATCGTCAGTCGCAAGCAGATCGACCGGCGCGTGCTCACCACGCTTGGGGCGCGCCGCCTTCCCGTCGCCCGCCGATGCCTCATTCCCGTTGCTCATCTGCATGCGGGTGCGCGTCGGCATCAAGACGCCGGGCAGATCATCCGCCAGCCGCCCTTTGAGTTCAGCGCTGCTCATCCCGGGCATGGTCCACCTCGACAACAGGGCGTTTCAGGTCGTTATGCACAATCTCCGGCGCAACACCTTTCGCTTTCTGGGGCGACTCCAGCTCGACGGTTTCGTCCATGATCGGGAAGTAGCGCACCAGTTCAGGGTGTTCAATCATGCCGGAGCGCATTTCACCCTGGGTTGGCGACGTATACGGACTGATGAGCGGCAACCCGCCGACCGGATCGACCAGTTTGCCGTCGATCTCCAACCCATGTTTCCCAAACGCTGGCACCGGATATTCTTTCGCCTCGCGTTTGCCATACCAGCGCACCCGGTTCAGGCGTTGCGCATCGATCTGCTTCTGCAACGTCATCAGAGCGTGGAGCAACGCTTCGGGGCGCGGCGGGCAACCGGGAATATAGACATCGACCGGAATCAGGAGGTCGATTCCACGCAACACATTGTACCCATCGCGGAACGGCCCGCCGGATGTGGCACACGCGCCCATTGAAATAACATAGCGCGGTTCAGGCATCTGATTGTAGAGTCGCACCACCTGCGGCGCCATCTTCTTCGTCACCGTCCCCGCAACGATCATGAGGTCCGCCTGGCGCGGCGACGCGCGAAACATCTCGGCGCCGAAGCGCGCCAGATCGAAGCGCGCCAGACCGGTCGCCATCATTTCAATCGCACAGCATGCAAGCCCAAACGACAGGGGCCAGACCGACGAACGCCGCCCCCAGTTATAGAATCGCTGCATGGTCGTCAGAAAGACGCCTTGCTTTTCCGCCTCGAGCTGGATATCGCGATCATCTGACATGCTTGACTCTCCCCTCTCGCCTCCTGCCTCAACCCTCTTGCGATTTGAAGACGTTGCGATGCAACGTTTCTACGCCTGCATCCCCTTCATGTCTCGCGCCTCGCCTACACCCACTCGAGCGCACCCTTCTTCCATTCGTACACCAGACCGCCGATCAGGATAACCAGAAACACCACCATTGCGATCAGCGCAAACAGCCCAATCTGCCCATACGCAACCGCCCAGGGATAGAGGAAGACCACCTCGATATCGAAGATGACAAACGCCAGCGCGTAGAGATAGTACTGAATCTTGAACTGCACCCGGATATCGCCAACCGCCTCCAGACCGCATTCGTAGGTGTCGAGCTTGATCGGCGTGGGACGTTTGGGACCAAGGAAATACGCGGCCACTAGCGGGACGAGCGGGAAGATGACCGCACCAATGAAGAACACGCCAATAAACGCATAGTTCGCCAGCATTGGACTGCGCTCCTTGTGGGGAATACCTCTCTCAGGCGCAACAACGTTGTCAAGTATATCACAGCCCTTCGTGAAATCGCAAACAAACTGGTAAAAAGATTACAACCAGGCGTTACGGGTACGAGCGTTGAACGTTGAAGGTTGAACGTTGCATGTGGGTAAGGTTTCAGGCAACGTAGGGGCGCACCCCTGTGAGCGCCCGCTCGTAAGGATGTAGCGGACGCGAAGGAGAGAGCAAGTCAAACCATCATTCCAGATGGATCACCTGGGTTGTTTCACCGTGCGAGGTATGACTCTCGACCGGAAATCCGCACTTTTGGATCAGACGATGCACCCCTTCGTTATCCGCAAGAGAGAGGCCGCGCAAGCGCTTGATGCCGCGCACCAACGCCAGTTGAATGAGCAGATCGAGCATGATCGTTCCCAACCCCTCGCGCTGATAGTCATCGCGCAACACAATCGCAAACTCAGCGGTGTCGGGGTCGTGCGTATCGAGCACCAGACGCACAACGCCAATGGCGCAATCTTTCCTGCCTTCACGCGCCAGGGCGATGAACGCCGCCTGTTTCCGTTCGTTGAAATCCGCGTAGCGTCGCGCTTCGCGCCACAAGATGTCGTCCGGGAGATCGGGCAACGCCGTAAAAAAACGAAAGCGCCGCGTCTCCGGCGAGAGACGATGAAACAGATCGACCAGCAATCCCGCATCGGTTGGACGGATGTGCCTGAGCCGCACCTTGCGCCCCTTGCGGGTGGTGACGGTCACAGAGCCATGACCTCGCACAAAGTGGTCGGATTCGGTGTGTGTCTTCATGTTTGCTCCTGACTCTACTTCCTCGTGTGTTATAATACACCTGATGAGCGATCAATGGGGTTGATTTTTCTCGACTGTATAACGCAATGCGTTACACTAACCATCAAAGACGCTTCGATCCTATCCGAAAACCGCATACTGCGATGGCGCAAAGTGCGCAGCGTCGCAGTAATCGATAGTCAGGAACAAGTCGATGAAATCAACAGTTTCGACATACCGCCTTGCCCTGGTAGGGTTTGGGAGCGTCGCTCGCGGGCTTGCCGAGATCCTGTCGTTGCATCATCAGCGTTTCGTTGATCGCTATGGCGCCGATATATGCATCGTCGCCGCCTGCACCCGGCGCTGGTGCGTGTATGACCCGAACGGAATCGACGCTGCAACGCTGCTGCATGCTGCGGTATCGGACGCGGTTAGTGAATTGCCGGGCGCGTGCGCCTGGAGCGCCGATCAAATGATTGCCGCAGTCGACGCCGATGTGCTGGTGGAAGCGTCGCCGACTGATATGACGACAGGTGAACCGGCGACGACGCATCTGCGGGCGGCGATTGCGCGCGGAATGCACGTCATCACTGCCAACAAGGGACCAATTGCGCTCCATTTTGCCGAACTGCGCCGCCTCGCGGAAGAACGTGGCGTGATGCTCGGCTTCGAAGCCACGGTGATGTCAGGAACGCCGGCGCTGCGCCTGGGATGGAGCGACCTGGCAGGATGCGACATCCAGGAAGTGCGCGGGATCGTGAACGGCACCACCAACTTCATTCTGACCAGAATGGAACGCGGCATGAATTATGCCAGCGCGCTGGCGGAGGCGCAACGCCTGGGATATGCCGAAACCGATCCGACCGGCGATGTGGAGGGACACGATGCCGCAGGCAAAGCCGCCATCCTGGCGAACGTCATGATGGATGCGCGCCTGACCCCGGCAGATGTCGAGCGTGACGGGATCACCGGCATCTCTCACGAGATGGTTGCGGCTGCGTTGGCTGCGGGTGAACGCTGGAAACTGATCGCGCGCGTCTGGCGCGATGGCCCGACGGTGCGGGCAGTGGTGCGCCCGATGCGGTTGATAGCCACGCATCCGCTGGCCAGCGTCGATGGCGCGACCAATGCGTTAACGATTAGCACCGATCTGCTCGGCGATGTGACAATCATCGGTCCGGGGGCAGGCGGGACGGCCACGGGTTTCGCGATCCTGTCCGACCTGCTGGCGTTACATCGAGTTCGAAGAACCAGGAACCAGGAACTGAGAACTGAGAGCCAGGAACCAGGAACTGATACCAATGCGCGGTCATTCATACCATATTACTGATGTACATTGCCCGGTGCTCCAGGTAGACGAAGCGCCTGGTTATCGTGTATGACTGACCGCCAATTGGTATGAGAACCAGGAATCGAGACCGGAAATCTCGCGCCTTATGAACATTCCAGCCAGCGTCTTCCTCCGATATGGCAAGCCGCACGTGATGGGCGTGGTGCGGAGTATGGCGCTTGTCTGCGCGATTATCGGTTTGACTGGCGGCGCGATTGTTATCGAACAGCCGGTTGCGTTGCAGAGCATCTCATTCTCTGTGTATCTGCCGCTGGTGGTGACGCCAGCAACGCCGCTGACGAATCTTCCTGCGACTACTGCAACGTACCTCGGCGGCGCCGGCGCTGATGAGCTGAACGGCGCCGGTATCGCCCCCGACGGAACCCTGATCGTCGCCGGCGCACTGCCGGGCTATGCACCGCCGGGAGCGTCCCTGATCACCCTGCCCGGCGCCACCAACGGCGCAGTGGTTCGTCTGAGCGCCGATGGCAGCGGCGTGTTGTCGGTCCTGCGGTTCGGCAGTGTCGTGCGCGACCTGGAGATCAACGCCGCCGGTCACTTGATCGTCTGTGGCGACGCCGGGATTGCGCACCTGAGCGCCGATGCCGCAACCGTCGTCTGGAGCGCGTCCCCGGGCAATGTTGTGCGCTGCGCCGTCGGCGCGGATGGCGCCGCAGCCGCGTTGATCGGCAAGACGGTTGCGGTGTACGACGTGAATGGCGCACCCGTCGCTGCGTGGATGGTCGATGGCACGCTTGCCAATGATCTGATGATCGACTCAGCACGCGCGCAGGTGATCGTCGGCGGCTACACGCAGGTCAGCAGCACCCTGCAACTGCCATGGGTGCGGGCATACGGCTACGATGGGACGCTGCGCTGGCGCAGCTACGATTTCGCCGCCGCGCCCGGATTCGGCGCCGATAGCCGTGTGGAGCGCCTGGCGCTCGGCGCAGACGGCTACCTGTACGTCGCCGGATCGATCAACGGCGGCGTTGGCGCGTCGGTCTTCTCGCGCGACCCGAAGGACCTGTCGACTCCGCTGGGAGCACGCCTGGTCCGGCACGATTCGTACAGCGACTCGACCAACACCGGCAGCGTCAAGATCGGGTGGTTTGGGCGCTTCAACCCGGCGGACGGTTCGCTCACCCTTGCGCAGGCGCTACTGACGCGGCGCACGAGCGACAATCGGGGAAACTCGGTGAGCATTCGCGCCATCGCCGCCGACGCACGCGGTCAGGTGTTTCTGGCAGGCGACGCGGCATGCTGCATTAAGAACCGCGACCAGCAGCGGGTCGCCGGGATTGCCGTGGGTCCGTATGAGAGCGGCGAGGGGTATGTGGCAGTGATCGGCGCCGATTTCCAGCAGCGTCTGATCTGGACGCCCTACGCCGGTCCGGCGCTGCCGGGCGGGAGCAGCGCCGCACGCGCGCTTGCCGTGCGCAACGGAAAGGTGCTGGCTGTGGCGACGCTGAGCCTGGATCAAACGAAACCACGCAGCCTGATCACGGTCAACGCCATACAACCCGTCCCTGGCGGACCAGTGGATGCAGAGGGATATCTGCTCCTCTGGCGCACACCGTGAGGATACGAAAGGCGCCAGAAGCGCGAACGCGGTTATACCGCCATCCCAAGCGCCAGCAGGAGCCCAAAAGCCAGGTGGAGCCGGGCAGTGCCTTTGAGCGCCGGATTGAGCGCCCGTCCCTCACCGGTGAGCATGGTGCGCAGCGGTGTAATCGCCAGCGGCGCTGCAAGCCACGCCAGCATCACCCACGGTCCCGCCAACCCGCCGAGCCAGAAGATCGGCGGCGCCAGAAATGCGCCAATGACGAAGAACACATACTCGGCGCGCGTCGCCCGCGCGCCGATGATCACTGCCAGCGTGCGCTTCCCCGCCGCGCGGTCGGTGGCAATGTCGCGCAGATTGTTGACCACGATGATCGCCGTGACCAGCATTGCAACCGGGATGGAAGCCGCCCATGCCAGCGGCGGAACCGCGCCGACGTGCAGGTACGCCGTCGCCGTCACCGCCACAATCCCGAAGAAGATGAACGTGAAGAGATCACCCAACCCGTTATAGCCGAGCGGCCATGGTCCGCCGGTGTAGAGCACCCCCGCAGCAATCGAGAGGAGGCCGATCACCAGGATGGGCCAGCCGCCGACGATGATCAGATAGACGCCGATGAGCGCCGCTGCGCCGAACGCGACGACCATGCCGTTGCGCACGGTTTCCGGCGCCAGCAGACCCGCCTGCGTGACACGCACCGGACCCAGGCGCTCGGCGGTGTCAGCGCCTTTCCGAAAATCGAAGTAATCGTTCGCCAGATTCGTCCCGATCTGGATCAGGAGCGCCCCGACGAGCGCCGCAAGAAACGGCAGCCAGCGGAAACTTCCGGCGGCAAACGCCGCCGCCGACCCCACGACCACCGGCGCGACGGCTGCGGGGAGGGTCTGCGGGCGCGCGGCGAGCACCCATGTCCGCAGACGACCAGGATGGGATGGGGAGAAAGAAAGACTCATCAGCAGATGTTGGTTGTCATCTCAAACATGCTATTCCTTTTCATGATAGCACGTTCGATGCGTGGGTTGGGGGTCAGGCGTCAGGAACGCTTTCCCACCTTCTACCTGCAACCTCCAACCTCCCCGCCTTCGCACGTGCAACGCGCAACGCGGAACGTTCAACCTTCCTGCCTTCCACCTGCCCCCCCTCGCGCCGCGCGCCTCGTGTCTGTACATTCGACCTTTCCGCTCATCTGTGCTATACTCATGGCATATCTCTGAACAAAGGGGAATGCCAATGCCGCTCGATCTGACCGAACTGAGCCGTCAGGCGCGCGAGATGAGCAGCGCCTTGCACGCCAACGCCCCGGATAATGCGCAGCGCCGCGCGCAGGCGCTCGAACGCTATCTGCGCGAGTCGTCCGCCCACGCGAGGTGGGCGCAGGCAGTGGACCTGAGTCGCAACGGGTGCGCCTGGCTGCTGGCGCGCCCGGTCGAGCCGCTCAACACTGTGCGCGACACCCCGCCGCGTCCGCCGGATTATGCGGTGATCGCCACGGACGGATCGCACATCGACATCGACCGGCACGGCGCAGCGCTCTGTTATGTGCTCAACATTGGGCGGGTCTACCTGCGGTATGGCGCGAACCCGGCGGCAAAACTGTCATCGCGCCCGACACTCTGTTTCCGTGACGAGGACCTGTACCTGACCGACGGGATGCGGCGCATTCTGATCGAGGGCAACTACCTCAGCGCGCGGCGCGATGTCGCCGAAGGGGTCGAACTGGTCACCCTGGCAAAGGAGTTCCTCGCTGCCGATGATGCACCGGCGCTGGCGCTCCAGGACGGGACGCTCGTGCGCTGGACGCTTGCAGGGGCGGAAAAGGCGGTGCTGGAGCATTTTCTGCGCCCCTACCTGAACTACTTCGACGAGATGCGCGCGCGGAAGGTTCCGGTCGCCTCCTACATCAGTCGCCCCCGATCGCCGGAAGTAGCCGGGATGATCCGGTTGATGCTCTGCCCTGATGTGGACACGGACAAGCAGCGTGGGGCGAAATGCAACGCCTGTAGCGACGCTGCTGCCGGGCGCACACCGTCATGCTTCGTCTGCCAGGGGTTGAGTGACGCCAACATTCTGGCGGACATGCTGGAGGAGGGGCAGCGAGGACCGTTGTTCGCCTCGATGTCGCGGGTCAACGTCGAGTCGTATGGAGCGCACCTGATCCACTTCTTCTACATGCGAGTCGGGCGGGAAATCGCGCGGGTCGAAATGCCACAATGGGTGGCGGAAGACACCGAACTGCTCGACCGGGTGCACGCGCTGGTGTACGACCAGTGCCTCAAAGGGCAGGGATACCCCGTTGCACTGGCACGCGCACACGAACAGGCGGTCATCCGCGCCGCCGACCGCCGCACCTTCGAGCGGATCGTCGAACGAAGCCTGATCCAGGCGAACCTTTCCGCAACCTTGTCGCGCAAGGCGGCGTCGAAGGAGCAGCAGGCAGTGTAATGCCTCCAAAGGCTACGCCACCAACAGACATTCTGCTCATCCTTCATGCATGCATGAGGACCCTGATGGCGCAAAGAGTGCATATTCAGGCGGCAGTCACCCCGGGCGCCGGTCTCACCTGGTTCTTTTCCCTTACGCTATCACTCCTTTCCGGGATAGTGATCGGCGCCTCGATGCCAGCAATCCTGGATTGGGGCATGCTCGGTTGGGTGGGAGCGGCGCCGCTGCTCATCGCGCTCAACACTCAACCGCTCCGGCGCCACTTTGTGATCGCGCTACCCTTTGGCATCGCCTGGTCGGCAATGGCGCATCTCTGGTACCCGGCGATGTTCGGTCCTGCGGCGGGCATTGCGCTGATCGTTGCGGTTGGATGTTTCTATGCCGGGCTGGTCCAGGCAGGAATGGCGCTTCAGGAACGATTGCCGGAACCACTCGGCGTATTGGGTGTGCCGATCGTCTGGTCGGCGCTTGAGTTCCTGCGGTTCATTGCGCCTGTGACCGGCGACTGGTGGATTGAACTGCTGGGGAAGAGCCAGTGGCGCTTCCCGCCAGCTTTGCAAATACTCGCCGTCACCGGCTTCCCCGGTCTCAGTTTTCTGATGATGCTGGTGAATAACGCCATCGCTTTCCTGATCGTGAATGCCTGGAAACGACGCCGGGCGCATATGCCGGCAGTCGTATCACTGACCGTCACAGCAGCGATCATCGTCTGGGGCGCGCTGATCATCCCGTCCGCGCCGGATCACCGGTTTCGCATCGCAGCGACGGTCGATCTGACGAACCAGGATCGTTCCATTCAGGCGCTCAGCCGCCTGCCCGTCGAGCAGGAAGGGTACTATGCCGATACGCCGGAGATGTCGCAGGCGATCTTCGATGTGAATGCCGCACTGACGCGCAGCGTCGCCGAACTGAATCCCGCCTTCGTCGTCTGGCCCGAAAATGAGTTCGCCGATGCCAGCGATCCCGCATTCGCCGCGCAGGTCGGCAATCTGGCGCGCGAGATGAACGCCTACGTTGTTGTCGATATGGTCTGGCGTACAGCAGACGGCATGTACGACGCTGCTGTGATGTTCGGACCAGACGGCGCCGAAGTGGGACGGCGCGCCAAGATCAACGTTACTGATGGTGAGAAGGAGTTCGGCTTCGTCCCCGGACCACGCGCCTTCTCGGTCGTCGAGACACCCTACGGCAGGGTTGGATTGGGCGTCTGCTGGGATCGTCATCTCCCCTGGATCGTGCGCGACCTGGCGCGCGCCGGTGCGCAGATTGTGTTGATGCCGGTTGACGATGACTTCTCCGGCAATCGCTGGTTTCCGCCACTACATGCTTCCGATACCGTCTTCCGAGCCGTGGAGAACCGCGTCGCCTTCGGACTGGGCGCCACCAGCGGCGTTGCACTGGTTATCGATCCGTATGGGCGAATCACAGCCGAGAGCGGCATCAATCAGCGCGCAGTGGTGACGGGCAAGACGTTCGTTGTTTCCGAGCGAACGCTCTACACCCGCTTTGGCGACTGGTTCGGCTGGCTTGCCCTACTGGCGACGGGAGTCGGATTTGCGGCGCACCGCTGGCTTAGCAGGCGCTGAACCCATCACCCCTGCGACACGAGGTCTAGGCGCATCAGACCCGAATCCTAGCCCCCGCGAATACTATACCAGATGCCGCCCAGAATCATCGCCATCCCTATTCCGCCAGCGATAAGCCCCGCGATTGGCGCGATCGACGTTGTTGCTCGCTGATAAGCGATATATTGGTTGCGCGTGCCGCCAAAGATGAATTCCGCTTCGATCGCGCGCCCTTCGCGATCGTCAACAATCCGCCCAATCGTTATGGCGGCGTTGCCCGCCTCGAAACCACGATACCGCTTCGTTCCTTCGCCGCTGAACCCATTCCAGACGATCCGACTCTTGCCATTGCACAGGCGGTTCCTCAAGCCGGTAGGCATCGTTCGCTATCTGCACAACGCCATCGGCGACCTGAATGAGCAGAGGCGGAGTCCAGCGCTCATCTTCTTTCCATACCTCCCGATTATCGGTCGTATCAATGTTGCGATACTCTTCGCGCACATACGCAACGAAATTGCGCACACGCACCGGATTGCGTGCATCAATCACGCCTTCAACGAGCACTTCCGCGCCAATCGCGCTGCGTTGAATATCGCGCGCCGTCGCAACCGGGAGGCGCGCTGCGCGTTCCGCCGCTTGCTGTGCGGCGCGGGCCGCGAAGATGCCAATACTGACGCCGCCGAAGAGGAAAATGAACCCGCCAAATATGAGGAAAAGAGCGCCAATGTGACGTGAACAACCCCCCATATCAGAACCTCGCACACGTAAGGTTGAGCGATTCGATCAAGGCGGATAGGGATGATCCACCGCCAGCAGCACACCGATGAAGAGTCGCTTCATCAGCAAGAACGATGCCGCCAGGCAGAATCCGCAGTCTGGCATTCGAGGATTCTATCTGGATTCATTGCAAGGCGCATCAACAGTGGGCGACGAATACAGTCCGCGAACGGCGCCAGCGAGTAAGCGAAGATGGGCAGCGAATGCTACGTCCACCGGTGCAGGCGCAGCGCGATGCCACACCAGACGCCAGTAAAAACGGCTACGCCAAACACCCATCCTGATAACGCGAACGCAGCGATGCCGGAGAGGAGCGTTCCCACCGTGCAGCCGAGCGCCGTCATCGCGCCCCATCCCATCAACACACCGCCGAGCAGCGCGGTGACACTCCCGCCAGCGCGCGGCCACGCCGGTTGGAAGCGACCGGCAAGCAGCGCAGCGCCAAACGCGCCCAGCGCCAATCCGCCGATCAACCAGCCGTTGTCGGTGATGGTTTGCACCACCTGCGTGGCGCAGCCAGCGAAACTGTCCAGACCGTTCAGACGCGCCGGCAGCCATCCCGCCTGGTTCATCACCGTCCGGGCGACACTGCCGAGTTGCGCCGTGACGCCGAGCGGTTCGATCCGCAGGTATGCCACGACACCGATGATCCCGACTACTGCGCCGGTAACGAGCGGGTTCCAGCGGTCACGGAAGAGCGCTTCGCGCAGATACGTTATGTCGAGTTGACGGATGGGACGGGGCGGCAGCGGCGGAACGTGGCGCAACAGCAGGAGCGCCAGGATGCCGAGGATGGTCAGATGCAGGAGGAGCGACCCGCCATAGCCGATCCAGTGCGGCAACCAGACGACCGGCGCATCGGCGATCGTGGTCACATAGAGCCAGTTCCACGTTCCGAATCCGACACCAAAGCCGATCAGCGAACCAGCGAGCGCCAGCGGCGCATAACCCGATCCCTCTCCCAGGCGGTACAGATGACCGCTGATGCACGCGCCAGAGAGCGCCATCCCTATGCCGAACGCCAGACCAGCAACGACCAGCGCAGGGCTGACCGGCCCGATATGGGCATCGGGCGCCAGTCGGCCGCTCGCCGGATTGGGCAGGAACGCGCCGAAGACGATGGCATACCCGACTCCGCTCACTGCCAGCGCCATCAGGATGGCGTAGAGTGGACCTGCATTGCGCTGTTCGATGAAGTCGCGGAAGATGCAGAAGAAGCAGAAACGACCGCGCTCGAAGGCGACGCCGAGCGCCGCGCCGATCAACAGTGAAAGCGCCGCCGACGCACCGCGCCCCGGCGTCGCCTGGAGCAGATATGCGCCTGCCAGCAGCGCGACGCAGACCAGCGCCGCGCTGCCATATCGCAGCATGTCGGTCGTCGTCAGTTCAGTTTTGGAAGAAGCAGCCCGGTCAGCCGGGCTGCTCCCAGGCAATGCGTTCGACATCGTCGTCTACTTCACGCCCCAGATCGTGCCGGCGGGATTGGCGATCGGCACGCCGACACTATTGCCATACTCCGTCCAGGAACCGTCGTAGAGCGCCACCTGATACCCCAGAATCTCACTGAGAACGAACCAGGTATGGCTGGCGCGCTCACCGATCCGGCAGTAGGTAATAACCGGCTTGCTGCCATCGACGCCAGCATCAGCGTACAGTTTGCGCAGCTCCTCGACACTCTTGAACGTACCGTCTTCCCTGAGCGCCTGCTTCCACGGCACATTCACTGCGCCGGGAATGTGACCCGCGCGCACTGCCAGTTCCTGGAATCCTTCCGGCGCAAAAATCTTCCCGCTGAATTCGTCTGGCGAGCGAATATCCACCAGCACCCGGTTATCTTCGCCACGCACGACTTTCAGCACATCCGGCAGGAACACCCGCAGGTCGCCGCGCTGCCGGACGGTAAAATCACCCGGCGGATAGGACGGCGCGCGCGTCGAGAGTTCGCGGTTCTCGGCTTCCCACTTGCTGCGGCTGCCATCGAGCAACCGCACATCCTCAGCGCCGTACTGGCGGAAGACCCACGCGCCCCAGGCGGCGAACCAGTTGTTGTTATCGCCGTAGAGCACAATGGTCGTGTCATTGTTGATCCCTGCGGCGCGCGCCAATTCCTGGAAGCGCTCCGGCGCGATGATGTTGCGCGATACCGTATCGACAAAATCGGTGGTCCAGACAAAGTTGACCGCGCCGGGAATGTGGCCACGCTCGTACAACCCCGGCACAACACTGACCTCGATCACACGCACCTTTGGGTTGTCGAGATTCTGCGCCAGCCATTCGGTGCTGACGACGACATCCTCGAATTTGCGTGGTTCGCGGGGTGAACTTGCAGCCGCTGGAGCGGCAGGAGCGGTCGGTGCGACGGTCGATGGCGCCGTCGGCTGCGGTCGAGTGGAGGAAATGATCGCCACGATGGCAAGCGTCACGAGTGCGCCGGCAACAGCGGCGCCGGTAGTCCGCAACAGCGTTTTGTCCACAAGGTCCTCGCTTTCGGTATGTGAACGGTTTCCCTGGATGCACCGGTGCAGGCACAGTATAGCCAAAATTTATAAGTTTGTCAATCTATTTAGTCAGGAATATAGTAGAGGCACGGCGCTGCTTTGCCCCATCGCCAACCCCGCGCCGCTCCTCTCATAGCGCGCCAGACTCAATTTGCAACCGTGTAATGCTCTGTCACCCCGCCAGCGGTGCACCGCAGTGCGGGCAGCGGCGCACACGCGGCGCAACATCGCGGTGGCAGCGTCCGCAGACGTAGCGCACCGGCTCACGCGGCACGACGACAACCTCCGGCATTGCGACGACCGGTGCGCTGTTCAGCCGGTCGTGCTGCACCGGTCGTTGCGACGGCGACGATTGCGCCGGTAAGCCCAACGCCGCCGCAATCTGAAGGGCAAGCGCATCGACCGGCGGTAACTCATCGCGGGTCAGACGCACCACCGGCACGCCAGCGCTGATCAGCGCAGCATCGATGAACGCAGCGCGCCGGGCTGCGCCCGGTTGTGCAAAAAGCACCGCCAGGCGCGGCGCAGTTGTTTGTGCATCACAGAGAACAAAATCGAGTACACTCTCGCGAATGCGCTCCTGATAGCGCTCGGGTTGTGTCGTGTGCGGCTCGACGCACAGAATGTCGGTCAGACGCACATGGGGCAGCACGGCGAGATCATCGGGCGCGGCAGCGTTGAGCGCCGCAAACAACGCACGATGGTCGCCCGTCAACAGGTGCGTGGAGCGGGCATAGGGCAGGCGCGATAGAAACTCCGGTTCGCCTGATGCACGCTGTGGCGTGGCAGTCGCACGCGGGATCGCCATCCCGCCTGGCACTCCAGCGCGCCTGCGCGGGCGCATCGCCGCCAGCGCCACAACGAACCCGGCAACCACCAACAGCGCCGCAATCGTGGCAGCAATCGTGATAAGTGACTCCATAGCATTATCCTCACCATCAGACCTCGAGTCCTCGAATATAACCCCTACTCACAACAACGACTCCTTTCACACACCTCCACACACGCTGCCACGCCTGTCAGCCAACCGTAATCTGCGTGGTATACTACAGAGCGCATTCACGAAGAACATGCTGAAACCGCACGGCAACGGAATGACGCGCGCCTGATTGCAGGGTGTGTGTCGCATGCAACCCGACTGGAGCAGAACGTGGATATGAGCCGCATAACTGGCGCGCCGGTGATGGAGTTTCATATCGCCCGCAGCGCGCGCGACCGCTACCATTTCGATGAGTCGTTGTTCCAGTTCAGCGGCAACGTTATCTTTGCCAATTTTCATGCCGCGCGCATTTTCGCGCAGAAGATGAACCAGAAGCGCGACCTGGCGCGCTTCCCGGAGCAGGCGGTGCGCGCCGGGCAGATCAGCGCCATGGGGCTGATCGACGAAATCCTGCACTATGTCGCCGCCACGTACCGCAAACGCACCCGCGAACGCATGCTCGCCGATGCGCTTGCCTGGCTCAATGAGCGCCTGGGAACGGAAAAGGTCGAGGTGGCGCTGCGCGCGTTCTGCGACGCGTTTCCGCCGCTGGCCGTCTACCGCCGCGAGCAAACGATCGATGCGTACCTTGCGGGCGAAACCGGCAGCATGCCTCACCGCGAGGTGGCGCTCGAAGAGATGCTCATGCTCTGGCTGGAAAATATGAATCCGGCGTTCAATCCGTTCCTCGAATTGTTCGACGATGCGCACCTCGAGCACGACACCGTCTATCTCAAAATGATCGACGAGCTCGACCGGTTCTTCGCCACCCAACCGCCGCCAGCCGCCGTTCTGCCAGGCGTTACCAGCCGCACGCTGATCGAACTGTTGCGCGCGCCAGCCCTGGCGTCGCCGCACTCCCTCGAAGGACAGCTCAACTATATCCTCGAACACTGGGCTGGCTTCCTCGACCGCTCCTTCCTCTATCGCCTGCTCAGCGGCCTGGACGTGATCAAGGAAGAGGAACGGGCGCGCTTCGGCGTCGGCGGCGGCGATCTGACCGGCGCCTATGTGCCGGTCGCCGATTATCGCTATCTGGAAGCAGAACCGGAACGCTACACGCCAGATCGTGAATGGATGCCGCGCCTGGTGCTGCTTGCCAAGAATACCTTCGTCTGGCTCGATCAACTCAGCAAATGGTACGGTCGCCCGATCAAAACACTCGATCAGGTGCCGGACGAAGAACTCGACACGATGGCGCGCCGCGGATTCACCGGTCTGTGGCTGATTGGTCTGTGGGAACGCAGTGAAGCATCGAAACGCATCAAGCAGATTATGGGCAACCCGGATGCGGTCGCGTCGGCATACTCGCTCTACGACTATCAGATTGCGGCGGCGCTCGGCGGTCAACCGGCGCTCGACAATCTGCGCGCGCGCGCCTGGCAGCGCGGCATCCGCCTCTCTGCCGACATGGTGCCGAACCACGTCGGCATCGATGGACGCTGGGTGATCGAACATCCCGACTGGTTTATTCAACTCCCGTATCCGCCTTTTCCCACCTATACCTTCAATGGTCCCGACCTGTCGAGTGATGCACGGGTGGGAATCTTCATCGAAGACCATTACTACAACCGCACCGATGCCGCGGTCGTCTTCAAGCGCCTCGATCGCTGGACCGGCGAGGCGCGCTACATCTACCACGGGAACGATGGCACCAGCATGCCGTGGAACGACACCGCCCAACTCAATTACCTCAAGCCCGAGGTGCGCGAGGCAGTGATCCAGACGATCCTGCACGTGGCGCGGCACTTCCCGATCATTCGCTTCGACGCGGCGATGACGCTGGCCAAGCGCCACTATCATCGCCTCTGGTTCCCCGAACCAGGGACCGGCGGCGATATTCCGTCACGCGCCGGCTTCGGCATGACCCGCGCGCAATTCGATGCCGCCATGCCAGAAGAGTTCTGGCGCGAGGTGGTTGATCGCTGCGCCGCGGAAGCGCCCGACACGCTCCTCCTGGCGGAAGCCTTCTGGCTGATGGAAGGGTACTTCGTGCGCACCCTGGGCATGCACCGCGTCTACAACAGCGCCTTTATGGTCTGCCTGCGCGATGAGGAAAACGCCAAGTACCGCCAGATCATGAAGAACGTCCTTGAGTTCGACCCGGAGGTGCTGCGACGCTTCGTCAACTTCATGAACAATCCCGACGAGCGCACCGCAGTTGATCAGTTCGGCAAAGGTGACAAGTACTTCGGCGTCTGTACCATGCTGGTCACGATGCCGGGGTTGCCGATGTTCGGGCATGGGCAGATCGAGGGGTTCACCGAAAAGTATGGCATGGAGTATTACCGCGCCTACTGGGACGAAACGCCCGACGAGTGGCTGATCGCCAGGCATGAGCGCGAAATCTTCCCCTTGCTCCACCGGCGCTATCTGTTTGCAGGGACCGACAGCTTCCTGCTCTACGATTTCTACATGCCCGATGGTCATGTGAATGAGGATGTGTTCGCCTACTCGAATTGCCACGGCGATGAGCGATCACTGGTGATCTATCACAACCGCTATGGTCGCACGAGCGGCCGGGTGCGCCTCTCGGCGGCATTCATGGCGCGCACCGGCAGGGGCGACGAACGCGCGCTCGTGCAACGCACCCTCGCTGAAGGGCTGACGCTCCGCGCTGGCGACAACAACTACACCATCTTCCGCGACCATCGCAGCGGTCTGGAATACATTCGCCACAGCCGCGATCTGGCGGAGCGTGGGCTGTACGTGGAACTCGGTCCCTACGATTGTCACGTGTTCATCGATTTCCGCGAGGTCTCTGAGCGTCCCGATGGACGCTACGGGCAGATTACCGCCTATCTGGGCGGGCGCGGCGTGCCGAGCATCGACATCGCGCTGCGCGAGATGTTCCTCCAGCCGGTGCTGATCCCCTTCCGTGAACTGGTGAGCGCCGCAACGCTGCGCGAACTGGCAGCCTGGGCGGATCAACGCGCTGCGCAGAGCGGCATGCTCCCGGGTCTCGACGGCGAAGACGACGTTGCCGACAGTATGCTCGAAGGACCGGACGCAGTCGATGAGCCGACGCCAGAGGAACTGGAGGCGCTTGCACGGCGTCACGCCGACGTCGAGAGCGCCGCTCCGTCAACCGGCGCACAACCTGTCGCTGAACCACAAGAGGATGCACTCCCGGCGATTGAACCGTTCGAGCAGCGGCTGCGCATCTTCCTGACCGAGTTCGCCGCCTTCAGTGGCGGAACCGCCGATACCGACAGCATCGTCACCGATGTGCGCCGCCGTCTCGAAACGATCATCGATCTGCTGGTGTGCGCCGATGCCCGCCACGCGCAACTGATCGGCGCGCCGCTGGCGGATGACCCGTCACGCTGGGGGACCGCCGTCGCCTGGGCAATCCTCCATCGCCTGGGGTTGCTGTTCGCCGATGACGATGTGGCAGGCCAGAGCCGCAGTCTGATCGACGAGTACCTGCTCGGACGCGCGCTTCAGGCGACGCTAACAGAGTTTGGCTACGGCGACGACGTGGCTGCCGATGCGGTGACGCTGGTCAAGGCGCTGACCGCGCACCAAGACTGGCACGAGGAGTATGCCGACGACGGACGCGCGCTGGCGGCGGCATTGATGGCAGATGGCGACATCCAGACATTCACGCGGGTCAATCGCTTCCAGGGGGTCTTGTGGTTCAACAAAGAACGCTTCGAGCGCCTGTTGCGCTGGCTGGATATGATCGCTGCCGTCGCCCTTCAGGCGGAAGAGACGCCCGATGCCGATACGATTCGCATCGCCTGCGCCCGCCTGGTCGAATCCCTGACCGAAGCCGCTGAACAGAGCGGCTACCGCGTCGAACAGTTGCTGACAGAATCACGAAGCAAGGAAGCCTTGAAGGATACAGGAGCACGGTGATGCGCGCGATACGTGTGCACGAATACGGCGGACCAGAGGTGCTGCGCCTGGACGACATTCCCGTGCCGGAACCCGGACCGGGCGAGGCGCGGGTCAGGATCGCAGCGGCAGGGGTGAACTTTATCGACATTTACCATCGCAGCGGGCAGTACAAAGGCGCACTGCCGATGACACTCGGCATGGAAGCCTCCGGGATTGTGGATACTGTTGGTCCCGGCGTTAGCGACGTGCGCGCTGGCGATCGGGTCGTCTACGCCATGCGTCAGGGCGCATATGCCGAGTATGCTATCGTTCCAGCAACGATGCTGGCGCCAGTGCCCGAAGGCGTTGATCTGCAACAGGCAGCGGCGGTTATGCTCCAGGGGATGACGGCGCACTACCTGGCATACAGCACCTACCCGCTGCGCCAGGGTGATGTGGCGCTGATCCACGCTGCGGCCGGCGGCGTCGGCCTGCTGCTGGTGCAGATCGCAAAGCGCTGCGGCGCACGGGTGATTGGCACCGTGTCAACGGAAGAGAAGGCCGCACTGGCGCGCGCCGCCGGCGCCGACGACATCATTCTCTACACTCAGGAAGACTTCAGCGCGGCAGTGCGTCGCCTGACCGCCGGCGCCGGCGTTCACGTCGTGTACGACTCGGTCGGCCAGACAACCTTCGAGGGAAGCCTGAACTGTCTGCGCCCTCGCGGCTATATGGTGTTGTTCGGGCAATCGAGCGGCGCCGTGCCGCCGTTTGACCCACAAGTATTGAACGCGAAAGGATCGCTCTTCCTGACGCGCCCCTCGCTCGGGCATTACCTGCTGACGCGCGACGAATTGCTCTGGCGCGCTGGCGATCTCTTCACCTGGATGGCTGCGGGTGAGCTACAGGTTCGCATCGACGCAACCTATCCGCTGGAACAGGCAGCAGAGGCGCATAGCGCACTGGCGAGCCGCGCCACGAGCGGAAAGCTGCTGCTGCTGCCCTGATGCCGCCATAGCCACCGATGGGTGACGGTTACATAGGGGCGTCCCTACGACGCCGACGCTATCAGGGTCGCTGACAGCGCCCGTCCAGTTCGTTCGTCCCAGGTGTAACCGTTGCCTGCC
>ERZ1685332.111-NODE-111-length-20448-cov-13.159417_pt1 | contig 20448 bp, 24 predicted proteins | sample MGYA00580193_ERZ1685332 | MGnify/ENA primary metagenome ERZ1685332 (study PRJEB41501, sample SAMN08275520) | hot springs metagenome | biome: alkaline hot spring; material: microbial mat | place: Russia: Ush-Beldyr | collected 2015-07 | depth 0.5 m m ...
TGCTGCCCTGCGGACACACTTCTTGAGGCAATACCCGAAAACGCTGGACCCGTAGCCACTGCTCCGCGCCCCGGGTGACCTTGGAGCGGGGAAAGAAAAAAATGGTCCTCCTCGAGGACGTCCAGCGCCTCACAGGTGCGGAGGATAGCGGAGGCCTTATGTTATGAGGATCCCGATATGGGCACAAACAACGGCACTGCTTCCCAACCGGGACGTCGCCCCCTGCCGAGCCTTATCCTCTCTTCCCATGGAAAGAAAAAAGAGGGGCGACCTCGTCGCCCCTCAGAACTCGTCCTCTTCCAGGTCCTCCCCGAAGTCGAAAACCTCCTCCAGCTCGAGGGGGTCTTCCTCCACCACCTCCAAGACGGACCCGCATTCCGGACAAGTGAGGCGCCGCCCGAACGCCGCCTCTGCTTTGCTCAGGTGGAGCTCCGCATCGCACACAGGACAGGCAGCCCGAGGCATGACTCCGCCTCACTTGGAGGGCTTCCCCGGTTTGCTCGGCTGTTTAGGCTTCTTCTCCTTAAACAGCATGACCACGACCTCCTTCGCCATCCTGCTTGGAATGGCTGGCGGAGTGTAGGTCCGCGGATTTTCTTTGTCAACTCCGTTCCCCGGCTACAATAAGGCTCCTATGCCCTACGTCCTTTTGTTCCCAGCTGGAATCGCGATCGGCACGGTGGGCTCCCTTCTTGGTGTGGGCGGCGGGATTTTCATGGTGCCCATCTTGCTTTTGGGTGGCCTTGTGGGCACCACTCAGGAGGCCGCGGGCACGAGCATCGTCGGGGTGCTTGCCACCGGGGTTTCCGGATCGCTCGCCTATTTGCTGCGACGGAAAGCGCCGTGGAAGACAGGTTTGGCCTTAATCCCGGGCGCCCTTGGCGGGAGCTATCTTGGCGCCTTTCTTGCGGGGGTGCTTCCCTCCCACATTCTGGCCCTGGCCTTCGGAGCCTTTCTGCTCTATCCGGCCACGATCCTTATCCTCGGGAAAGAGCCCAAAGAACTTGTGCGGGGCGGAGAAAAAGAGCAGCTCCACCCCCTCTTAGGGGGGATGGTCGGGCTCCTGACTGGGACGGCCGGAAGCCTATTTGGCATCGGGGGAGGCGTGATCATGATCCCGGCCCTCCTTTGGCTTGGGCTCTCCATGGTCCCTGCCGCTGCCACTAGCCTGCTCGTCATGGTCCCCACCGCCGCCTTGGCCACGGCCATCCACGCCCTCGCCGGAAGAACTCGTTGGGATTTAGCTCTGCCCATGGCGGCGGGGATCGTCTTGGGAAGCCAAATAGGTCCAGCCCTGGCCGTCCGCCTTTCCCCCCGCACCCTCCGCCGCCTGTTCGCACTCCTCCTCTTCTACGCCGCGGCCAATATGATCCGCCGGGGGCTTGGCTACTGAAGGCCTAAAGAAAGAAGAACAATCCGCAGGATCACGAGGATCCAGCCGATGCTCACCATCAGCCAGATCACCTTCCGGGCAGCGGCAATGAGGTTGAAGATGAGGAGAACGAGGGTGAGAAGACCAAGGTAGCCCAGGGGGGCGACCATTTCCTCCCCAAGGGCTCGACCCGCAGGGAGAAAGAGGTGGATCAGCCGCACAAGACCCTGGCCCAGGAGGATGGCCGCGGACTGTATAAAGGTCCAAAGCGCTTCCCACCCGGATCCTCCCTGGCTCAACGGTGCCCACATACGCCCTTTTAACCTAAGCCCGGCCAAAAGGAAAGGGGCGCCGCCTGGGCGGCGCCCCGCGGACAAAAGTCTCCCTCAGTCCTTGTCCTCCGCCTCTTCCACCGCGTCCTCGATTTTCTCCAGGAGGTCGGAGACCCGCTCGAACACGGACTCCAGCTCCTCCCGAGCCATCGCAAGCTCGGAGAGGAGCGGCTTGATCTTGTCGATGAGTTCCTTCTTGGTCACGTAGGCCATAAACCACCTCCTGGCTTAATTTTAAACGATTCGGTCCAGAATGAGCAGCGAAGGCGCGGGTTTCTCAGGCCCGAAGGTGAACGCCAAGCGCACCTGTTCCATGGCCTGCGGAAGGCGGGCGGAGCGGCCCACATGCAGCCGGGCCAGGGGCTGGCCCTTCTCCACCTCCGCCCCCACCTTGACCAAGAGCTCCACGCCCGCCACGGGATCGACCCTCTGCCCTTTGACCTCGCGGCCTGCGCCCAAAAGCCCAGCGGCAAGCCCGACCCGCCGCGCCGCAACCCTCTGCACGTAACCCGCCTTTTCCGCGGGGACCTCCACCACGTGGGCCGCGCGGGGAAGCTGCCTTGGGTCTTCCGCGACCCGGGGGTCCCCGCCTTGAGCGGCCACGAGCTCCTGGAATTTGCGCAGGGCCGCACCGCTTGCGAGAAGACGCGCGAGCTTCTCCCGCCCCTCCGCCGGTCCGTTGGCCTCGCCCGCCAGCACCAGCAGCTCCGCGCCCAGGGCCAGGGTCACCTCCCGCAGATCCACGGGGCCCTCCCCGCGCAGGACCTCGAGGGCCTGTCGCACCTCCAGGGCGTTCCCCGCCATCCGGCCCAGGGGCTCCTCCATGGCGGTGATGAGGGCGGCGAATTTCTTTCCCAGCCTGTTCCCGACCCGCACCAGGGTCCAAGCCAGCTCCCGGGCCTCGGGAAGGGTGCGCATGAACGCGCCGTCCCCACATTTCACATCGAGCACGATGACGTCCGCACCGCCCGCGATCTTCTTGGACAAAACGGAAGCGGCGATGAGGGGCAGGGAGGGCACCGTGCCGGTGACGTCGCGCAGCTCATAAATGAGGCGGTCCGCGGGGACCAGCTCCGCGGTGTGATCGGCGATCACCGCGCCCACCCGGTGGGCCTGCGCCACGATCTCCGCCGGGGTGAGCTCCGTCCGCACCCCCGGGATGGACTCGAATTTGTCGATGGTCCCCCCCGTGTGCCCGAGGGCCCTTCCCGAGAGCTTCGCCATCACAAGCCCGGCGGCAGCCATGAGGGGCACAAGGACGAGGGTCACCGAATCGCCCACCCCGCCGGTGGAGTGCTTATCCACCTTGACCCCGGGAACGCCGGAAAGGTCAAGCCTCTCGCCGCTTTCCACCATGGCCTGGGTGAGGGCCACGGTCTCCTCCTCGTTCATCCCCCGGAAGTACACGGCCATGAGGAAGGCGGCCATTTGGTAATCGGGAATCGCGCCGGAGACAAAGCCTTGCACCAACGCGCGGAGCTCCGCGGGGGTGAGTTCACCCCCATCTCGTTTCTTTTCGATGAGGTCCACAACCCGCATGCCCTTTCCGATTTTAACTTATGGAGGCGGCCTCAGATACCATCGGGGCGATGGAGCGGCTCATCGGTGTGGACATCGGGGGAACGCGGACGCGCGTGGGCGCGGTCAAAGGCGGACGGATCCTGGCCCGCCGCGTTTTCCCCACCCAGGGGATCGCCGAGGTGAGGGAGGCGATCCGCGCCGTGGTGGGAGAGGCGGGCTGGGGTGTTCCCGACGCCATCGGGGTGGGCGCCCCGGCGCCCATGGACATGCGCCAGGGCCTCATCCTCAACGCCCCCAATCTTCCCCATTGGAACGGGGTGAACGTGGTGGGCGAGCTCCGCGCCACCTTCGGCTGCCCGGTCTTCCTCGGCAACGATGCGACCTGCGCCGCGGTGGGTGAGCTCGCCTACGGCTGGCGGGCCAAAGATTTCCTGTACGTCACCTGGTCCACGGGGATCGGCGGGGGCATCGTGGCCGGGGGTGCGGTGGTCTGGGGGGTCACCGGGCAGGCCGGGGAGATCGGACACATTCCCCTGCGGCCCGACGGCCCCCGCTGCCGCTGCGGAAAAATCGGGTGTCTAGAGGCCTTGGCTGGGGGGGTGGGACTGAGCGACCGGGCCCTGGAGCGCCTGGGGCGCCGGTTCACCGCGGAGGAGCTCGTGGCGCGCGCCCGAAACAAAGAGCCCGGGCCCCTGGCCCTCCTCGAGGAGGCGTGTTTCGCCATGGGGCAAGCGCTGGCCATCGTCGCCGAACTTCTGGAGCCGGGGATGATCATTTTCGGCGGCGGCCTCACCCAGGCCTGGGACTTCTTGGGGCCCCGGGTGGTGGAGGCCCTTTACTCCCTGAGCCGGCTTCGGCCAAGGGTGGAGCTCACGAAACTCGGGGATGATGTGGGTCTCCTCGGCGCCGCCGCCCTCCCCTTCCATTTCCCCAATTTCTAGAGCTCCCAAACGAGCTCGAGGGCCATCTGGATCGAACGGACAAAGGAAAAGGAGAGGAAAACCGAGGCCCTCCCCCCTCCTTTAGCCGAGCTGAACTGAGCCCGGAGCTGCCCCGCGCTATCCAGAAGAATCTGAAAACGTCGGTTACCCAAGGACCAACGTAGGACGTGGGTTTGGACGGGCCTTGGCCAAATTTGTAAGGAGAACTCCGCGCTCCACGGCGGAGATTCCCAGCCAGCACCCAACGCCACCACGGAGCCCAAATTCAGGGCGAGGGAGGCGAGCCTGAGCTGGAGGTTCCCTTGCCAAGGTGACGGTCCATCGAGGCCGAGGGTCGCGGAGAAGTGTTCCGAGTCAAGCGAAAAAAAGGCCCAAGAGGAGAGGATCCAAAGGGGAGCCGTGTTCACCCCGATCCAACCAGCTTTCATCCCCCCTTGGACCTTGAGGTGCAGCCTGGACCATGGCTTGCTGATTTCTCCGGAACTGCCGAAGAAAAGGTCGGTTCGTCCGCTCCCAAGGAGGACGAGATCCGCGCTGAACGAAAAAGGGGCCAAATCCCAGGCGACCCGGGCGGCGCCCCGCCGGAACCCAAGGGGGAAAAGGTCGCCCTCGGCGCGGCCCAGAAGGCTCCATCCCTCTCCCCCTCCCGCGTAGGAAAGCCAAAGGGTGCCCGCGGGGGCCGGCCCCTCCAGCCGCAGGCCCACTTCTCCGGCCAGGGCGGGGACGACCGCGATAAGGAAAAGAAGAAGGATCACGGGGCCTCCAGGGCCTTGGCCACGGCCGCCACCGCCCGCTTGACGGCCGGCGTGCGGAAGGGAACGCCCGCGCTATCCAGCTGGACCATGACCCCTTCTTTGTACGCCGAAATCACAAGGAAGAAATGCTGGACGAAACCCTGGTCGTTCGCGAAAACGCGGAGAAGCGCCGCTTGTTCCCCGGAGGAAAAGAAGACCTCCTTCACCACAAACGCCCCCTGCGGCCAGATCTCTTTCAAGCCAGAAAGAGCCTTGATCCTTTCCGGTGAAAACGGGACAGCAAGTTTCGCGTGGGGCATAGGGCCCTCGCTTAGGCGCTTAACTTTACCTGGAGTTTGCGCTTTCGCGACGAGCTTCCAAATCGAAAGCCCACGGGAACGCCATTTTCGCTCGTAGCGCGTGCCCGGCCCCGTATCGGTGAGAATCTCCGGCCCCTCCACGGTGAGGCCAGCGGAAAGGAGATGAGCTTTGGCTTCCTCCGCGTACCAGAGGGCATCGGTGACGAGGTGAAACTCGCCCTGCGGGGCCAAAACGGCGGCTAAGACGCGGGCGAAGCCCTCGTCCACCAGGCGGCGCTCGGCGTGCCGGCTCTTCGGCCAGGGACAGGGGAAGTTCACATGGGCCCGGGTGAGGCTCCCCTCGGGAAAAAGCTCGCCCAGCCCGAATTTTCCGTCCAGGAGCACCAACCGCACGTTCCCCACCCGGGCCAAGGCGAGCTTCCGCCCGGCCTTCACAAGGCAAGTCAGGCTTGTCTCAAAACCCACCCAGCTCCAGTCCGGATGCCTTTGGGCCATCTCCGCGAGGAACTCCCCGTTCCCAAAGCCGATCTCCACGGCCAAGGGCGCGGCACGGCCGAAGATCTCCGGCCAGGGAGGCGGGATCTCCGTCCAACGCTGGGGTTTCAGGAGGTAGCGGACGAACTCCATGGGGGGAAGGGACGGTTTACACTTTGGGGATGGCGGGGCGTTTCATCGCTGCCGAGGTGGAGGTGAGGTTTGCGGTACGGCCCGGTCCACCCACGAGTTTCGTCTGGGAGGGCAAAGAGTTCGGCATCGCCGAAATCCTGGAGCAGCGGAGGACGTTGGACTTCCAACGCGCCTGGTGGCGAAGAAGGCACCGGGACTGGTATAAGGTCCGCACCACAGACGGCCGGATCTTCGAGCTTTACCTCCACCGCGGTCCAGGTCGGCCCTATTGGGTTCTCCTTCGCGAGCTATAAGGCGAATTCCGCGACAAGGAAGGTGTGGTCCGAGGGCTTTTCCGCCCGCCGCGCCTCCCGATCGATCCAAGAGGCCACGGATTTCTCGGCCAGCGGCGGCGTGGCCCAGATGTGGTCCACCCGCCAGCCCAGGTTCCGCTCCAGGGCCTTGGGCACGCGGTAGTCCCAAAACGTGTAGTGGCCGGGTTCGCCGGGATGATGTCGCCGAAAAACATCCACAAAACCCCAACGCCGGATCTCCTCCAAAGCCTCCCGCACCTTGGGATGGAAGTCCACATGGTTTTTAAGCTTGTCCGGGCTGTGGACGTCGATCTCCTCGGGAGCGACGTTGAAGTCCCCGCACCAAAGGAGGGGCTCATCGGCAGAAAAGCGGCGCGCGAAGAACCTGTTCAGGCGGGCAAGCCACTCCAATTTGTAGGGGAACATGGGGGAGTCCACGGCTTGGCCCTGGGGGACGTAGGTGTTGACGATGGGGATCGCTCCCACCCAAAGGAGGATCAGCCGATCCTCGTCGCGCGGTCCGCCGTTGCCCAAGCCGAACTGCACGTCCCGCGGCTCCGTGCGCGTGGCCACGGCCACCCCCGCTTGCCCCCCAACCCCCCGGAAGACCACGTGATAGCCCGCCTCTAAAAAGGCCAAAACCGGAAACTCCGCGTCCGACGTTTTTGTCTCCTGAAGACAAAGGACGTCCGGTTTCTCCTTGGCCAGCCAAGAAAGAACCAGGGGAAGACGACTGCGGATAGAGTTGCAGTTGTAAGTGGCCACTTTAAAGCGGGTCATCCTCCACCTCCGCCGGAATTCTACTGCCCCAAAAGCGGGCGGTAGAACTCCGGACGGCGATCGCAGAAGAGATCGTTGAGGGGCGTCAGCCGCTTGTCCCGCGCCTTTTCCGGGGCAATATCCACCGCCCTTGCCTCCTCGCCCTCCTTGTCGGAGGAAGCGAGTATCTCTCCTGTGGGCCCGACGATCTGGGACATCCCGGTGAAGAGGAGGGCGGGCTCCTCCCGGGCCTCTTGGCCCACCCGGTTAGCGGTGACCACAAAAACTCTGTTCTCGAGGGCACGGGCGCGCATGGTGAGCTGCCCAACCCCGGGGATCACGAAGTTCGCGGGATGCAGAAGGACGAGCGCGCCCTGAAGGGCCAAGACCCGCGCGGCCTCGGGGAACATGTGGTCGTAGCAGATCATCAGGCCCACGGGAATTCCGTTTACCTGCACCACGGAAAAGGGTCGGTCCCCAGGGGTGAAGTGGAGTTTTTCTCGGAAAAAGAGGTGGATCTTCCGATAGACGGCGAGGAGCCCCGTTGGACCAAGGAGGACGGCGCTGTTGTAGCAGTTTTGGCCCGCCCGCTCGGCGATCCCGGCCACAAGATGACAGTGCTTCTCCCGGGCCAGGGCCACCAAAGCCCTCACGCTCGGACCATCAGGAATGGGCTCGGCCAACTCCCCTAGCTCCTCCTTGCTCGTGAACTGATAGCCGGTGGTGCACAGTTCTGGGAAAACCCAAAGGTCCGCGTGTTCGTTCGCCATAAGCTCTGCGATCCGCGCCAGGTTCCGCTTGGCCTCACCGAAGATCGGGTTGAACTGCACGTAACCCACGCGCATGCTTCAAACTTTACCCCTTCAGATTCCCCGGCCAAGGTCAGATGACGCCTGGTCCGGTGCGGGCTAGGATTGGGACAATGCCGGTGCGCGTGGGTGAGGAGCGATTTGCGGAGCTTGTGCGGGAGGCCCTGAACGAACTTCCTTTGGAATTCCAGCGCTTTCTTCAGGGGCTAGAGGTGCGGGTGGAGGACTACCCGGATGACGAGCTCATGCGCGCCTGGGGCCTCCGTCCGCCCAACTATCCGTTTGGTGTATACGAGGGGCCCAGCGTTCTGGAGGCCGACGATCCCCGGGATTTCCCGGGGGTGATCGTTCTTTTCCGGCGGCCCCTGGAGGAATGGTGCCAAAGCGAGGAGGAGCTGCGCGATCAGATCCGGCGCACCGTGTTCCATGAGCTCGCGCACCGCTTTGGCTTCTCGGAGGAGGACATGCCGGAGGAGCTTTGGGCGGGGGCGGGCCTGCACGGGACGCCAAAGGAGCGGGCCGCCGAAGCCCAGCGTTATCGGGAACAGGCCGCCCACGATCTGGCTGCCGCCCAGCTCCTTTTGGAGCGGGGCCTCGCCGACTGGGCCCTCGAGGCGGCGCTAGCTGCGGGGCACCGGGCCCTGGCCGCCTTTCTCCTCCGGGCCGGGGAGGACCCGGAGGTTGTGGCCTCCCAAACCCTTCCGGAGCTCTTCTCTCGGGCCGCAAAAAGGGCGCCCCGCCTCGCCCGGGCCAAGGACCTTGTGCGACTGGACCGCGTCACTACAGAGATGGGCGATCCGGGGGCGGAGCCCCCCTACAAAAGGATCCGCCCAAGCGCGGCCAAGGCCGCCGTGCAGGCTGCCGCCGAGGTCCTCAAAACCCTCGGGGAGGCAAGCGATGGAGCGGTTTGAAACAGAGGTCGGGGGGGCGCGGCTGGTGTTGGTCCGGGGCGACATCACCGCCCAGGAAGTGGACGCCATTGTGAACGCGGCCAACCCCGATCTCACCCCGGGCGGGGGCGTTTCCGGGGCCATTCACCGCGCCGGGGGTCCGGAGGTCACGGAGGCCGCGGCCAAAATCCGAAGGGAGCGCGGCCCCCTTCCCACTGGGGAAGCGGTCCTCACGCCCGGGGGGAAACTCCCCGCCCGCTACGTGCTCCACACGGTGGGCCCCGTTTGGCACGGCGGCACCCGCGGCGAACCCGAACTTTTAGCCAAAGCCTACCGCTCCTGCCTGGCCCTCGCCGTGGAAACGGGGATCAAAACCCTCGCCTTTCCCAGCATCTCCACCGGGGCCTATGGGTACCCCGTGGCGGAGGCGGCGGCGGTGGCGTTGCGGACAGTGCGCGAGTTCCTTTTGGCGAATCCCGGGAAACTGCAAGAGGTTCGGTTCGTCCTCTTTTCCCCCCAGGATTTTGGGGCCTATCAGGCGGCCTGGGATGAAGTGCGGATATAATTTGGCCCCATGACGCAGATCCGGAGCGGCAGGCCTCGGGGCACCGTGCAGGCCCTCTTTCCTGACGGGCGAATCCTTGAGGGCCCTGTGGGGACACGGCTTTTGGAGTTCGTGGCCGCGGCCTATCCTGATCCCACCGTGCCGGCGGTGGCCGCCCTGGTGGACGGGGAGCTCCGCGAGCTTTCCGAGCCCCTGCGCAGGGATGCCGAGGTGAGACCGATTTTCATGACCGACTCTGAGGGGATCCGGATCTACACGCGTTCTCTGAGCTTCCTTTTGGCCGCCGCCGTGGCCGAGCTCTTCCCCAACGCCCGCCTGATCATCGATCACTCCGTGCCTTTTGGGGGGTACTACTGCCGGATCATGGGGCGCCCGTCTTTCTCCCCGGAGGAACTTGGGCGGCTTGAGGCCCGCATGCGCCAGTGGGTGGCGGAGGATAAACCCCTGGAGAAGGAGCTCCTGCCGGCTGCGGAGGCCGCGCGGATCCTCGCGGAGCAGGGCTTTCCCCAAAAAGCCGCGCTCCTTGCGTCTCTGAACGCCACGCCCATCCCCCTCTACCGTTTGGGAACGTTTCGGGAGTATCTGTTTGGGCCCATGGTCCCCTCCACCGGCTACCTGCGCTACTTCCGACTCCATCCCTACCACGATGGGTTCATCCTCCAGTTCCCCCGCCGGGAAAGGCCCACGGAGCTCGCGCCCCTGGAGGACTACCAGCCCCTCTGGCAGGTGTTCGCCGAGTACGGCCGCTGGTTGGAGCTCCTGGGGGTCTACGATGTCTGGACGATCAACGAGGCCATCCGCACGGGCCGGATGACCGAGGTGATCCTGGTGTCCGAGGCCCTGCACGAGCAACGGATCGCGGAGATCGCCAAGATCATCGGGCAGCGCGAGCCCAAGCTCGTCCTCATCGCCGGTCCTTCCTCCTCGGGGAAGACCACGTTTACCAAAACGCTGGCCATCCAGCTTTTGGCGCTGGGCCTGCGGCCGTACCCCATTTGCCTTGACGACTATTTCCTTCCCCGCGAGGAGATGGCCCGCCGGGGGCTCACCGATTTCGACGACATCTCCGCCGTGGACCTCCCCTACTTCCACGAGCAAATGGAGGCCCTCCTTTCCGGAAAAGAGGTGACCCTGCCCCACTTCGACTTCCCCACGGGCCAGCGCAAACCTGGGCTCACCCTGCGGCTGGGGGAGGAGGCCCTCCTGCTCGTGGAGGGGCTTCATTGTCTGAACTCCGCGGTGTTGCCCCGCGACCTCGGCCCCAGGGTTTTTCGCGTCTACGTTTCGGCGTTGACCCAGCTCAACCTGGACGACCACGTGCGGATTTCCACAACGGACACACGCCTCATCCGCCGGATCGTGCGGGACGCGGCCTTCCGCGGTTACACCGCGGAGCAAACCCTGGCCCTTTGGCCCAACGTCCGCCGCGGGGAAAAACGCTTCGTCTTCCCGTACCAGGGGCAGGCCGACGTGATGTTCAACTCCGCTTTGGTCTACGAGTGGAATGTCCTGAGAACCCGGGTGGAACCGCTCCTCCTTCAGGTGCGCCATCCCCGCCTTCGGCTAGAGGCCGAGCGCCTCTTGGGAATCCTGCGGTGGTTCACGCCTTATTTGGGCGAAGAAGTTCCGGCCACCTCCATCCTCCGGGAGTTCATCGGGGGCGGGATCCTCGCAGGCTACTATCCAAGCCCGCTGGAGCGGGCCACTTGGAGGCGAGGATGAGCGATTGGGAGAGGAGATTCCGGGGGATTGAGCCATGGGTGGGGTTCACCCAAGTCCAAAAGCAGCTTGTGGCGGGGGGTGCTTTCCTGGTCTCCGTGGATAGGAACGGCCACCCCAACGCCATGACCATCGGCTGGGCCCTCCTGGGCACCGCCTGGTACCGGCCGGTGCTCCTCGTCCTTGTGCGTCCATCCCGCTACACCCACGACTGCCTCCGCCACAGCCGCGCCTTCACGGTGAACGTTCCCCTGGGAAAGATGAAGAAGGAGCTGGAATTTTGTGGGGAGAAATCCGGCCGGGATGTGGATAAGTTCGCGGCGCTCCACCTGCGCCATGAGCCGGGCCGAGAGGTGCCCATCCCCGTCCTTACCGACTGCGACCTCATCTACGAGTGCCAGGTCATCGGGGAGGTCGCTCTCGAGCCCGCAAGCATCATTTCTGGGGAAGTACAGGAGAGGTTCTATCCCAAGGGGAACTTGCACACCCTCTTTTTTGGGGAGGTCATGGCCGCCTGGCGGGCGCGCAAAGGCTGAGGGCTTGGACCACCCCTTCCGCGATCCGCAGCGAGCGCACGGAGAGCTTAAAAGGGATCGCCGGATCCCCTCTGGGATCGATCTCCGCCACCTTCGCGCCTTTTCGCACGAAAAGGCCGGGGTGTAGGATTCCCCGGACCACCCCGCCTAGCGGGGAGTACAAAGTTTCCCCGGCGATGCGGCCCAGGGCCTCCCCCGCTGCCACGAGGTCGCCGATCGTGCGCGCTGGCGCAAATTCGCCGTCCCGCGGGGCGCGGAGCACCCTCTCCTCCCGGTAGCCCTCGACCGCACAGGGGCGATGGGTGGGAGGCGCCGCGGAACCCCGCAGGATCACGCGCCCTAGCTGCGGGCCATCCAAGGTCTCCACCACCGCGTGGCAGTCCTTCCCCGCCACGAAGCCCGGGCCCAGGCCGATCACGAGCGGGGCCTCGTCGATCCGGGTGCCCAAATTCCGTTTGGCCATGCGGGCATCGATGAGGATCTCCGGCCCCAGCGAAGAGAGGGCCTGGCCCTCCGGCGCGAGGATGGCCACGTCCCCTGTCTCCACGATCGCCCGGGCCCCCATGGGCGAGGAGGCGAGACGCGCGCGGATCCCCGCCACCTCCCAGGCACCCCGGTACACGGCCTCGGCGAAGGCCACGGCCCACCGGAGGACCGTGGGCTGAGGGAGCTCGCTGTACACCAGGCGAAAACCGAGGGAACGGAGAAGGACTCCCACCGCCGTGCCCACGTCCCCGGCGCCCCGGATGAGGGCGAGGCTCATCCTTGCCACGGCACGAATTCCCCTCGGCCGGGCTGGGCCAAGATCTCCCCATCCCGGTAGATCCACGCGCCCCGGGACAGGACCCCCACCACCTTGCCGCGCAGGACCATGCCCTCGTACGGGGAAAAGTCTGTGGCCATGTGCAGTTTTTCCGCGCGGATCGTCCAAGCGCTGTTGGGGTCGAGGAGCACGAGATCGGCGTCCGCGCCGGGCCGCAGGGTACCCTTTTTGGGCCAAAGCCCAAACGCCCGGGCCGGCCCCTCGGCCAAATGCCAGGCGAGGTCCTCCGGCCGCAGACGTCCCGGGGCCACCCCGTGGGCGAACATCAAGGGCAGGAGGGTCTCCACGCCAGGAAGGCCGGAGGGGAGGCGATCCGGCCGATCCACAAACGGGTCCTTTTGGGCGCGGGTGAAGGGGCAGTGGTCCGTGCCCACGGCCTGGAGCCGACGGCGGGCCAGGGCCTCCCAAAGCGCCCCTTGGTCCTTCGGCGTGCGCAGAGGTGGGGTCACGGAGAAAAGATGCCCATCGGGTCTTTTGTACACGGAATCATCCAAAAGAAGGTAGTGGGGGCAGGTTTCGCCCATGAGCGGGGCGCCGGCCCGTTTGGCCAAAAGAAAAGCCGCGAGGCCTTGGGCGGAGGAGATGTGGGCGATGTAGGTGGGGCATCCCGTCTCGCGCGCGAGGATCCCCACCGCGGCGATGGCCACCTCCTCGCTTAGGGCCGGCCGGGCCCAGGGGAAGGGCCCTTTCTGGTGGTCCACAAGCTCGTCGCACTCGGCGTGGATCATGGCCACCCCCCCGATCGCCCGGATGGCCCGCATGGCCGCCCAAAGGGTTCCCAAATCCGTGCGCCGGCCGGACTCCGAATAGGCCAAATAAAACTTGAACGAGCGGATCCCCATCTCCCTTACGGCCCGGATCTCCCCAAGGCGCTCCCGGGTCCAGCCGACCATCTCCACGTGAAAGCTGTAGTCCACCAGGGATTCCTTGGCCTCGGCCAGGCGGCGTTCCACCGCCTCGGGAAGAGGGACCTCCGCCCGGCCCAGGGTGAAGTCGATGAAGGTGGTGACGCCCCCGGCGGCCGCGGCCCGCGAGCCGGAACGGAAATCGTCCGCGGAGCGCGTCCCTCCCACCGGAAGGGCAAAATGGACGTGGGCATCCACCGCTCCCGGAAGAATCCAAAGCCCCGCGGCGTCAAAGGTCTCCCTGGCCTTCCCGCGAACCTTTCCCACCCCGACGATGCGGCCGTCCCGCACGCGGACAGAAGCCGCACCGACCGCGCGCGGGGTGACCACCGTGCCTCCCTGAAGAACAAGATCGTCCATGCCGCCAAAGCGTAGCCCATCCGGTAGCCTAAGGCGATGGCCTGGGCATAATTGTCCCCCGATGGAGAAAGAGCTTTTTTGGGATTTATCCTTTGCCGAGGTGGCCCAATTCCTGAGGGCTCTTGGGGAGCCCGCCTACCGGGCGCAACAGGTTTGGGAATGGGTCTGGTACCAGCTGGCCCAGGATTTCTCCGCCATGACCAACCTTCCCCTTTCCCTGCGCGAGGAACTCCGCGCCCGCTTCGTCCTTCAGCCCTTCGCGACCCTTGCCTCGCAAACGGATGAGGAAGGGACAGAAAAAGTTCTCCTTGGGCTTCGTGACGGAACCAGCGTGGAGACCGTGCTCATTCGCGAGGAAGGGCGCCGCACCGTGTGCCTTTCCACCCAGGTGGGGTGTCCCGTGGGCTGCGCCTTCTGTGCCACGGGACAGATGGGTTTTGTGCGGAACCTCTCGGCCGGGGAGATCGCCGGGCAAGTCCTGCATTTCGCCCGCCTCCTTCGGGAAAAGGGGGAGCATGTGACCCACGTGGTGGTCATGGGCATGGGCGAGCCCTTTTTGAACTATGAGGCCACGATGAAAGCGCTCCTTAATCTCAACGATGCGCGCGGATTTCGCCTTGGGGCGCGGCGCATCACCATCTCCACCATCGGGGTGGTCCCCGGGATCCTGCGCCTGGCCCAAGAAGGCCGGCAGTTCCAGCTGGCGGTGTCCCTCCACGCCCCGGAAGAGGGGTTGCGGAGAAAGCTTGTGCCCCTGACGGCGCGGTGGCCGCTGGCGCGGGTCATCGAGGCGGTGGAGGCGTACATCCTGGCCACCGGCCGGCGGGTCACCTTCGAGTACGTGCTCCTCCGCGGGGTGAACGATGGCCGCCGGCACGCCCGGGCGTTGGCCGCGCTTTTGCGCGACAAATTGGTCCATGTGAACCTCATCCCCTTCAACCCCGCTCCCTCTTTACCCTTTGCGCCGCCTGAAGAGGAACAAGTGGAACTTTTCCGGCGCGAACTTTTGACGCACGGGATTGACGTCACCGTCCGTCGCTCCCGTGGGGTGACGATCCAAGCCGGCTGCGGGCAGTTGCGCTCCCGTTTTCTGGGCCAAGCGCAAAAAGACGGCGTCCTTGTGGACGGCTCGGCGACCCAAAATGGCAGCATTTTTGACACTAAACCCAAGAAGCTGCTATGATCATGGGCCATCAAGGTGTGAGGAGGAAACATGTTTTTGGGAGCGCGCTTAGCTAGCGGAGTTCGTGCCCTCTACGAGCTTGCGGTTTTGCCGGAAAGGCGGAGTGCTGTGCGGGATCTGGCGAGAAAGTGTGGGGTGAGCGAGCCCTTTCTCCGCCGGATCCTCTTGGACCTACGCGCGAAAGGCTACGTGGAAGCCCAAAAGGGGCGCATGGGCGGCTTTCGTCTGGTGCGGGACCCCACGCATATCAAGGTGAGGGATATCGCAGAGGCCCTGGAGAAGTCGCCGGTGCTCGTTTTTGGCCGCGTCCAGCGGGACCTCATGCCCCTGGACGAGCGCTGCCTCACTTATCCGTTTTGGAAAGCGGTGGAGGAGAAGTTCCACGGGGAGCTTGGAGCGAAAACCCTCGCCGACGTGGTCGCTGCGGCGCAAGCCCCGCGGGCTCCGGGGAGGGCCAGGCCCGCGAAAAAGAGGGGAATGGCAAGGAGTGCCGTGCGGAAAAGGGGGTGCCCAGGTACGCGGCGTTAGGCCTTTCCCGCGAGGGCCCGGCGCAGGGCCCGGAGGGGCAAGAGGGCACAGTTCCTGCGGGTCTCAATCACCCCTCCCAGGGCCGAAAGGATTTCCTCTTCCTTCAGTCCTTTGAGCTCGGCAAGGGAGCGCCCCTGCACGAGCTCGGTCAAAAGGGAGGCGGCCGCCTGAGAGATGGCGCAGCCTTCGCCGTCGAAGCGCGCCTCCGCCACTTTCCCATCGGCCACCTTGAGCTCCAGACGCACCGCGTCCCCGCAAAGGGGGTTCACCTCCACCCCCACGAGATCGGGCGCGGAAAGCCGCCCTTTGTTGCGGGGGTTCCGCCAGTGATCGAGGATGACCTCCTCATAAGGGCTCATCGCAGGGCCTCCCAAACCCGGTCCAAAGCGGCGAGGAAAAGCTCCACCTCCTCCTCGGTGTTGTACACGTAAAACGAGGCCCGGCACGAGGCGGAGCAACCCAAGCGCCGATGGAGCGGTTGGGCGCAGTGGTGTCCCGCCCGGATGCAGATCCCTTCCTGGTCCAAAAGGGTGGCGACGTCGTGGGGATGGATCCCCTTTAGGTTGAAGGCCACGAGGGCGCCGCGCTTTTGGGGATCCGTTGGCCCGTAAATCTCCACGAAATCGCGGTGGAGCAGGGCCTCCAGGGCCTTCCCTACGAGCCTTTGGCCATGGGCCCAGACCGCCTGCATCCCCAAACCCAAAAGGTATTCCACAGCGGCCGCCAGGCCCACGGCCTGGGCAATCGGGGGAGTACCGGCCTCGAACTTCGCCGGTGGGTCGGCCCAAACCGCGCGCTCCAGCCACACCTCGCGGATCATCTCCCCGCCCAAAAGGAAGGGCGGGAGTTCCTCCAGAAGCCCGCGTTTTGCCCAAAGGACCCCGATCCCCGTGGGGCCGAGCATTTTGTGGCCGGAAAAGGCGAGGGCGTCCGCCCCAAGGGCGGCCACGCTCACAGGCATATGGGGAACGGACTGGGCGGCGTCCACCACCACCACCGCGCCCGCCTCGTGGGCGGCCCTCGCCATCTCCGCCACCGGGTTGATCGTCCCCAGGACATTGGAAACGTGGACCAAAGCCACCACCTTCGTGCCTGGCCCGAGCTTTTTTTGAAAATCCTCAAGATCAAGGTGGCCATCGGCGGTGATGTCCACCGCCAAGAGCTCCGCTCCCTTTCTTTGGGTCACGGCCTGCCAGGGAAGGAGGTTGGCGTGATGCTCCATGTTCGTTACCAGGACCCGATCGCCGCGACGGATGCGGGTTTCGCCGAGGCCGAAGGCCAAGAGGTTCAGGGCCTCGGTGGTGCTCCGGGTGAAGACCACCTCCGCGGGCGAAGCGCCGATGAACTCCGCAATCTTTCGGCGCGCGTCCTCGTAGCGCTCCGTGGCCTTGTGGGCGAGCCGGTAAACGCCCCGGCGGACGTTCGCGTTTTCTTCCCGGTAAAACCGGGCCTCGGCCTCGATCACCGAAAGCGGCTTTTGGCTGGTGGCGGCGGAGTCCAAGTAGACGAGGGGTCGGTCCCCATAAGGACGGTGGAAGATCGGGAAATCGCGGCGAACCTGAAGGGGCTCGATCATCCCGTGGCCCTCTCGAAGCTCATCTCCAAAAGCCTGCGCAGTTCTACCGCGTACTCCAAGGGGATTTCCTTGAGGATGGGGGAGACGAAACCGTTTACAAGGAGACTCAAGGCCTGGGACTCGTCCAACCCTCGGGACATGAGATAGAAGAGCTGTTCCTGGGAGACGCGGCCCACCGTGGCCTCATGCCCCAGCTCCACCTCGTCGTTTTCGGTGCGGAGGATGGGGATGGTGTCGGTTTTGGCCTCCGGGGAAAGGAGCAAGGTAGAGCACTCCATGTGGGCTTTGGCGCCGCGGGCCTCGGGCCCGACATGCACGGTCCCGCGGAAGACGGAGACGGCTTTGCCCTGCACCACCGAGCGGGAGACGAGCCGGGCCGCGGTATCCGGCGCCCGGTGGATGGCCCGCGCCCCCGTGTCCAGCCACATCCCCTCTTGGGCGAAGGTAAAGGAGAGGTTTTCCGTGCGCGCGCCTTTCCCCGCAAGAACGGTGGTGGGGTAAAGCATGGTCACCCTGCTCCCCAGGGAACCGGAGACCCAGTCCACGCTGGCTCCGGCATAGGCCCAGGCTCGCTTGTTGTTGAGGTTGTACACGTTTTTCGACCAGTTCTGAATGGTGGTGAAGCGCACCCTGGCGCCTTCCTTGGCGATGATCTCCACCATCCCGGCGTGCAGGCTCAGGCGGCTGTAGCGGGGGGCGGAGCAACCCTCGATGTAGTGAAGAGAGCTTCCGGGCTCGGCGATGATGAGGGTGTGCTCGAACTGGCCCGCTCCCTCCGTCTGCATCCGGTAATAGGCTTGTAGGGGAACCTCCACCTCCACCCCTTCGGGAACCCAGATGCAGGTGCCGCCGCTCCACACCGCGCCGTGCAGGGCCGCGAATTTGTTGTCCTCCGGCGGGATGACCTTCATGAAGTGCTCCCGGACCCAGGGATATTCCCGCACGGCCCGATCCATGCTTGTGAAGATCACGCCCTTTTTGCGGAGGTCCTCCAGGAGTGAGCGGTAGACCTCCTCCGAGTCCACTTGAGCCCCCACCCCCGCCAACGCCTTCTGTTCGGCCTCCGGAAGGCCCAAGGCCTGAAACGTTTTCCGTATCTCCTCAGGCAGGTCCTCCCAGCGGCTCACCGGTTCCACCGGCCGGGCATAATAGGTGAGGTCATGGAGATCCAGGTCGGACAGATCCGGGCCAAACTTGGGCATGGGAAGCTTCTCGAACATGGAAAGACAGCGGAGCCGGTGCTCCCTCATCCAGGCCGGCTCCCCTTTTTCGTGGGAAAGCGCCTCCACGAACTCCCGATCGAGCCTGGCTACGGCTAGGCGCCTCATCCGCGCACCCCCTCGAACCCCTCCTCCTCGATGCGCCGGGCCAGCTCCGGTCCGCCCTCTTCGACGATCGTCCCCCCAAGGAGCACGTGGACCCGGAAAACAGGGAGGAGCTCCAAGAGCCGGGGGTAATGGGAGATGAGAAGGATGGTGGTGCCCCATTCCGCCATCTCCTCGATGACCCCCGCAATGAGCCGAAGGGCGTCCACGTCCACCCCGGAATCCGGCTCGTCGAGGATGGCCACCTTCGGGCGGAGGAGATGAAGCTGGAGGAGCTCAGTCCTCTTTTTCTCGCCCCCGGAGAACCCCACGTTGAGCTCGCGGTCGCGGAAATCCGTGAGGGAAAGGCGGGCCAAGGCCTGGGGAAAGTGTTTTTGGAACTCACAGAAGCCCAGGCCACGGGCGCCGCACGCGAGCCTCAGGAATTCCCGAAGCTTCACGCCCTCCACCTCCGGCGGATATTGAAAGGCCAAGAGAAGACCGGCCCGGGCTCGCTCGTGTGGGGGAAGGGCAAAGAGGTCTTGCCCATCCAGCCGAGCTTCCCCGCGCACCACCTTGTAATCCGCATGCCCAGCCAGGGCCAAAGCCAGGCTGCTTTTCCCTGAACCATTGGGGCCCATGAGAGCGTGGATTTTCCCGCGTTCCAAGGAGAACGTCACCCTTTGCAAGATGAGCTTGTCCCCCACCTGAACATGGAGGTCTCGAACCTCGAGCACGGACATGACAGGAAAATCCTACCAAAAGGTCCGATTATTCGCAACTCGGTATACTTTAAAGATGGAGCCGATCATCGGCCTTGAGGTTCACGTCCAGCTTCTCACCCGCACGAAGCTCTTCTGTCCCTGCCGCGCGGACTACTTCGCGGCCCCACCCAATACCCTGACCTGTCCCGTGTGTCTTGGGCTCCCCGGAGCACTGCCTGTCCTCAACAAAAGGGCAGTGGAGTTGGCCCTCCGGGTGGCTTTGGCCCTGAGGTCCCGCGTCCCGGAGGTATCCCAATTCGACCGGAAGAACTACTTTTACCCCGACCTCCCCAAAGGGTACCAGATCACCCAAAGGGAAGCGCCCCTCGCCTGGGGCGGAAGCCTTGCGTTCAAGGTGGACGGCGAACCCCGCGCCGTGCGCATCCGGGAACTTCACCTGGAGGAGGACGCCGGAAAACTCATCCATATGGATTTCGGGACGCTTGTGGATTTCAACCGATGCGGGGTGCCGCTGATGGAGATCGTGACCGAGCCGGATCTGCGCTCTCCCCGGGAGGCGCGGGAGTTCCTGCGGGCGCTGCGCACGCTCCTCCGGCACCTGCGGGTGTCCAACGCGGACATGGAAAAAGGGGAACTCCGATGCGACGCGAATCTCTCCCTCTCGATCGAGGGAAGGCTGGGAACGAAGACGGAGATAAAGAACCTCAACTCCTTTCGGGCGGTGGAGCGGGCCCTGACCGCGGCCTGGGAGCACCAGCGGGAGAAGCTTTCCCGCGGGGAGCGGGTGGAGCAAGTGACGTTCGGTTGGGACGAGGGGAGGGAGGAGCTTGTCCTTCAGCGCACGAAGGAGGAGGCCCATGACTACCGGTATTTCCCCGACCCCGACCTCGTGCCCCTCCTGGTTTCGCCGGAGTGGCTGGCGCAGGTGCGCGCGGAGATGCCGGAGCTCCCCGGGGAACGGGCGACCCGCTGGGCCCGGGAGTACGGGGTCCCGGAGCGGGAGGCCGAGGCCTTGCTGGTGGAGCCCGGGCGGGCCGATTTCTTTGAGGAGGTGGCCCGCGCCCTCCCCAACCCCAAGGCCGCTGTGGGGTGGGTCCTCTCCGAGCTTTGGCCGTATTGGACCGGTGAGGAGCCGCCGGTCCCTGCCCAGGACCTCGTCCTTTTGATCCGCAAAGTGGAAGAAGGCGCGCTAACCCGGCCCAAGGCCAAGGAGCTCTTGGAGAAGGCCGCCCTCGGCCAAGGACCTATTCCTGAACTCCTTCGCGCCGCTGAGGGCTCAGTCCTAAACGAAGAGGGCATCCTGCGGGCCCTGGCCGCGGAGGTCCTCGCCGCTCATCCCCAAGCTGCGGCGGACTATCGGTCGGGCAAACCCCAAGCCCTCGGGTTTTTGGTGGGCCAGGCCATGCGGCGGACGCAAGGCCGCGCCGACCCCAAGCGCCTGGCCCAGATCCTTGCGGAGCTCCTTAAGGAATGAAAAGGTTCGCCGGATCAGAAAGCTGGGTCTTCGGAACTCCCTGACAGAGCTTGATCTCCCCGAAGGCCAGCACGGTGCGGCCAACGAGGTTGGTCTAAAACCGGGCGCCGAAGGCCGCATAGTGTCCCGTCTATTGTGTCTGGGCTTCAGGG
>ERZ1685332.112-NODE-112-length-20253-cov-15.852609_pt1 | contig 20253 bp, 14 predicted proteins | sample MGYA00580193_ERZ1685332 | MGnify/ENA primary metagenome ERZ1685332 (study PRJEB41501, sample SAMN08275520) | hot springs metagenome | biome: alkaline hot spring; material: microbial mat | place: Russia: Ush-Beldyr | collected 2015-07 | depth 0.5 m m ...
CCTGCCACGCCGGCGAGCGTCCCCACACAACCCCCTGTCGCACCTGCCACGCCGGATGCACATGCGGCGTCGTGGCCCCCGAACATTGCGCTCCAGCAGATTGTCGATGGCTTCGACCGTCCGCTGCATATCACGCATGCTGGCGACGGCAGCGGGCGATTGTTCGTCGTCGAAAAAGTCGGGCGCATTAGGATTGTGCGTGACGGGCAGGCGTTGCCTGAGCCGTTCCTGGATATTACCGATCGGGTTGGGTCGCGCGCCAATGAGCAGGGTTTGCTGAGCGTCGCGTTCCACCCCCGCTACCGCGAGAACGGATGGCTCTTTGTCAACTATACCGACAACGATGGCGATACGGTCGTCTCACGGTTCAACGCAACGGGCGACCGTGCCGACCCTGACAGTGAGGCGCAGGTGCTGACCATCGGACAACCGTTTGCCAACCACAATGGCGGTCTGATCGTCTTTGGACCGGACGGCATGCTCTACGTTGGAATGGGGGATGGCGGCAGCGCCGGGGACCCGTTGGGCGCCGGGCAGGATCGCTCGACGCTTCTGGGAAAGATACTGCGTATCAACGTTGAAACTCTTCCCTACACCATTCCTGCGGACAACCCCTGGGCAGACGGCAGCAGCGGGCGGCAGGAAGTCTGGATCTCTGGCGTGCGCAACCCGTGGCGTTTCTCATTCGACCGCGCCACCGGCGATCTATTCGTTGCCGATGTTGGGCAGAACCGGTTGGAAGAGGTGCACATGCTGCCTGTCGGACGGAGCGCAGGCGCCAATCTGGGCTGGAATATCATGGAAGGAGATGAGTGCTTTCGCCGCAACGACTGCGACCGCAGCGCATTCAATCTCCCCATCGATGTCTACCCGCACAGCCTGGGATGTTCTGTGACGGGCGGACACGTCTATCGTGGCGCGGCTTTCCCCGCCCTGCAGGGCGTGTATGTATTCGGCGACTTCTGTAGCGGGCGCATCTGGGGGCTGCGTTCGTTGAACGGCGGATGGGAGCGCGCCGAATTGTTGCAATCCAACCTCCAGATCGCCACATTCGGCGAAGACGAGGCAGGGGAGTTGTATATCACCGGGTATAATAATGGCGTCCTGTACCGGATCGTTGTAGAATAGACCTGGAAATCTTAAGCCAGTGATAACCTTCGAAGTCTGGCAAACGACGGGTTCGAGGTTGATCCATGCCCCCTGTGACCGTTCAGGATGTCGTTCGTCTGGCGTTGCCCGAAGGCGTCGTTATTGCTGCGGGCAGCGCCGGTCTGAGCCATCAGGTGAGTTGGGTTGCGACGCCGCGCGCAACGCCGCCGGTTTTCACCAATCTGCGTGGCGGCGAATTCGTGCTGGTGGCGACCAGTACGTTGCGCGCACTCGATGAGCGACTGACGCTTGCCAATCTGGCCGAGCGGCTGGCGCAGGTGCCGATAGCCGCAATTGCGGTACAGGGTGACATTTCTGATCAGGCGCGCGCGACTGCCGAGACGTTGCGCCTGCCGCTGCTCCATCTTCCCGATGCCAGCGACATCCGGGAGGTCGAGCGGGAAGTGCAGCGCCTGATCAGCGATTACGACGCGCAGATCGAGCGGCGCGCCGCGCAACTCGGGCATGTGCTGACGCAACGCTCCCTGGCGGGCGCTGGCATCAATGGATTGCTGGAGACACTTGCCGAGCGCACCGGGCGCAGCCTGGCATTCTACAGCCCGACGGGCGAAGTGCGCGCATTACGGGCGCGCGGTTCGGCGCGAGTGGCGTTGCAGACGCTCCAGCCGCGCGGCACGGGCGCTATGACCCATCTGGGGCAGCAGATCTGGGTGCAGCAGATCGGGCAGATCGCATCGGGTGACGCTGCCGCGCGCAACTTCGGCTATCTGGCGCTCTGTGGCGATACGCTCGACGATTGGGATCGCCTGGCGGCACAACAGGGGGCATCGGCGCTGGCGCTGGAACTGGCGAAAGAGCAGGCGGTGCTGGCTGCCGAAGAACGCCTGCGCGGCGATTTCGTCCAGGCGGTGCTGGTCGGCGCTGCGGCGGACGATAAGACGCTGGTGCAGCGCGGGCGCGAGTTGGGGTACGACCTGCGCCAGCCGCACGTCGCGCTGCTCTGCGGTGTGGCGAATGGTGACGACCGCACTATCACACGACTGTCCGGCGCGCTCAGCGCCGCGCTCAATGCGCTCGGCATTGCGGCGCCGATGATGCGCCGCATCGATGACGTGCTCTGCTACATTCCATCGGTGAGTCGTGGCCGGCGTGCTCACGAGATTGCCGATCAACTGCACGCACGATTATCCGACGATTTTCCCGGCGTGCTGGTCGCAATCGGGCGCGAGGCGCCGGCCCTTACCCACTGGTCGCGTTCGCTCCGCGAGGCGGAACAGGCGTTGCTTATCGGGCGGGAATTGCTGGGGAACGGGCGAGTGCTCGACTTCGGCGATCTGGGGGTGTACCGACTCCTCCTGCTCCTGCGCGACTCACCGGAATTGTGGGAGTTCTATCGCAGCACCCTTGCAACCCTTGTCGATTACGACCGCGACCAGCACGGCGAACTGTTGAAGACCCTCGAAGCCTTCTTCGAACACAACGGCAATCTGGCGCGCACCGCCGAGGCGCTGCACATTCACCGCAATACGCTTCTCTACCGTCTGATGCGCATCAAAGAGATCAGCGCGCGCGATCCGGACGTGGCGGAGGACCGGCTGGCGTTGTGGCTGGCGCTCAAGGCGCATCGGGTGCTCAAAACAATCGCCGAGCCGGTAACATAGGCTCTTATTCCCCGGCGCGCTGGAGGTTGGCGAAACTTGCCAGCAGGCGTTTGACCCCTTTGCCGACGAAGGCGACGGTCACTTCTTCATCGCCTTCGACCAGTTTCGAACTGACGACGATCCCTTCGCCGAACTGAGCGTGGCGTACTTTCTGCCCGGCAAAGAAAGAGACGTTGCGCGGTCCGTCAGGCGCGGGGCGGCGCGATGACGAGGCTGATGGCGTTGATCGCTCGTGCGCCGGATTGCGCAGCGCCGCCGCGCGGCTTGTAAACATCGACGCCTGCTGTGGGGCGTACCCGCGTTTTGGGGCGCGTTGCAGCAGATCGGGCGGAATGTCGTGCAGAAAGCGCGACGGAGTGGCAATTTCAGCGCGCCCATACGTGGCGCGGCGGAACGCATGGAGCAGGTAGAGGCGCTCTTTGGCGCGGGTTGCGCCGACATAGAACAGCCGTCGCTCCTCATCGAGCGCGTCACGGTCGTCGGTCGAGCGCGCGTGCGGTAACAGCCCCTCTTCGAGACCCACCACGAAGACGACGGGGAACTCCAGCCCTTTCGCCTGATGGAGCGTAATACAGGTGACGGCGTTGCGCTCTTCCCGGAGGGTGTCGATATCCGAAACCAGTGCAACCTCTTCAAGGAACGTCGGCAACTGGTTCTCGAACGGCAACACAGCGTACTGTTCGGCGACGTTGCGCAGTTCCATCACGTTATTCCAGCGGTCGTCGCCTTCCTCGTCGCCGTACTCGCGCCGCAGCGCCTCGCGGAACCCTACCCGCTCGAACAACCAGTCCATCAGCGCACCGAGAGAGAGCGTCCGCCGCTGATCGATGGCTTCGTCAATCAGCGCCAGGAAGGCGAGCAGCGCATTGCGCGCGCGCGCTGACATCTCCTCGGCGCGCGCGGGCGCGGGGGGCGCCGCCTGATCGGCGGCTTGGGCATCGGCGGCGAGCATGTGCAACACCACGTAGAGCGGCACAGCAGCCGCGCCCGCGCGCCGCTCCAAATCTTCCTGGGTGCGCTGACCGATGCCGCGCGCGGGCCAGTTCAGCACCCGGCTCAGGCTGATATCGTCGAACGGGTTGAGCGCCAGGCGCAGATAGGCGAGCGCATCTTTGATTTCCTTGCGCTCGTAGAAGCGCGTGCCGCCAACGATGACGTAGGGCGCCTGGCGCGCAATCAACGCCTCTTCGATGGCGCGTGATTGCGCATTCGTGCGATACATAATGGCAATATCACCGGGTTGATATGCGCCGCCGGCGATCAGGCGCGCAATCTCGCCAGCAACCAGTTGCGCCTCTTCGTCCTGATCGTACCCCTCGATGACCTGCACCTTTACGCCTGCGCCATTGCGCGTCCAGAGGCGTTTTTCGCGGCGGCGCTGCGCGCTGCGGTTGATGACCGCCTGCGCAACATCGAGGATCGCCTGCGTGCTGCGGTAGTTCTGTTCCAGCAAAATGACCTGCGCCTGTGGATAATCGCGCTCGAACGACAGGATGTTGCGAATGTCGGCGCCGCGAAATGCATAGACCGACTGATCCTCGTCGCCAACGACGAAAATGTTGTGATGGCAGGAGGCCAGTTGCTTCAGAAGAACATACTGCGCCCGATTCGTATCCTGGTACTCGTCCGCCAGGAGGAAGCCATAGCGTTCCTGGTAGCGTTCGAGCACCGTCGGATGCTGCTCGAAGAGGCGCACCGTTTCGACCAGCAGATCATCGAAGTCGAGCGCATTGGCGTCGCGCAGCAGTTCCTGGTAGCGCGCAAAGCAGCGCGCCGTCACCTCCTCGAAGTAGGATTGCGCATGGCGGCTATAGGCGGCAGGGTCGATCAACTCATTCTTGGCGCGCGAAATGGCAGCGTGGATGGCGCGCGGCGCGTGCTTTTTTTCGTCGAGGTTCAGATCGCGCAGCACACGCTTCATGACCCGTAGTTGATCGTCGGTGTCGTAGATCGCAAAATCGCGCTCCCGACCCAGGTGAACGATATCGCGGCGCAGGAAGCGCGCGCCGATGCTGTGGAAGGTGCCGACGGTCAACGCCGCCGCCGCGCCAGTACCGAGCAGCGCATCGAGGCGGTCGCGCATCTCGCGCGCGGCTTTGTTGGTGAACGTAACTGCGAGAATATGGTGCGGGTCAACACCGTGCACGCCGATCAGGTACGCCACGCGGCGGGTCAGCACGCGCGTCTTCCCGCTACCGGGACCGGCGAGCACCAGCACAGGACCCGGTGCAGCCGTCACCGCCCGTTGCTGCGCCGGGTTCAACCCATCGAGGATTGTCGAGGCATCGGTCATCACATACTCGCATTACACCAGCGCACGCACCACATCGATGCCGTTCAGCGCCATATGATGGAGAAACAGCACGTGGTGCAGGTCGCCGTCGTGCGCCTTGATGCGCAGTTCCCGTGCGACCGACACCGGCGTATCGAACGTATCGACCGCATTGGCAGGCACAATCACGCGGCGCTGGATGCCAAAGGCATTCGCCTCCAGGCGCAGGTGCATCGCCCCCTGATACGTGCAGAGGTCGGTACAGTCGCCAACGACGATGAAGCGGTCAACCTGCGCGCGCGCACTGATCCATTCGCCCAGACCAGTGCCGATCATCGAACTGATCGAATTCTTTGGAAAAACCGCGATCTCTTTGAAAAACGGCAGCGACGTCAATTCCTCGACTGCTTCGCTCTCGGCGCTGCCAGCAATGCAGTGAGGGGGATACGCCTCGAACTCCGGCGTCTGCGGGTCGTGCGCGTCCTGCGTCAGCGCAAAGTTGCGCACTCCCAGGGCATAAGCGCGCTCGAACAGATTGGCAACCGGGCGCGTAATCCGTCCGACGCGCTCACTCGCCAGCGGACCGCTCTTACAGAAGCCATTGATGACATCGATCGACAGCACTGCGACTCGTTCTGGCTCACCAGCCACAACGTCCGCCAACGGCATGTCTCGCAACGAGCCATACCATTCGTCGAGGTAGGTCAGAAACGGACGCGCATGGTCAGACAGGTTGATACGGGCAGGCATTGCTTCCTCCTTTGGGCGATGCACTCGTTCCTGGCTGCGACATACAGCGCAGCGCAAACCGGTTCAGGCACACTCCAATCATCAACCGCGTTCTTGCGACTCACCAGAATCAACACGCGCCTCGCGCCAGCGGAAGACGAACTGCCCATCGCCGCGATCACGGCGGAAACGGTAGAGCCGGGTCGGGCGACCGCGCCCCTCGCGCAGCAGTCCGGTCTCTTCCAGTACGCCAGCATCTCTCATTTTACGATAGAAATTGCCTTTGTCCAATTTCTCCCCGAAAATCTGTTCGTAGATATGCTTCAATTCCAGGATCGAGAAGACCTCCGGCAGCAATTCGAACGCCAGCGTCGTATACTCCAGTTTCGAGCGCAGGCGCGCGAGCGCCATCGCCAGGATGCGGTCGTGGTCGAAGGCGAGCGGCGCCGGTGCAGCGCGCACCGGAAACCAGCGCACATCGAGGCTCTCTTCCGAAACGCGCAGGCGCTGCCGATCGGCGCGGACAAGCGCAAAATAAGCGATACTGATCACACGAGTGCGCGGATCGCGGTCCGGGTCGCCAAAGGTGTACAACTGCTCGATGTAGATGTCGCGCACGCCGGTTTCCTCTTCGAGTTCGCGGCGCGCCGCATCTTCGAGCGACTCGTGCATCTGCACAAAGCCGCCAGGAATCGCCCAGCACCCCTCGAAGGGCCAGCGCTTGCGGCGCACGAGCAGCACGTGGAGTTCGCGGTCGATCAGGGTGAAGATCACCACATCGACGGTGACAGACGGGCGTTCATAGCGCGATGGATCGTAGGTTTCGGCGGTCTCTTCCAGATCGGTCATCACCGCACCTCAATCACGGGGAGGCGTGGTTCTGGTACGATTCCTCACACTCCCCTATTAGTGTCATTACAACAATAAATATACCGGCAGGCGGGGCATTTGTCAAGGCGTATCGAGCGATCTGAGCGGGACAACTGCGGCGGCTGTCGCGGTAGTGGCGGACGTCTGTCGCGCCGCCCGACGCTGAACCGTCGGGCTGATCGCACGAAGGGCGCTGCCGCGCCCTCGTCCCGACGTGGACACATGCCCTGAGCCAGCCCTGCTGACGCGGGGCTTCGTGCATGGAGCGCGGCATTATGGTTTTTGAGCAATTAAAGGTGTCGCCCGGTCGAGCCCGCCTGCACGGGCTTCACTTTCCATAGCCCGCGCAGGCAGGCGAGGGTAGGCCGATAGCGGAGCATTGATTCAACACCCATCCTGTTCGCGTGAGCGCCGTCTGCCAGGAATGCGGCGGGTCCTGGCAATTTATGCGTGCGCCCTGAGTGAAGGAGTGGCGCAACGGAAGGGCGTATCCGTGGTACAATAGAACTGTGATTATCGTGCGGACTCAAGCGCCTAGAGGAGCGCATTGGCAGTCGAGATCCGGCAGGGGCGGGCGCAGACGGCGCAGGCGCCAGAGGATATGCTGATGGTGGAACTTGCCGATAGTCCATACATCAGTGTACCGCCTGCCTGGTATCTTCGCTTGCGGAGTTAGCGTAGTCTTCCATGTGATTGATACATTATATCTCACGTCGTACAATCGGATATGAGTGACGCCAGACCAACCTCACACCTCCTGAGAGCGTTTCCCTTCTGACGTCAGACGTACCCGCCTCGCTTCTTCACCAGACGAGGTTCCTATGCTAACACCCGGAACGTCTCTCCAGGATCGCTATATTGTCGAGCGACTCCTTGATCGCAGCCCCGCTGGCGATCTCTATCTGGCGCGCGACCAGCGCACAAAGCAACCTGTTGATGTCAAAGCCATCACCCGTACTGAGCCGGATGTCGATGCCCTGTTTGCGCGCGAAGCTGCGGCGCTTGCCGCGTTGCGTCACCCGGCGCTCCCCGCTGTCGTCGATATGTTTGCCGCGCCGCTTGGGCGCTTCATGATCTTCGACCATATTCCGGGGCTGACTCTGGAGGAAGTGCGTGGGCGATCCCCTGGAGGACGGCTCGATGCCGATGCTGCGATCCGGCTTGTGCAACCGGTGATCGATGCCCTCGATCAGATGCACTGCCACCCGGCGCGCCTCGCGCACCGCGATGTGCGCCCGGCAAACATTCGGGTCACGCCTGCCGGGCAGGTTTATCTTGTCAATCCTGGTGTCGCCAGACGATCCGGCGCTCCTTTCGAGGGGAACGACCTGCATGCCGATCTGTACGGCATTGGCGCAACGCTCTACACGCTTCTGACCGGCGTCACACCGCCGCATCCCGTTGAAAGGCGTCAGCGCGACACGCTGCGTCTGCTGAACCAGATCCGCCCCGAACTCTCGCCCAAACTGGCACAGGTTGTCCAGCAACTGTTGTCGCTCGACCCGGCGCAACAGTACGCTTCCGTCGCCGACGCGCATCGCGCGCTCACTGATGCGGCGCCCGATGTGGTCTGCCCGCGCTGTTCGAAACCAAACCGCGCCAGCGCGCGATTCTGCCGCTCGTGTGGCGCACCGCTGCCAGCGTCTGATCCACGCAGTGCGATTCGTGCCTTCATTGAGCAACTCCCATCGCAACCGGCGGCAGCGTCTCGCGACAATGCAACTGCGGCAATCAAGAGCAGCCCGTTCGACTTTCCCTCTTCCACTGCTCCTCCTATCATTACTCCTCCTGCCGACGTCGCCGACGCGCCGACATCGGCTGCGTCGGCTTTTCCGCCGGTCGATGCCCCAACGGTCACGACCCCGCCAGCCGACGTCTCAGCGCCACAGCGTATGTCTGCTTTCCCACTCACCGACGCTCCGACCGTCACCTCGCCCCCTGCTGATGCGGCGACCTTTATCTCACCTCCTGGCGCGCCAGCATCGGCAGATGCAACCGCAGAAGTGGCCGCAGCCTCAATTCCTGCACCATCAACCGCTGGCGCACCTCCGGCAGCGCCGGTTGGCGGCGCGCAACGCCGGCGAGGACGGCTGATCGGCGGGGTTATCGCCATAATCGTCCTCCTGCTGGCTTGCATAGGCGGCGGTTATTTCGCATGGAGCGCCATTGGACCGTTCCTCGGAGGACCGACGACGGTTGCTGATGTGTCGCCAGCGCCGCCAGCGCCGCAGACGCCAGTAACCGGCGGGAGCGCCGCGACAGCCGAGGCGCGGCAGAATGCAACCGCGACGGCTATTGCCGCAGCACAACGGGCGACTGCCACAGCGCGCGCAGCGGGGCAGACTGCCACAGCGCAGGAGGGATCGGCAGCCGAAGTACAGACGGCAACCGCCGTCGCACGACAAACGGTTGCTGCAGCAGCGCAGCAGACGGCCGCCGCCATTGCCGCTGCGACCCAAACCGCTGCCGTACCGACCGCAACCCCCACGCCACAGTCGCTCATCCCGCAGCCTGGCACGCTCTCACTGGCGGATTATCAGGCGCAGACACGCAGATTGCGCCAGCTTCTGTTTGAGACCTTCGATCGAGGAGAGCGCACGAAAGCGATCTGGCTTCAGGTGAACGATGAAGAGAGGCAAGCGGCGCTCCGCGACAACCTCTACTACCTGACAGTCAAAAAGCCAAATCTCACCAGGTCATACTCCTGGGATCGTGTTTTGGGGAATACGTACAATATCGAACTGAGCGTCGCGTTTCAGACGGTCGGGACGCCAGCGGCAGTCGGTATCTCCTTTGATTTACAAGCCGACGGAAGAAGTGGATTGATCTTCCAGATCACCAACGATAAGCAATGGAGGTTGCGGACTTTTGTGGATGGCAGGGTCGTAGCGGAACAAAGCACGGGTTTTATTCCCGAAGACGTGATCGTTGACGGTGTCGGCACCAACATCCTCTGGGTCGTGCGCACTCCGAACGAGACTCAGCTCTGGATCAACAGCAAACACGTGGCGACAGTTCCGCCGAGTCCTTTTCCTGGCGGGCAGGCGGGCGTTTGCATATCATCGTTCCGCGCACTGACCGAGCCAGCGGTCGTGATCGTGGATAATTTTCGAGTCAGGGCGCCGTGACAGGGGTTAGGGGTTAGAGATCAGAACCTCCATATGAGATGTACGGCTCAGAGTGTTGCTGGATATAGCGTTCTGAAGCAGCTCTCAGTTTGGTAATCATCGATGAGAGCATGCGCAAACACTCATCTGTGAGCGCTGTCATACGCTCATATGATTCATCCGTGATAAGCCTGCAATCACGAGCGACGTGGAGCCAGTAGTCAGGTTCATTTGCAGAAGCGCGGGCAGTCCGAAGGTAGCGAGCATATTGCTTGCCTGCATCTCGCCCTCGACCCTCTGCAATCTTGGCGCCAATCGACGCTGCGGCACGAAACAACTGATCAGCCACTACTTTGCCCTGCGGCGAATGCGGCAGAGCCTGGACGAATGCATCTACCTTGCGAACCAACTCGAAAGCGCGTTGAACGACTGGCAAGTCCTTGTAATTGAGAGCTTCGCCGATCTTAACCCCTAACCCCTGGCTACAGCCTCGACCGCGGATCGAGCGCGTCGCGCAAGCCGTCGCCCATGAAGTTGATGCTCAGCACCGTCAGGAAGATCAACAAGCCCGGAATGAGCGCCAGCCACGGCGCCGCCTGCAGATACTGGCTGCCATCGGTCACCAGGCGCCCCCACGTTGGGGTGTCGGGGGGGAAGCCGACGCCAAGGAATGAGAGGGTTGATTCAGCAATGATCGCGCTACCGATCTCCAGCGTGGCAGCGACAATGATCGGGCTGATGGCGTTGGGCAGGATGTGGCGGAACATAATGGCCGTCTGGCTGATCCCCAGGCAGCGCGCTGCTTCGACGAACTCCTTCTCCTTGAGCGAGAGGAACGTGGCCCGCACGACGCGCGCCGTCTGCATCCACGCCAGCGCGCCAATGACCGTCACGACAATGACGAAGATGCCCGCTTCTGGCGAACCCATTGCCTGAATGACCGGATCGCGGAACAGATAGACCGTCAGCAGAATAAGCGGCACGGAGGGGAGCGACAGAAACAGATCGGTCAGGCGCATCAACGCCTGATCAACCACGCCGCCAAAGAAACCAGCCGCAGCGCCGATGATCGTCCCCAGCGAAATAGCGATCAGCATCGCCACAAAACCGACTGCCAGCGACACGCGCCCGCCGTAGATGCAGCGCGCCAGCAGATCGCGCCCTAGGTCATCGGTACCGAAGGGATGCACGTGGGTCGGCGGCGACAGCAGCGCCAGAAAATCGAGATGATCGATCAAAGCGCGAATATCGGGGTTCTCCGCCGTTACCGGAATGCCCGACTGCGCCTGTTGATCCACCATGTAGCGTTCATACCACCAGGCGCCGGCAGTCACCGCCAGTGTCAGAAAGATGAGCACTCCGGCGCCGATCATCGCCAGTGTATGGCGGCGGAAGCGGCGCCAGGCGTCTCCCAGCAGCGTGCGCGGCTTTGAGGACACGCCGAGTTGCAACTGACGGATCGTTGCAGCGGCATCGGTCACGGAGGAAGTGTTGATAGTCTGGTTCGCTTCGGACATGGACGCCTCGCCTGGAGTGATAAATCAACTGTAACGCACGCGGGGATCGAGCACGCCGTAAAGAATATCGGCAATCAGATTGAACAACACCGTGAGGCAGGCAAAAATGAACGTGATAGCCATCACGACCGGCGTGTCGGAATTCTGAATCGAAGTGATCAGCAACTGACCGATGCCATTGACCCGAAACAGGTTTTCGGTAATAATCGCGCCGGCAAAAATCGTTGGAATGCCCAGCGCAATCAGGGTCACCACCGGGATCATGCTGTTGCGCAACACATGGCGAATGATCACCATCCGGTCTGCCAGACCTTTGGCGCGCGCAGTGCGCACATAATCGAGCGGCAGATTGTCGAGCATCGACGAGCGCATGAAGCGGGTCAACGCCGCTGTCTGCTGCACCACCAGCACCGTGACCGGCAGCGCCATCTGACGGATCTGCTCGACGATGCCGTCCCAACCGGCCAGGTTGAGCGTCGAATTATACACAATCGGAAACCACTTCAGATTGATGGCAAACACCAGCATCAACGCCAGACCGGTAAAGAACGACGGCACGGAAAAACCGATGAACGCAGCGAACGTTGCAACCTGATCAAACAGGGAATACTGCTTCACTGCCGAAATGACGCCGATTGGGATGGCAATCAGCACTGCAATGAGATACGCTGTTCCAACCACAATCAATGTCTGCGGCAGGCGTTGCCAGATCAGATCGATGACCGGACCGCGCGTGCCGAACGAGAACCCCCAGTCACCGCGCGCCAGCGCGGTGAGCCATTTGACATAGCGCACATACCAGGGTTGATCAAGCCCAAACTGAATGCGGATCAACTCGCGGGTCGATTCCGGGATCGCGGGGTTGAGCGCAAACTGCGCCAGCGGATCGCCCGGCGCCAGCGCCAGGATTGCAAATATCACAAAACTGATGATCAACAGCGTGGGAACAGCAATCAACACCCGTCGCAACACATACTGAGCCATACGCTTCCTTTTGATACGATAATACCGGGGACGGGCATGATCCCGTCCCCGGTATTGCGCACAACGCTACTTGCTCCAGGAGGCGATATTCCAGATGCTCGAGTCGAACGTGTTGAAGGTGGGACCCTTGAGCGCCTTCACCTTAGCGTTCGGCGTCTGGCGGTTGATAAGCGGGATGATGGCGCCATCGGTCACCAGCAGATCGTTCATCTTGATCGCCAGTTCGGCGCGCTTCTTCGGGTCGAGTTCCTTCTTCAACTGCTCGAAGAGCGCGTCATACTCCGGGTTGCAGTAGCGGCCGTCATTGCTGCGGTTCCACTGGTTGGCCGCCGACGCGCGCTCATCGCAGATCCACGCCTGGAGATACTGTTGCGGATCAGTATTGCTCGGACCGTTCGTGTACATCTGGAGATCGGCGTAGAACTTGTCCAGCGTATCGGGGTTGCCCGGATCCCCGCTGAAGAAGACGCTGGCATCAATGGCTTTGACGTTCACCTGAATGCCGATCTCCGCCAGGTTCGACTTGATGATCGCCTGCGTGCTCTGGCGCAGCGGGTTAATCGATGTCTGGAAGCTGACGACCAGTCTGACCGTTTTGCCTCCAATCTCCTTCTCCCGCACTGAGCCTTTCAACTTCCAGCCAGCGTCTTCCAGCAACTTCTTGGCTGCTTCGACATCGCGCTCACACGTCAGATTCGGCGAGTTGACCGATGCTGGAACGACCAGCACATTGCAGGTTGGTTGGCCAGTGGGACCGTAGAGTTGCTCGGCAATCGCCTTGCGGTTGATAGCAAGCGAGATCGCCTTACGCACGGCGGGGTCGGTGAGGAATGGGTGCGGTTGATCCGGTTCGCTGCGCTTATCGCCAAGGGCCGGGTCGGGATTGGAGAAGTTGACCACAATCCGCTCGACGCCAAATGAACCGCCAGCCAGCGGATCGCACTTGCCGCTTGCCAGGATCGGCTCGAGCACCGCCTTCGGGATCTGCAAGTTCCAGGCAAAGTCAACCTCTTCCGTTTCGCAGACGGCGCGCGCGGCTGAAGCTGCATCGCCACCACCCTTGATCTCGACCTCGTCGAAGAAGACATTGTCGGCATCGCGGAAGAAGGGGTTGCGCTCGTAGATCACCACGTCGCCTGGCTTGAACTCCTTCAACTTCCAGGCATTCGTGCCGATCGGCGCCAGGTTTGCGGCTTGGCATGCCGCGTCGGTGCTGGCTGCCGCGCCGATGCACTTCTCGAACTGCTTCTTCTGCAGGATCATGCCGTTCGGACCGACGAACGAGATGTACGGGTTGGCGTTTGGTTCCTTCCACGTAATCTTGACGGTCGTATCATCAATCTTCTCGACATTTGCGATCGGATCGAAGACCGCTTTGGTGGTGCAGGCCGTCGCCTCATCGGCGCAGTACTGCCAGGTGAAGATAATGTCGTCTACTGTGAAATCGCTCCCATCAGACCACTTCAGCCCTGGTTTCAGCTTCCAGGTCACACTGGTTCCATCAGCGGCGACGCCGCCGTTCTCAATCGTTGGGATCTCGGCTGCCAGGAAGGGCACCAGTTCATCGTTCTCGTTGTAGCGCGCCAGCGGTTCGAGGATGACGGTTGCGCCATCGAAGTCCTTTGTGCCGGTCGCCAGGTGCGGGTTGAGGGTTGTCACCGCCTGCCAGTAGAGGATCTTCAGGCGACCGCCGCGTTGCGCTGCCGGTGGCGCGGTCGGCGCTGCCGTCGGTTGCGCTGCCGGCGGCGCGGTCGGCGCTGCCGTCGGTTGCGCTGCCGGCGGCGCGGTCGGCGCTGCCGTCGGTTGCGCTGCCGGCGGCGCGGTCGTGGGTTGCGCTGCGGGCTGCTGACCGCCACATGCCGCCAGCACCGGGATGATCAGGATGAGAAGCAGCGCCAGTGCGCCGCTTCGCCGCCATACGTTACGCATTGAACGCATAGTGGTTCAGTCCTTTCACTACAGAAGAATCTGCCGAAAACTCCAGAAGCGAGCCATCGATTGCCGTCGCATGCATCACCCCCCTGCACGAACGAGATCGGCGCCCCACACCTGTGTGTACGGCAACGCAAGCGCATAGCGCTCATTGCTCTGCACAGCCTTGCAGAAAACAGACCTGCATCCATTGCACGGGTGTGAAGGGCGGGTATCGAAGTTGACGTATCATACCACGAAGGTTAAGGTACGTCAACGGCATGATGTGGGGTGTGGTCATAATAAGCAGGGGCGCACTACGGTGCGCTCCTCCGTCGCTGGAGGTGGGCAGGGGTTCAAACAATCCGTCCATCAGCCGTCCTCTATGCGCATAGACTTTGTGGCATCCCTCAGCGCCCACAGGATACAGGAGACGACCATACCTCACACTTCCGAGCGCCGCAGCAGGTCGCGCACCCGTGCAAATTGATCGGTCGAGGCACGAGAATTGGACGCTTCGATCTCCTGAATGGCGCGCTGCGCCGCCTCAGCCACCGACGCGCCCCACGAGGTGCGGCCGATATCTTCCTCCGCCCGCTCGTGCAGCGCAGGAATCGCTTCGGCGACATTCATGTGCGCCAGCGCATTGCATGCGGCGAAACGCACATCGGCGGCGGGATGATGCAGCGCAGTGAGCAGCGGATGGAAGGCGCGCGTATCGCCGATGCGCCCCAGCGCGATTGCAGCGCGTTGCGCAACCCGAGGATCGGGATCGGCCAGCGCGTGAAACAGCGCATTGAGCGAACGCCCTTCGCCGATCACTCCCAGGATTCGGATGGCTTCGATGCGCACCGCTGCGTCGTCACCTTCTGCAAGTTCCAGCAATGCGGGCAATGCCGGCTGGCCGATCACTCCCAGCGCCCACGCCGCCCGCATGCGCACATCGCGGTCTTCGTGGTGCAGCAGATCGATCAGTGGTGCAACAGCCGCTTCGCCAAGCATCCCCAATGCGAAGGACGCCTGCGCGCGGCTGAATTCGTCGCCGTTCTGCAATTCCTGTACCAACTGGTGGATCGAGTCGGGTGTTCGTTTCATGGTGCTGCCTCTCTTTCGTAGAGGTTCGAGGAGCGAGACCAGAGGCGTGTCGCCTCATGTGTGCGCATCCTCATCGGTTTTCGTCTTCACAGTTCCCGATCGTTCCCGTTGTTGACTCCACGACACGTCGCTCATCCAGCACTTCCCAAATTCCGCGGAGTCGTGTTGTCAGGATGCTTTGCGCAATACGACTATCCAGCGCGCAGTTGCGTGGACGTCGTGGCGCCGCCGGGCTCGGACCGCCGCGCACACCCGTCGGGTCGCGCCCAAACGCGCGCGCAACCAGGCAGGCGAATTCGTAGCGACTGACAACGTCGGGACCCGCCACGTGCAGGATGCCGCTGCGGTCCAGCGCTGCCAGTTCCAGCAGCGCCGCTGCCAGATCGCCAACCCCGATCGGGCAGCGCAGTTCATCGATGAAGAAGATCGCCTCCGCACGTCCGTCGATCACGTCGAGAACGAACCGTTCGTGCCTGCCGGGACGATCCGGTCCGCCGTAGATCAGCGACGTGCGAACAATCAGCGCCGCAGGATGGGCATGAGCGACCAGACGCTCTGCTTCAGCCTTGGCAGCGCCATATGCCGTCACCGGCTGCGGCGCATCCGCCTCGGTGTATCTGCCGCTCCGTTCCCCGTCGAATACCACATCGCTCGACAGGTGTATCAGGCGTGCTTGTGCTGCATATGCGCCTTGTGCAACCACGCCTGCCCCATCAGCAGTGATCGCCGCCATATCCGGTCCTTCCTGGCGATATGCCGTGTGGATGACGGCATCCGGCGCATAGCGCTCGATCAGCGCCCTGGTCGCCGCTCCATCGCGCAGATCGATCATTTCCCAACATACCCCCTGCGTCTGTGGTCTGCGGGAGTGATACGTTGCGACAACATCCCACCCTTGCATGCGCGCTGCTTCTACCAGCGCCGCACCCAGGAACCCGCTGCCGCCGGTGATGAGCAGCGTGCGATGGAGGCGTATTGTTGGGTCAATCCTCCCGTGATCGGTCACACTCGTCTTCCTGAAACCCATGCCGGGCAGACACCAAACCTTCTCCTACCCTATGGCTGGTCTGTCGTCCTCAGTTCCTGTTCTTCGTTCCTGGAACCCCTAACCTGTGGAGCGCATCTCGCGCCGCATCCTGTTCCGCCGCCTGCTTGCTCGAACCGCGCCCTTTGCCGAGCGACTCATCTCCAGCCAGCGCCTCGAACATAAACTCCGGTTGATGTTCCGGTCCGCTTCGCTCGATCATGCGGTAGCGCGGAGTGATTCCGCGTTCCGCCTGAATGCGTTTCTGCAATTCGCTTTTGTAGTCAACCGGCGGACCCTGTTGCTGGAGTGTCGCCAGCGCCTCCTCGAAGAGCGGCAAAAGAAACTCCTGCACGGCATCGAGACCCTGATCGATGAAGATCGCAGCGACTACCGCCTCAAAGGCATCCGCCAGCAGCGCCGGTCGCTGCCGGGCGCCGCTCAACTCTTCACCGCGCGCCAGCAGCACATGCGAACCGAGGTCGTACCGCTGCGCAAAACCGGCGAGCGTTTCGGTTCGGATCAACACCGAGCGCCAGGCGGTCAGTTTCCCTTCGCCATCATCAGGAAAGCGCTCGAACACCACCCTGGTCGCCAGAAAATTGACAATCGCATCTCCGAAAAACTCCAGGCGCTCATTGCTGGAGAGGGAGAGACGTTCATCAACGCGCTCGTTGAGAAATGAACTGTGCGTCAGCGCCTGCTGGAGCAGACGCTGATCGGAGAACGTTACGTTCAGGCGCTTGCAGAGTTCATCAAGCGGTTTCTTCATAGCGCCGGAAGATGAGCGACACATTATGACCGCCAAAGCCGAACGAATTGCTCAGCGCCACATCGACGCGAGCAGGACGCGCTGCATTAGGCACGTAATCAAGGTCGCACTGCGGGTCGGGCGTGGTGTAGTTGATGGTTGGCGGGAGAAGATTTTCCTGAATGGCAAGAATGGTGACGATAGCCTCGATCGCGCCGGCAGCGCCGAGCAGATGACCGAACTGCGATTTGCTCGAACTGACCGGCACACGATAGGCGCGTTCGCCGAGCAAATGTTTGATCGCCTCCGTCTCGGCAATATCACCAGTTGGCGTACTGGTGCCGTGCGCATTGATGTAATCGATATCGTCGGGTGAGAGACCGGCGTGCTTCAGTGCGGCGCGCATCGAGCGCAGCGCCCCCTCACCGCCGGGCGCCGGCTGCGTGATATGGTAGGCGTCTGCCGAGAGACCGTAGCCGACCAGCTCCGCCAGAATGCGGGCGCCGCGCGCGCGGGCGAACTCAAGGTCTTCCAGCACCAGCACTGCGCCTCCCTCCGACAGCACGAAACCATCGCGCGCTGCATCGAATGGGCGTGACGCGCCAGCCGGATCATCGTTGCGGGTCGAAATGGCTTTAGCGCTGGCAAACGACGCAATCCCGATCGGGGTGATCGGCGCCTCGCTGCCACCGGCAACCACCGCTGATGCCCATCCGCGCCGGATAATCTCGGCCGCCTCTCCAATTGCGTGCGCTCCGCTCGCGCAGGCGGATGTCGGGCAGTAGTTCGGTCCTTTCAGACCAAACATCATCGATACCTGACCGGAAGCCATGTTCGTGATCATAGCCGGCACGAGAAACGGGCTAATCCGTGAGGGACCACGTTCCTGCAGGGTCACCACTCCTTCTGCCAGGGTTGTGATCCCGCCGATCCCGCTGCCGATGATGACCCCGATTGAGTCGGCATTTTCTGGCGTCACAGTCAACTCAGCCGTGCGCAGCGCCTCAGTGGCGGCCGCGATTGCCAGATGAATGAACCGGTCATTGCGGCGGACCTCCTTACGGTCCATATAGTTGAGCGGATCGAAGCCATGCACCTCGCCTGCAATGCGCGACTCAAGATTCGAAGCGTCGCACAGGGTGATCGGACCGATACCGCTCCGCGCTTCACGGACGCCCTGCCAGAGTGATGAAACATCAAGCCCAAGCGGACTGACCGCGCCCATTCCCGTAACAACAACACGCCGTGACATCGGCTGGCATCTCCTTGGTTGCGAAATGAACGTCAGAAAACGCATCTGGAGGCGCACCACGCCATGGCTCACCTCCAGATGCGCACCACACCTGGTTGATTATAACCATCGTTATCGTTATTATAACAGAAACGTGACATTGAATATCAAAATTTTGTTACTTTTTCACCCGCTGTAAACCGGCAAGCGCGTCGCTGTTCTCCGGGTCGATCTGAAGCGCCTTCTCAAAGGCATGCTGCGCTTCTTCCATTCGCGCCAGGTGCAGCAAGCAGGACCCATACTGCACCCATCCGTCAACTGAGCGGGGAGCGAGTTTCAGCGCTTCGGCATATGAGTCGACTGCGGCTTTGTGCCGTCCTCGACAGCAGAGCAGATTGCCGAGCTGGCGACGGGCAACGGCATCGGACGGATCGAGATGAATGGCTTTCTCCAGACATTCCTGAGCGCCTGCAATCTCTTCGAGGCGTTGCAGCAACATACCCTTGCTGCGCCACAACGCTGGCGCGCTTGGCATATACGAGAGCGCCTTGTCGTATGCCATCAGCGCTTCAACCGGCTTCTGCATCGCGGCAAAAATGTCGCCGCGCGCACTATAGAGATGCGCATATTCTGTACGGCTCACAGCACGGCGCAAGCCCTCTTCGACAGTCTGCAACGCCTCGCGATAGAGCCAGAGTTTGAGAGAACAGCGTGCAATCAGGTTCCAGCCATCCGGTTGATCCTGATCGAGTTCGACGACGCGCTTGAAGCAACGAATCGCTTCCTTGTACTCTCCCATATTCATGTGCGCCAGGCCGCGCTCTTTCCAGCGCTCCGCCTCATCGCGGTCGTCGAACGGCGACTCATCAGCGAAGGGAGATCCGGTGAGCGCCTCACGAACGCGCTGCAACGCCGCTTCGAGTTCGGCAAACGACTGAAACCGCTCGGCGGGTCGCTTTGCCAGACAGCGCACAACAATAGCCGCAGCATCCGGCGGCGTATTGGGCGCCAGGAGACGCGGATCGGGCGGCGGCGCTTTGCAAATTAGCCGGATCAGGGCATCGTCACGCTGCGCATCGAACGGCAGGCGACCGGTGAACAGTTCGTAGAGGGTCACACCGAACGCATAGATGTCGCTCCAGACACTGGCAGCCGCGCCATTGAACAGTTCAGGCGCCATGTAGGGCAGCGTGCCTCCCAACCCGGAGGTCGAAAACGCGGCGCGTATCGAGACGCGGCTCTGCTGTTCGACAGGCTCGGCATCGAACGATATCTTCCAGGGACGCAGCGCCTTCGACAAGCCGAAGTCGGTCACCCTGGCGCGCTTATCGAACGAGATCATGATGTTGTCCGGTTTGAGATCACGGTGCACCAGGTTCAACTGATCGACCGCGTGCTGCATACCGCGGCAGATCTGAATGCCGTAGTCGATCACTTCCTCAATTTGAAGGCGTCCTACCAGGGCGCGGAGCGGACCGCCGTGGACATATTCGGCGACGACGTGGGGGCGCCCCATATAGGTGTGGATATCGTAGGCGCAGACGATGTTGGGATGGCTGCCAAGGCGAATCCAGAGTTCTGCTTCGGCGTTGAAGCGCTGGATGGCAGCCTCATCCCAGAGGTACTTCGTCTGATACGTCTTCAAAACGACTCGCCGGCGGCGCTGGCGATCGTAGGCGATGTAGACGATCCCCATATACCCGCGGCGCACCTGTTGCACCTCGTAGCGCTGTTCGATGACATCATCGACCCTGTATTCGCGCCCGAGTTGCGCGTCACTGAGACGTCTGCGACGCTGAAACCATCGTTTGAGCATGAGCGGCTCTCTTACAATACCGCTCCATGCTACCATGAAACCGCCTGAAAAGTAAATAACGTAGGGGCACGCCGCTGGCGCGCCCGCGCATTGCCCGTCGAATGACGTGCGAGGGTGAAGGGCAGACCGGAACGTAGGGGCACGCCGCTGGCGCGCCCGCGCATTGCCCGTCGAT
>ERZ1685332.113-NODE-113-length-20012-cov-16.440297_pt1 | contig 20012 bp, 15 predicted proteins | sample MGYA00580193_ERZ1685332 | MGnify/ENA primary metagenome ERZ1685332 (study PRJEB41501, sample SAMN08275520) | hot springs metagenome | biome: alkaline hot spring; material: microbial mat | place: Russia: Ush-Beldyr | collected 2015-07 | depth 0.5 m m ...
CCTGGGCACGGCAGCGCCGTGCCCCTACTCTCGCTGCCTACGCGGGCGCGGCACGGTGCGCCCCGACTCCTGCGGGCGCGGCACGCCCCTGGGCACGGCAGCGCCGTGCCCCTACTCTCGCTGCCTACGCGGGCGCGGCACGCCTCTGGGCGCGGCACGCTGCGCCCCTACTCCCGCGGGCGCGGCACGCCGCGCCCCTACTCTCGCTGCCTACGCGGGCGCGGCACGCTGCGCCCCGACCCACGCGGGCGCGGCACGGCGTGCCGCGATGCTACAACGGGCGCGCCGGTCGCCCGGTACGCGCCGATTCGTACACTGCCAGCACAACGGCAAGCGACCGGCGCGCCGATTCGCCGGTGACCAGCGGCGTGCGCCGGTCGCGGATTGCTGCCACAAAGTCGCGTAGAATGCGGGTGTGCCCGATGGCGCTGATGCCAGTTGGATGCGCACCCGCGCCCGCCGCCTGCTGTCCTGCGCCGCTGCCTGTCGCGCGCGGTGCGGGAGTAGTCGGTTCGTTCGTCGTTTCCCAGCGCACGATCGCCTCGCCCTCGATCTGCAACCCGCCGTGCGTCCCATAGACTTCGACGCGATGGGGGAAGCCTGGCGCTACCGCCGTCGTGGCGGCGATGGAACCGAGCGCGCCGCTGGCAAAGCGCAACGCGGCGCTGACGCAGTCTTCGACTTCGATGGCGCGCGCCAGCGTTGTCGTGTATGCCTGCACCTCAACCACATCGTCGTCCATGAGCCAGAGAAGGAGATCAACCAGATGGATGCCCTGGTTCATCAGCGCACCGCCGCCGTCGAGCGCCCATGTGCCGCGCCAATCCGCCGATTCGTAGTACTCCTGGGTGCGCAGGTAGGGCACAGTGATGGCGCCAAGCGCCAGCCGTCCAAACATGCCTGCGGTGATCGCATCGCGCGCTGCGCAGAAATCCGGGTCGGTGCGGCGCTGAAGCGCAACGCCGAGATGGACGCCAGCTGCGCGGCAGGCGGCGATGAGCGCATCGGCATCATCGAGTGCGATGGCGATGGGTTTCTCGACCAGCACATGTTTGCCCGCCTGCGCTGCGGCGATGCCCTGCGCGGCGTGCTGCCCGCTTGGGGTGCAGATGCAGACCGCATCGATGTCGTTGCGCGCCAGCAGCGCGTCCACATCAGGTTCGACGCCTGCGCCAAAGGCTGCTGCCAGCGTTGCGGCGCGTTCAGGGCGCCCGGCGCAAACGGCAACCAGTCGCGCGCCAGGTGTCTGGGCAATTGCCTGGGCATGGTAGCGCCCGGCAACCCCTGCGCCGATAATGCCGAAACGAATTGCTGCATGGCTCACAGTCTTTTCCTTCCCGCGCGCAGGTCATCGAGCAGCGCATCATACGCCTGGCGATCAAGCGGCAGCGTGACTGCCTGCCCGGTGATGCCTGAATAGATGACCGCATTGGCGAGTTCGAGCGACAGACGCGCCTCGCGCGCATCGCAACATGGACGGCGCCCCTCGGCAATGGCAGCCGCCAGATCGTGGTAGACCGCCAGGTGACCGCCGCCATCTCCGGGCAGGTGGAGCGTTTTGGTGTGAACCTGCGGCTGGCTCCACATTTCCTGCACGGTGGCGCGATACTGGCTGAGCGGCATGGCAAAGCGGCGGATGGTCAGGTCATCCCTGGTCAGTTCGAGCGCGCCGCGGTCGCCGACGATTTCGGTGCGCTGCGGCGAACCGGCTTCGACCGTGCTGAAGGAGATGTAGCCCGGAGCGCCGTTGGGGTATTCCAGCAGCGCCTGCGCGACATCCTCACATTCAATGGCGTGCCCCAGGGTTCGCACCCATCCCCAGACCTTTGCCGGCGGACCAGCCAGGTAGCAGAGCAGATCGAGCGGATGGGGACCCTGGTTCATGAGCACTCCGCCGCCTTCACCACGCCAGGTGCCGCGCCAGGCTGCCGAATCGTAGTAGAACTGCGTGCGAAACCATGGTTCGACGCACAGTACGCGCACGATCTCGCCGATCTCGCCAGCCTCGATCATGGCGCGGGCATATTCCACCACCGGGCGAAATCGTTGCTGAAAACAGACCGCCAGAATCCGCCCGGCGCGATCAGCAGCGGCGATCATGGCATCCGCTTCGGAGACGCTGACCGCCAGCGGCTTCTCGACCAGCACATGCGCGTCGGCTTCCAGGCAATCGATCGCCAGCGCGGCGTGGAACGGATGCGGCGCACAGATCACGGCGACATCGGGTCGAATCGCGTCGAGCATGGCGCGGTGATCGGCGAAGAAGGGGCAGCCAGCCGCTCTCGCGCGCGCCTCGCCGCGTTCGACAGCAATATCCGCCATGCCGGCAATGATTGCGCCAGGGAGTTGGGTAAGCGCTTTCAGATGGGTTTCAGCAATACCGGCGGCGCTGCCGATGATGCCGAAGCGGAGAGAGGGAAGTCCCGGTTCTGCGGTCATAGATGCTTCTCCTCTGCAGAATGCGTTGCTGCAATGATACGCCATGACCGCCATTTGTCAACCGGAGTCGCGGATGGATAAGGCTTTCCCGTGATCGGTCACCATCGATCTCACACGAAGGCGCAAAGGCTTTCTCTATTGTGAGGTTATCGATGATCGCTCGTTCTCCCTGAGATGCACGATGCCGGGCGCTTCCAGGGAGAGGTTGTCTGGAACGTTGCGGCGCAACTCTTCGAGCCACACATCGGCTTCGGCGTCGCTCGGCGCGCGCCAGTCGCCGCGTGGCGAGAGCGAGCCGCCAGAGCCGACCTTAGGACCGTTCGGCAGCGCCGAACGTTTGAACTGGCTGATTTTGAAGAAGCGCCAGAGAAACACCTCGAGCCAGCGCCGGATCGTCACCAGATCGTATTGACGGCGCTCGTCGCCTGGCAGTCCGGTGGGCCACTCGCCACGGGTTGTGTCGCTCCAGGCGTTCCATGCGAGGAATGCCACCTTGCTGGGACGAAAGCCGTAGCGTGTGATATAGAAGAGGTTGAAGTCCTGCAACTCGTAGGGACCGATGATCGCCTGCGTGCTCTGTGCGGGGCGCGAACGATCGGCGCCGTCAGGCGGCACCAGTTCGGGGGAAATCTCGGTGCTCAGAATGGAACGCAGAATGGCGCTGGTTGCGTCGTCGAACTGACCCGAGTCCGCCACCCAGCGAATGAGGTGCTGAATGAGGGTCTTTGGCACCGAGGCGTTGACGTTGTAGTGCGACATATGATCGCCGACGCCGTAGGTTGCCCAGCCGAGCGCCAGTTCGCTCAGGTCGCCGGTGCCAACGACAAGCGCGCCGTGCATGTTTGCCAGGCGAAAGAGGTGCGACGTGCGGTCGCCTGCCTGCACATTCTCGAACGTGACATCATACACCGGTTCGCCGCGCGCAAAGGGATGCCCGATGTCGCGCAGCATCTGCATGCATGACGGGCGAATGTCGATTTCGCCGGCGCTGACGCCAAGCGCGTGCATCAGTCGGCGCGCATTGATCAGCGTGGTCTCGCTGGTGGCGAACCCTGGCATGGTGTATGCCAGAATATTTGTGCGTGGAAGGTCGAGCCGATCCATCGTGCGTGCCGCAACGATCAACGCCTGTGTTGAGTCGAGCCCGCCGGACACGCCGATCACGACCTTCTCGATGCCGGTGCTGACCAGACGCTTCATCAAGCCATGGACCTGGATGTTGTACGCCTCATAGCACCGTTCGTCGCGGCGCGCCGGGTCTCCAGGCACGTAGGGGAAACGGGCAATGGCGCGTTGCAGCGGCACGTTGCCGGTAGGCGCCTCGAACGTGAAGGGAATGCGCCGCATGGCGCGCAGGCGCTCCCGATGATCGCCCGCCGAATCGGCGAAACTGGTGGTGCGCATCCGTTCCTGCACGATCCGCTCAGAGTCGATATCGGCGGTGATAATTTGCTCATCGCGCGCAAAGCGTTCACTCTCCGCCAGCAGATCGCCGAGTTCGTAGATCAGGGCATGCCCATCCCACGCCAGGTCGGTGGTCGACTCGCCGGGACCGGCGGCGGAGTAGAGGTAGGCGGCCAGGCAGACGCCGGATTGAGCCGCGCATAGCATGCGGCGGTAATCGGCTTTGCCGATAGTGATGTTGCTGGCGGAAAGGTTGGCAAGGATCGTCGCGCCTGCCAGCGCGGCGAAGGTGCTCGGCGGCGCAGGGACCCATACGTCCTCGCAGATTTCGACGTGCAACGCGAAGCCGGGCATATTCTCCGCAACGAAGATCAGGTCAGCGCCAAATGGTACGGTGTCACCTGCCAGTGTGACCGTCTGCCGGGTGGCGTCGCGCGCGGCGCAGAACTGTCGTTTTTCGTAGAATTCGCGGTAGTTCGGGATATAGCTCTTCGGCACGACTCCCAGCACGCGCCCGCGATAGATGATGACGGCACAGTTGTACAACCCGCCGTCGATGCGCAACGGCGCTCCGACTAACAGCACCGGCGTCAGCGTTCGGCTGGCGTTGACGAGACGCTCCAGGGCGTTGAGTACGCCTTCGAGCAGGGCTTCCTGTTGAAACAGATCATCGCAGGTGTACGCCGAAAGACCAAGTTCGGGAAAGAGTGCGACGGCGGCATTGGCGGCGCTGGCGCGTTCTGCGAGTGCCAGCGTGCGCGTGGCGTTGTAGGCGGGGTCGGCGACGCGCAGGGATGGAATGCAGACCGCAGCGCGGATGAAGCCATGGGTGTAGATCGAGTTGAAGGTGGGCATAACGCTTCCCTTTCCGTGTCGTTGCAACCGATTTAGTGTTAGTATAACACTTTCTTGTCGGTCAGGGAAGCTCACCTCGCAGCCGCCGTAGTTCGGTTTCGATCGCCGCGATACGCTGTTCGGCGGTTGCCAGCGCTGCCTGAAGGTCAGGGTAGTCGCTGATGGGCGCGCCGGTGGCATCGTAGCACACGACGTGCTGATCCTGCACCCCCAGCCAGTCACGCAATGGCTCGATCCACAGCCGTCCCTGGTCATCCGGTGGCAGCACCGCGTAGACCATCGGCGTGCGTCGGTAGCCGAGCAATCGCAGCGTCGTCTGTCCGCGTCGCTGCACCACATCGACAATGATGGAGAACTCCACGCCTGCCAGGTCGTACTCATCGAGTTTCACCGTCAGATCGATTCCACGTGTCTCAGGTGACGTGACCTCGATGATTACCGTCGGGCGCACCCCTTCAGCAGCGACATCGAAGGTGCTCCAGTTTTTGTGTTCGCGCACGCCAAAGATCACTGCAAGGTCGGGTCCGTGCGCTTTCAGGTCCGGGTCGTCCCAGGCGATGCGCACGTTGTGCAGCACGACGTAGCGCCAGCCGTAAGGGAAGAGGTTGCCCGGAGGCACAACGGCGGCTTCCTGGGTGGATGCGTTCATAACTCGCTCCGAAGTGAATGGTTTGCTCCCATTGTAGACCAGATGCGCTACAATGGAACACGATGCTGGTGACGATTCCGACAACCGATCCGGGCGCATTGTTGCGCGACGCTCTCACCGCTGCGCTCGACGACGAAGGCGAGGCGGTGTGGCTGATCATGCGCGGCGGTGTGTGGGTAAACGGCAGGCGGGTGCGTGATCCGGATCGGCCGTTGCCTGCCAATGCGACCGTCGTTGTGCAGCGCCCGCCCGATGGCGTCTACCGCGACCCGGTGGTGACGCCGGGGATGATCCTGTACGAAGATGACGATCTGATCGCGCTCGATAAGCCTACGTGCGCGTATGTGGAGGCAACGCCGTGGGATGCAGAGGGACATCTGCGCGCGGCGCTGGCGCATTTCCTGGAGGCGCGCGACGGATCGGCGCCGCCGTTGCATCTGGCGCACCGCCTGGATCGTGACACATCCGGCGTGCTATTGCTCTCGAAGATGCCGGATGTCAATGCAGGGCTGCAGCGCGCCTTTCGCGAAGGATCGGTGCAAAAAACCTATCTGGCGCTCTGCGCCGGGCTGCCTGCCTTCGACACACTCGAGATCGAAACCGGGCATGGGCGCGGGCGCAGCGGCGTCTTCCGCGTTTTTCCGCGCGAAGACATCGGGCGCATACTGCCGCAGGGCGGAACGGTCAAAGCCATGCGCACCCGGTTGAGCGTCGTCCGGCGGATGGGCGATGCGGCGCTGGTATGTGCCACCCCCCTTACCGGGCGAACCCATCAGATCCGCCTGCACCTGGCTTTTCTGGGGCATCCGCTCATCGGCGATGTCAAGTATGGCGGACCCTCTACCTGGCGCAGTGGTGCTGTCGATCATCATCATCTGCATGCGGTGCGGCTCGAATTGCCGCACCCGCGCAGCGGTGCACCGCTCATCATCGAGTCGCCGACCCCAGCGTGGGCAAGGTAAGCAACCGTCAGCGGCAAAGGCTCTGGGAACTGCCGTCGTCTTCAAGAGCGGTCGAGATCGCTGGCGTCCGTGTGGATCAGGCGATGCGCCGCTCACCGCGGCGTTGGAGTGAGCGGCGGCGCAAACAGGCGCGACGCGATGTAGTTGGCGATCCCTTCAGCGTTGGCGTACTCCATATTCGCCAGCACAATAATCGTCGCGCGATCATCGGGGTAACGGGCAAAGAACGTGGCGACGCCGGTCATGTTGCCGGGGTGGCTGATGCGCCGCCGTCCGTTGATCATGTCGATCTTCCAGCCAAAACCGTAACCGCGCAATGCCGGGGTGAACATCTGATCCAACTGGGGGCGTGCCAGCGCCTCTTCGGTGGAGAGCGCCTGGTCCCAGCGAAAGAGATCGCCAACTGTCGAGTAGAGCCCACCGGAAGCGTAGAGGGTCGAAGCGTCGAGGAAGCCGGATTTCCTGCCAGGTACGGTGTATCCCTGCGCGCCGTCAATGATCACGCCACGATTGGTATCGTAGCCGGTGCTGTCCATGCCGAGCGGCGCAAAAAAGCGCTGCTCCAGGTAACCGGCGTACTCCACGCCCGACACGCGCTCGATGATCAGTCCGAGCAGCACATAGTTCGAGTTGCAGTAGTGGTAGAGCGTGCCCGGTGCAAAACTGAGCGGAAAGCCACGGAACCGCTCGACCAGTTCCTGTGGCGTTGTCGGGTTCATTTCGGTCGGCTCGAAACTGGCGAAGGCGGTGTAGTCCACCAGTCCCGACGTGTGCGTCAGCAGGTGGCGGATTGTCAGCGGCTTCCAGGCGTCGGGGCAGGGTTCGAGATAGGCGCAGATTGCGTCGTCAACAGTCAGTTTGCCGTCCTGCTGTAGGGCGAGAATGGCGGCAGCAGTAAACTGTTTGGTGATCGACGCCAGGCGGAAGCGCGTCTGCACCGTATTGGGCGTGTTGTCGTCGGCGTTGCCATACCCCCGCGCAATCACTACTTCGCCGTTCTGTGCGACGAGCACTGCGCCCTGGAACTGCCCGCTGCTCGTGAGTCCGGTCAGGTAGGCGTCAATCTCACGCCCAAGCGGGCTGAGCGGCGGTGCGTCGGGACCCGACCCCGGCATGAGCGTTGGCGTCGGCGGTGGCGCTGGCGTCGCCGTCGGTTGAGGCGCTGGCGTCGGGCGCGGTGGTGCTGTGGCAGCAGCCGTAGGTTCAGCGTCGGGTGCGACTGCCGCCGCCGGAAGGGGCGTTGGCGGTGGCGCGGCTGCCTGTTGCAGCCTGCGGGTTACGAGCGGCGCACTACACGTGCCGAGCACGATGAGCAGCGCACCTGCTGCGATTGCCACAGCGCGCCACACCGGTGCTGTCGCGCGTTGTGCGTGATGCCGTCGGCGGCGACGATTGCGGGGTTGGGAGTACACGGGTTGCATTCTACTCGTTGCAAGAGTCAAGAACCGGGCACTGAGCCTATGATGGCGTAGGTCAGGAGTTAAGGGTTAGCGATCGCCTTCAACCTTTCCTCCGGTGCGTGTCGCGGCTCCGCAGCGCGTAGGTTGTGATCCGCGAAGGACACGAATGGACACGAAGAAGCGCCGTCCACCTGCAACCCTCGAACCGTTCCCCGTTCACCGTAGAACGTACAGCGGGCAGCACGAAACCTGCACACCGTCCACCTGCAATCCTCATTACCCTGCCCGCACCCATGCGGCGCTGCGCTGCCGGAGGAGATCACGGTAGATGCTGAGGATGTCGCAGGCGACATGTTCCCAGCCGAACCGCAACGCGCGTTCCCGTGCGGCTGCGCCCATCGAGGCGCGCGTTGCATCGTTCTGGAGCAAACGCTCGAGATGGTTCGCCAGCATCACCGCATTGTCCGGCGAAGTCAACAACCCGCTCACGCCGTCTTCCACGATGAACGCCGGTCCGCCCGCATTCGTGGCGACCACGGGTCTGCCACACGCCAGTGCTTCGAGTGCCGCCATCCCGAACGACTCGTAGTGCGACGGCATGGCAACGACATCGGCGGCAGCGTAGTAGAGTGGCAGACGATCCTGCGGTTGCGCCCCGGCAAAACGAACAATGTCGGTAATGCCGAGCCGCCGGCGGATCGCATCGAGGCGGCGCTGCTCGGCGTTCCAATGCGCGTGTTCCTCTTCGCCGCCGCCACCGACGATCAGCGTCGTCAGTGCATCGCGCCACTCAGGGTGACGTTGCAGGAGCAGCGCACTGGCTTCAATCAACGCATCAATGCCTTTGAGCGGCTCGATGCGCGCTACCAGCAGGATGACGCGGTGCGGCGGCGGCGGCAGACCGAGCGCGTCGCGCGCTGCCGCCAGATCGCGCGGTTGAAAGCGGCGCAGATCAACCCCTGCCGGTACAACCCTGATCTTCTCCGCCTCTGCGTTGTAGTGCCAGATCATCTGTGCCCGGTCGAGCGGGGTTGCTGCGACGATAGCATCGGCCTCGCGCAGAATGCGCTCCTCAATAGCAACCCGCTGCCTGGTCTCCCGTTCCTCCGCGCCGCGCGCCACCTGATTCTTCATTGCGCCGAGCGTGTGGAACATCTGGACGACGGGCGCGCCCCAACTGCGGCGCAGCGCCAGCGCCGCTTCGCCGGAGATCCAGTAGTGGCTGTGGATGATGTCGTAGTGCAGATCTTCGCTATCGGCGGAGCAGCGCACCCGACCGACGAACTCCGGGAGATAGTCCAGCAAACGATTCTTATCGTAAGGCGCAGGGGGACCGGCGCGCACATGGATCAGTCGCACCCCGCGATCAATCTGAACAACCGGCGGCGCATTTCGTTCCTGAGTGCGGGTGAAAATATCGACCGAAATACCGCGTCGTCCGAACTCACGGCTCAATTCGTGAACATACACGTTCATACCCCCCGCCTCCTTGCCTCCCAGGCGCGCGAGCGGGCTGCTATGAACGCTGAGCATTGCGATGCGCATGCAAATGGTTCTCCTACGTGTCAATGGCGCAAGAGCGCGCGCCTGGCGCCCGTGCGCAGACGCTCTGGCAGCCGACAGAAAATCGATGTGATGTACCGCCAGACATCAAGAGGGACGCGGTTGCCGCATCCCTCCTGCGTCTCCGTGCACCTTACTCCTCATTATACGGTCAAATGACAGTATTGTATGCACTGCCATCGCCTGATCGGGAAGGAGATCATCGCGGATCAAGGCGCTTCATACGGGCGTGACCATAGGAAATACCGCATCGATGGCAATGGGACGACTGAACGCACAGCGGAAAGAAAATCTTGCGATTCAGATCCGACATCCAGTCTTGTCCATCCGTTGCCGCGCCCGGATGAACTCACAAAGAGCAAGACGCGATCACTGAACAGCGCTTTGAGAAATTCGACGACATCCTCAGCGATGATCGCGGCTCTCTCCGCTTCCGAAGCGGGCGGATAAGCGTTGAAGTGCGTGTGGGTAACGTGTTCGATGACAACGAGCGCTTCGTGCTTTTCGTCATACACAAAGACTCTGCCGATCTCTGGTTGGACAGCAGGGAACGTGACGATCGGACTCGGCGGAACATCAAAAACCATGTCCCAACCGACAAATTCGCTCTGTAGTGCAGGAATCAGATGATCACGGATCACATCTCACCTCTAATCGACAGAAGTTACGCGGTCGCCTCACGGACGAGCCGCGTGACAACTCTTTGTGCCTTCGGCAGAGCGGGTCGTGTCTCACCCCACCAACAGCACCTTGCCCGGTCGTGTCCGTTGTTCCGCAGCAATGATCGCCGCTCGCACATCGGCGAGGTCGTACTCTGCTGCAATTGGCGTTTCGAGCGTGCCATCGGCAATCAAGCCGAACAGCGTATTGAAGAGGGTCTGCACCTGGTCTGGTGTGGCGCTCTGAAACCAGTGCGACAGCCACCAGCCGCAGATGGAGGCGCTGCGGAACAGCAGCATCCCCGGATGAATGGTGAGCGGCTCGCCGGCAATGGCGCCATAGACCAGCATCGTCCCGCCAGCGCCGAGCGACGCTGCCAGACGTGCGCCACTCGCGCCGCCAACCGAGTCGAGCGCATAGCGCACACCCTTTCCGCCCGTTAGCGCATGCACCCGTGCAACCACATTCTCGTCCTGCTCACAGATGAGTTCATCCGCTCCCAGGGTGCGCAGGTCGTCCATCACCTCACGCCGCCGCACAACGTTGATTGTGCGAACGCCAAGGCGTTGCGCCAGCCGGATGACGTGTCGCCCGACGATGGAGTTGGCGGCATTTTGCAGCACCCATTCACCAGGTTCGACCCTCAGCGTCTCAGTCAGCATCAGCCACGCCGTCGCCGGGTTGACCAGCGCCGTCGCCGCTTGCCGGTCGCCAATCGTAGCAGGAACCGGAATGGCTCTGGCGGCGGGAACGACCACATACTCCTGCCAGAGACCCGAAGCGCCGGTTGGAATGACCAGTTGCCCGATGGTTCGGTCGGTCACCCCTTCGCCAACGCCGACGATCACGCCAGCGCCTTCGAAGCCGGGAACAGCGGGCAAACGCGGCAGCGCACCATACAACCCACGAATGACGAACAGATCGGAGGGGTTGATCGGACGAACCTGCACCCGCACCAGCACCTGACCGGGACCCGGCTGCGGTGCAGGGAGGTGTTCGATGGTCAGGACATCGGCGGGTTCGCCGAAGGAAGCAAAACGAACGGCGCGCATGGCTGGTCTTCTCCTGCAACACGAAGCGAGTGCGTGACAGCCGGTAGTGTATCACTATTTTCTGTTTCCTACTTCCTATTTCTTATAAAAAGGTGTAGACTCTCAGGTAGTAGCATTTCACCAGAGGAGGTCGCCATGAACGAACGCACCGTTCTTGAGGCTGGCGTCGTTCTCGGCGAGTGGTGGCATCGTACCGCCGATGGCCGATTTCAGTGCGATCTCTGCCCGCGCGGCTGCACGCTGCGCCCCGGTCAGCATGGCTTTTGTTTCGTGCGCGAGGCGCGCGACGAGGGTATCGTTCTGACGTCGTATGGTCGTGCGTCCGGTTTCTGCGCCGACCCCATCGAGAAGAAACCGCTCTTCCATTTCCTTCCTGGCACGGGGGTCTTTTCCTTTGGTACCGCCGGGTGCAACCTGGGGTGTCGTTTCTGCCAGAACTGGTCGATCTCCAAAGCGCGCGAAATGGCGTTGCTCGACGCGCGCGCGATGCCGGAGGAGGTTGCAGAGGCGGCGTTTGCGGCTGGATGTCGCAGCGTCGCCTTTACCTACAACGATCCGGTCATTTTCGCCGAGTATGCCATCGACTGCGCGCGCGCGGCGCACGAACGCGGGCTGGCGACGGTGGCGGTGTCGGCGGGGTACATTTCACCGCAGGCGCGCCCCACGTTCTTTGAGTATATCGATGCTGCAAACATCGACCTCAAAGGGTTCAGCGAGGAGTTCTACCGGAAGTTGTGCCTCGGCTCGCTGGCGCCGGTGCTCGATACGCTTCGCTGGCTGCGCCACGAAACGAACGTCTGGCTGGAAGTGACCAACCTGATCATCCCTGGCGCCAATGACTCGCCAGACGATATTGCGCGCCTGTGCGACTGGTTCGTGAGCGAACTCGGTCCTGATGTGCCGTTGCACTTTACGGCGTTCCATCCAGACTATCGCATGCTCGACACGCCGCCAACGCCGCCTGCAACGCTGAAACGCGCTCGTGAGCAGGCGCTCGCCGCAGGTCTGCGCTATGTGTACACCGGGAATGTCTACGATGCCGCCGGGCAGGCGACGTACTGCGCTAGTTGCGGTGTGCGGGTTATCGAGCGTGACTGGCATCGCCTGAAACGCTGGCGGCTCGATGCCGCTGGCCGGTGTGTGCGCTGCGCTCATCCGCTGCCGGGCCGGTTTGACGCCGTGCCGGGTCGCTGGGACGGACGGATTGTGCCGGTGCGAATTGTGGGATCGCCTGATCAAAACTATTCCTTGGAGCCCGGCGGCTAAAGCCGCGGGCTATGGGGGATGCTATGGGATGCGAGGATGCGGGCGGCGCTCCTGGGCGCGCCAGCGGCGCTCCTGGGCGCGGCGCGCCCCTACAATGCAATGCTGCGCACGGGGGGATGGATGTCCCGTCAGGGCGCGCCCGTGTCGTGCCGCCGCGCGCCCGCGCGATGGGGAATGGGCGCGCCCCGACACGCCTTCAGAACCTCACGCCTTGCGCCTCACGCCTCACGCCTCACGTCGGATACAGATGCCCGCTTTCGACACGCCAGCGGCACGCGCGCTTGAGGAAATGCAGGTCGAAGTCGTCGGTTCCGGTGGCAGTCACAATAGTTTGCTGGTCGGGACGTTCCAGGACGCCCTGCACGTGCGCTCGCCGCTCGGTATCGAGTTCGGAGAGCAGGTCGTCGAGCAGCAGCACCGGCGCGTCGCCGGTGCGTATCCGCATCAGTTCCGCCTCACCAAGCTTGAGCGCCAGCGTGGCGCTGCGTTGTTGCCCGCGCGAACCATACGTGCCGATGGGGATGCCGCCAACCGCAATCAACAGATCGTCGCGGTGCGGACCGATCAGCGTTTGCCCGCGTCCGATCTCGTCGTCGCGCAGGCGCACCAGGTGCGCGAGAAATGCCTGCTCGATGGCGCGACTATCGCCAGCCGGATCAATACCCGCCACGCTGCTCTGATAGGCGAGCGCCAGTGGAGTGTCGCCGCCTGACATCTGGCAGTAGAGCGGTCCTGCCAGCGCGTTGAGATCAACGACGGCGAGCAGCCGTTCATGCAGCAGATACGTGCCCGCCATTGAGAGTTCCCGGTCCCAGAACGCCAGTTCATCGTCGGCATAGCGCAACGGACGCCGTCCCTCGCGCCAGGCGCGCAGCAGACTGTTGCGCTGCTGAACGACCTTCTGGTAATGCGCCAGGGTGCGCACATAGCGTCCATCGATCTGCGAGAGGGTCACATCGAGATAGCGGCGACGCTCGGAAGGCGCGCCGGTCACCAGCGCAATATCGGCGGGAGTGAACAGCACCACGCGCAGGTTGCCTACCAGGTCGAGCGCGCGCACTGCTTTCCGATCGACCCGCACCGTCTTGATTGTTGGCGCCGTGCCGGTTGCAGCCTCCTCGTCGGCGCGGCGCTGCACAACAACTTCGAGCCGCACGCGCCCATCGGCGCGTGCAACGTCGCACACCAGCCGGGCAAACGGTGGAACACCGATGTCTCCCTGCGCTTCGAAGCGCACCAGTTCGCGATCGGCGCCGGCGCGCGGCGACCGGGTTGTCGCCAGGAAGTAGATCGCTTCCAGCACCGTCGTTTTACCCGCTGCGTTGGGACCGTAGAGCAGGGTCACTCCCGGTTCGAGCTTCAGATCGAGCCGTTCGTAATTGCGGAAGTCACGCAGACTGAGATGTGTCACGTGCATGGCGGCGACCATCGGGTGTGCAGCGCTCAGATCCGTTCGAGTTGCAGTCGCCGCAGCGCTGTCAGGTCGCCGCAACCGGTGCAGAACATCGCAATGCGCAGTTCGTCGATATACCCCTGCAAACTCTCGACAACCGCTTCCGCGCCGCGTTCATCGACCGCCGGGATGAGCGCCGGTTTCGCGGTAGCGGCCAGATCGGCGCCAAGCGCGATAGCCTTTGCCACATCAACGCCGCTCCGCACACCGCCACTGCCGATGATTATAATGTCTGGAAGCGCGGCGCGCACCTGACGGATGGCTTCGGTTGTGGGAATGCCCCACCCGGCGAATGCTGCCGCCACCTGTGCGCCGCGTTCGGTTGTGTGGCGGAAGCGTTCGACTTCGCTCCAGCTGGTGCCGCCGGCGCCGGCAACGTCGATGACCTTTATTCCCACATCGACCAGGCGGCGCGCAGTCGCTGCACTGATGCCGTTGCCGACTTCCTTGGCGATCACCGGAACGTCGAGGCGGGTGCACACTTCTTCGATCCGGCGCAGCAATCCTTTGAAGTTTGTGTTCCCTTCCGGCTGCACGGCTTCCTGCAGCGCGTTGAAGTGCAGCACCAGCGCGTCCGCCTCAATCATCTCGACTGCGCGGCGGCATTCATCGACGCCGAACCCATAGTTGAGCTGTACCGCGCCGAGGTTCGCCAGCAGCGGGATTGTTGGCGCAACATGACGAACGCGATAGGTATCAGCCAGGCGCGGATCGACCAGCGCGGCGCGCTGCGACCCGACCCCCATCGCCAGCCCGAGCGTTTCGGCGGCTTCGGCAAGCGCCAGATTGATGCGCGCCACATCGCGCGCCCCGCCGGTCATCGAACTGATGAGTAATGGTGCGCGCATCCGCTTGCCGAGAAAGGTCAGGCTGGCGTCGATGTCGGCGAGGTCGAGTTCTGGCGCCGCTTCGTGTGGCATGCGATAGGCGGCAAAACCGGTCGTTACCCCTTTGGCGGCGACGTCTTCGCCTAACACAATGCGCACATGATCGAGCTTGCGGCTGCTTGTCTGTTCCGATTCGCTCATATGATCCTCACAGATGCGTAGTTGCCATGATACCAGATTTACTTCACCTGTGGCGCAGCGGATGTGTGCGTGTGGAAACATCGCGCCGATACGCTATAATAGCGGGTTGTCTGAGGGATGAGGCAAGGGGGGAGAGGCGCGAGGCAAGAGGGCGGCAGGTTGCGGGTGCGAAGGGGGAAGATTGTTCTCCCGATGCCCTTTGCGCCTCTGTGGTTGGGAATCACGACAGTGAAACGTTGAACATACATCCCTTAAGGAGGAGTTGTGTGAGTCAGGCATCACGGAACAAAAAAGTGCAGGAACCGACGCCGCAGGGCGTCTCGCCAGCCGGGATCATCGCAGCGGTCGCTGTGATTGCGGTGCTCGTCGTCCTCGGCTTGATGCTTGCGCAATCCAGCGGCCGGCCGCAGGTCGTTGAGCCGACGGTTCCGCCATTTGCCGTTGCGACACCGGTGACGGGGAGCGTTCCAGGTCCGTTGCCAGCGGACGTTGCGGCGCGCAATGGGTTCTATACCGCACCGCCGCCGATGATCATTGATCCAACGCGGACCTATCTTGCGACGATCATGACCCCGCGCGGCAATATTGTCATCCGGTTACGGCCCGATCTCGCGCCGGAAACGGTCAACAACTTCGTCTTCCTGGCGCGCGAAGGGTTCTACGACGGCATTACGTGGCACCGGGTGCTGCGCGGTTTCATGGCACAGGGGGGCGATCCGACCGGCACCGGCGCAGGGGGTCCAGGATACACCATCAGAGACGAGTTCGGTCCGGACATGATCTTCGACCGGCCCGGCATTGTCGCCATGGCGCGCACGGCCATGCCGAACAGCGCCGGATCGCAATTCTTCATCACAACCGCGCCGGCGACGCACCTCAATGGTCAGTACACCATTTTCGGCGAGGTAATCGAAGGGCAGGAGATCGTGAACGGCATTCCGCTGCGCGACCCGGATGCCAATCCGGTCGAACCAGGCGAGCCGATGTTGAAGGTGACCATCACCGAGCGGTGAGGTCAACGCCGGCGGAAAAGACCGCGCTTTTTCTGCGGAGTCTCGACCGTCTCGCGCAGTTTTGCCAGATCGTGCTCGATGCTGTCGCCCAACCCCGCTGCCTGACGCTCGTCGGAGCGCGATTGTGACCCTCGACTGCTGCGCGGTTCACTCCCGGCGGATGACAGGATCGGCGGCGGCGCTTCAACGACGGTGTCGAGCGCCGGATACGGTAACGGTTCGCGCTCGACCCCAAGCGCCATCAACCACGACCAGAGCGCCTGCTGCCGCGCCTGCGGCTCATCCGGCAGGAGCAGCGGTCTTCCGCGGGCATCGATGACAACGCCAAGGGCGCTACCGCGAATGGCGGCCAGGTCCGACGCCACTTCGGCGCCTGGCGCATTGCGCCCGATCCGCACACCAGCAGCCGGTCGCAGCGTCAACGTGCCGTACCGATTGGGAGGGAGGCTCAGACGTGCAATCTCGCCGTGCGCAACGCGCACCGTGTGGGTTGCTCCGCCTTCCACCCGCAATTCGGCTTCCACAGCCGTTTCCCCTGATCGTCCTTCACCAAGCGTTGTGACGACCGTTGCCAACGGCGTGTTGCCCATCAGGTCGCGCTCGAACAGTGTCAGCGCTGCGTCGGCTTCGGAAAAGGCAAGCGTGCCGCAGGCATTCATCAATCCCAGGCTATCGAGGTGCAGGTCGAGCGCCATGGCATTCTCTCTGGAGGTCGGTTGCAGCGCATCGAGCACGGTCAACACGGCCAGCCCGGGATGCGGCGCGTGACGCAACACTCCACCGCCAGCGAAGACGCGGTCATACCGCGCGTCGGGTCGCTCGTCCAGCAGCGCCGCCAACACGCACGAAAGCGCCTCGCGCGCCACGGCGTGCTCGATCAGCAGTTCTTCGCGAGTCAGGGGTGGAATATGCGGGCGCAGCATCTTGTTGAGGAGCCAGTGCACCAGATCGCGCTCACTGATCGGGAAGGGCAGCCAGCGGCGAATGGCAGCGACGCCGCGCTGCGCCAGGAGCGCCCCAATGCCGTATCCGCCGCCGATGCCGCCTAAAACGACCGGACTGTAGCGTCCCTGGCTGCACAGATGCGCCGTGGTGTTCAACGAGCCGACATCGAGCGCCAGAACGTTACACTGAGCCGTCTCGGCAACGAAGCGGGTCATCACGCCAGCAGCGTCGCACGCAGAGTGCAAAGGGGTGCGCGACAGTCGCTGGAGGCCGGATGTTCGAGCAAAGCGCGCAACAATCTGCTCGTTGTATACGCGCACAATTTCACGCCGCACCGGATCGAGGCGCTCGACATCCAGGGCTGGTCGAACATTATCGACCATGATGAGATCGGGGTGATCGGCCAGCGCTGCCGCCACCCCATCGCGCGCCTGACTGTTTCCCGCGAAAATGATCGGTCGTCGGGCGACGTTGTGGGTTTGCTTGCCCTGCGCATCGATCTGGACGCCCTGTGACGCGAGTCCGACAATATGCGCGAGGCGTATGAGCGCGTCGTGTGCACCACCTTCGATCCCGCCGGCAATCACCACTCCGTCAGCCGGCGCCCCGAGCAACGTCTGCACCTGGCGTTCGATCCAGGTCATGCCCGAGTCCGCCTGTACCCCGCCACCCCCCTGGCGAACCGTGTCATCGAGCGTAATGGTCTGGAGGATGCGGGTATACGTTGCACGCACGGCGCGTTGCGCACTCTGCGCCGAAATATCTCCGGCGACCGCTGCGATGATCAGGCTCATCACGCCTGCTGCACTGCTACAGACCAGAATGCCGTCCACTCCATCGCCTTCCGCCTCTTTCGGCGTAACCAGCGTGTTGTTATCGATCAGACGGCGACCGGTTTGTTCTTCGATGCGCCGTGTGGCTTCGATAATCGCGGGTGTTGCGTCTCCTGCCGAAGGAAAGCTGCCCGGCGCTTCGGCATGACCGATGAGGCGGGTTTCACCATCAACGGCGTCAACCAGCCAGACATGGGTCATCGTGCTGCCGACATCAGCGACCAGAAAGGCATGCAATGCGATCGGGACGGACATGCTGCGCCTGATTTTCTTTTCTATGCGCCAAACAAACTGCGCACCGTTGCCAGAACAAAGTTTACCCGTTCGACCAGCGCGCTCAGATAACTTTGCAGCGCGCCGGCGAAGAAGAAGCCGAATGCAACCATAATCAGCCAGTGACCGATGGCGGCTGCACCTTTGACGATGCGCCCACCGTAGCTTTCTGGCGGCGCTGTGTAGTAGAAGGAAGCAAGGGTCAATACGGTGCCGACAACCAGCACGACAATCCCGGCAATCTCTCCTGGTCCTCCAGCCAGAGGGCGCGCCGTATCGCGGATTTGCGGCATCAGCGTGCCAATGATAGCGCCGCCGATCGCCAACGCCCCACCAACGCCGAAAACGAGCGCCAGCGGAATGTTTGCCAGCCATGACAATCGCTGTTCCCCTGTGATGCGCGGCAGAAGCAACACGCCAAGCAGCAACGGCACGCCGTAGAGCCACACGGCAGGCGTCGAGCCATTGAGGAGCGCCAGCGCCGCCGGACGTAACACCTGATGGTACGCCACAACGAACGCCAGCCCGAGGGATGTGCCAACGAACAGATACTGTGCAATACGAAACAATGGGTTATCGCCTGCTGCCCTGCTCAGCACCATAAGCGTCAACAATACGGCGACAATGTTGACGATGACATCCTGGCTCACGAACGCCTCCTGCGTGCTGCGTCGATGCCGCTGATCACCAGACCGGACACGAGCACGACAACAAACAAAAGAATCGTCAGTCGCTGCTGTGTTGCTGTTTCAGCGACTCCTGGCATATTGCCGTCCTGGATAAGCGCCGCATACGCCAGAGCGCCGCGCTGCCCAGCAATGGCGGCGACACCCGGCTGGCGCATGTATGGCTGAACGATGGGTGCGGCCTCTTCTGGCAGCAGGAATACCAGTGATACCGGGCGGTCGCCTGTCTGCGCCTGCGGGTACACCTGTTCCATCCATCCCTGCACATCGGGCGTGTCGTCTGCCAGAACAATAATGAGCGAGAGGTCATTCAGGCTCGCAATTGGACGACCCGTGTCGATACCAGCGATCAGCGCACTGCCGGTCGCATCGTCCCCGCGATAATCGCTGCGCAGCATCGCCTGAAAGTCGCGCCCCAACGTTCGAAGCGCTATTTCGCCGCCGGGTTTGTATCCCAAAAGGAGGTACCCCTCGCCTTGCTGCCGGTAACCGGCATTCCGCAATGTATCGAGCAGATCGAACTGTAGCAGGGTTCCCTGAGGATCAGTGCTCACCAGCACGAGTTTGACTTCCTGTGCGATCAGGTGTCCGATGACGGCTTGTTCGAGTGGGCGCAATTCGCCAACTCTTCTGGCATCCCATTCGTAGCCAATCAGCACAACATCGTTTGCACCGAGCGATGCGATCTGATCGTAGGCATCGGCTACGGCGGGAACCAGAGGTGGTGTCGCAAAGGACGGAGCAATTCCTGGAAACATAAGAATAATGATAACAAGTATCAAAAGAGTGATCGAAAGCAGACGATCGACCCCAATGCGTTGGAGGGCGCTTCCCTGCTCCGGCGCGGGCAGCGGCGCAGTGGCCGGGATCGGTTCGGCAGCCAGATGGCGCAACAGGCTCAGGGACTTGGTCTGTTCTTCGGTGCGTTGTGGCGCCGGAGGAGGCGCGAGTTTTGGCGCTGCAACCGCTGCTCCTATGCTCGCCTCGTCCTCGGCGACGCCGCCGAGGCGCTTCAGCCAGTCGAGGTCGCGTGCACTGACCGGCGCTGTTTCTGGTTTTGGTTCGGGTTCGACACTCAGCCATTCGGGCAGATCCATGCCGCTGAGCAAATCGCTCGAGGTTTGCGGCGTTGCGGGTTCTACCGTCCGAGATCGCCCGTCACGCGCATCAGGCGCCACGACATCAGCGCCTCGCAGCCAATCCGGCAATCCTGCATCACCTGCGGCGCCTGCAGAGATTGGTCGCCCGTGTTCATCCTCGAGCCATGGCGGTGTTTCCTGTGATGATGAAGCAGGTGTCTGAAGCCAGTCGGGCAGGTCGCTGGCGGGCGCAGTTGGCATCTCAGGCGCAGCGGGTGCGGCTGGGGGCGCAGGTGGCGCGGCGGCGATGTCGCGCAACCAGTCGGGCAGGTCGCTGGCGGGCGCGGCGGCGGGTTGGGGCGGCTCGCCGGGTCGTCGGGACTGCGGCGCTTCAGGCGGCGCGGCGGCGATGTCGCGCAACCAGTCGGGCAGGTCGCTGGCGGGCGCGGCGG
>ERZ1685332.117-NODE-117-length-19686-cov-15.884621_pt1 | contig 19686 bp, 16 predicted proteins | sample MGYA00580193_ERZ1685332 | MGnify/ENA primary metagenome ERZ1685332 (study PRJEB41501, sample SAMN08275520) | hot springs metagenome | biome: alkaline hot spring; material: microbial mat | place: Russia: Ush-Beldyr | collected 2015-07 | depth 0.5 m m ...
CAGCGTCGCCAGCCAGAGGATCAGCATTGTCCAGAGCATCTGTCGGCGGGATGTGTGACCAGTCATTCGTTGACCTCCTTCTGAAACTTTGTCTCTACAGCCGGCTAGATTCAGTCTCAGGTGGAACCTTGAGGGTGGCAAGTACACCTTCCAGTGTGCGGCGGAGATGGCTGCGCACCGCCTGTCCTGTCACAGTCAGGTCCCCTGATCGACAGGCGTTGAGGATCGTTTCGTGGTCAACAATCGCCTGTTGGGCGCGGTTTGGCAGGTTGACATAGATCTGACGATAGCGCATGGAACGAGTCGACAGGCTCGAAATCAGGTCGAGCAACAGTGGCTGCTGCGCCGGTTCATAGAGCGCCAGATGAAACTCCTGGTTAATCTCCAACGCGGTCGAGTATGCCCGGTCGTTGATCGCCTGGATGAACCGCGCGTTGATCTGGCTGACATACTCGAGATGCGCCGGAGTAAAATGGGGCAGCGCTTTGTGGATCGCCAGTTCTTCGAGCACTTCACGGATGCTGTAGATTTCGCGGAACTCGTCAACCGAGAGTTCGACGACGAACGCCCCACGCCGGGGCGAAATCTGCACCAATCCCTCGGCTTCGAGTTGCCGCAGGCACTCGCGCACCGGGATGATGCTGACGCCGAGTTCGGCAGCGATTGCCTGCTGATCAAGCCGCGAATTCATCGGATACCGCCCGTTCAGAATGTCGGCACGCACGGTTTCGAGCACGTGCTGCGCAACTGTCGGCGGACTACCCCGGTTCGCGCGAGGCAAGGACACCGTATGCCTCCTGGAAAGCATCACAGTGTTTTCGGCAGAGTCGACGCGGAGATTTATAATTTCTAAACTATTGTATCCGAATCTCGTGGATGTGTCAAGCGCGGAGCCATGCGAGGCGCAGTCACGATGCGATCAGGATGTTTGGCGATTGGCGTGACGCCGGGGCGCATGGACTCGCCCGGATCAAGCGCCTTCCATCGCCACACCGATCTGTGTAAATTCGTGTTATGCCCGGATCTGTGTCTGTGTTCCGTATCCAGAACGCTATCCTGATATGCGCAGCAGTGACGTTGATCGCAGCGCCGATCAGGAGCGTTGCAACGCCATCGTCCATCCTTCTCCCGGTTCAGTTTGAACCGTTCGTGACGCTCTACGATCCGGCGCTCGGCGGATTACCGGAGAGCCAGGGGTGGTTGAGATACGCTGCGCTGCCGCCTCCTGTCGATGCGCGGGCAACCTTTGACGGCAGTGACACAGTGCTGACCACTACGACCGATCTCGCCGAGCTTGCAGGGTGGAGTATTGACCGGACGCTGGCGCCGGTGCTCGACCGGCAGGTGGGCTTCACGCTGAACTTTGCCCTGCACGTGCTCGAGGAACACCGCCTGTCCTCCGATGACAACGGCGACGGTCTGGATGACCGCGCTGGCTGGAGCGTCACCCTGCTGGCAAACGACCGACGCGGTATTGAGTTGGGGTTCTGGGAGGATCGGGTGTGGGCACAGGAGGGAGGCGCAGAACCTGACCTTTTTACACAGGCTGAGAGTGCAGTGATTAACGCCGCGCAACCTGCCGTCTACGCTCTGACGATCCAGGGAGAGCGCTACACGCTCGAGCAGAACGGCGTCACGATCCTGAGCGGTCCGCTGCGCGACTATACGGCGTTCAGCGGACCGCTCGACCCCTACGAGACGCCCAACTTCGTTTTTCTAGGAGACAACACCTCGCGCGCGGGTGTGTGGGCGCGCCTCGGCGCTGTCGCGTTCGCCATCGGCGCGCGAGTGCTGCTGCCGCTGATTGTCAGTCCAGCAGCACCAGGCGCCACACTCACGGAAGTGGCGCCCAACCCTGCTCGCTTTCGATCACACGTCGGTACACGCCTTGCCATGTCCCGGCGTAGATCGTCGCCGGCTGCGATGGGTCAATGACCGGTGCGTACACAAATGTCGCTCTCCCTCCACCAGATGATACATCTTTGCTCCAGGTTGATCCGCCGTCCTTACTTCTAAGCACACCGTCATACTGTGTTCCCGCATATACCGTCGTGGGCGCCGTCGGGTCGATGACCAGGGCGTACACCGGGTTGTCACTACACCTCGCTCTGGCAACCTCGCGCCAGGTCGCGCCGCTGTCGTTGCTGCGGAACACCCTGTCATCTTGCGTTCCCCGGCGTACAGGGTTGACGGCGAAGCGGACGACGATCGTGTGTCGTGGACGAATGCGTTCCTCGGCGTACAAGGTTGACGGCGTCGTTGGGGTGATGGTCAGCGCAAGCACGGTGTGTTGTCCCAACCCCGCATTGACCACGCGCCAGGTCTTGCCGCCGTCCTCTGTACACGCCATCGCCGGTTCCGGCATACAGCGTGGTCGGCGTGGTCGGATCAAAGACCAGCGTTTCATGAGTGACAGTCACTGCGGGGGGAGGGCGAGTCGTGTATAATGCCTTTTATCGCAAGCGTACTACAGGAGGAAGCGTATGAACCTCCCGCCATTTCGTAATGAGCCACCCACTGATTTTAACGATCCTGCCAATGTCGCCGCCATGGAGCAGGCGCTGGCGGACGTTCGGGCGCAGTTTGGGCGCACCTATCCGCTGATTATCGACGGTGAACGCATCACAACCGACGCTACGATTGCCTCGGTCAATCCGGCGCGTCCTGCGGAGGTCGTCGGGTATGCAGCGAGCGCCGATGTGGCGCTGGCGCAGCGCGCGATCGAAACCGCGCACCGGCGCTTTTCCGAATGGCGTCGTGTGTCGGTCGAGCAGCGCGTCGAACTGCTGCTGAAGGCGGCAGCCGCTATGCGCGCGCGTCGCTTCGAGTTGAACGCCTGGATCATTTATGAGGTCAGCAAAAGTTGGGCGGAAGCGGATGCCGATGTCGCTGAGGCGATCGACTTCTGCGAGTTCTATGCGCGCGAGATGCTGCGCCTGAGCGAACCGCAGCCGCTCTACCCCATCCCTGGCGAAGACGACCGCCTGACCTACATTCCGCTTGGCGCCGGGGTCGCCATTCCGCCATGGAACTTCCCGCTCGCCATTATGGTCGGGTTGGTGACTGCGCCGGTCGTCGCCGGCAACACGATTGTGCTCAAGCCCGCTTCGACTTCGCCAATCATTGCGGCGAAGTTTATGGAACTTCTGGAGGAGTGCGGTCTTCCCCCCGGTGTCGTCAACTATCTCCCCGGTCCTGGCAGCAGCGTCGGCGATACGCTGGTCGATCATCCGCTCACGCGCTTCATCGGCTTCACCGGGTCGAAAGAGGTCGGCATTCGCATTTTCGAGCGTGCCGCAAAAGTGCATCCTGGTCAGAAATGGCTTAAGCGGACCATTCTCGAAATGGGCGGGAAGGATACAATCGTCGTCGACGAAACGGCGGACCTGGAAGCCGCTGCGTCCGGGGTCGTCGCTTCCGCCTTCGGGTTCCAGGGTCAGAAGTGCTCCGCCTGCTCGCGGGTCGTTGCGGTCGCGCCGGTCTACGACGAATTGCTCGACCGGGTGGTGGAACTGACCGGTGGGTTGACGGTTGGCGATCCGGCGCAGCGCGGGACATTCATGGGCGCCGTCATTGATGAGCGGTCGCGCCAGGAGATCCGCTGGTACATCGAGGAAGGGCAGCGCGAAGGGGGACGGCTGGCGTTCAGCGGCGAGTCGCCAGATGATGGGTTCTTTGTGCCGCCGACGATCATCGCCGATGTTGACCCCAACGCACGCATTTCCCAGGAGGAGATCTTCGGTCCGGTGCTGGCATTCATCAAGGCGCGCGACTTCGACGAAGCGCTGGCAATTGCCAACAACACCGAGTACGGTCTGACCGGCGGGGTCTACTCGCGCTCGCGCGAACGGCTGGAGCGTGCGCGCGATGAGTTTCACGTCGGCAACCTTTACTTCAACCGCAAGATCACCGGCGCAATGGTCGGCGCGCATCCGTTCGGCGGCTTCAACATGTCGGGCACCGACTCGAAGGCTGGCGGGCGCGATTATCTGCTCCTCTTCCTGCAAGCCAAGACGGTGGCTGAGAAGCTGTGAGGCGAGCAGTGAGCGGTGAGCGGCGAGCAGTGAGCGGTGAGCGGCGAGCAGTGAGCAGTGAGCGGTGGCTTTCGGAGACTTTGCCTGCCCTGAAGCGCACAAAGGGGCAAGTGCAAACAAGAACATCAGGCTGTGGTCGCCGTGTTCGCTTATTCACCGCTGCATTCGCTTATTCGCTGGCGCTATTCATTCATGCACTGATGCGTTCGCTTATTCGCCGGTGCAATTCGCTTATTCGCTGATTATCAACGGAATCTTTCACCATGCCCACACTACCTGAACTGACCGAACTCAAAGCGCGGCTCTACGAGATCTATGATCTGGAAATGGCGGCTGCGCTGCTGAACTGGGATCAGACAACCTATATGCCTCCTGGCGGTGCGGCGGCGCGCGGTCGCCAATTGGCGACGCTGGGGCGCATCATTCATGAGAAGCGGATCGACCCGGCGATCGGACGTCTGCTCGATGCGCTGCGTTCCTACGAAGAGTCGCTCCCGCCCGACGACCCTGATGCTGCACTCATTCGCGTGACGCGGCGTGACTACGAGCGCGCGACGCGCATTCCCGCCGTGTTCACCGCCGAACTCTACGAACACACAGCCGCCAGTTACGATGTCTGGTCGCGTGCGCGTCCGGCGAACGACATCGCCGCCGTGCTGCCCTATCTGGAGCGCACCCTCGATCTCAGCCGCCGCTTTGCGGAGTTCTTTCCCGGCTACGAGCACATCGCCGACCCGCTGATCGACATGGCGGATTACGGCATGCGCGCCACGACGATCAAACAGATCTTCGCAGAACTGCGCCAGGGGTTGATCCCGCTGGTCGAACAGATCACCAGCCAGCCGCCGGTGGATGACTCCTGCCTGCGCCAGTTCTTTCCCGAAGCGCAACAGTGGGCGTTTGGCGTCGAGGTTATCACGGCGTTGGGATATGACTTCAGCCGCGGACGGCAGGATAAGACGCTGCACCCGTTTATGACCAAATTCTCGCTGAACGACGTGCGCATTACCACGCGCTTTGACGAACACGACCTGGGATCGGCGCTCTTCAGCACCATCCACGAAGCCGGGCATGCGATGTACGAACTTGGCATTGCACAGGAGTTTGAGGGCACGCCGCTCGCGTCCGGCACGTCTGCCGGGATGCACGAGAGTCAGTCGCGTTTGTGGGAAAATATCGTTGGGAGGAGTCGCCCCTTCTGGGAATATTTCTACCCGCGTTTGCAGACGACCTTTGCTGAGCAGTTGGGGAACACGCCGCTCGAAACATTCTACCGGGCGGTCAATAAGGTGCAGCGCTCCCTCATTCGCACCGAGGCGGACGAAGTAACCTACAATCTGCATGTTATTCTGCGCTTCGATCTGGAACTGGCGCTGCTCGAAGGCACGCTCGCCGTGCGCGATCTGCCCGAAGCCTGGCACGAACGCTACCGCAGCGACATCGGCGTTGCCCCGCCGGACTACCGCAACGGCGTGCTCCAGGATGTCCACTGGTACGGCGGTCTCATTGGCGGCGCATTTCAGGGGTATACGCTCGGGAACATCATGAGCGTGCAACTGTTCGATGCCGCGCTGCGCGACCATCCCGACATCCCGCAGCAGATCGGCAACGGCAGGTTCGACACGCTCCGCGAATGGATGCGCAGGCACGTCTACCGCCATGGGCGCGCGCTCGACGCCGACGACATCCTGCGCCGCGCCACCGGCAGATCGCTCGATGTGCAGCCGTACCTGGCGTATTTGTGGCGCAAATACGGCGAACTAATGTGACTGTCACCAAGCAGGGGCGCCCCGCTGTGGGCGCACGCAGCGGGCAGGCACGGGGACCTGCCGCTCCCGGCGCGGGCAATTCGTGGTCAGGGCGCCAGTTGGTTACCAGGCGAATATGTTGCAAATCTCTACGCCTCTGTGCCTTTGTGCGATACCCACCCAACCCAGGAGACGCCAATGCCCTTTCGCATCCTTGCCTTTGCTGGCGTATGGCTGCTCGTCGCCAGCATCATCCCGATGGTCAGAGCGCAGAACGACACCCACACCGTCTACCTGCCGCTTGTTCTCCGTGATGCGCAGTACCGCAGCGGCGAAGGAACCTACTACGCCGCCGACGGCACGGGCAACTGCATGTTCGACCCATCGCCGCACGACCTGATGGTGGCGGCGATGAACCACGCCGACTATGACAATGCAGCCCTCTGTGGCGCTTTCATCGAAATCATCGGACCGAAGGGAAGCGTTACCGTGCGCATCGTTGACCGTTGCCCGGAGTGCGCACGCGGCGATGTCGATATGAGTCCGCAGGCGTTCGCTCGCATCGCCGATCTATCCGCCGGGCGCGTCCCCATCCGCTGGCGCATCATCAGCCCCAATCTTACAGGACCAATCGCGTACCGCTTCAAAGAAGGCAGCAATCAGTGGTGGACAGCGGTGCAGGTCCGCAATCACCGCAATCCTATCGCTCGATTCGAGTATTTGCGTTCTGATGGCCAGTGGCAGATCGTCCCACGCCAGATGTACAACTACTTCGTGGCGAGCAGCGGCATGGGACCAGGTCCCTACACCTTCCGCGTCACCGATATGTACGGCAACGTATTGACCGACACCGGAATCCCTTTTATCGAAGGCGGCGTGATCAATGGCGCAGCGCAGTTTCCGCCCGCGCCCTGAATTTCCCGGTATTCTTTGTGCGCTTTGCAACAAAAAAAGGAGTATAATATCGTTGATGTTGAACAGAAACGGGTGAGTATGCATCTCCGCGTCATGGAAATGGTCTCGTAACGCATGGAACGCCATTCTACATCTGGCCATGACGGCCTGCGGTTTGGGGGTGATGAAAGACCGCCAGTTCGGTGGCGACCTTCATCACCCTTTTGCATCTGTCGAGGCTGGCGCTCCGCCCGCCTCCAACATCTGGAGAACATCTATGATACAAATGCCCGCGATCGAAACCCAGCCACATCCGCTTGAACACCCGGCGTCCGAACCCATCGTGAACGACTTTTCGATCGTCGCTGCAACGGTCAATGGTTCCGGCAGCCAGACGGCGAACAATGTGCTGATGCGCGCCATCTTCAAGATGGGTGTGCCGGTCAGCGGTAAAAATCTCTTCCCGTCAAACATTCAGGGGCTGCCGACCTGGTTCACCATTCGCGTCAGCAAAGACGGCTACACGGCGCGCCGTGAGACGACCGAGATCCTGGTTGCTTTCAATCAGCGCACCGCCGATGAAGACCTGGCATCGCTTGTACCTGGCGGCGTCTGCGTTTATCCAAACGATATCAAGTTCGCAAATCCGCGTTCAGATGTCCACTTCTACCCGATGCCGGTGCGCGACCTGGTCAAACAGTCTGGTGTCGATGCCAAACTGCGCGATTACATCGCCAATATGGTCTATGTCGGCGCTCTGGCGGAACTGCTGGGTATCGACATGAACGAGATTAAAGCGGCGCTCGAACGCCATTTCAAAGGCAAACCCAAACCGGTCAGCCTGAACTATGGCGTCGTGGTTGCGGCTGCCGAATGGGTGCGCGCCAACCTGCCGAAGACCGATCGGTTCCGCGTGGCGCCAATGGACAAAACCCAGGGTCTGATCCTGGTCGATGGGAATACTGCGGCGGCATTCGGCGCACTGATGGGCGGTATGACAGTGTGCGCCTGGTATCCGATCACCCCCTCGACCAGCCTGGTCGATGCGATGACTGAACTGGCGCCGATCCTGCGCGCCGATCCAGAGACGAACACGACGACGTATGCCATTGTTCAAACCGAGGACGAGATCGCGGCCGCTGGCATAATTGTCGGCGCGGGATGGGCTGGCGCGCGCGCCATGACTGCCACCTCCGGTCCCGGTCTCTCGCTCATGAACGAGTTCGTGAGCCTGGCATACTTCGCCGAGGTTCCCTGCGTCATCTGGGATGTGCAGCGCATGGGACCGAGCACCGGTCTGCCGACGCGCACCTCGCAGGGCGATGTCCTGTCCGCCTACTACATGGGGCATGGCGATACTCATCACGTCATCCTGTTCCCCGGCAACATGACCGAATGCTTCGAGTTTGGCTACCTGGCATTCGATCTGGCGGAGCGATTGCAAACGCCAGTGCTCGTGTTGAGCGACCTCGACCTGGGCATGAACAACTGGATGTCCGAGCCGTTCACCTATCCCGACAGGCCGCTCGACCGCGGCAAGGTATTGCACGCCGACGAATTGGAGAAGTTCAAGGATTGGGGGCGCTACAAGGATATCGACGGCGATGGCATTCCCTACCGCACCCTGCCAGGCGACCCCAACCCGCGCGCGGCATATCTGGCGCGCGGCACCGGGCATAATGAGTTCGCCGTGTACAGTGAGCGCCCACATGACTGGCAGAAAAATCTGGATCGCCTGACGCGCAAACACAATACAGCGCGCACCCTTGTGCCAAAACCGATTGTGCAGGAAACCGAAGACGCAACTATTGGAATCGTCGCCTACGGCTCGACCGATCCGGCGGTGCGTGAGGCGTGTGATGTGCTGCGCGCACGTGGGATCACAGCGAGTTATCTGCGCATTCGCGCGCTGCCGCTGGAGTCGACGCTGACCGGATTTCTGGCGAAATATGAGCGCGTCTATGTCGTCGAACTGAACCAGGATGGTCAGATGGCGCAACTGGTGCAATTGCATGCGCCGGAGCATGCAGCGCGCATCCGTCCGGTTTGCATCTGCAATGGTCTGCCCATGAGCGCACAATTCGTGGTGGATGCGATTGTGCGCGCCGAGCAGGTCGCGGGGTGACCCTTACGCAGGAGGAGCGCCGTAGGGGCGCCCCCCCTGTGGGCGCCCGCCGCGGTAGGGTTGCCCCCGTGGGCGCCCGCCGCGACGGCGGAGGCGGTCGCCGTAGGGGCGCCCCCCCTGTGGGCGCCCGCTGCGGTAGGGGCGCCCCCCCGTGGGCGCCCGCTGCGACGGCGGAGGCGGCGGCAGGGCAGCGGAGCAGCGCCAACAGACGCAGACCCGCCCGGTTCAGGAATCTGAAAGTTGTTGCAATAGCACACCGGAGAAGAAAACATGACCATCGAAACCAAAACCAACGGCAAGCCGAATGTCAATAGAATCGGACTGACGAGCCAGGATTATCGCGGCGGAGAGACGACACTCTGCCAGGGATGCGGGCATAACTCGATCACGAGCCAGATTATTGCTGCCGCGTTCGAGTTGTCGCTTGCGCCGCACCAGGTGATCAAGATGAGCGGGATTGGCTGCTCGTCCAAGACGCCTGCCTACTTCATGAGCCGCTCGCACGGCTTCAATACGCTGCACGGGCGCATGCCCTCGGTAACGACCGGCGCAGTGCTGGCGAATCGCACGCTGCTTGCGATCGGCATCAGCGGCGACGGCGATACCGGCAGCATCGGGTTGGGGCAGTTCAAGCACATGGTGCGCCGCAATGTGCCGGTGGTCTATATCGTCGAAAATAATGGCGTCTACGGGTTGACAAAAGGGCAGTTCTCGGCAACCGCTGATGTCGGTCAGACGCTAAAATACGCTGGCACGAACGTCTTGCCGCCGATCGACATTTGCATCGAGGCGTTGGCTGCCGACTGCGGCTTCGTTGCGCGCTCCTTTGCGGGCGATGCGAAACAGGTGCGCGAACTCTTGAAGGCGGCGATGTCGTTCCATGGCACGGCGGTGCTCGATATTATCAGCCCATGTGTAACATTCAATAACCACCACGACTCGACCAAAAGCTACGATTATGGCAAAGCGCACGAAGAGCGCCTGCAGGATATTCAGTTTATCCCGCGCTTCGACGAGGTTCACGTCGAGTATGAGGAAGGCGGCGAGCGCTATGTCCAGTTGCACGACGGTCCCATGATCAAACTGCGCAAACTGGGGCGCGATTACGACCCGACAAACAGGTGGCAGGCTATCGAACTCCTGGAACGGGCGCGCCAGAACCATGAGTTTATCACCGGGCTGCTCTACATCAATACCCAGCGGCAGACGTTGCACGAGGTCATGCACGTGACCGACACACCGCTTGCATATTTGCGCGAGGAGCAGTTGCGCCCGTCGCGTGAACGCTTCGCACAGGCGATGCAGGAGTTTGTGTCGTCAACTTGATCTAGACAAGAAGCCAGTCTCGATGACTCAACGTTCTTCATCGCCGGAAACAATCAAAGACCAGGTGCGCGATCACTACGCTCAACGCATTCAATCCGGCTCGTGTTGCAGTTCGTCGTCTGGATGTTGCAGTGACCGGACGCCGACCGAGATCGCGCTCTATGGCGCCGAGACGATTGCGGCATTGCCGAAAGGGGTGATCACAACCTCGTTCGGCTGCGGCAACCCGGTTGCGCTGGCATCGCTACAGGCAGGCGAGGTGGTGCTCGATCTGGGATCAGGCGGCGGACTCGACGTACTACTGGCAGCGCAGCGCGTCGGCGCCACGGGGTATGTCTACGGTCTCGACATGACTGACGAGATGCTGGCGGTGGCGCGTCGCAATGCGGAAAAGGCGGGTGCAACCAACGTCGAGTTTCTCAAGGGCGACATTGAGAACATTCCGCTGCCCTCGAACACCATTGATGTCATTATCTCCAATTGCGTCATCAATCTCGCACCGGACAAAGCGCCTGTCCTGGAGGAAGCGTTCCGTGTGCTCAAGCCGGGCGGACGGCTGTCGGTTTCCGACATCGTGATCGACGGTGATCTGAGCGTATTCCCCGTTACCGAGGAACAGATCCGCGCTGCGCTCAGCTGGACGGGGTGCATCGCTGGCGCATTGACGATCGATGAGTATCGTACAATGCTCAACGATGCCGGTTTTACCGACATTGCCGTGACCGTGCAGCACCGCTACACGATCGACGATTTACCGTCAGATACGGCGCAGATCCCGGCGGATGTGATGAATGGTCTGGCGGGATGTTTTACGAGCAGCGCGATCAGTGCGCGAAAACCGCAGTGACGGTGGAACTGTCTGGCGCGAAAAACGTCTGCTCTGTCTCGCTCATGCCCGGCGGTTCGCCGCCAGGCTGATCGCGCAGATGGCGCTGACGCGCCCGCGCTACAGTGTATCCTGACGCTTGCCGGACCCGCAATCGCGGAGCTTCGTGCGATCAGCCGATGCCCGCGCGCTAAACAGCGTTCTGTTCCCTGGTTCAACAGCACAATGGAGACAGGTGACAGCGCCTAATCCCCACCGTCGCCGAACGCCGCTACCACGGGGGCGCCCGCTTCGCGGCGCGGCAGCGCCACCGATATGACCCCGGCAGCCAGCACGAAGGCAACGGCGAACCAGAGGCACCCGACCAGCCCCCAGATCTGGTAGACGGCGCCGGAAAGCACGGTGCCTGCCAGGCGTCCCATAGCATTCGCCATGTAGTAGAAGCCGACCCCCATCGCTGCCTTATCGCTCTCGGTGTAGGCAAGAATGAGGTAGGAGTGCACCGATGAGTTCATGGCGAAGATGATGCCGAACGCGATCAGTCCGCCAACGACGACCAGCATCGGATCGACCCCGCCGGCGAGCGCTACCGCAATGCCAGCCGGGAACGCCGCCAGCACGAATGCCAGCCACATTGCGGTTTGCCCGTCTGGGACGCTGCCATGTGCAATGCCGGCTTCATCGACCTTCATGCGGCGTTTGATGACCTCTGGCGCCGATGCCTGCACAATCCCGTAGCCGATAACCCAGATCGCCAGGAACCCGCCGACCTGCCAGAAGTTCCATCCCAGCACCGTGTAGAGGAAGACCGGCAGACCAACAACGAACCAGACATCACGGGACGCGAACAGGAAGATGCGCGCCGCTGCCAGGAAATTAACGGCGCGATTGTGCGAGAACATCTGGCGAAACTTCGCCTTCTTGTTCGCCCTGCCCAGGTCGCCGCGCATCAGGATTGCCGCGACGATCAGCGCCGTGATGACCAGCCCTGCCAGAATGAAGATGGCAACGCGGAAACCGACCAGGTAGAGCAGCAGTCCGCCGATGAAGAAACCGACGCCCTTCAGCGCGTTCTTCGAGCCGGTCAGGATCGCCACCCATTTGAAGAGCGTCGATTGCGCATCCTCGGCGACGATCAATTTGACCGCACTCTTGCTGCTCATCTTCGTCAGGTCTTTGGCGATGCCGGAGAGCGCCTGAGCAACCATGACGTAGGGCACGGTCAGCCAGGCGGATTCGGGGAGCGCCAGCATGCCCAGCGCTACAAACTGAACGCCGAGACCGGAGAAGAGGGTGCTCTTCAGCCCCATGCGCGCCGCCAGGTAGCCGCCGAACAGATTGGTGACGACGCCGAAGATTTCGTAAAACAGGAACAGCATCGCCACCTGGAAGGGCGTATAGCCGAGCTGATAGAAATAGAACAGCACCAGCATGCGGAGCGCGCCATCGGTGATCGTATCTGCCCAGTAGGCGCCGGTTACCAGGATGTAGTTGCGCAGATCATTCGATGCCGTTCGCGGCGCTGCAATATCTGCGGTTGCCACGGTTCCTCCTTCGCTGTGCGCGACAGCGCATACCTCCAGCATTTCTCAAAAGATTGACGCAAAGACGCCAGAGCGCAAAGCCAACGAACATGCCCTGACTTGCATCTTTGCACCGTTGCGTTTGTCTTTCTGAGAAACTCCCCTACTCCAGCGAAAGCGCCACTGTCCGCGCCAGTTCGACATAGCGGTTCGCGTAGCCCCACTCATTGTCGTACCAGGCGAAGATCTTCACCTGCGTGCCATTCGTGACCATCGTCGAGGGTCCGTCGACAATCGCCGAGCGTGGGTCGTCTTTGAAATCCACGGAAACAAGCGGGCGCTGTTCAAACCCCAGGATGCCCGCCAGTGGACCTTCAGCGGCGGCGCGGAGCAGCGCGTTCACCTCGGCGACGGTCGTCGGACGCTGCACCTCGAAGACACAGTCGGTGAGCGACGCATTCAGCAGCGGCACGCGCACGGCGATGCCATCGAGTTTCCCGAGCAATTCAGGAAAGATCAGCCCGATGGCAGTTGCCGAGCCGGTGGTTGTCGGAATGAGCGACAGACTGGACGCGCGCGCCCGGCGCAGGTCCTTGTGCGGGGTGTCGAGAATGCTCTGGGTGTTGGTCATGTCGTGAATAGTCGTGATCATCCCGTGGACAATGCCGATCCCCTCGTGGATGACTTTAACGACCGGCGCCAGGCAGTTGGTGGTGCAGGACGCGGCAGTGAGGATATGGTGCTCGTCAGGGTTGTACCAGTGGTCGTTCACGCCCATGACGATATTGAGCGCGCCGTCTTTGACCGGCGCCGCCACAATGACCTTGCGCACACCAGCGTCGAAATATGCCTGCAACGTCTCGCGGGTGCGGAACTTACCGGTGGCTTCGAGCACGATATCGACGCCAGCGGCGCGCCAGGGAACTGCGCCTGGCTCTTTGATGCTGCTGTAGCCAATCGGTTTGCCTTCGACGATCAACTGCCCGTTTTCGGTCTGAATATCGCGCTGCCAGCGCCCGTGAACGGAGTCGAACTCCAGCAGGTGCGCAGCAGTTTCCACCGGACCGCCGATCTCGTTGATGTGCGTGACGGTGATTTCGGGCCAGCCCCACATCGCGCGTAGCGCCAGGCGCCCGATCCGCCCAAAGCCGTTAATCCCGATTCGCACAGTCATGCCGGACTTCTCCTGTCTCTTTCCTTGTAGCATATAAGAGTTGATGTGAAGACGCAAAGGCGCAAAGCCTCACAATCGACACGACACGCCTTTGCGTCCGCCATTCCGAGAAGAAACCCTCTCACGATCACCTCATCGCCGGCTGATGGCGCTGTTCACGTTCGATCAAGATCTGCAAATAGCGAATCCGGTTTGCCAGTTGCGTGGCGGTATGGTGGAACGCGCGCCGCCGTTCCGATTCATCTTCGATGGCTGCTGGATCGGGAATGCTCCAGTGAATCGACTCCTTCAAGCCCGGAAAAACGGGGCATACCTCGCGCGCACGGTCGCACACTGTGATGATATAGTCGAAGTGTTGTCCGATGAACTCCTCATAGTGCTTGGATCGTTGTCCGTGAATATCGATGCGCATCGACTCCATCACCTCTATCGCCAGAGGATGCACCTGACCAGGCTGGCTTCCGGCGCTGAACGCTTCGATGGCGCCGTGGCTGAAGGCGCGCAGCAGCCCTTCTGCCATCTGGGAGCGCGCACTGTTGTGTGTGCAGAGAAACAGGACGCGCGGTCTGACGCGCGATGCGGCTTCCTCTTCCACTTCGGCGACCGCCTGTGCGAGCGCCGGATGGATCGTTCGTCCTGCCCGGACATAGCGCTGCTGAAACTGCTCCAGATCGAGATGATAGTACCGTTCACCTCCGACATCACTGAGGCGTGAGGTGATCAATCCGGCGGACTCCAGATCGGCGAGCGCAGCAGCAACCGTCTCGAGAGGCTGTTTGATCGTGTTGCTCAGTTCGGTCGGGCGCTCATCACTCCGCGCCAGCCGCATCAGAATGGTGCAGCGCGTCGGGTCGGCGAGCAAACGGAAGAATTCGACCACATCGTGCAGGGTGGCGTCCATGATCTCCTCCTCATTTCCTATCAGTTCGCATTGATAGAAATCATCGGCAGCAAGCCGAGCAACCCCTCGACGCGCAACCGCAGTTCATCGCGCGCCGCGCGGAACGCAGCCAGTCGTTCGGACTCATCGCCAGCAACGGCAACCGGATCGGGAATGCTCCAGTGCAGGCACAGCGGCGCATCCAGCGTTGCAATGCACTCTTCCCGCGCCAGATCGCAGACCGTAACCACCACGGCAGGCGCCGGCTCGACGACCTCGGCGATGCGCTTGGCGCGCTGATAGCCGATATCGATGCCCGCTTCCGCCATCACCTGAATTGCCAGCGGCTGCACACTGGCTGGCGCTGTGCCTGCACTGCGCGTCACAATCCGTCCGCCGCTCAGGTGGCGCAGCCAGGCTTCGGCAATCTGTGAGCGCGCGCTGTTGCGGGTGCAGATGAACAGGACCGGACCCGCGACAGATGATGGCGTCGCCGCCTGCACCGGTAGCGCCAGCGCGCTGCCGATCGAGCGCAGGTGTTGCTGAAGAACGGCGAGGTCCAGCGCATAGTAGAGCACCCGGCCATCGGCGTCGCTCCGGTGCGTGCGCACAAGATCCGCCTGCCGCAGAATGCCAAGATGGTACGATACCAGGTTCTGCGGCAGACCAAGACGCTCACACAGTTCACCGACCTGTCGGTCGCTCCAGCGCAGTTCACCGATCAGCCGCCAGCGTGTCTCATCGCCGAGCAACCGCAGCGCTTCCGGCATCGGCGGGGGTGGGATGACCTGTCGATGGGTGAGTGTCATTGCTGGTCTTGTCGTTCAGGCATGGTCTCCCTCGAGTATAGCAGAGGTTGCCAAAAATATCAAGGTGGATTGATGTTTAAGGTGGGGGGTGGAGGGTGGAAGGTGGAACGCAGGGGTGTTGCACCGCAACGCTCTTGCCCTGGCGTATAATGATCCGTCGAGCCAACCGCATTCTGTGATACAAGCAGCGGCATTGACGATAAGGCGTTCGCGCGTTGCACCTGCTCAGTTTCGTGGAATACCTATGCTTACCACATCACCCCGAAGCTTGCTGATCGACCGGCTTCGTGCTCGCATTCCACGCCGGTATCACTACCCGCTTCGTCAACTCTCCTATGAGATCCGTGCGCTAAGATATCGTGGAAACAGGGTCTGGTGTCCGTGGTGTCAGAAGAGCTTTCGTTCCTTTATACAGTATGGCTCGCCCATCCTGCTGCACCTGAACACTTTTTGTCCGCGCTGCGGCGCCTTTGAGCGTCATCGCCTGCTCTGGCTGTATTGGACGAGCCAAACCCGGATCCAGACCACACCCTGCAACTTTCTGCACGTTGCGCCCGAATACATGCTGCAAAAGACCTTCCGCGCGATATGCCGCACGCGCTATGTCAGTCTCGATTACTGTTCATCCCTGGCGATGCTGCATGCAGATCTGACGGCGCTTCCCTTGCCGAACGATCAGTTTGATATCATCCTGTGCAGCCACGTGCTTGAACATATTCCCGCCGATCGCCAGGCTATGGCTGAACTATACCGGGTGCTTCGCCCGGGTGGCCAGGCCTTCCTGCTTGTTCCGGTGGACTGGACACGCGCTGTCAGCCTGGAAGACCCGCACGTCGTCGATCCGGTCGAACGCGCACGTATCTTTGGTCAGCACGATCACGTGCGCCTGTATGGACGCGATTATATTGATCGGTTAAGCGAAGCTGGCTTTCAGGTGTGCGTGGATGCATATGCAGCGACGCTCGATGCGGCAGTCGTAGCGCGCTATGGGATCAATGTCCGAGAAAAGATCATCATCGGTCGCAAGCCGGAGACAAGTTGAGCGCCGCCTGCTCGACGCTGCCGTTGCGGAGAACCGAGAAGCGAGAACCGAGAAGCGAGAACCAAGAACCAGGAACCGAGAACCAGGAACCAAGAACCAGAAACCGAGAAGCGAGAAGCGAGAAGCAAGAAGCAAGAACCAGGAACCGAGAACCAATAATGACTCCCGGTATCGCAGGCGGGCGGCGGGATGGGAGCAAGCCTGGTCATTGCGTCATTTTGCCTCTCACCTCTCCCCTACGGCTGCAATAACGCCACCTCGAAGTGCATGCCGTCGAGCCGGGGGAAATGCCCGCCCCAGTAGAACCCGAAGTGCCGTGCAATCGCGGCGAGTTCACGCACCGACCCGTGCTGCCCGACCAGCGCAGGGACGGCGTTCAGCCCGTTGAGGTTGGTGGCCGGGTCGTAGTTGATGTCGAACGCCGTGCCGAATGCGTGGTTGCTCAGGCTATTGGCCGTATCGTCCTTGCGCCCGCGGATAAAGCGCGGTGTGTACGCACCATTCCAGATGATGACCCGATCGAGCAATCCTGCCTCTTCCCATGCCTTCCATAGCCGCAGCAACTGATTGACCGCCAGGCGATGCCAGCGAACCGCGCCATTGGCAGGCGCGCCGCGAATATTGCGCCCGACGAGTTGCGGTATCTGAACGGTCACAATATGCTCCTGTTCCCACGATCCCAGAATGCGGATACCGTCCCGGTCGCGACTCGGATCGGGTGTGAACTCGTAGGCGCCGAAGAGCGCCTGACGTTGCGCTGCCGTCACGAGCGGCTTGAAATCGGGCGGCGGGGGCCAGTCCGGGCTACTACGGTCGCCAGGCGGCATGGGGAAACCGCCGACCGGCGCCGTCACCGTGCGGGTCACGGCAGGCTCGACAACTGGCGGCGGGGTGGATGGTTTCGCTTGCCACTGTTCGACCTGCGGCGGCCGCGCCAGTTGACTCTGGCGTTTGACCGGTCCATTGCCAACGCGGTAGAGAGTATCAAGCGCAAACACCTGGATGGCAATCATCGTCCCCTGGAACGTCTGCTGGGAAACGTCGGTCAACGGCGCGCCGATGCGCGCCGCCGCCGCCGCCTGATGAAACGGAGATGATGGATCATACGGTACACCGCTCGCCTTGTACGTTTCAGCCCAGAGGTGATTGTGCAATGGACCGGCTGGCGTTTCGCTCAACCGGCGCACATCATTCCAGTTGGTCTTCGTTTCGGGGGTGGCGACGGGGGTGTAGAGTGTATCGCCGCAGAAGACCTGCATCGAGTACTGCTGCCCCTCGACCGTAATACGATAACTGCCGCTGAGAGGCGGACCCAGTTGCTGTTCCGCCGCAAGACGATGAAAGGCCCATCCCGGATTGAACTGCGTGTTTCCATTCTTCGATTTGCTCGCAGCGACGCCTGCGGCGAAGCCTGATTTCAGCAGTTCAAAAGCAAGCGTTCCAGGCGCGGGAAAGTTGCCGGCGATCAGGGTGCTAAGGGTCTGCACCTCAGCCCATTTTTCCCCCTCGTTGAACGCGGTGTCGCGGGCAAAGTGCTGGTAGTTGTACTGGCGTCCGTTGACCGTCAGCCAGGCGGATCGCGGCGAACTCGGAGCAATTGGCGCCCCAAAGCCATGCTTTGCGGCGTGCAGGTGAAACGCAGCACCGGTATTGAAGCCGCCAGCCCGCCCTGCGGCTTCGTTCTGCAGGAACAGCCAGAGCGCTCGTTGCCGATCTGGCGTGTCATCGAGCGTCAGCAGCCCGAGCAGCGCCGATGGCGGCGCTGCCGGCATCGGTGGCAACCTGAAGGGAGTGAGCGTCCCATAGGCGCTGCCAGCCCGCGGCGGCGACCAGGAGAGCAGCGCCGCCTCAGCCAGCAGGTCGTAACGACGCTGGATGTCCAGCGCCAGGGTGCGCAGCGCAATCGCCTGTTCCGGCGGGAGATCGGCGCGCGGCGCGCCCTCGATAGCGACGCCAATGCTGATCCGGTCGATATTGCGTATTCCTCCCACCTTTGCCAGACCGCTGTGGCGCGCCGCGCGCGCTTCATCAACCAGTTGGGTGATTGTTCCATCGGCGGCGACGTGGTAGTGGGGCGCGCGGGTATTGGCGCGCGCGGTGAACCGCGCAATCGCCTGGCTGGCAGGGAGTGGCGCATGGTGGAAGACAATCATCGTCACTGCCGCGCCGCGCCGTGACTCGCTGGCGGAGGTTGGCGCTACGCGCCGCTGAATGACTGGTTGTTCGCTCATTGGTGTGCCTGTCGCCCTCCATGGGTACGGATCATCGGTCAATTGTACCACGGCAATCACAGGGTGACTGTGGCGTTCTGAAACCTGCGACCTTCCCAAAGTCAACATTTGCGCATTCAACTCTGCGCGCACATCACGTTTGCATGCCGCGATGACCGACCTGCAACCTCTCAACGTTCGCTGCCTTTCATCGTGCATTGACCCCGGCGCCCCACACATCACCCCATTGTGGCGTCGTCGGGGGTTGCCAGAGATCGACAATATCGTTTGCCGTCAGCAGTTGGCCGAACGTTGTCGGGATGAAGGTGACACGACGCAGGCGCCGGCTGGGAACAGCGACCGGCAGGCGCAGCAATTGACCCAGGGAAAAGCGGTAGTAGCGCAGAGAAGCGCGTGGATGCCGTGGTTCGTCGGGGATCAGTTCGTAGCGGTACGCTAGATCGACGGCGCGCACCGCCGCAAGAGAGCGCACCGCCCAGCGTTCGGCGCCGAACGCCGCCGTCTGGTAGAACGCCAGATACCCGACAGAGAGCGACACGCGCGCCCGCCCGACCGGTATGCGGTACCACCCTTCGGTGCGCACCCGATCGAGATCCGCCGGGCGCGTCACCACGCACACCAGCACCGGCGCAGTAGCGGGAATGTCGTCGAGCGACAGGTCGTTTGAGCGATCAGGATACATCTCACTCCTCCTTCCAGACGCACCGCCGCCCCGCGTCGGGGCAGGTCGCAGCCCTGCCCCGACGAGGATCGATGGCAGGTCGCAGCCCTGCCCCAACACCCACCGCCGTCCCGCGTCGGGGCAGGTCGCAGCCCTGCCCCAACACCCACCGCCGTCCCGCGTCGGGGCAGGTCGCAGCCCTGCCCCAACACCCACCGCCGTCCCGCGTCGGGGCAGGTCGCAGCCCTGCCCCAACACCCACCGCCGTCCCGCGTCGGGGCAGGTCGCAGCCCTGCCCCGACGAGGATCGATGGCAGGTCGCAGCCCTGCCCCAACACCCACCGCCGTCCCGCGTCGGGGCAGGTCGCAGCCCTGCCCCAACACCCACCGCCGTCCCGCGTCGGGGCAGGTCG
>ERZ1685332.121-NODE-121-length-19295-cov-16.573337_pt1 | contig 19295 bp, 16 predicted proteins | sample MGYA00580193_ERZ1685332 | MGnify/ENA primary metagenome ERZ1685332 (study PRJEB41501, sample SAMN08275520) | hot springs metagenome | biome: alkaline hot spring; material: microbial mat | place: Russia: Ush-Beldyr | collected 2015-07 | depth 0.5 m m ...
CGAGAACCGAGAACTGAGAACTGAGAACTGAGAACTGAGAACTGAGAACTGAGAACCGAGAACTGAGAACTGAGAACCGAGAACTGAGAACTGAGTCCCTAACCCCTGACCCCTATCTCCCACAACACCTCTAACAGCCGGTCGATCTCTTCGGCGGTGTTGTAGTGTACCAGCCCGATTCGCAGCATGCCGCCATCCGCCTCGACGCCGAGGCGCTCGGTCAGGTTAATCGCGTAGTAGTTGCCGTCCCAGCAAAAAATACCGCGCGCTCCCAGGTTCACGGCGAGTTCACGCGGGGTGCGCCCCGCCATACGCACTGCGACGGTCGGCGTGCGCCACGCAAAGCGCGCTGGATCGCTGATGCCGTAGAAGGTCAACCCTGGAATAGCAAGCAGGCCAGTGATCAGGGTGTGCGAGAGGCTCTGCTCATATGCCCGGATGGCTTCCATTGCCTGGAGCAGCGCCGCACGGCGCGTTGTTGCCGGTTTGATACGCTGACCCAGTTCTGCCAGATAATCGATCGCGGCTGTCACCCCTGCCAGCCCTTCGTGGTTTTTTGTGCCGGTTTCCCAGCGGTCGGGGACGGCATTGGAGGCGGGACGCACCCTGTACGGTCGGAGACGCTCCAGGTGCTCGCGCTTGCCGTACAGCGCTCCCATATGCGGTGCGAAAAACTTGTACGGCGAGCATGCCAGGAAATCACAGTCGAGCGCGCGCACATCGATGGGACCGTGGGGCGCGTAGTGCACGGCATCGATATACACCAGCGCACCGACGTCGTGCGCCATGCGCGTAATGGTTGCCACATCATTGATGGTACCAACCGCATTCGATGCATACCCAACCGCCACGAGCTTCGTGCGGGGATTGATCGCGCGCGCCATATCCGCCATGTCAAGGGTGCAATCTTCCACGTCGATATCGACCATCCGAATGATCGCGCCGCGCTCTTCGAGCGCCTGCCAGGGCGCCACGTTGGCATCGTGATCCAGACGAGTCAGCACGATCTCGTCGCCAGGGCGAAGGTTGCGCCCGAATGCCCGGCTGATCGCAAAGGTCAGCGTGGTCATATTTGGACCAAAGACCACCTCATCGACGTCGCATCCCAGGAAATCCGCTATGGCAGCACGCGCAGCGTCGATAGTTGCATCTGTACGATGGCTGGTTGCAAAGGCGCCATGCGTATTCGAGTTATGAAGGATCAGATACTCGGCGATTGCGTCGATGACCTGCTGAGGAACCTGCGTTCCCCCTGGACCATCGAAAAACACGACGGGGCGACCATCAATCTTCTGCGCCAGAGCAGGAAATTGAGCGCGGATCCAGGTCAGATCGAGGTTGTGCATGCTGGTCTCCTTCCAGATAACCGGATCTCACCCATGGTAGCATAGATGCCAGCAGCCGCCTGAGCGTCGCTCAGGCGGCTTTCAGCGCCGTGGACTTCAAACTGATAGGAGAGTTACGCGGTCGCCCCCGGACGCGCCGCGTGACGGCTCTTTTTGCCTTCGGCAGAGCGGTACTTGTCTTCTTTTGTGGTGTGGTGGCAAAGCCGCCGCACCACACCGCCTGATCGAGAGCGCCACGCTGCCGCAGGCTGCGATGGAGTCAGAAAACGCGCGACCGCGTCAGTTCTGGAACTGACGCGGTCAAGAGGCGATCATCACCGTACCAGCAGTGGGAGATGAACGCGCAGTTTCGCCCAGAACGCCGTCGATGCCGTTGCCGTGTTGTTGGACGAATCGCCATCGGTTGCAGGCGAGGCGATGGTTGCGGTGTTGGTGATCGTTGCATCCTCCGATGCAGCGCTGGCGGTAACGGTCAGTACGAATGTATCGGTTGCCACATCGAGCGCAGGCGTGGTGCAGGTGATCGGTCCGGCAGCGCCAACCACAGGGGTGGTGCAGTTCCACCCCAACGGTTTGGTCAGCGATACGAATGCTGTGCCATCCGGCACAGACATCGTGAGATCGAGACAACGAACACCACGTTGGCCGCGAGCGTCGTGTTCTGATGTGATCGCATGACGCTAGTGTATAATAGGGAAGTGCGCAACGGTAATCGCTCTTTCCTGAGCCAGCATCGTTTGTAATAACAGATGCAATGCACTATTGTGTCAAAACGATAACCATGGACTACCATGGATTAGCGAGTCGTTATGAGACCTTTTCCGCGGCGCTGCGGGGTGATCCTGCACCCGACATCGCTACCCGGACCCTACGGCATTGGCGATCTGGGAGGTGAAGCGTATCGCTTCGTCGATTTTCTTGCGGCTGCCGGGCAAACGTACTGGCAAATCCTGCCGCTCAGCCCGACCGGCTATGCTGACTCGCCCTACCAGGGAATCTCGGCGTTTGCTGGCAATCCGCTGTTGATCTGCCCTGACCGCCTGGTTGCTGCCGGGCATCTGACCGTTGCCGATCTTGCTGATCGTCCGGTATTTTCTGATGAGCGGGTCGACTTTGGCGCGGTGATTGTCTGGAAGTCGGCGTTGCTTGATCGCGCGTTCCGGCGCTTTCAGTCGCTGCCAGCCGCCGATCGCGCGCCGTTCGGACGCTTCTGTGAAGAACAGGCAGCCTGGCTCGATGAGGCGGCGCTTTTTATGGCGCTGAAACAGGCGCACGGCATGCGCTCCTGGACGGAGTGGCCTCCGGCGCTGGCCGCGCGCGACCCGGATGCGCTGGCGCTGGCGCGCGCCGAACTCGCCGATACGATTGAGGCGCACAAATACTTCCAGTGGCTGTTCTTCACCCAGTGGCAGGAATTGCGCCGCTACGCCAATCGTCGCGGCATCCGCATCATCGGCGATGTGCCGATTTTCGTTGCGCTCGACAGCGCCGATGTCTGGGCGAATCCGCATTTGTTTCACTTCGATGCGAACCTGCGCCCGACGGTGATCTCCGGCGTGCCGCCCGATTATTTCAGCGAGACGGGGCAACTCTGGGGACACCCGCTCTATCGTTGGGATGTGATGGCTGTCGATGGGTATCGCTGGTGGATCGATCGCTTCCGCGCCGCATTCGCGCTTGCCGATGTGGTGCGTATCGACCATTTTCGCGGTTTCTACAACTACTGGGAAATCCCGGCAGGCGAAACAACCGCGATCAATGGTCGATGGGTCGATGGTCCGCGCGCCGATCTGTTTACAGCAGTCACTGCGGCGCTCGGTGACGTGGCGATCATTGCCGAGGACCTCGGCGATTTCACGCCTGAGTCGCGCGCCGGTCTCGACGCGCTCATGGCGCAGTTTGGGTTTCCGGGAATGCGCATTCTCCAGTTCGCCTTCAACCGCCGCGAAGGGGACCGCTTCTTCCCGCACAACTACCCGCGCACCTGTGTCGTCTACACCGGCGCCCACGACAATGACACCCTTGTTGGCTGGTTCAGCAACAGTTCGACTGATGCCGAGCGTCGTGATGCGCTGCGCTATCTCTGCGGCAGCGCCGACGACATCGCCTGGGCATTCATCCGCACCGCGTGGATGTCAGTTGCCGACACGGCGATGACGACGGTTCAGGACCTGCTGAGTTTGGGGAGCGAAGCGCGGATGAACCTGCCCGGCACCCTGGGAGCGCACAACTGGACCTGGCGTATGCCATCGGATGGGCTCGATCAGCGTCTTGCCGAGCGTTTGTACGACCTGACCGGGATTTATCAGCGATTGCCCTGAGCGAGAGATGATCCTGTCATGGGAGGTGTTGAGCAGATGAGCTTTGGCATGGGTGACATCCCGGCGCAGGCGCGCGTTGAGCGTGACCTGCGCTGGTTGCTCGATCGTTTCTATGAAGTGCTGGACGCTGCAGGCGCGGCAGATATTCACAGGCTGTTGCCCTGGACGGGGCATCCGTGGTGTTCGGTGCAATTGCCCGAACGCGCCCCCCAGGCATATGCGATTGCCTTTCAGTTGCTCAATCTGGTCGAAGAGAACGCCGAAGCGCAGACCCGTCGCGCTGCCGAGACGGTTGACGGACCCGCCGCGCTGCGTGGTCTCTGGGGGCAGATACTTACGCAGTTGCGCACGGCGGGTTTGAGTGATGCGCAGATTGCCGCTGCATTGCCGCGCATTCAGGTCGAACTCGTTCTGACGGCGCATCCCACGGAGGCCAAGCGCGCGACGGTGCTGGCGCACTACCGTGAACTCTACCTGCAACTGGTCAAAGCCGAAAACCAGATGTGGACGCCGCTCGAGCGGCAGGGCATCGCCGACGATGTGCGCGCGATTCTGGAACGTCTCTGGCGAACCGGCGACATCTTTCTCGAGCGGCCCGATGTCGCTTCCGAATTGCGCAACGTCATTCACTATCTTCGCAATGTCTTCCCGGAAGCGCTGGCGTATCACGATCAACGATTGCGCCAGATCTGGGAGGCGGTCGGCAACAATCCGGCATTGCTGGACGATCCTGACTCTCTGCCGGTCATCACCTTCGGTACGTGGGTTGGCGGCGACCGCGACGGGCACCCACTGGTGACCGCCGACGTCACCCGCACGGCGCTGCTGGAACTGCGTTCGCATGCGCTCGACCTGCTGCGCGAACAGTTAACCGCACTGGTGCGGCGTCTGAGTCTGTCCAGCCTGCTCCAGAACCCGCCCGACTTCCTGATCAGAGTGTTGCACCACTACGCCAGTCTGCTGGGAGAAGCCGGACAGCGCGCGCTGGATCGCAACCCGCATGAACCCTGGCGCCAGATGGTCAATCTCATGCTGGCGCGTTTGCCGGAACCCGCTGGCGCGCCTGCCCCTGGTTGCTACACCCGCGCCGCCGAACTCATTGCCGACCTGCGTCTTCTCGATGAGGCGCTGGTTGCGGTGGGCGCAACGCGGCTGGCGCGAGCCGACGTCCGACCGCTGATCCGCAGCGTCCGCATCTTTGGCTTTCATCTGGCGGTGCTCGACATCCGGCAGAACAGCGCGTTTCACGACCGGGCGCTCGCGCAATTGCTCACGGCGGCTGGCATTGATGGATGCGATTATCCCGCCTGGGACGAAGCCCGACGCATGGCGTTGATCGAGGCGGAACTGGAGTCACCGCGTCCTTTCACCAGAATGGGGATGCCGGTTGGACCAGAAGCCGAAGCAGTGCTGAGTTGCTACCGGGTGCTGGTCGAACACATCCACAACTACAGCGCCGACGGTTTGGGCGCGCTGATCGTCAGCATGACGCGCAACCTGTCCGATCTGCTGGTGGTATTCCTCTTTGCCCGCGAAACCGGGCTGATCATCAGCACGCCGGAAGGTCCGGTCTGCCCTCTGCCGGTTGTGCCGCTCTTCGAGACGATTGACGACCTGGAGCGCAGCCCGGCGATCCTGCGCGACTATCTGGCGCACCCGATTGTGCAGCGCAGCCTGGAGTGGCAGCGGCAGGCGCGTGGCTCAACCGAACGAGTGCAGCAGGTCATGATCGGGTATAGCGACAGTAACAAGGATGGTGGCATCGGTGCGAGTCTGTGGGCGCTGGAGCAGGCGCAGCACGCGCTCGCCGCCGAAGGGCGGGCAGCAGGGGTGCGTATTCGTTTCTTCCATGGTCGCGGCGGGACGCTGAGCCGCGGCGCTGGACCGACAGGGCGCTTCATCAGGGCGTTGCCGGTCGAAGCGCTGGCAGGCGACCTGCGCATGACCGAGCAGGGCGAGACCATTTCTCAAAAATATGCCAATCGGATCAGTGCGGTCTATAACCTCGAACTGTTACTCGCAGGCGTCACCGGCGCCACGCTCCGTCCCCATTCGCCTGCTCCTCATCATCTGACGGTGGCGCTCGACCTGCTCGCCAGGCACAGCCAGCGGGCGTATCGCGCGCTGGTGGAACACGAGCGTTTCATTCCATTCTTCCGGGAAGCGACGCCGATCGACGCAATCGAGGCGAGCCGCATTGGCTCGCGCCCGGCGCGGCGCACCGGCGCCCAATCCCTCGCCGACCTGCGCGCGATTCCGTGGGTGTTTAGCTGGAGCCAGGCGCGTTTTTACCTGTCGGGGTGGTATGGCATCGGTAGCGGGCTGGCGATGGTGCAGGCGGAGGAACCGGCGCTTTTCGACGCTCTCTGCGCCGGAGTGCGCGAATGGGCGCCGCTGCACTATCTGCTCGGAAATGCGGCAACGAGCGTTATGAACGCCGATGAGATCATTATGCGCGCGTATGCTGATCTGGTGCACGATCCGGTCACCCGGACGGTCATTCTCGACACCATTCTCGATGAATTTGCCCGCACCCGCGCCACGCTCGAAGCCGTCTATGGCGGAAGGCTTGAAGAAAAACGCCCATACATCGCCCGTCAACTGGAACTGCGCCGAGAAGGACTGCATGCGCTGCATCGCGAACAGATCATGCGGCTGCGATCCTGGCGCACCGTGCGCGCGCTCGATCCGGAAGCAGGCGAAGAGGAACTCCGTCTGCTTCTGGTGTTGATCAACGCTATCGCGGCTGGTTTGCGCGCCACGGGGTGATGTCCGGAGCAGCCAGCCACGCCTGAGGCGGGCGAAGACGGGGATCCGCGGCGTAGAGCGCCTCGACCGCATCAGCGGAAGGGGTCGCCAGGGCGCCGACCGTGGCGTGCGCCACGGTATCGAGCAGCGCTATGTCAGCGTCGCTCAGCATCTCGTCTGGCGGCAGCATGAGACCCCAACGATCCCATGGTTGCATTTCGACCCGGTTGAGCGCCGCCAGATCGCGGATCAGGGTGCAGCGAATAGCGTGCATGCCCCGGTCTTCGAGGTTGCCGAAGAGCGTGGGGTCGTGCATCCCCGACCGGCAACGCTGCCAGGCGGCGCCGCTGCTCAGGAAGCGAGCCCGTGGCACATCACGCGGATCGAACGAGACGTTGAGAACTGTACGTTGAGCCTCGTCCATCTGCGGATCGACCAGCACCCAGCGGTGCTCATCGGCATCCCAGTATTCGACCAGCCAGTGGTCTTCGTAGCGCTGCGGTGCGACATAGGTTGCAAAGCCGCATCGGGAGCGCGCCGGGATGCCCTGATGGCGGAGCAACGCCACCAGGAGCAGGCTGTAGTCGCGCGACGTTGCTGGCAGGCGTCGCTCCGGGGAACGCGCGACAGTGATCGGGCGATCGTCAAGCGCCAGAATGGCCGCCAGTTTTGCCGCAGCAGATCGTGTAGACGAGGCGCGTCTGCGCTCGTCATCGAGTGGTGTGGCGTCCATTCCCTGCCAGAACACATGGATCAACACTCCTTGAACCACGCGACAGAGATCGGCAATGGCGGCTGGAAGGCAGGCGAGATGAGCGCGATGCATCGACAGGTCGGTGAGAGGACCGGCCTGAGCGTAGATTGCGGCAACTGATGGAATAGAGATGTTGTGAGTCATGGTAGTCTCCCTGTGAACGATCACAGTTCCTTTTCTACTATACCGCTTTATGACGCACTGCGCAACGGCGAGGGACGTTCGGTTGTCTATTCTCTACCAGGGGAGAGAAGGTGCAAGTCTCCCAACCGCCTCTTTTACCAATCCCAGGACTGACGCAGCGGCGTGTTTGCTGGCTGTGCCAGAGCCTGTGGCAGCGTGGCGCTCCCGATGAGGGTAGTATGAAGCGGCGGCAAAGCCGCCGCACTGCACCGCGAAAGAAAACAAGTACCTTTCTGCCGAAGGCAAAAAGAGCCGTCACGCGGCGCGTCGGCGGGGTGACGGCGTAACTCCGGTGAATCACAGCGACACAGAGAGCACAGAGGGGAACCAGGAGGTGCATTCAATCCCAGGGGCGCCCCTGCATATGTGACCGCGGGTTTGCAGGTCAGCGCCGCGCAAGGGTGATAATCGCCGGCACGCGGTCGAACATCCAGAACGCAACGACCATGCCGATAACAGAAGCGCACAATGCCCAGGCGAGCGCCAGCCACAGCGCACTCAGCCACCACCCGACCAGCACGAACCAGACGGCGCGCAGGAGAAACGGTCGCTGCGGCGCATCGGCGTAGTAGGCGCGACCATAGGCGATCACGAGATCGCTACGCTGCGGCGCCAGCGTCACGACCTGCGGCAGTCGGTTCAGCATCCACAAACCCAGCGGCAGGCCGATGATTGTAACGCACAGCACCCATGCGATGGCAGCCCAGATGCCGCTGAACCACAATCCAAAGACGATAAAATAGAGCGCGCGGATGAGCAGATTGGGACCGCTGCGCTGTTCGATGACGATGGGTTGATGTTGCATGGTTTCTCTCCTTTCTCGTCTGATAGTAATACGCACACTTTGGAGAGATGTTGCAGCGCAGGACATCATGGTGATAACCCAAAAAAAGGTTGAGCACGCGCGATTGCTGCCGCAATCGCTTCATCGACGGTCGCCTGACCATAGAAGGCGCGTTTCAATTCTTCTGCTACCACATCTTCGATGTCCACCCAGGTTTCCATGATGGGTACGGTGCGAATAAACGGAATACCATCGAGAAATACCCGGCTGTTCGCCGGTCGGGCCTGTGGATCAAGGAAGGCGGGTGACCCGGCGACGATGCGCAGTGATGGAACGGTACGACCGGTTGAGGCAATGATACGCTGTCCTTCAACAGAGTTTGCAAACTCGATAAACGTCCACGCCGCCGCTTTGTGTTGACTGACCCGAGCCATACAGTAGGCATCAGCGTGCAGAATGCCGGCACGCTGTTTGCCCTGTGGCAACGGAGTGACATCCCAATCGAAACCCGTGATCGTCCGATAGGTCGGCACGCCGCGGCGACTGTTCAGGAGCATGCCAAGACGACCATTCAAGAACCGGCTTTCACTGCTTTCGGCGGCTTCTGCCACAGCATCGGGCGTCACGTGGTGTTGGACCTGGAGATCGACAAACCACTGGATCGCTTCGCGCGCGGCGGGTGTGTCGAGCGCCAGGCGCGTTGGCGCCTGTGGATTATCGACCAGGTCGCCACCGTTCTGCCAGATGAATGGTGCAACGCGGAACAGTGACACTTCGGTTCCCAGACCGTACTGATCGATGTTGCCATCACCATCTGTATCTTGCGTCAATCTCTGCGCTATCCTGAGAAAATCGTCCCATGTCCAATCGGGCGGCGGATCGGGAAGCCCGGTAGCGCGGAACAGATCGCGATTGTAGTAGACGACCAGACTCGAGAGGTTCTGTGGAATGCACATCAGTGCACCCTTCCAGAGAAAGGGGGTTATGGCTTCGGCGTAGAAGTCGCCCGGACTGAGCAGTGTACTCTGGTCCAGGTAGGGTCCGAGCGGCTCGAGAGCGTCTTTGGCGGCGAAAGCGGCGTAGCGGCGATAATTCAGCAGCACGATGTCGGCTGGCGTTCCCGCTGCAAAATCGACGCCGAGGCGTTTCCGGTAATCACTCTGTCCCGGGATGTGAATGAGCGCCACCCTGATATCTGGATGGCGCTGCTGAAACTCAGCGACGAGTCGTTCATACGCGGCTTTCTCGGCGGCATCGCCGAACACCATGAACGAAATCGTCCTCGTTGTTGCAGGCGTTGCGCCCGGCAGTGCGCAGGCGACCGGCGCACTGGCGAAGAGCAGTATCAAGACGATCCTGAGGAGGAGAGACACAGTGTATGATCCTTTATCACCACAGAGGTTCAGAGAATATATGCGACCTTCGTTCCCGCCAGGACTCTTGAAATTGAGACAAGCGCAAACAGGACGGGAACCTTTCCACCCTCTCGCCGCTACGCCTCAACTGCGGTCTCATTCTGTTCGAGCGGCAGCGGGCGCTGATCGCCCTCGCGGAAGGTCTGGGCGGCTGCGGCGATGAAGTCGCGGAACAGAGGGTGCGGCCGATCGGGGCGCGACTGAAACTCCGGGTGAAACTGAACGCCGACGTACCATGGATGATCGCGCAGTTCAATAATCTCGACCAGACGACCATCAGGCGATTGCCCGCTGACGACCAGACCTGCCGACTCGAACAGTCGGCGATACTTGTTGTTGAACTCGAAGCGGTGGCGATGCCGTTCAACCACCTGATCGACGCCATACGCAGCGTGCGCGCGGGTGCCGGGGAGCAACCGGCATGGATATCCGCCGAGGCGCATGGTGCCGCCCTTATCGGTAATATCTAGTTGATCCGGCATGAAGTCGATGACCGGATGTGGTGTGTGCAGGTCGAACTCTGTGCTGTTGGCTCTGCTCTCTGGTCCTATGACGTGTCGCGCGAACGAGATAGTTGCCACCTGCATCCCAAGGCAAAGCCCCAGGTATGGAACGCTATGCTCGCGTGCGTAGCCAGCGGCTGCGATTTTCCCCTCGATGCCGCGATCGCCGAAGCCGCCAGGCACGACGATGCCATAGACATTGTGGAGCAGCGGCTCGCATCCCTCCTCTTCGATCTGTTCCGATGAAATCCAGCGGATATCGACATCGACCCCCTGGTGGAGACCGGCGTGTCGCAGCGCCTCGACGACGCTGATGTACGCATCGTGGAGTTCGACATATTTGCCGACCAGTGCGATGGCGAGTTTGCGCTTGGGCGCTTTGATGCGCGCCACCAGATCGCGCCAGTCGTTGAGGTTTGGCTCGTGCGCGCCGAGCCCCAGGCGCTGCGTCAGGTAGTTGCCGAGACCGGTTTCTTCCAGCACCAGCGGCACTTCGTAGATCGACTCGACTGTGTGCAGCGGCACCACTGCTTCGACATCGACATCGGCGAACAGCGCGATCTTATCGCGGATCTCGTCGGCGATCGGATAGTCGGAACGGCATACAATCACATCCGCCGTAATGCCGACGCGTCGCAGTTCCATGACCGAGTGCTGCGTCGGTTTGGTTTTAACTTCGCCGGTGGCGCCGATGTGCGGCAGCAGGGTGACGTGAATGTAGAGCACATTATCGCGCCCGACATCCTTACGCATCTGGCGAATGGCTTCCAGGAACGGCAACCCCTCGATATCACCTACGGTTCCACCGATCTCGACGATCACTACTTCCGCCCCCGTCTGGCGCGCAACGGCGGCAATCCGCGACTTAATCTCATTGGTAATGTGGGGAATCACCTGAATCGTACCGCCGAGGTAATCCCCCCGGCGTTCCTTTTGAATGACCGCCGAGTAGATCTGTCCAGTCGTCACATTGCTGAGACGGGTCAGACTCACATCGATGAACCGCTCGTAGTGCCCGAGGTCGAGGTCGGTCTCGGCGCCATCTTCGGTGACGAACACCTCGCCGTGCTGGTAGGGCGACATCGTTCCCGGATCAACATTGATGTAGGGGTCGAGTTTCTGCACCGAGACGCGCAACCCGCGCGCCTTCAGCAGGCGCCCGATCGATGCGACCGTAATGCCTTTGCCAACCGATGAAGCAACGCCGCCAGTCACGAAAATATACTTTGCCATGAATCTGCTGCTCCCGACTGTACGCGCTATCTTTGTTCCGGTTTATAAAACGGCGATCATGCAGGAAATAGAGCGAGGGGAAGGCAGTGCTGCCTTCCCCTCGAGAGACTCGAATCTCACCGGCGACCCTGCGCACCGTTGAGACCAGAGCGTTTGCCTGTACATTCCGGGCAGATCGACCATACTCCGCGTATTATAGCACAATCTTCATCCGTCGTTCAAACAGCGGGTCGCATGACGACGATGCGAGTTTGTTCGCCATCTGCTGGAAGATTGCCGGCGTTGAGCGACAGCCGTTCTTCCGGGACGTACTCCTTGATACCCAGTTCGTGAAGGAATCGGTCGAGCGGCGCCAGATGTGTGGCGGATTGCCCTTCGATTGCGTAGTGCATCGGGATCACGATGTGCGGCTCGATCTGACTGATCACCGATGCCGCCTCTGCCGGTCCAATCGTTTCGCCGCCGCCGACCGGCACGAACAGCACGTCCACGCTGCCAATCTCTTCGAGTTGCTGCGCCGTCAGTTCGTGCGCCAGGTCGCCGAGGTGGCAGAAGACAATGTCGTCGAGGTGGATGATGTAGACGGTATTCCGTCCGAGTTCGGCGCCTTTGTGCTGATCGTGGAACGTACGCACGCCGGTGATCAGGATGCCACCGACCTCGTATTCGCCGGGACCATCGATCACCATAACGCGATCGCGCGCCGGGCGCACGGCGGCGACGTTGTCGTGGTCGGGGTGGTGATGGCTGACGGTCACGATGTGGGCTGTCGGGCGACCAAGATCACGCCCGACTGATCGGTCATATGGATCGGTCAAAACGATGCCGTCGCGTCCGCGCAGGCGGAAGCATGAATGCCCCAGGTATTGAACATCGGCCATAGGTGTACTCTGATTCGGGTTACTGCTCCGTGAGGAGCGATCGATCAACGTCTTTCGGGTCGCCGCCGCGTTCATGCCAGAGGCGTTCGACGATCGGAACGATGGTTTCGGCGCTGAAACCGCGGCGTTGCAGGTAGCCGCCGAGTCGACGCAGGAACGTCTGGTAATCGGCAACGTTAGCGTAACGCCGCATTGCCGCGCGCGCCAGTGTTTCGGCGCGCGTCGTCTCATCGTCGGTCAGCGTTGCGTCCAGTGTGCTGGCGACGAGTTCGGCACTCACTCCTTTGCGGCGCAATTCATCGGCGAGGGCATGACGTCCGCGCGGCCGGCATGTCTGTCGGTTCTCGATCCAGAAGCGCACAAAGGCGGCATCATCGAGCAACCCGCTGGCGTGCAGCCGTTCGACGGCAGCATCAATCGTCTCAGGCGCAAACCCTTTGCGTTGCAGGTGATCGCGCACTTCAGCCGTCGAGCGTGGGCGGGACTCGATGGTGCGCACCGCGATCCGCACTGCGCGCTCGACGCTTTCTACCGCCTCGATGCGGGCGCAGGTCGCAGCGTCGAGGCGCATGCCGACATAGAGCCGTTCGCGCACAACCGTTGCAAGGCTTATACCGAGCGCAAATGTGTTGTCAATATACAGATTGACGCGCTGCGCATCGTGTTCCTGGACGCGCAGCGCGGTGATTGTTCCCTCCGGCATAGAAGGTCATTCCTCGAACAACCCTGCATCTTCCGTGACATCATCGGCTTTCGCGGTCGCAATCGAGATCGGCGCAGCCATAGCGTGGGCGCGGATCAGGCGCTCAATTTCGTCCGCCAGCGCCGGATTCTCGTTCAAGAATTGCTTGGCGTTTTCGCGCCCCTGCCCGAGGCGGTCTTCACCCAGGTAGAACCACGCGCCGCTCTTGCGGATAATGTCGAGTTCGACGCCGACATCGAGGATGTTGCCTGCGCGCGAGATCCCTTCGTTGTGCATGATGTCGAACTCAGCCTGGCGGAAGGGGGGGGCGACCTTGTTCTTCACCACCTTGACCCGGGTACGGCTGCCGATCGTCTCCTGACCGTTCTTGAGCGTCTCGATGCGGCGGATGTCCATCCGCACCGAAGCGTAGAACTTGAGCGCCTGCCCGCCGGTGGTCGTTTCCGGCGAGCCGAACATCACGCCGATCTTCAGACGCAACTGGTTGAGGAAGATGACGACAACGCGCGATTTACTGATGGCGCCGGAGAGTTTGCGCAGCGCCTGGCTCATCAGGCGCGCCTGCAAGCCGGGCAGCGAGTCGCCCATATCGCCTTCGATCTCGGCGCGCGGCACAAGCGCGGCGACCGAGTCGACCACCACGACGTCTACCGCATTCGAGCGCACCAGCGTCTCGCAGATTTCGAGCGCCTGCTCGCCGTAGTCCGGCTGGGAGACGAGCAGATTATCGACATCGACGCCGCAGCGTTTTGCGTACACCGGGTCAAACGCATGCTCGGCGTCGATGAATGCGGCGATGCCACCCATCTTCTGTGCTTCAGCGATGATGTGCTGCGCCAGGGTCGTCTTCCCGCTGGACTCAGGACCGTAGATTTCGACAACTCGACCACGCGGCACGCCGCCGACGCCAAGCGCGATGTCGAGCGCAATCGACCCGGTGGGAATGACTTCGATCGCCAGTTTGGAACTGGCTTCGCCCATCCGCATGATCGAGCCCTTGCCGTACTTGCGGTCGATCTGGCTCATGGCTGCCGCCAGAGCCTTTTCTTTCTCCGGAGAGAGGGCCATGACTTGCGCTCCTCTATTTAATGTGCTCACTCGTGCTTCTCCTTACGACTCTACCTGATCGCGCCTGCGCTGTCAAAGCGGCGCCACGCACTGTGCGGGCATTATAGCACGAAGGTTCTTTTCGCACAAGTGGGCTATTTGGTTCGCCCGATCCGTTCCCAAAGTCTCATACCACCGGCGATTCTGTACTGGAGATCGTTGTTTGAATGCGCATCAGCGCACTGTCCAACCATCGGCGTTGGTGATCGGCGGTTCAGTATCGGCGCCGTAGGGCGTGGCGCGCACAATGATGCGATACTTGAATTTGTCCGGTCCACGATCGGGCCAGCAGGTCACAAGCGTCACCATCTCCTCGCTCGTCGGGGCGATGTAGAGCGCGTTCATCGCCTGTTGTTCGGGCGAAACGCCTTCTTCGTGCACTATCGCCTGCTCGCGCACCACGTACAGGTGCTGCTGACCGCCGGCGAACAGGATGATCTGTTCGCCTTCTCGCACGTTGATCAGGTCTTTGAACACTTTGCCATACCCGCCGACGTGACCGGCAAGCACGATATTGCTCCCTTCGCCGGGGTTGGCGGAGCCGCGATGGTGACCGACGGCGTATTCGGCGACCTGCCATACTGCGACCTGCTGCCCGTTTTGTTCTGTGACTTCCCAGCCGACTTCGACGACTTTCGAGTCGACGCCGATGCTCGGAATGATGATGCGCGAAATCTGAGACGGCACAGACGATCTGACGATGTCTGGCACGTCGCTGATGAGTTGCCCCTCAGCGGTGTTGAGGCGCGGTGCGACGAAGGGCAGCGGCGCAACGAACGGTGCCGGTTCTGCATCACGAGCGCCTGGCGCTGCGACGGGCGCAGGCGGAGGGAGGTCGGTATCGCCGCGCGCAGCATAGCGGTTGAAGTCGGCCTGCGCGTAGATGCCGCCGACATACGCCAGCAGGATGGCGCCGATGAGCATGAGCAGGTTGCCGAGCGTCCAGTAGAGTTTTTCACGGAATGTCGCCGGCGCTCCGGTACGTTGTGATGCACGCCGGAATATTGACGCTCTCCGAATCTTCGGCAGCGTTTGTGGGCTGATGCGGTTGTTACGGACGATGTGCTTCATGATCTCGTCGAAACGGCGACTTGTGGAGACTCTGAGGCAATATCTCGTTATCTACCTTGTCGCCTGGCGGCTGAAGTCGATGGCTCTGCACGCGAACCCCGCATGCGCGGGTTGAACCGGGTGATCTCGAATTGTTTCTCAGCGCCCATGAATGAATTCTGAAGAACGGACACATCCTTGCAGGATGCCATTGCGGGACGCACCAGCGCTGAAGCGATCTTCTCTTGCGCAGGGAGATGGCTTCGCTTCGCGCGCAATGACGCTGTTCCTCACAGGCGACGCTATCGTTGCACCATTGTTTCTTTGTAGTATAACGCACCTGTACCGGGTTGTGGATCTCAATTCAGCATCGAACGGTATGCGTGATAATACCGCCGGGCGATAGTTGCCTGCGTGAACTGCGCCAGCACACGATCTCGTCCGCGCCGTCCGAGGTCATCGCGCAGCGCCGGATCGCTCGCCAGGCGCTGCAACGCCGTTGCGAGCGCGGCGATGTCGCCTTCGGGGTAAACGATCCCGGCATCGCCGATGACGTCGGGAATGGCTGCCGATGAGGAGCCGACCACGGGAACCGCGCAGCTCATGGCTTCGACCAGGATGCGCCCGAACTGTTCCTTCCAGGTGCGCGTTGTGCGCGAGGGTAACACGATCGCGTCGAGGCGGCGCAGTTCCTCGGGAACGCGGGTTGATGGGACGGCAGGGTGAAGTTCGACACGTTCGCCAATGCCCAGCGCGGCAATCCGCGCTTCGATGACCGGGCGCAGCGCGCCGTCGCCGATCAGCCGCAGGCGTACTGACACTGGCAACTGCGCCGCAGCCTCCACCAGGTCGAGCACTCCCTTTTCCGGCACCAGGCGCCCGATATATCCGATGACTATCGTGGCGCTGTGGCGGTCGCGCCGCGCCGGAGCGTAGAGGTCGGGATCGACGCCGAACTGTGGCAGGATGGTGAGCAGTCCGGCGTATCCGTGGCGGCGCATAATAGCGGCTGCTTCGGCGCTGCACGCGAAGGCGTGGGAGGCATGGCGGAAGGCATAGCGCTCGAACAGATTGAACGGCGGCGGGTAGAAGCGGTCGATATTGGCGTAGTTGTAGAAGCAGCAGCGCGCGCCATGCTGCGCGCCGGCGCGCAGCGCCAGAAAGGTCGCCAGGTTGAACGACTCCTCATCGGCGTGCAGAATATCGGGGTGTACCTGGCGCACCAGCCTGCCGAATGTCGGGTAGAAGTGGAGATGGTGACGTCCATTGAACGCCATTGGGAGCACGACGAGACGGTAGCCGTGGGTGAAGCGTCGTTCGAGCGGGATGACGCCGACGCGCGGCTCGCGCCAGGCGGACGGCACGGCGACGATCAGTTCGACATCCGGCAGCGCCGCCAGTTCTTCGCACTTCTTCTGGTAGGCGCCGTTGACCAGCGCTTTGGAAAGCATCAGGATGCGCATTGCAGCCCGTACCCCCTGATCCTCTTCCGCAGTAGGCTCTATATTACCCGCATTTCGCTTTGCGTTATCGATCTCACTCCTGGCGGGCAGGCGCTGCATCAGAACGCCGTTCACGCGCGCGGGTGCGAAACTCGCGTTGAGCGCGCGAAGCGGTGCGCCGGCGGGACTGGTTGTGAGCATCCGCTTATCTGCCGGCGGGCTTGAAGCCCTCGCTCTGGATGTGGAAGCCCCCTGGGGGCGTGCATGAACGCAGCAAGGGCTTTCGCCTGTGCAGATTTTCGATCTGTCGCGAGAGAGTTTCTCAGAAAGGCTGACCCAAAGACGCGAAGATACGCAGCGATCACGTCGCACCAACAGGATCTCAGCGATTGTGAGACATACTACGACCGCACGGACTCAGGGCGCGTTCATACACAGCCAGTGTCTCCTGCGCGAGGCGTTCCGGTCGAAAACAGGTCGCGCGCTCCAGCCCGCGGCGGGACAGATCGGCGCGCAGCGTGTCGTCTGCCAGCACGCGCCAGAGCGCCGCAGTCCAGCCGGGCAGATCGTCGGGGGGCACACGCAGCGCCGCGTCACCGACGACTTCGGGCAGGCTGGTGGCGTCGGCGACAATGACCGGCGCGCCGCATGCCATGGCTTCGAGCGGCGGCAGCCCGAACCCTTCGTACCGTGACGGAAAGGCGAACACCGTGGCGGCGGAATAGAGCAGTGGCGCGTCGTGATAGGGCACATCGATGCGTTTCACGAACGAGTCTGCGCCAGCGGATGCAATCATCGCGTCCAGGTCGGGAAACATGCGCGGGTCACTGCCGGGCGCGCGTCCGGCAATCACCAGCATGGCGCGTGGTCCGCCAGCGTGTCGCATACGCGCAAACGCCTGCACGAGCGTCGCCAGGTTCTTGCGCGCGTCCAGCCCTCCGACATAGTAGACGAACGGCGGCGTCACGCCATAACGCGCGGCGACTTCCCGTTCGGCGCGTGTGCGGTCGGATGGACGGAACTGCGCGCCAGCCGCGAGCGGCGTTACGGTCACGCGCGCCGCGCGGCAGCCCATGTGACGAACAATGTCACCGGCGCTATGGTGCGAAATGGCGATGATCCGGGTTGCGTGCCGCGCGGCGCGCGCCACCAGGCGCATATAGAGGCGAACCGCTGCACTGCTGCGGTACTCTGGCAAAATGAGCGGGATGATGTCGAGGATAGTGACGACCGCTGGCAGCGGCGCAACGAGCGGCGGCGCAAAATAGGGAACGTGGAGCAGATCGGCATGCAGGCGCGCCGCCGCAAGTGGGACGGCAACCTGCTCGAACCAGACCTTCGCCAGATTCTTGCTGCGTCCGTCGAACGGCGTATGCACATCCACTGCCTGAACGTCGTGCGGAAGCGGTTCAGCCGCCGCCCGATGCGCAGGCAGAAGCAGCGTCAGCCGGACATCCGGCGCGACGGCTGGCAGGGCACGCACGAGCATGCGCAGATACTGCCCGCTGCCGACCGTCGGTTGTGACCAGAACATGCCATTGATGGCGAGGTGCATGGTTCGTTTGCTTCCGTGCAATATGGCCTTTCGCTTGCGCATTATACACAGCGAGGAGCGGGGAGTGCTCTCAAGTGTCAGGTGATGCACCATGAGGGTTTGTCGGAAAAATCTCCATCTGTGAGAGGGGGGAGTGGCGTGTTGCGCGACCGAATGATGGTGGCAGATGGCGAGTGACGGGTGACGAGTATGTGTCCGTTGCGCGAGTGCAGGCATGAGGTGTCAGGAGACGCTGTATCGTTGCGGGCTGATGAACATTCGCGCGATAATCCGGCATTCGCCCTGCGCGGCGATTGATGAGGACGAGGCAATCAATCCGGCATACTGGCGCTATCACGTCACGTACCCTCGGCGCTGCGGGCTTCAGCCCTCGCTCAGGACGGAGAAGTTCCGCAGGGGCTTGTATGATCTCAGCCAGGACTTCAGCCCGCCTATTGTCTTGATCGCCATCAGCCGCAGGCTGCGGGACGCGAAGCCTGCCTGCGCAGACTCGCGTGACGTTCGTTGACGCCTGCCGGAGCCATGTCGCCGCCGATTCTTCGTTTCGGGCTTTTTCTCCGAGTCGCCATTTTGAGCAACGGGCAGATCACTTTGACCTGAACGACTCCCGTATACGATAGAACGGCGCGCTGCTTCTGGTATACTGCGGCAGGTTGCAACGGTTGTGCAGGCTGAAAGGGCGCCGCATATGCTGAACATCCAGGAGATCATGGCGATCATTCCGCACCGTTACCCGTTCCTGCTGATCGACCGCATTCTCGAACTCGAGCCGGGGCAGCGCGCGGTTGGCGAGAAACTGGTGACGATCAACGAGCCGTTTTTTCAGGGACATTTCCCCGACCATCCGATCATGCCGGGGGTGCTGATCGTCGAGGCGCTGGCGCAGACCGGCGCAGTGGCGGCGTTGAGCCTGCCGGAAAATCGGGGGAAGATCGCATTCTTTGCCGGGATCGACGGGGTGCGCTTCCGCAGGCCAGTGTATCCGGGCGATACGTTGCGACTGGAGGTGCGGTTCGACAAAATGCGGCGTGGCATCGGCAAAGGGACGGGGGTTGCAACCGTCAATGGGCAGGTGGTGTGCGAGGGGGAGTTGATGTTCGCGTTGAACATTGAGCGTTGAACACGGGCAGGTCCCCCCCTCACCCCCCCTGCTAAGGGGGGGATGCCGCTGGTGCGCCCCCATCCGGGTTGCACGCGGGCAGGTCCCCCCCTCACCCCCCCCTGCTAAGGGGGGGATGCCGCTGGTGCGCCCCCATCCGGGTTGCACGCG
>ERZ1685332.124-NODE-124-length-19026-cov-13.523430_pt1 | contig 19026 bp, 12 predicted proteins | sample MGYA00580193_ERZ1685332 | MGnify/ENA primary metagenome ERZ1685332 (study PRJEB41501, sample SAMN08275520) | hot springs metagenome | biome: alkaline hot spring; material: microbial mat | place: Russia: Ush-Beldyr | collected 2015-07 | depth 0.5 m m ...
CGGCGGCGAGCGGGAGAGGGAGGGGAAAGGGGGTGGGTGAGGGCCACGGCCCGAGCCCTCGGCCCCGAAGGGCCTCGGCCCGAGGGGGCTTCCTCGCCCCGTGGGGCAAAGATGGCGGCTGATCCCCCGCCGAAAAACCTACCCCTGTGAGGGAGAGGAGGTGGGGTGAGGGCCAAGCGGCGGGTGGCTGGAATCACCGGTCCTGTTGCCCTGTCGTCGGGCGAAGGAGCGCCGGGGCGGCTGTTCGATGGTGGCCTATCAATAGACAACTGGATAAATTTGCTCCCTGCACCCTCTTGACAAATTCCCCGGTTTATGATATCATTAAGTAAAACGTTTTACTTCCTGTGGCCTATCATCCCTCCGAGGTAGTGTAGATGGAATTCTCCAATCCCTACGGCCACTTTGCACAAGACGGCCGTGAGTACATCATCACGACCCCTCTGACCCCGCGCCCCTGGTGCAACATCATCAGCAACGGCGATTATAGCCTCCTGGTCTCCCAGACCGGCTCGGGATACAGTTGGCGGGGCAACGCAGGCCAGAACCGCATCACGCGCGCTTTCCAGGACCTGGTCAAAGACAACTGGGGGAAGTATCTCTACATCCGCGACCTCCGGACCGGCCGCTACTGGTCCGCAACGTATAAGCCCGTTATGCACCCCTGCGACGAGTACTGTGTCGTGCACGGTCTGGGCTACTCCCGTTTCCTGCAAAGCGTCCACGACATCCGCAGCGAACTGACGGTCTTCGTCTCCGCCCGGGACCCGGTGGAGGTCTGGGAACTGCGCCTGACCAACACGGGAACCACCCTCCGTATCTTAGATGTGACCTCCTACGCCGAATGGCTGTTAGGCTTCGCCCCCGATGAACACCGCGAGTTCCACAAACTGTTCCTAGAGACCTGGGCCGAAACGGAAAAAGGCGCCGTCTTCGCCCGCAAATACCTCTGGGGTTTCCCGGACGAGAAGGGCCGCTACAACAATATGGACTGGCCGTACACGGCCTTTATGGCCGTCAGCGTGCCGCTGAAATCGTTTGACTGCGATAAAGAGTCCTTCATCGGCCTCTACGAGTCCGAGGAACACCCTCAGGCTATGCGCCGGGACCGTCTGGCCGGACGGAGCGGGCGGTTCGGCGACGCCATCGCTGCACTCCAGGTAGAGGTCCACCTGGAGCCCGGGGAGAGCACGACCGTCGTTTTCACTCTGGGCGCGGCGGAAAACGGCCGGGAGGACCCGTATGAACTCATCGCCCGCTACACTTCCCCTGAAGGGAGCGCTCGGGCCCTGGAAGAGGTGCGTGCCCTCTGGTCACGCTTTGTGGACCCCGAGCACGTGGAGACGCCCGACCCGGCGCTGAACTTCATGACCAACTACTGGCTCAAGTACCAGGCCATCTCCTGCCGGTTGTGGGGCAAGTCGGCCTGTTATCAGATCTCCGCAGGCTATGGCTTCCGCGACCAGTTGCAGGATAGCCAGATATTCCTGGTCGGCGAGCCGGAGTATACCCGCCGGCAGTTGCTCCTACACGCCTCTCAGCAATTCATGGAGGGCGACGTGCTCCACTGGTGGTTTTCCATCCGGGGAGGTGGGCCGCGCACCAATTGCTCCGACGACCTGCTTTGGCTCCCCTTTGTCCTGGACGCTTATCTGAAAGAGACCGCCGATACCGGGATTCTGGACGAGTTAGTTCCGTACCTGAACGGTCCGGCAGAGCCCCTCTATGACCACTGCAAGCGCGCCATCGAGCGCTCGTTCTCCCGTTTTTCCTCGCGCGGCGTCCCTCTGATGGGCGATCACGACTGGAACGACGGCCTGAACGCTGTTGGTACGCTCCTCAAGGGAGAAAGTTTCTGGGTCGCCGAGTTTCTCTACTATATTCTGGGCAATTTTATCCCACTGGCGCGGCAGCGCAGGGATGAGCATTTCGCTCGCAAGTGCGAGGACGTGCGCGCCAGCCTGAGGGAGGCGCTGAACCGGTATGGCTGGGACGGCGAATGGTACCTGCAGGCCACTACCGACGACGGCCTGCCCGTCGGTTCCAGGGAAAACGATGAGGGCAAAATCTTTCTGATGCCCAATATCTGGGCTGTTATCAGCGGCGCGGCGGATGAAGACAAGGCCCGGATAGCGATGGAATCGGTGACGAAGTACCTGCTCCGGGACTATGGCCCCCTGCTCAACGCCCCGGCCTTCACCCGCCCCCGCTCCGACATCGGCTATGTGACCCGCTATGCGCCTGGCCTGCGGGAGAACGGCGGCGTCTATACTCACGCCGCCACCTGGGCCGTATGGGCCTACGTTCTGATGGGCGAAGCTGAACAGGCCTACGAGATATACCGGCGCATCTGTCCACCCAACCGCAGTCGGGATATTGACGTCTATAAGGCCGAACCGTATGTCACGCCTGGAAATGTGGACGGGCCGGCCTCAGAGTACTACGGGCGCGGTGGCTGGACCTGGTACACCGGCTCCGCCCAGTGGCTGCACCGCGTGGCGACGCACTGGATTCTGGGCATCCGCCCGCAGGAAGACGGTCTGCTGATCGATCCCTCTATCCCAGCCCACTGGGATGGTTTCAGCGTCCGGCGAAGGTTCCGCAACGCGGTCTACCATATCATCGTTCGCAATCCCCATCACGTCAACCGTGGCGTGAAGGCCGTCTGGCTGGATGGGCAACCGCTGGAGCGTCCACTCATCCCCGCTTTGGAGGATGGGCGGGTTCACAGGGTAGAAGTCCTTATGGGGTAAAACTCTAAGCCAGGGGCTTTTGACAACGGGAAAATTATTTGGGCAATCGGCCGCAACCGGCCCTCACTCCGCCCCCTAACCCCCTCCCCTCGCCCGTTCGCCTTCGGCGGTGGGTAAGGGGAGGGGAGGGGATGGGGTTTGAGGGCGGCGGCTTTGCCGCCGCCCTCAAAATCCTCTTCTACCGAGAAGGGGGTGGAGGGATAAGGAAGGTCAAATCCGCCTCGCGCGGCATTGCCCAATGTGTCGGTTGCAATTAGCCCCTGGATCCGATGCGCCGACCCTTTGGAGGCTTTCGGATAGCCCGATGGAGTTCGCGACAGCGTATGCCGTTTCAGCAGGGAGGAGGTGGAAATGGGTTGAAGAAACGTTGTTGAGACGTTCGACAGGCCATCAGGTATTTACACCGATGCCCCCTCGGGGGAGCAGGCTGTTCTGGCAGGCGAACCTTATACCACGGGAAACGGAAAGGAGGTCCATCGCAGAGGGAGCATAAATCTTTCCCAACTCTATCACCAGCCGTTTCTACAAATTTAAAAATTCAGGAGGGAGAAGATGAAAGCGTTAAAACTCTCTCACATCTGGGCTATTGTCGCCGTGGTGCTGATAGTCCTGGCGGGATGCGCGCCCAGACCCACTCCCACTCCCTCTCCCGAACCCACGACGCCCCCGAAACCGACAACACCCACCCCCGAGCCCATGAAGATGGCCGTCACGATCCGCTACGCGAACTGGAACCTGGGCACCGAGGAGGAGATGAACGTCCAGCGTCAGTTGGTCAGGAAGTATATGGAACTGAACCCCCATGTCACTGTTGAGATTGTGGACATGGCGGGCGAAGGTTCCTGGGACGACAAACTGACGGCCCTGGCGGCGAAGGGCCAGTTGCCGGACGTCTTCATGGCCGATAAGACCCCGCTCTACGTCAAGAACGGCTGGTTGGCCGACCTGACCCCCCTGGTCAGCAACGACCCCGACTGGCAGCAGGTGCCCGACGTCCTGCGGGACGCCGTCACCTACAACGGCAAAGTGCTGGGCCTTCCGGCGGCGCAGTTTGTGATGGGCTACTTCGTCAACATTGACCTCTTTGAGGCCAACAATCTGGACGTGCCCACCTACGGCGTCCCGGTGAGCGATTTCTTCGCGGCCGTCACCGCGCTGACCGACGTCCGGAAGGGCCGCCTGGGCCTGGACGAATTGGAGTTCATCATCGGCTGGTACCCCAGCACGCAGGACCCGAACCTGAAGTGGTTCAGTTTTGACGGCCAGCGGATGAATTACAACTCCGACGCCTTCAAGGCCGCGATCGCGAAGGCCTGCGAGATGAAACCGCATACCTGGCAGGGCCTGACCGATGAGCAGAAGCCGAACTTCAAGTCCCAGGGCCCGTGGGAACTGTTCCTGAACCAGGAGTCCGGCGTTCGCTGGGACGGCGGATGGATGGTGCTGGCCTTTGCCCAGCAGGCGACGTTCAACTGGGACTTTCTGGGCATCCCCGGCGGCAACCAGGCCCTGGTGGGCGACTTCATCGTCGTCTCCAAGACCTCGGCCAACCTGGAGGAGGCCTTCAAGTTCGCTCGGTGGATGACCTACTCCCGCGAAGGCTACCTGGCCGAGGCCGAGATCGCCAAAGCGGCCAACCAGGTGCCGACCCGCATGCCGGTTCACGTGGACCCGGGCACGATTGACCTGTACTTATCCTTCGTCGGCGAGAAGCCGGGCCTGCGCGCAGCGTTTGAGAACCTGGATAAAAGCCTGCTGGAGTCGCTGGCGAAGATTGTGCCCGGCTATGTGGCGGCCCGCTGGGAGGGCAAGCCCGGCATTGACATCGGCGAAGATAAGGACGTGAACATGTGGTACATGTTCAACTTCGCCTGTAAGGGTCGGTACAAGTACGAGGACTACGCTGCCCGGCTGGAGGAGTTCGCCAACCGGTTGCTGGGTGAGGCGCGGGCCGAACTGAAGCCGTAGCACCCCATTCCCCCTAGATGAACGGGTTAGCGGCGGGCGGCTTCGCCGCCCGCCGCCAAACCCTATCGCTCCCTGAGGGTCAGCGCACCGTGAAGAGCCGTATCTCCCAGTTCCTCTTGCTCCTTTTCATCATCGGCGGCCTGGCCGGTCTGCCGTTGAGACCTGGCGTCTCTCCGGAGAATCGCCACCGATCCCCCTTCGCCGCCCCTCCATCCGGGACGGGAGAAGTCGTTCTGGAGGTCCGCTCCGACGCGTTCGGTCTGCCCATTGCCGATAGCCCCCTCGCCCGGCAATACGAGAAGCCCTGCGTCCGGCTGGAGAAGGGCGACCGGGTGCGGTTTTCCGTTCGGGTAGAAACCGAGGGCGAGTACACCATCTCCTTTGATGTTGCTGTGCCGGAGGAGGTCCCGTTCACTCCTCCGGAGGGCCAACTCTTGGTGGATGGTGCCCTTCCGGTGGAGGATGCCCGCCGCGTCCTTTTCCCTCTCTATTACCGCAGCGCGGCCGATGACTTCCCCCTGAACCGCTACGGTAACCAGATTCCCATTCCACCGGTGCGACTGGCGCGCTGGACCGAGGTCTACCTGCGGGACGTGAACTTCAGCCGGAAATACCCTCTAACCGTCCATCTGACACGCGGCGACCACGAACTGGAGTTTGTGCTCACCCGCGCAACCCTCCTGCTGGGAAGCGTCTATCTCCGGCTCTTTTCACTGGAGCCCCCCTACAGCCGGTACCTGGCCCAGAGATCGGCTCCGGACTCTTCGGGTGTGCTGGTGGAACGGGAGGCCGAACGGCCTTCCTTCAAAAACGACGTCTCCATCCGCCCCATCAACAGCCGTAGCCTGGACGTGACCCCCTACGACACGTACCAGCTGCTCCTCAACACCATCGGCGGAGACTCGTGGAAGCAGAGCGGGAGCACGCTCTATTACGAAGTGGAGGTGCCCCAGGACGGGATGTACCTGCTGACCCTGCGCGTCCTCCAGGATACCCGCCCCAACTTCACCGTCTTCCGGCGCATTACGGTCAACGGGGTTGTTCCCTTTGACGAATTCCACGCGGTGCCCTTCGGCTACTCCACCCAATGGCAGAACGTTACGCTGCCCTATCGCGTCTACCTCCGTGCCGGGCGGAACGTCATTGGCCTGGAGGCCACCACCTCCCCCTACGACACCGCCATTACGAACATCCGTCAGTCCATTCGGGACATCAACCGCCTGGCACTGGAAATCAAGCGGCTGACCGGCAATCAGGTGGACCGCTACCGGGAGTGGGAGATCGCCGAGTACATCCCCAATATCAAAGAACGGCTGGCAAACATCGCCGGGAAACTTGCCGCCGACAAGGCCGCCCTGCAGGCCATCAACAACGGGATGAACTCGCAGGAGATTATGAACTACCAGATAGCGCTGGAGAATATCCGGCTGCTGCAGGCGGACCCGAACAAGATCCCGGCGCGGATGAACCGTCTCTCGGAAGGGCCCCAGTCGGCTGCGCAACTGCTGGGAACCGTTCTCTCGGCCCTGCAGCAGCAGCCGCTCGCGATGGATAAAATCTACGTCCATTCACCGGATGTCGTCCCACCCCAGCCTCGGGTCCCGGCCGGGAAAGCCCTCAGCGAGAGCCTCCGGCGTTTTGTCTACTCCTTCCAGCGGAACCCCCACCTCTCTATCGGCGCCGCCCGGGATGAAATTGAGGTCTGGGTCAACCGGCCGCGCCAGTATGTGGAACTGATGCAGCAGTTGGCCGACCAGACCTTCACTCCCCAAACGGGTATTCGGGTCAAGTTCTCGCTGATGCCCAACGAGGCCAAACTGGCCCTGGCCATTGCGGCCGGCATCGCGCCCGACGTCGCCCTGGGCGTCAGCACCAACATCCCCTTTGAACTGGCCCTGCGCGGCGCCCTCCACGACCTGCGGTCTTTTGAGGATTTTGACGCCTTCATCCGCATCTACTCGCCGGGTGCGCTGCTGGAATACACCATCAACGATTCGGTCTACGCCATCCCGGAGACGCAGGACTTCTGGGTGACCTTCTATCGCCGGGACATTCTGGAACAGTTGGGACTGCCGGTCCCTCAGACCTGGGACGAGGTCATCGCCCTTCTGCCCGAACTGCAGCGCTACGGGATGAACTACAACACCCCCCTCTCCACCGGCAGCGGGTTGAAAGGGTATCTGATTACGGCCCCGTACATCTGGAATTTCGGCGGCGAACTCTACACCCCGGACGGCCTCCACACCGGATTGGGCAGCGAGGAATCTATCCGGGCCATCAAGTTTATGGCGGAACAGTTCACCGTATACGGGATGCCGCTCACGGCCGTCAGTTTCTACGACAGTTTCCGCAACGGAGAACTGCCGGTGGGGATTTCCAACGCAGAAACGTATATCAAGTTGCGCACCGCCGCCCCGGAGATAGAGGGCCTCTGGGCGATCGCCCTCTATCCGGCCACCGTCTTGCCCGACGGACGGCAGTACCGCTACGCCACCGGCTCGGCGCAGACCTGTATCATTCTGGCGGATACGGAAAAGCCCCAGGCATCCTGGGAATTCCTGAAATGGTGGATGTCCACTGAGACGCAAGTGGAATTCAGCCGTCAACTCATTATGAACTACGGGCCGGAGTACCTCTGGTACACAGCCAACCTGGAGGCCTTCCGCGCCCTGCCCATCCCGGAGGAGCACAAGGAGGTCATCCTGAAGCAGTGGGAGTGGCTGCGGCAGCCGGTCCGATTGCCAGGCACCTATATGCAGGAGCGGGAATTGAGCAACGCCTGGAACCGCATCGTCTTTGACGGCGTGAACCCCCGCGTGGCCATTGACAGCGCCATTGTGACCATCAACCGTGAGATGGCGCGCAAAATGGAGGAACTGGGCTATACCCGCAACGGCATACCCGTCCGTGAGATGCGGATTCCCAATATAGAGATGGTGCGCCAGTGGATGGAGAACGCGGAGAGGAAATGAGCATGCTGAACCGATTACGCAACTGGCTGGACTGGGAAGGCAGCGCGTATGCCTTTATCTCGCCGTATGCTGTTCTCTTCCTTATCTTCATCGTCATACCGGTGGCAGCGGCGATCCTGCTCTCGTTCACCTATTTTGACACCATCCAGTTCCCCCACTTCATCGGCCTGCGCAATTACATCACTCTGGTGACGCAGGACGACGTTTTCATGAAATACGTCCTGCCCAATACCATTGAGTTCGCCGTCATTGTCGGGCCGGGCGGCTACGCGCTGGCCTTCCTGCTGGCCTGGATGCTGGCCCAACTGCCCCGTCTGCCCCGAACCGTGCTGGCCCTGATTTTGTACTCCCCCTCCATGACCTCCAGTGTGACAATGGCCGTCGTCTGGCAGACGCTCTTCAGCGGCGACCAGAACGGCTATCTGAACAGCTTTTTGCTCAACATGGGCATTATCCAGGAGCCGGTCCAATGGCTGCAATCGCCCCAGTTCCTGATGCCCATTATGATTGTGGTCACTTTATGGAGCAGCATGGGAGTGGGCTTTCTCGCTATGCTGGCCGGCATCCTGGACATCAATCCGGAACTCTACGAGGCGGCGGCGATGGACGGGATGAGCAGCCGCTGGCAGGAAATCTTCTACGTCACCATCCCGTCTATGAAGCCGCAGATGCTCTTCGGAGCGGTAATGGCTATCGTGGGCACCTTTCAGGCTGGAGCCATCGGCGTCGCTCTTTCGGGAGCCAATCCCACCCCGCAGTACGCCGGACAACTCATCGTCAACCACGTTGAGGACTACGGCTTTCTGCGCTACGAGATGGGCTATGCGGCGGCGGTCTCCGTTGTCCTGCTTCTGATGGTGCTCTTCTTCACCCGCCTGGCAAACCGCCTCTTCCGCACCGAGGAGGGATAGGGCCGTGGAATTTTCCGAGGAACACGCAGGAGAAAGGATCATCCGTTCGCTACGAGGCCGGGCGGAGGGACGCGCCGGTCGGCCCAGACCGTTTGTCCCTTCGTCCCGCCCGCTCCAAACGGTTCAGGTGGCCCCTGCGAAGCGGAGAGGGCTCCGTCGGTTCTACAGTCTGCGCAGCAGCGGCATCAACCCTCCCGGCTTCCACCCCAGCCAGATACCCTTTTACCTCATCCTGTTGCCGGTGGTGGCCTTCATGCTGTTGCCCATCATCTTCATCTTCTCCACCGCCTTCAAGCCCTTTGAGGAACTCTTCGTCTATCCGCCGCGCTTTTTTGTCGTGAACCCAACCCTGAAGAACTTCCGCGACCTCCTCACGCTGATGTCCGCTTCGGACGTGCCCGTCAGCCGCTACCTGTTCAACAGCATCGCGGTTACCCTGATCTCCGTGGCCGCCTCCATCTTCGTCTCCAGCATGGCCGCCTACGCGCTCTCCAAAAAGCGCTTCGGGCTGAAACAGACCCTGTTTGCCGTCAACACGGTGGCGCTGATGTTCGTCCCCATCGCCGTCACCATCCCCCGCTTCCTGATCATTGCCAGAATGGGCCTGATAGACTCCTTCATGGTGCACATCCTCCCTATGCTGGCGATGCCGGTGGGAGTCTTTCTGCTCAAGCAGTTTATGGACACCGTCCCGAACGAACTCATTGAAGCGGCCCAGATGGACGGCGCCTCAGACCTGCAAATTTACTGGCGTATCATCCTGCCGATGGTCCGGCCTGCTATCGCCACTATCGCCATCCTGACCTTCCAGGCCACGTGGAACAACGCGGATACCTCGGCGATATACATCAATCTTGAGAGTCTGAAGACCTTCGCCTTCTATCTGAGCACGCTGGCCGCCACCACCTCGGGTGCCAACGTGGTGGCCGGACAGGGAATGGCCGCGGCGGCGGCGCTGATTCTATTCCTGCCCAACCTGATAATCTTTCTGATCCTGCAAAGTCAGGTGATGAGCACAATGTCCCACTCAGGGTTGAAGGGATGAAGCGGTTTGCCTTTGCCGGTTTCCTGAACACGACGATGAGATCTTTGGGCATACTATCTCCTTCGTCTGTCCCTGCCTTCGGTGGTAGAGTTTTGAGGTCCATCCCGATTTTCTTCCCGCTCTGGCTGATCCTGCAGGCTCCGGCCCAGGCACTGGCCCCCTACACGACCTGGGCCCTGGGGCCAGGCGGACGGCTCTACCTGACCCAGGATGCCTACCTACCCCTGACCGAGGTGGAACTTCCTATCTCTGGCGCGGAGGACCTCTTCATCACACCCGACGGCGAGTTTTACGTTGCCGATACGGGCAACCGTCGCGTCCTGCGCCTGAACCGAAACCTGGAAGTCGTCGCCGTCTACGGAGAGGGCCTCGTCGGCGGCCCCACCGGCGTCTTTGTGGACAGAGCGGGCACAATCTACATCGCCGACGCCCAAACCAACACCGTCGTCATTCTGGACCGAGAAGGGAACCTCCTCCAACAATTTGGCCGCCCGACGGAGCTGCTCTTTGGCCGCAAAAACCGGTTCCTGCCGCGTAAAATCGTTGTGGATGCTCGCCAGAACCTGTACGTCGTCAGCGAAGGATCCACCAATGGTTTGGTGATGCTCACCTCCGATGGCCGATTCATCCGTTACTTCGGCGCCAATCCGGCCACGATGTCCCTCAAGATGATCCTCCAGCGCCTCTTCCTGACAAGGGAACAACTGGCGCAGTTCATCAAGAGTGAGGCCGCCTCTCCTTCCGATGTGGCGATAGACGCCGAAGGGATGATTTTCACTGTCACTGCCGGTACCAACCCTCGTCAGAGCATCCGCCGTTTCACCGTCGCTGGATGCAACATCTTCCCTGAAATTTATGGCTCCACGACCTTCCGCGATATCCACGTCAGCCCGTACGGCCTGGTCACGGCGGTGGATAGTGGGGGACGAATCTACGAGTACGACCTGAAAGGCATGCTCCTCTTTGTCTTCGGCGCCAAAGACCAGGGCGACCAGCGGCTGGGAACGCTCCGCGACCCAACCGCCATCGCCCGCTACGAGGACCGGATTTATGTGCTGGACCGGGAGAAAAATGCCATTGTAGTCTATCGGGCAACGAATTTCGCCCGTCTGGTCCACAGCGGCGTGCGCCTGTATGTGGAGGGGTTCTATACCGAGGCGCGGCCCTACTTTGAAGAGGTCCTGCGCCATAACGGCTCGTTCATTATGGCCTATCAGGCCATCGCCGACGCTTACTTTAAAGAAGGGGACTACGCCCGTGCCCTGATCAACTACCGCTATGCCGAAGACCGCCCCGGCTATTCCCAGGCCTTCTGGGAATTGCGCAACGTCCTCTTACAGCGGCATCTGGCCGACGGTATCCTGGGACTGGTGGGCCTTTTCATCGTCCAGAGCACGCTCCGGCGCCTGGACCGGCGCCACGGCTGGTTTTCCCCGCTGCGGCGCGGGTTGGCCTGGCTGCGGGCCCGGAAACTGGTGGACGATTTTCTCTTCATGTTCCGCTTCATCAAACAGCCCGCCGACAGTTTCTACTACATCAAGACGAAAGAGCGCGGCAGTCTGAAGTTTGCCCTCCTGCTTTACCTGTGGGTGATGGCGGTTCGGGTGTTGACGCCCTATGTGACCGGTTTCATCTTCAACCCCTACGCTAACCCCGGTGAGATTCGCGCCGTCAACGAAATCGTCTACACCCTTCTGTTCCTGATACTCTGGAACGCGGCCAACTATCTGGTCTCCACCATCAGCGACGGCGAGGGCCGCGTCCGGGATGTGGTGATTGGCACTGCCTATGCCCTCTTCCCCTACGCCCTCTTCGCTTTACCGATTGCCCTCTTTTCCAACCTTTTGAGTACAAACGAGGTCTTCCTGTACACTTTCTCCACCCGCCTGATGTGGGCCTGGACGGCCCTGATGCTCTTTATTATGGTCAAGGAGATTCACAATTACTCCTTCAGCGAGACGGTCCGCAACGTCCTGACCACCCTGTTCACTATGGCGGTGATGCTGCTGACCGGCTACATCCTGTATGTGCTGTTCTTCCAATTGTTCGATTTCATCACAGCTATCCTGCGGGAAATCCGCCTGCAAGGCTGAGGGGTGTCCGTTGGAAATCGGTCTCTTCGGGCCTTCGGACCCACGTCCGTCTTCCCGGACGCCGAGGGGCGGCGCAGGCTGCCCTCGCAGCCAACGGCCCGGAAAGACCGACTTCCGGTCAGCGGCAAATTCGCCCGCGAGGTTGAGAGGTTTATGATGTTGAATCCTTTACTACAAAGGTCACGAAGATCACATCCAGGACACAAACCCATATCTTGCGTGTTCTTTGTATCCTTTGTGGTCTTATCCTCTGTTGCCTTCTTGACTCCCGTTGCGCGATCTGCGCCCGGCCTGGACGCTATCCCGGAGACCTATGAACTGGTGGCCGAAAACGCGACCTTCCAGTTGTATGTCAACCCAGAGACGCTGGCGTTCAAAGTGATGGACCGGCGCAATGGCTATATCTGGCATTCCAACCTGGATGAGCGCGCGCCGGGTGACCGCCTGAACAGGCCCTGGACCGCCTTCGCCCAAAGCGGCTTCAGCGTAGACTATCTGGACCAGCGGGCCAACGTCAAGCGCGCCTCTATCGCTAACGCAGCGCGCACGGTAGAGATTCGGCCTGTGGAGCAGGGCATTCAGGCTCAGGTCACCTTCGCCGAGATCGGCATCTCCGTGGGACTGCGGATCGTGCTGGAAGAGACGGGCGTGCGGGTAGAGGTGCCCTTTGAGGGGATTCGGGAGGAGGGCGAGTTCCGGCTGGGCATCCTCCACCTGTATCCCTGGATGGGCGCCACGCGGGGCGACCAGACCCCGGGCTATATGTTCATCCCGGATGGGTGCGGGAGCCTGATCCACTTTACCGCCGCAACACGGGCGAAGAACATGTTCTATGGCCGCTACTACGGCGCGGATTTGAGCATGCTGGCCTCCCTTCCCTTTGACCCTACCCTCCGGCGCCCCTATCCCATCTCCATCCCCGTCATCGGCATGGCCCACACAGCAGGGCCCAACGCCTACCTGGTGATTCTGGAGAAGGGCGCTTCGTACGCCGAGATTCAGGCCCATCCCGCCGGTATCATCACCAATTTCCATTTCCTCTACAACGCCTTTATCTACAACGAGAGTTACTTCCAGCGCACCAGCCGATCCGGCGACGGCGTGACTGTCGTACAGCCCCGGACCAACCGCTTTGACATCGTCCAGCACTACCGTTTTCTGGCCGGCGCGGAGGCCAACTATGTCGGCATGGCCCGGGGTTACCAGCAGTACCTGGTGGAAAAGGGCCTGCTCCGCCGCCAGGAGATGCCCGCCGGAGACATCGGTATTCGCCTGGAATTCCTGGGCGCGGAGCGGGAACGGGTTCTCTTCTGGAACCGGGTGATCCCGATGACCACCCTGGCCCAGATGGAGGAAATCCTGGATAGGCTGGAGGTGAAAAACCCGCAGGTGGTCTACTACGGCTGGCAACCGGGCGGCGCTTCGGCGATGTTCCCGACCCGCCTGCGGCTGGAGCGAGCCCTGGGCGACCTGGGCGACCTTCGGAGAACCATGGAGGAAGTTGCCCGGCGCGGCGGGACGTTTTCCCTGTACCTGGATCCTGTCGCTGCTCTGAAGGAAGAGTCGCGTGCCTTCTCCCGCCACGACCTAGCCATGGCCATCACTGGCGACTACCTCCAGGGCTACCAGCGCGGGAAACCCAACTATTATCTCCACTTCCAGGCCCTCCGATCCCGCTTCACCACCCTCAGTCAGACCTTGGAAGATGCGGATGGAATCGGTTTAGCGTTGGACAGTATGAGCGACACGCTGTACTCTGACTTCCGTCGCGGCTCCTCGCTCAACCGGGAAGAGGCCATCGCTGCCTATCAGGCCCTTCTGGACGGTTCGCCCGTCCCGCTGGCCCTCTATCGGCCCAACGACTATCTCCTCCCTTACGCCCGCGCCGTCTACGACATTCCCACCACCGATAACGGCTACCTCTTCACCACTGCGACCGTGCCGTTCCTGCCCATCGTCCTCTCCGGCTACGTACCCTACTACGGCGAGGCGCTGAACTTCTCCCCCGACGTGCGCGGTGACCTGTTGCGGCACGCCGAGTACGGCGTCTACCCGTCCTTTTTCCTGACCTACGAGGAAACTGCCCGCATTCTAAAGACCCGCTCCAACTGGATTTATGTCTCTGCCTACCGCCCATTGGAAGAGGAGATTGAGAAAAGTTACGCCTGGCTGAACGGACTTCTGGCCCCGGTCCAGGGTGCCAGCATCATCGCGCATGAGCAGGTCGCGCCGCAGGTCTTCGCCACCACCTACAGCAACGGTCGGCAAATCCTGGTCAACTACAATGAGGCCCCTGTCCAGGTCTATGGCCTCACCATCCCGGCGCGGGATGCCATTCTCAGGGAGGTGACCCCATGAGCGCGCCGTCCCGTCCCCCTGTTTCCCTCCGCTACCGGACCCGGCAGGCCCTCCAGGGCTACGGGTTTGTCGCCATCTGGATCGTCGGTTTCTTCGTCTTTACCCTTGTCCCGCTGGTAGAGACGTTCCGCTACAGCCTGAATCATGTCCTTGTCTCCGCCACTGGTGTGGAGCAGACCTTCATCGGCTGGCAGAACTACACCCGCGCCCTCTTCACCGATCCCACTCTCGTGGAACTGCTGATTGAGTACACCTTGGAGACTCTCCTCTCGGTGCCGATTATTATGATTTTCTCCATCATTATCGCCCTGTTTCTCAACCTGAAACTGCCGCTGAAAGGCATCTTCCGCACGGTTTTCTTCCTGCCGGTCGTCATCACCAGCGGGCCGGTCATCCGCGAATTGGTCTCTCAGGGAGCGACCACCGTCCCTCAGATCGCCCAATCCCCGCTGGTGCTGGACTTTCTCGCCCAACTGCCTCGCGCCCTGCGCAACCCCGTCGAGTACCTGATGACTTCGTTTATCCTGATCCTCTGGTTCTCCGGCGTGCAGATTCTCATCTACCTGGCGAGCCTGCAGAAGATAGACCGTAGCATCTATGAGGCCGCCGCCATTGATGGCGCCTCGGCCTGGGAGTCTTTCTGGAAAATCACCCTCCCCTCCCTTTCCACCACTAACATCGTCGTCGCCGTTTACACCATCATTACCCTCTCGCATTTCTCTGAAAACCGGCTGGTGCGCTACATCTACGCCCAGACCTACGACATCAAGGGTGGCATCGGCTATGCCAGCGCGATGTCTTTTCTGTACTTTGCCGCCCTGGTTATCATTCTGCTGATTGTGTTCCTTACGCTCCGATCGCGCGCTGCAAGGGTGTGATGATGACCTTCCATCTGCTGAAGAAAACCGATCTCGCGGGGTGGCAGGCCCATCTCGGCCGGATGCTCTCCGAACGCCGGGTGTTTCTGGACAGGGTTCGCGGCTTCCTGCTGGGCACTCGCGCCCACTACGGCCTGCTTTTCACCCTCTTAGTCTACGCCCTGCTGGTTGCTATCGGCTTCGTCTACCTTTACCCCCTCCTGTTCATGCTCATCACTAGCCTGAAAAGCCCCGCCGACCTGCTCAACCCGATGGTCCAATGGGTCCCCACGGAGTTGTACCTCGGTAACTACGTGAAGGCCTTTCGCGTCCTCAACTACCCCTCCACGCTGATGGCCTCCATCCTGGTCAGCGTGGTGCCATCTGTCCTCCAGACGGTTGTCTGTTCTATCGTCGGCTACGGCCTGGCCCGCTACCACTTCCCGGGCAAGTCCCTGCTCTTTGTCCTCATCCTGGTGACCTTTATTATCCCACCACAGAACACCGTCATCCCGCAGATGCTGACCTACCGCCAGTTGGGCCTGCTGGGTGACCTCTGGGCGCTCGTCCTCCCCGCCCTGGGCGGGCAGGGATTCCGCAGCGCCATCTTCATCCTTATCTTCTACCAGACCTTCATCTCTTTGCCCAAAGTCCTGGAAGAAGCCGCCCGGCTGGACGGCGCCTCCGAGGCCCGGGTCTTCCTGCAAATCGCCGTCCCCACCGCCCTTCCCGCCTACATCGTCTCCGTCATCTTCTCCATCGTCTGGTACTGGAACGAGACCTACCTGACGGTCATCTTCCTGGAAGGCGGTATCCAGACCCTGCCGATGCAACTTTCCCGGTTCGTCCAGGCTTACCAGAACCTCTACCCGCCCGGCACGGTCAATATCTTTGACCGTCTGAACGAAGCGATCAAACTGGCCGGCACCTTCCTGAACATCCTGCCGCTGCTGGTGATGTATTTCGTCCTCCAGAAATGGTTCGTGGAATCCGTAGAAAGGACAGGGATTACCGGTGAATAGGCACATCCTCCTGGTTCTGACATTTCCGCTGGTCTCCTGCGCCGCGCCGGCCCCGACGGCGACGCCAACCGTCCCGGAACTCTCCCGGATGGTCGTGCTGCCTTCCCCTTCCCCGACTTGGACGCCTATCCTCACTCCCACTCCTACCCCTGCTCCCGCAGAGCACGTCATAGAGTGGGAGATGCGCGGCGCCTTTAACTTCTTCTGGGAACAGGCCAACACGACGCCTGGCAGTCCTGGCTACGGCCTGATTCGCGACCGCTACCCCGGTTCCCCGGGTATCTCCAGCATCGCCTCCGTGGGCTTCGGATTGACGGCGTACATGATCGGCGCGGAGAAAGGGTATATCACCCGTGAGCAGGCCTGCCAGCGCGTGGACGGGACGCTGGATACGCTTCTCGCCATCCCGCGCGAGCACGGCTTCTACTATCATTTCCTGGACATGCAGACCGGCCGGCGCGCCTGGCAGAGCGAAGTCTCCAGCATAGATACCGCCATCCTGCTGATGGGCGTCCTGACTGCGGGCGACTACTGCGGCGGCGAAACCCGGGCCAAAGCCGAGGCCATCTACACCACTGTGGAGTGGCCCTGGTTTGTGGACCCCTCCCGCAATATGTTCTATATGGCCTACCGTCCCGAGAGAGGCTTTGAGGGCCACTGGGACTTCTATGCCGAACAGTTGATGCTCTACGTCTTAGCGGCGGGTTCGCCCACCCATCCGGTGGACCCCTCCGTCTACTACACCTTCATCCGACACCGGGCCCGCTACGGCGATGGCGAACCGTTCATCCACTCCTGGTTTGGCTCCCTCTTCACCTACCAGTACAGCCACGCCTGGATTGACTTTCGCGGCCGGACCGACCGTCAGGGCGTGGATTGGTTCGCCAATTCGGTGGAAGCCTCCAAGGCCCACTACAACTTTGCGGTGAATATGGACCAGAAGTATCTGACCCTCGGCCCCTTGGCCTGGGGCCTGACGGCCTGCGACGGCCCGCGTGGCTACGAGGGCCGTTACGGAGCGCCCCCCTCTGGCTATGATAACCGGCAGCACTTAGTGGACGATACGGTCGCTCCAGCGGGATCCATCGGATCCATCCTCTTCCTCCCGGAGCAATCCCGCCAATCGATGGTATACTATTTCACGTGGGAGCGTCTGAAAGGCCCCTATGGCTTCCAAGATGCCTTCAACTTGACCGAAAACTGGTTCGCCCGCGATGTCATTGGCATAGACAAGGGTATCTCCTTGCTTATGTTGGCGAACGCCCAGAACGACCTGGTCTACCGAATCACGATGAACAATCCATACATCCTGAAGGCTCTGGAGAGGCTGGAAATCCGAAAATGATCACCCTTAAAGATGTGGCCCAGCGTGCCGGTGTCAGCATCACCACCGTCTCCCTCGTCCTCAACGGAAAAGGGAACATCAGCGAAGAGACCCGCCGGCGGGTCCTGGTTGCTGCCGAGGAACTCCACTACTATCCCAATGCCCACGCCCGCCACCTGAGAAAGCGCCGGACCTACACCATAGGCGTCTTCATCGCAGCGTTGGGTGGCCTCTTCTACGAGGAAATCCTGGACGGCATCCATAAGACCATCCTGGAGACCGATTACGAACTGATTGTCTGTCCGGAGACCCGTTCCACCAGCCGCATTCTCTCCAACCGACAGGTGGATGCGGCCATCATCTTTAACGTCAAAATCCCCAGCGACCTGTGCGTCAGTTTGGCGTGGAAAAAATTCCCCATCGTTGTCTTTGACCGCTTCATAGAGGCCGATTACGTCTTCCCCCTTCTGATAGACAATCCCGGCGGCACGCGCCAGGTCTTCCACCACCTCTATAGCCAGGGCGCCCGGCGGCTGGTTTTCGTTGCGGGTGCGCTCGATTCCTTTGACAACGCCGAACGGCAGCAGACTTTTCTGGAAGAGGCTCGCGCCCATGGCCTGGAAGTTCGCCTCTACCAGGGCGATTTCACCGAAGCCTCCGGCTACCGGATAGCCCGGGAGATCATCGCCTCAGGCGACCTGCCCGAAGCAATCTTCTGTGCCAACGATCAGATGGCCATCGGCTTCTTCCACGTGCTGCAGGAAAGCGGCCTGCGCGTCCCACAGGATGTGGCTTTAGTGGGCTTTGACGACATCCCTATCGCCCGCTACCTCCAGCCGCCGCTCACCACCGTCCACATCTCGCGTACCGACTGGGGGGCGCGGGCTGCTGCCGGACTGATAGACTACCTGGACCGTGGTATCCCCTTCCCCGCCGGGCGCGTCCCGGCCCAACTGGTCGTTCGGGAGTCCTCTGTATTGGATCACAAGGAGCACAGGGAAATCTAAAAATCTCTGCGCTTTTTGTGTTCTTTGTGGTCAATCTCCAAAATCCGCGTTCATTCGTGTCCCATTATGAAACCCGAATCCATCCTTTTGGACGAACTTCAGGGATCGGTCCGCTTCTTTCTGGACTTCACCAACCGGGACCCCGCCAGCCCCGGCTTCGGTCTGACGGCGGACTCCAGCCGGAAGATCGCCGTTGCCTCCATTGCTGCCACCGGCTTCGCCCTCACCGCTTAGGTGATCGCTGCTGAGCGGGGCCTCCTGAACTGGAAGGACGCCTGCCGCCTGGTGCGCGGCACTCTCCATACGCTGGTTCAGCGCGCGGCTCATCATCGCGGCTTCTTCGCCCACTTTCTCCACATGGAGACCACAAGCCTGGCATCCGAAATACGGCTTTACGGATGCCCTCAACCTGGACGTGACACCCCCCTGGTACAGCCGGACCATCTATGCGATTGACAAAGGCCTCTCCCTGCTGATGATTGAGAATTATCTGACGGGCCTGGTCTGGCGAGTGTACACCGGCAGCCCGTACATTCAGAACGGCCTGCGCATCCTCGGTTTCCGGTGGCGTAAAGAACGCGCAGGGACGGGGCGGCGGGCAGCAGATCTGCCTGCCGCCCTATCCCCGGACTTCGTTTATTGAGTCTCGCCTTGCTATAGTAACAGCAATGGGATAGGCAATTTCCCGCTGGGCCGTAGGCAGAAGTTTTTGCCCC
>ERZ1685332.125-NODE-125-length-18681-cov-14.798937_pt1 | contig 18681 bp, 19 predicted proteins | sample MGYA00580193_ERZ1685332 | MGnify/ENA primary metagenome ERZ1685332 (study PRJEB41501, sample SAMN08275520) | hot springs metagenome | biome: alkaline hot spring; material: microbial mat | place: Russia: Ush-Beldyr | collected 2015-07 | depth 0.5 m m ...
GGGTGAGGAATGAGCCCGCAATCCTACTTCCTGAAAAAACCTACACTTGTGAGCCTCATCCCCCGGATCCCTTTTCCTCCCTGAAACGGATAGGAAAAGGGAAAAAGAGGTTAGAGGGGCGGCTTCCGGCCGCTGCCCCCTAACCCCCTCCCCGTGTCGCGCAGCGGCAGCCCGTTGCACGCCCTCGGTAGTAGAATTTTCAGAGAATCTCTCCGTACGGAGGGCGGAGTATCCTTATCCTCCCGCCATCTCCGTCGCCTCACGGCGCGGCCGCAGGGCCAGGATGAGGGCCAGCGCGCCCAGCGCCAGCAGGAAGAGCACGCCCTCTATGGCCGGAAGGGATACCCCCGATTGCATCAGGCCAATCGCCAGCCCGTTCACCAGCGCGTGGGCCAGCACCGCCAGGACCAGCCAGAGGAGGTTCCGCCGCACGACCGCCTGCAGGACCAGCAGCGTGAAGGCCAGGTGCATAGTAATGGCGAAGACCCGCTCCAGCCCGCCCAGAAGGGGCAGGTACCAGGGAGTGGCCCAGTATACCTCCATCTGCTGCCGGGTCTGCTCCAGCAACTCTCCGGAAAGCCCCAGGTTCTCGGGCCCCAGCCGTTGCAGGATCAGCATGCTGACAAACCCGCTCAGGACGGAAAGCCCTACCAGAATGGACTCTATCCCCCCGTGCCCGGCGCCGAAGGCCAGCCCCTGGGCCCAGGAACGGGCCTCCTTCCGCCAGAAGCGGAGCACCAGATAGCGGGCCCCCTCCTCGCAGATGCCGGCGCTCAGGCCGACCACCGCCGCCATCGCCGGAAGGGGCCAAAGGGCCACCCCGCGCCCGCCTCCGATCAGGCCCAACCCCCAGTTCAGCGGGATATGCACCACCTGGGAAAGGACGAACGTCAGCGCGCCCACCGCAATCAGTCCCCACGCGGCCCCGTACTTCCACCGCAGGAAGAGCCAGAGGGCCACCGGGGCGCCCAGCATGATGAGAATCTCCACGATAAACGCCGCAACCAGCATTTTTGCCTCCTAAGTTTCTCGAACCGCAGAGTGCGCCGAGAACGCAGGGAAAATCAAAAAATCTCTGCGCCCTCTGCATCTCTGCGATGAAATTCTACGCTCCGGCGGCGGCCGCTGCAGCACGCTCCCGCCAGATGGTCACAATCAGGTAGACGGCGAAGGCCATCAGTTCCCCCTCCACCGGCCCCAGCACGTCCAGGACCAATCCCGGCTTCAGCACCCCGCGCCGCCGGATGTCCAGCAAGGCCGTCCCCGCCGGACCCAGGAGCCGCCACTTCCCGCTCCACCAGTCGGTGGGTTCCAGCCGGTACGGTTGCCCCTGGAACTCCAGGTCCAGGGCAACCTGCAGGGCTCCTCGCCCCTGCGCCGTCGCCACCACCGTATCGCCGGCCCGCAGTTCGTAGTCCCGCCGCCACTGGTGGCTCCGCCCCATCCGCCACTCCTGCCCGTTGGCGTCCTGGAACCGGCCCCCCGTTCGGAAGGCGAAAAGGTTCAGCACCCCCAGGGTCCCCATCGGCGACCGGAACTCGTAGCGGAGGCTGAAGAAGCCGGAGGGAAAGATTTCTATCTGGTCCACGCGCAACACATCGGGGGCCACATCAGCCCTCCTGCGGCGAGGCCGGGAGTTGTCCTCCGGCGACCAGTCCTTGCAGCGCGCCAGTCATAGAAGCCATCCCCATCAGCCCGCCCAGGTTCATCGTCTCCACCGCGCTGGACGGGACGATGATCAGTGCGCCCTTCTCCTTCAGTCCCTCAAAGAGCATATTCATCGCCCGCAGGTGGAGCGCGGTAGGGTTATCCCGGTAGGCCTGCGCGGCCTCGGCGAAGGACGCGGCGATCTGTTTTTCGCTCTCCCCCAGGATGACCCGTGCCTGCCGTTCCCGCTCCGCCTGCGCCTGACGGCTCATCGCGTCCTCTAGCGCCTCCGGGATGACGATATCGCGGATCTCCACCGACTGGACGGTAATCCCCCAGGGCGTCGTCCGCTCATCAATGATGCGCTGCAGTTCCGCGTCCATCACCGTCCGCCCGACAAGGACGCTGGCCAGGTCCATCTGACCGATGATTTCCCGCAAGGCCGTCTGGGCGGCCCAGGCGATGGCGGTCTGGTAGTCCTCCACCTCCAGGACGGCCTTCTGAGCGTCCCAGACCACCCAGAAGAGCACCGCGTCCACGTTCACCGGCACCGAGTCCTTCGTCAGCGTCCGCTCCGCGGTGAAGGGAGTGACCATCACTCGGTGGTCCACCATCGCCGGGATGGTTTCCACGACCGGGACGATCCAGAACGGCCCCGGGCCCTTAAGGCCTCGGAAGCGCCCCAGTCGCAGGACAATGGCCTTCTCCCACTGGTTGGCGATGCGCAGGGCAAAGAGAATGTAGAGGCCGACCAGATTGAGGACGATGACCTCGGCGGCGATCCAGCTGTCCGGGACGCCCAGGGAATCCAGGACGACCGCCAGGGTGACGGAGATGGTCAGCAGGATGATATAGATGGCCAGGGCGAGACCGCTGAAGCCCTTCAGGGTGGACTCTCTCCGCTGGACTGCCCCTGATACCGGCGCGCGCTCCCCGCGCCGGGATTGAGTTGCCGGAACCACGACCATGATCGCCTCCTATATGTGTTTTTCTGCATTCATCTGCGTCCGCTTACTGCAGTAGCAGCGCCTCGCGCCGGAAGGTCCGGACGCCTAAGCCGATGAGCACTCCGTCTATCAGCCACAGCACCAGCCCCACCGCCAGCGCGACAGACGGGCTGAGGTAGAGAACGCCAGTGATTTGACCCGCCACCAGCACCAGCACCAGCAGGACCAGCGACGCGCTCATCTGGTAGGCCTCCATAAAGGTGCGGACGCGGGCGGAGATAATCACCGTTGCGGCAACCCCCAGCACGGCGACGGCAGGCGTTACCCAGAGCATCAGGGGCCACCATGAGGCCGGCGGAAACCAGATGCGCCCCATCACCGACCACCCGGCGGCATTGACCACTACGCCGTAGACCAGGAAACTGATCCAGGTCAGCGCGACCGCCGGGACGAAGGCCGCCAGCATCTTGCCCAGGAAGAGTTCCCCGTCCGAGGCGGGGGTGTAGAGCAACGCCTCTATCGTCTTCCGCTCCCGCTCCCCCGCAAAGGATTCGGACGCGACGATGGTGGAGAACATCAGCGGAAAGATGAGGATGAACGGCGCGAAGAAGTAGCCCGTCATCAGCACCACCCAGGTCTGCCGCTCGTTCAGCCCGGCCAGTTCGGCCGCCAGCGCGGGAATCCGCTCCCGCATCATCCCCACCAGCTCGGAGGGGGCCGTCAGCGGCGACATAGACTGCATCAGGCTGGGGGCCAGGATGATCCCCAGTGGCAGAAGGATGACGAGAATCAGCGGAACCACGAGAGCCGGAATCCAGGCCGCCCGGTTCTGCCGGACTTCTTTAAGATCTTTGACAGCGATAGTCCGCAGGATGCGCCCGTTCATAGCACCTATTCCGAAACCTGTAGCGCATGGCGCAAGATTAACCTTGCGCTACAGCGGGATGCTCTCCCCGAATGGCGAAGTAAATCTCCTCCAGCGACGGCTGGCGTGGGGCGACTCGTAGAATCCGCGCCCCCTCCCGGACCAGTGTCTCCACCACGGCAGGCACCATGTCCTCCCCCGAGACGCTCACCTGCAGGCAGAGCGGTTCGCCCCGGATGTCGCTCACGCCGAGCAGGCGGCGGAGCGCCGCGATCGCCGCCTCCGTCGGCGGGGCCTGGAGCCCGATTTCCACCTGAAGGCCGGGCCAGAGAGTACGGGAGAGTTCCTCCAGCGTCCCCAGCGCCAGCAGACGGCCCCGGTCCATCACTGCCACCCGGTCGCAGAGCCGCTGGGCCTCGTTCAGGTTGTGGGTGCAGAGGAAGACCGTCCGCCCCTCCCGGTGGCTGAGGCGGGCGATCATCTCCGTCACCTGCCGGGCCGCCTCAGGGTCCAGGCCAGCGGTCGGCTCGTCCAGAAACAGCAGGGGCGGCTTGTGGAGGAGGGCCCGGGCCAGCGTCAGACGCTGCTTCATCCCCTTGCTGAACTCGCCCACCCGGTCATCCGCCCGGTCGGCCAGGCCGAACTCCTCCAGCATCCGGGCCACGCGATAGGAGAGATCGGGCTCCGGGATGCCGTAGAGCGCGCCGAAGAGGGCCAGGTTCTCCCGCGCCGTCAGCCGCTCGTAGAGGGATGGCGTCTCGGTCAGCACGCCCGTCCGCTGGCGAAGGCGGCAACCGTCCCGCACCACGTCCAGGCCCAGCACGCGTGCCTTTCCCCCCGATGGGCGCAGTACACCGTTGAGGAGCTGGACCGTCGTCGTCTTCCCGGCACCGTTAGGCCCCAAGAGGCCGAAGACCTCCCCTTCGTACACCTGGAAGGTCAGGCCATCCACCGCCCGGACAGGGCCGAAGGAGCGAGAGAGGGATTCCGTTTCTATCACCGGAACCATCGTCCTTCTCCTCACCGCGCGGTGTTTCGCTCCACGGCCCGGCGCAGGGCCCGCAGGTTGCCCCAGGGCGTCGTCAGTGGGGCCACGCACCCCGTACTCAGAATCAGCCGACGGCCCCCGGTCCGGGCCACCGCGTCGGCCACCTCGGCCTCTATCTCCTCCGGTGTCCCCAAGACGAGGGTCCGGCGCCCCACCCCGCCGCTCACCGCGCCCCCGAAGAGGGCCTGCCCTACCTCCAGTGCCGGCCCGCCCTCCCGGTCGTGCCAGTGGAGGACCTGAACGGGGTAATCCGCCAGCGCCTCCAGCATCACCGCCTCCCCATGGAGGTGGAGGACATTGAGCCACATCCCCCGTGCCGCCTCCAGAATCCGCAGATCGTGGGGACGTCCGAAGAGGCGGTATTCCTCCTCGCTCATACAGCCGTACCGGGCGTGCTGGACGGCGTAAAAGACGCCGTCCGCGCCCTGCTCTCGGACCGCCTCCACGAACCGGACCGTCGTCTCCGTGATGGTCTCCAGGCCCAGCCGCAGGGCGTCGGGGTATCGGCGGAGATGGAGGAGCAGCTGGTCCTCTCCCGCCAGATTTTTCGCCTGGGCCAAAGGGCTGAAAACGGTCTGGATGACGGGGACCTCACCCCCCAAAGCGGCCCGAATCCGCTCCAGCGCGGTCAGTTGGGCTCCCAGAGAGCCCCGGCAGGGGTCCAGAACCGCCAGGCGCGCCCAGTCGTCGGCAGACCGGACGGGACGAACGACGTAGTCGCGGGTCCCCTCCGGATGGCCGCGCCACTCATCCCAGACGCCCCAATCCCGCAGGCAGAAGGAACTGGCCGGGGTGACCTTGACGAAGTCCCAATCCCACTCCCGCTGGAAGTGGACGGTGGCCTCCGCCAACCCCTCCGGCGTCTGATCGTCCACGGGCCAGTGGCGCCAGAGGGCCACCGGCGGACGGTCCACCGGCTCCCCGGCGATGGCGCGCCGGAGACGTTCCCGTTTGTCCATTTTGCCACCTACCCAACGTTGTACCTGCTCGCAAATCCGCGTACCATTCCAGGGGTGATGTGCCAGGCCCTTTCAGAAGCGCCTGGCACGTTCCCGCTCAGGGCCGCGCCGATCCGCGTTTATCCGCGTCCCATCTCCTCCTGGAACGCGGCCACGATCTCCTCCCGATGATACCCCAGACGGAGCGCCTCATCTATCGCGGCCCGCAGGAGGGCGCGCAGTTTCTCCTCCCGCAGTTGGGCCCGCCGGACTTCGTCCGGCACCCCGGCGACGAAGGTCCCCCGCCCGCGCTGGGTGGTGATGACGCCTGCCCGCTCCAGTTCCAGGTAGGCCCGGGCGACAGTATTATAGTTCACCCCCAGGTCCACGGCCAGTTGCCGGATGGTGGGCAACTGGTCCCCCGGGCGGAGTTGCCCCGCCGCAATCAACGCCCGCACCTGCTCCTCAATCTGGACGTAGATGGGGACGGGACTGGCTGGCTCTATCTGCAGTCTCATTGAACTAATAATTCATTGAACTAATGCATTACGATTGTAGCACAGTCTGGGCTGGATGTCAAGTGGGACACACCCCACTTCCCTTTGGTTTTTGACAAATTTGCCCTTTGGTGTTATACTATGGGTTCGCGGGTTATTTCTACAGGGGGAGTAGAATGGGTGTCTGGAATACGAATCAAAAATCCTATGCCCGGGTGGCCAGTTCGCTGAGCCTGCCGGCTCTGATAGAGGTCCAACTGAAATCCTACGAATGGTTTCAGAACGAGGGCCTGCTGGACCTATTCACCGAGATTTCGCCCATAGAGAGTTACACGGGCAATCTGCGGTTGCACCTGCCCAGCCGTAAGCCCGAAAGCCAACAGTTCAATTTGCAATACCGCTTTGGAGCCCCGTCGCACTCCCAGGAGGAGTGCCTGGAACGAGATCTCACCTACGCCGTGCCCCTCCACGTGGACGTGGCGCTGGAGAACCGGGAGACGGGCGAAATCACCCGGAACGAAATCTTCTTGGGCGACTTCCCGCTGATGACGGAGAACGGCACCTTCATCGTCAATGGCACCGAGCGGGTCGTGGTCAGTCAGTTAATCCGTTCTCCGGGCGTCTACTTTGAGGTAGAAGAAGACCGCACCACGGGTCGGCGGCTTTGCTTGGCCAAATTGATCCCCGACCGGGGGGCCTGGCTGGAGTTTGAGAGTCGCAAGACCGGCTACCTCATCCTCAAATTCAACCGGAAGCGTACCCTTCCCCTGACGATCTTCCTGCGCGCCTTGGCGGCCGTGGATGACGGAACCGGTTCCTCTGTCCTCACCGAAGGCACCGATGAGGAACTGTTGGAACTCTTTGGGGACGTGGACACCTCCCCCGACATCCAGTGGATTCTCACCACCTTCCGCCAGGAGCCGAACTGGGACCTCCGGGACGGCCGGAGCATCGCCGAAGAGGCCCTGCTGGAATTCTACCGCCGGGTCCGTCCGGGCGACCTGGCTACTCTGGAGAACGCCCGGGAGTTTCTTGTCGCCCAAATCTTTGACGACCGCCGCTATGACCTCCAGCGGGTGGGTCGCTACAAACTGAACCAGCGGTTGGGACTGCGAATCCCCGAGGAGCGCCGAACCGTCACTAAAGCGGACATCGTCTCCATCGTTCAGCACCTGATTCGCATCAACAACGGCGTGGAGGATGCCGACGACATTGATCATCTGGGCAATCGGCGGGTGAAGACGGTTGGCGAACTGATTCAAAACAAACTGCGGGTCGGCCTCCTGCGCCTGGAACGGGTGATCAAAGAGCGTATGTCCCTCCATCCGGAGACTGAGCCGCTCACCCCTGTTGCCCTGATCAACATCCGCCCGGTGACGGCTGTCATCCGGGAGTTCTTCGGTTCCAGCCAGTTGTCCCAGTTCATGGACCAGACGAACCCCTTGGCGGAACTGACCCACAAGCGAACCCTCTCCGCGCTGGGGCCGGGTGGCCTGCGGCGGGAGCGAGCCGGATTTGAAGTCCGCGACGTCCACCACTCCCACTACGGCCGCATCTGCCCCATTGAGACACCGGAAGGCCCCAACATCGGCCTTATTGGCCGTCTGGCGACCTTCGCCCGGGTCAACGAATTCGGATTTGTGGAGACGCCGTACCGCAAGGTCATCCGCTCCGTCCCGCCGACGGCCGACGCGCTGGTGGGTGAGATTCTCCGGGAGCGGATTGTGGACCCGGAGACCGGCGAGGTGGTCGCCGAGGCCGGTGGGGAGGTGAGTCCCGAACTGGCCCAGCGCATTGCCGCCCTGAACCTGAGGGACGAAATCGCCGTTCGCCCCAGGGTGACGGATGAAATCGTCTACCTCTCTGCGGATAAAGAAGAGCACTACACCATCGCCCAGGCGACGACCCGGTTGGACGAGAAAGGCCGCTTCCTGAACCCGCGCGTCTCCGCCCGGCGCGGGGATGAGTTCCTGCTGACCACTCCGGACCGGGTGGACCTGGTGGATGTGGCCCCGCCGCAGATTGTCGGGGTCTCGGCGGCCCTCATCCCCTTCCTGGAACACGATGACGCCAACCGCGCCCTCATGGGCTCCAACATGCAGCGTCAGGCTGTCCCGCTGCTCTTGCCGGAACCGCCCTTGGTGGGCACCGGCGTGGAGTGGCAGGCCGCCGTGGACTCCGGGCAGGTGGTTCTGGCCGAAGCCGATGGCAAAGTGGTCAACGTCGCCGGGGACCGGATCGTTGTTCTGGAGGACTCTGGGACCCGCAAGGTCTACCATCTGCGTAAGTACCACCGATCCAACCAGTCCACCTGCATAGATCATCGCCCCCGAGTCCACAAGGGTGACCGGGTGCGCAAGGGACAGGTTCTGGCGGATAGTTCCGCCACCCATGGCGGCGAACTGGCCTTGGGCCAGAATGTCCTCTGCGCCTTCATCTCCTGGGAGGGCTGGAACTTTGAGGACGCCATCATCATCAGCGAGAGCCTGATCCGGGACGACAAGTTCACCTCCATCCACATTGAGAAACACGAGACAGAGGCGCGAGATACCAAACTGGGCCCTGAGGAGATCACGCGCGATATCCCCAACGTGGGCGAGGACGCCCTGCGGGACCTGGATGAGAAGGGCATCATCCGCATCGGCGCTGAAGTCGGCCCGTCGGATATCCTGGTGGGCAAGATCACCCCCAAAGGCGAGAAGGAACTGACGCCGGAGGAGAAACTGCTGCGGGCCATCTTCGGCGAAAAGGCGCGCGAGGTCAAGGACTCCAGTCTGCGCATGCCCCACGGCGAGCGCGGCAAAGTGGTCAGCGTCAAAGTGTTTGACCGCAGCGAATACCGCGACCTGCCCACCGGCGTGGAGAAAATGGTGCGCGTCAGCGTGGCCCAGCGGCGAAAGATTACCGAGGGTGACAAAGTCGCCGGTCGCCACGGGAACAAAGGTGTCGTCTCCCGCGTCGTCCCCATTGAAGACATGCCCTTCCTGGCCGATGGGACGCCGGTGGAAATTATCCTCAACCCCCTGGGCGTCCCCGGCCGGATGAACATCGGGCAGATTCTGGAGACCCACCTGGGCTGGGCCGTCCATCGGCTGGGCTTCCGGGCGATCAGCCCCGTCTTTGACGGCGCCACGGAGGAGCAGATTGCCGCCGAACTGGCCCGCGCCTGGATGATCGACCGGGCCTGGAAGGAAGTGACCGAACGGGCATGGGCCTGGCTCATTGCCCAGGAGTACCCCTTGGAAACCCTCGCCAGCGACGACGAGGCTCGCCTGCTCTACATCCTGGCCTGGCTGGCCGACCGGGGCTACGATGAGGAGCGCCTGGCCCGGGATGAAGTCTATGCCCGCCGCTCCGTCCTGCGAGAGTGGCTGAGGGAGCAGGACTACGACCCGGACGTCCTCCTCTCCTTTGAGGATGACCCGCGCCCGGTGGTGGAGCGGGAGAAGGCCGACCGGGCCGCGCAAATGGCCTGCCTGCGCCTCTGGCTGGCCGACCACGGGCACGATACCGGCGGTCTATCCGATGAGGAAGTGGAGTTGCTGGCGCCCCGCATCAGCCTGGAGACGAAGGACCCGCTGCCTACTCTGGGCAAGGCCATCCTCTACGACGGGATGACCGGCGAGCCCTTTGACCAGCCGGTGACGGTGGGCATGATTTACATGATGAAACTGGCCCATATGGTGGAGGATAAGGTCCACGCCCGCTCCACCGGCCCCTACAGCCTGGTCACCCAACAGCCGCTGGGTGGAAAGGCCCAATTCGGTGGTCAGCGGTTTGGCGAAATGGAGGTCTGGGCTCTGGAGGCTTACGGCGCCGCCTACACCCTCCAGGAGATGCTCACCATCAAGTCCGACGACGTCCAGGGACGAGTGCGCACCTACGAGGCCATCGTGAAAGGGAAGCCCATCACCGAATCCGGCGTCCCGGCCTCGTTCAAGGTACTAGTCAAGGAGTTGCAGAGCCTTGGGCTGGCCGTGGAGGCGGTTACGGAGAGTGGAGAAGTCCTGCGGTTTGGGCGGGAGGAGAGCCGGCCGCGCGTCCCGCGCCTGGCCATGGGGCTTCTGGGCCTGGGCGACCGCCACTCTGATGAGTTTGACTAAATTCACAATCTGTGGTAGAATGCTTATTTGTCAGATGGACGGCAGCCAGATCTCCTGCCGTACACGAAAGGACTCGTGAAGGCGGAAGGAGGCCATCGGTGGGCACAGATGGCCTCCTTCGCGGAATCTGAGGGAGAGAAACCGTGCCAACGATCAATCAACTGGTTCGCAAAGGACGAAAGCCGAAAGAAAAGAAGACCAAGGCGCCGGCGCTGCAGTACATCTTCAACTCATACAAGCAGCGGCGCTTCCGGATGCCGAAGGGCGCGCCGCAGAAGCGGGGCGTCTGCACCCAGGTGCGGACGATGACGCCGAAGAAGCCCAACTCTGCGTTGCGCAAAATCGCCCGCGTGCGACTGACCAACGGCATTGAGATCACCGCCTACATCCCCGGCGAAGGGCACAACCTGCAGGAGCACTCGGTGGTGCTGGTGCGCGGCGGCCGCGTGAAGGACCTGCCCGGAGTCCGCTATCATATCATCCGGGGCGCGCTGGATGCGGCCGGCGTGGCGGGCCGCGCCCAGCAGCGCTCCAAGTACGGCACCAAGGCCGGAAAAGGCGGCAAGGGCCCGGCCAAGCCTGGCGCGAAGCCAGGGAGGAAGTAGACAGGGGTGGGTGAAGAGGGATGCCCAGACGATACCGTCCACCTAAGCGAGAAATTGAGCCGGACCTGCGCTATAACAGCATCCTGGTCGCCAAATTTATCAACAAAATCATGAAAGACGGCAAAAAGAGCCTGGCGACCCGCATTATGTACCAGGCGATGGATATTCTCCAGGAGCGAACCCGGCGACCGGCGCTGGAGGTGCTGGAGGAGGCGGTGCGCCATGTCTCTCCCCTCCTAGAGGTCAAACCCCGGCGCGTCGGCGGGGCGACCTATCAGGTACCGGTAGAGGTGCCGCATCACCGCCAGACCAGTCTGGCCATCCGCTGGATTCTGGGTGCCGCCCGCAATCGGTCGGGGCGCTCCATGGCCGAAAAACTGGCCGCCGAACTGATGGACGCGGTCAACAAGACCGGCGCCGCCATCAAGAAACGGGAAGATACCCACAGGATGGCCGAAGCCAACCAGGCGTTTGCCCACTATCGGTGGTAGCGCCTGCTCTGGTGGGAGCCCGGGCGACCCGGAGGGACAGATGCAATGGTATGGCCACTGGAGCGGGTTCGCAATATCGGGATTATCGCCCACATAGACGCGGGGAAAACCACTACCACCGAGCGGATTCTCTTTTACACGGGAAAAACTCACCGGATGGGGACGGTGGACGAAGGGACCACCGTCACCGACTGGATGGTCCAGGAGCGGGAACGGGGCATCACCATTACCGCCGCCGCCGTCACCTGTTTCTGGCGCGACCATCAGATTAACATCATCGATACGCCGGGGCACATAGATTTTACCGCCGAGGTCCAGCGCAGCCTGCGTGTCCTGGACGGGGGCGTCGTGGTCTTTGACGCCGTCGCCGGGGTGGAGCCCCAGTCGGAGACCGTCTGGCGGCAGGCGCGCTCTTTTGGCGTGCCCCTCATCGCTTTCATTAACAAGATGGATAAACTGGGCGCCGACTTCGCCCACGCCACCGAGACCATCCGGGAGCGGCTGGGTGCCAACCCTGTGATCCTCCAATGGCCCATCGGCCGGGAACTCTCTTTCCGGGGTGTGGTGGACCTGCTGGAGATGCACGCGGTCACCTGGGTGGACGAGTTGGGCAAAGCGCCGGTGATAGAGCCCATCCCTCCGGAACTGGCCGACGAGGTGCAGGAGTTGCGGGAGCGGGTCCTGGAGCAAATTGTGGAGACCGACGACGACTTGATGGCCCGCTACCTGGAGGGTGAGGAGATTCCGGCAGCGGACCTGCGGCGGGCCCTGCGGCGGGCCACGGTCGCCGGGACGCTGGTCCCGGTGCTCTGTGGGTCGGCTCTGCGCAACAAGGGTGTGCAGCCTCTGCTGGATGCCATCGTGGACTACCTGCCCTCCCCGCTGGACATCCCGCCGGTGGAGGGGGAGAACCCCCGTACCGGGGAGCCGGAGACTCGTCCCGCCGACGTCAATGCTCCGCTGGCGGCCCTGGCGTTTAAGGTGGCCAGCGACCCCTATGTGGGCCGCCTGGTCTATGTTCGGGTCTACTCGGGCAAACTCAAGGCCGGCTCCTCCGTCTACAACCCCGGCAAGGGGCAGACGGAGCGCATCGGCAAACTCCTGCGGATGTTCGCTCGGGACCGGGAAGAGATTCCTGAACTGACGGCCGGGGACATCGGCGGCGTGGTCGGCCTGAAGGCCACATTCACTGGCGACACGCTCTGTCCTCCAACGGCTCCGATTATCCTGGAGCCCATCGTCTTCCCGGAGCCGGTGGTCTTCGTGGCGATTGAGCCCAAGACGGCGGCGGACCAGGAGCAACTGCATCAGGCCCTGAGGCGACTGGCGGAGGAAGACCCCACCTTCGTCGTCCGCACCGACGAGAACACCGGACAGACCATCCTGGCTGGGATGGGAGAACTCCATCTGGAGATTCTGGTGGACCGGCTGGTGCGGGAGTTCCGCGTGGAAGGACGAGTGGGACGCCCCCGGGTGGCCTACCGGGAGACGGTGACCGCCCGCGCGGAAGCGGAGGCCGTGTTTGACCGGCCCATCAGCGGGAACCCTCAATATGCCCGGGTGCGGCTGGCGGTAGAACCACTGCCGTCGGGGAGTGGATTCCGGTTCCAGGACCCCAGCCGGGGGAAACTCCTCCCGCCGCCCCTCGTCAAGGCGGTGGAGGAGGGGTGCCGCGAGGCCATGGAGAGCGGTGTCCTGGCGGGCTATCCCCTGGTGGATGTGCAGGTCGCTCTACTGGATGGGACCTGGGACGCGGAAACCTCTACCGAACTGGCCTTTAAGGTGGCCGGGTCGATGGCCTTCAAGCGGGCGGTGGAGGAGGCGAAGCCGGTGCTGTTGGAACCGGTCATGCGGGCGGAAGTGGTGGTGCCGGAGGCATTCCTGGGGGAGGTTATCGGTGACCTGAACAGCCGGGGGGCTGCCATTGAAGGGATGGAACAGCGGCCGGGCGGCGTGCGGGCCGTCCGGGCGATGGTGCCCCTGGCCCGGATGTTCGGCTATGCCACCGACGTCCGTTCCCTGACCCAGGGGCGGGGCACATTTACGATGGAATTCCACCACTATGCACCGGTGGATAAAGAGCAGATGGAGGCCATTTTATATGGCGGTCGTGGCTGGTAGAAGACGCTCTCATCAATTGGGAGTTGTTCTCCAGTGCCGTTCGGGCCGGGGGATAACTCCGGCCCGAACTATTTCCCAAGGTGAAGGGAGGGGGTTTGGCGGCGGCCGCAGGCCACCGCAAAACCCTGCATCTTCTAACCCCCGTTGAGGGTGGGGCGAAGGTTGGAACCGTTACGGCAAACCTCTGAATCAGCGAATCATCTGACGAAAGGAGAGAGGAGAGATGGCAAAGCCAAAGTTCGTCCGTGAAAAGCCGCACGTAAACGTGGGGACCATCGGACACATTGACCATGGCAAGACCACACTGACGGCGGCGATTACTAAAGTGTTGGCCATGCGGGGCTTGGCGGAGTACAAGTCTTACGAGGAGGTTGCCAAGGCGGACGCGAAGATGTTCCGCCGCGACGCGACGAAAATCCTGACCGTTGCTATTGCCCACGTGGAATATGAGACCAACAAGCGGCACTATGCCCACGTGGACTGCCCCGGCCACCGGGACTACATCAAGAACATGATCACTGGCGCGGCCCAGATGGACGGGGCCATCCTGGTTGTCTCCGCGGCCGATGGCCCGATGCCCCAGACCCGGGAGCACGTGCTGCTGGCCCGCCAGGTGAACGTCCCGGCCATCGTAGTCTTCCTGAACAAGGTGGACCTGATGGAGGACGAGGAACTGCTGGAACTGGTGGAATTGGAACTGCGGGAACTGCTCAGTTCCTACGGCTTCCCGGGCGATGAGACGCCCATCGTGCGCGGTTCCGCCTTGAAGGCCCTCCAGTCCTCCAGCACCGACCCGAACGCGCCGGAATACCAGTGCATCTGGGAACTGATGCGCGTGGTAGATGAGTACATCCCCACCCCGGTGCGCGAGGAGGATAAGCCGTTCCTGATGCCCATTGAGGACGTCTTCAGCATCAAGGGGCGCGGTACGGTCGTCACCGGCCGTGTGGAGCGGGGTACGCTGGTGCCGATGAGCGAGGTGGAGATTGTCGGCCTGCGCGACCGGCCTATGCGGACCGTTATCACCGATATGGAGATGTTCCGTAAAAAGCTGGACAGAGTCGTGGCAGGCGACAACGCTGGTCTTCTGCTGCGCGGCGTCGGCAAGGACGAGGTCTCCCGGGGTATGGTGGTCGCCGCTCCCGGCTCCATCACGCCGCACCGGAAGTTTGAGGCTCAGGTCTACGTCCTCCGCAAAGAGGAAGGTGGGCGGCACAAGGCCTTCTTCTCCGGCTACCGGCCTCAGTTCTACATCCGCACCACCGATGTGACGGGGACCATCACCCTGCCCGAGGGCGTGGAAATGGTTATGCCCGGCGACGACGTCAATCTCGTGGTGGAACTGATTGAGCCGGTCGCGGTGGAGCAGGGCTCCCGCTTCGCCATCCGTGAGGGTGGTCTGACCGTCGGCGCGGGTGTCATCACCAAGATTCTGGACTAACTCCCAGGTACCAGTTTACCGATTCTAATCTACCAACATGGCCAAGCAGAGGATTCGGATCCGTCTGAAGGCGTATGACCATCGTGTGCTGGATGAGTCCGCCCGGCGCATCGTGGAGGCGGCCGAGCGCACGGGAGCGACAGTGGTCGGCCCGATCCCGTTGCCGACCCAGATAGAGCGCTTTACCTTGCGCCGGTCCACCTTCATTGACAAAGACTCCCACGAGCACTTTGAAATCCGGACCCACAAGCGGGTGATCGACGTCCTGGAGCCGGATAGCAAGACCATAGATGCGCTGATGCGGCTCAACCTGCCTGCGGGTGTGGACATTGAAATTAAGTTGTAGTAGGCAAAGGAAACAAGTAGACAAGGAAATAAGTAGACAAGGAAACAAGTGGCCCTTGTATCCTTGTATCCTTGTATCCTTGTATCCTTGTATCCTTGCATCCTGACAACTGGGATGATGTGGTCTGTCCCAGGGCTGACAGTCCCATGGAGGAGTGAGACTCGTGAAGGGAATTCTGGGGAAAAAAGTGGGAATGACCACTCTGTTTACCGCCGAAGGCGAGGCGATCCCGGTCACGGTGATCGCGGCCGGACCCTGTTGGGTCACTCAGGTCAAGACGCCGGAGCGGGACGGCTACAGCGCGGTCCAGTTGGGCTTTGAGCCGGTGAAGCCCTCCCGCCTGACGCGCGGGCAACTGGGCCACCTGGGCCTGCTGAAGACCGACTCCGCCCATCCGCGCCGGCGGGTGCTGAAGGGGATGCCGGGGCCGCTGCGCCGTCTGCGGGAGTTCCGCGTCAAGCCGGAGGAGGCACCTGCCGAGGGCGAGAAAATCACTGTGGACGTCTTCCAAGTTGGCGACCGGGTGGATGTGGTGGGCACGTCCAAAGGGCGCGGGTTCGCCGGTGGCATCAAGCGCTACGGCTTCAGCCGCCAGCCCAAGACCCACGGCCAATCGGACCGGGAGCGCCGCCATGGCTCCATCGGCGCCACCACGACGCCAGGCCGGGTGCTGAAGGGGCTGCGGATGCCTGGCCGTATGGGCGGCGTCCGGGTGACCGTGCAGAACCTGGAGGTGGTCATGGTGGACCCGGAGCGGAATCTGCTGGCGGTGCGCGGGGCCGTCCCGGGCCACCGGGGGAGCCTGGTGATGGTGAAACAGGCCCGAAAGACGAAGGAACTGCGCAGGGGATAGAAGGGAGTAGGAAGTAGGGAGTAGGAAGTAGGGAGTAGGAAGTAGGGAGTAGGAAGTAGGGGGTAGAAGATGAGAGTTCCCGTCTGGAATATGAGCGGGCAGCAGGTGGATGAGATAGAGTTGCGGCCCGACATCTTTGAGGCGCCGGTCAACGTGCCGTTGATGCACCAGGCGCTGGTGCGGCAACTGGCGAACGCCCGCCTGGGCACGCATAAGACCAAGACGCGCGGCGAGGTGAACCGGACCACGGCCAAATGGTACCGTCAGAAGGGAACGGGTCGGGCTCGCCACGGCAGCCGGAATGCGCCCATTTTCGTCGGCGGCGGCATCGCCCACGGACCCAAGCCGCGCAGTTATGAGCAGCGGATGCCTAAGAAGATGCGCCGGGCCGCCCTGCGCAGCGCCCTGAGCGTGAAGGCCGGCCAGCAACAGATCGTGGTGGTGGACCGGCTGGAGTTGCCCGAACCGAAGACACGGGAAATGCGCGCGGTCCTTTCCCGGCTCAATGTGGGGGAGGACGCCCTGATTCTCCTGCCCGGCCGCAACGAGACGGTGGAGAAGTCGGTGCGCAACCTGCCGAAAGTGAAAGCGCTCCACGCCAGTTACCTGAACATCCGCGACCTGTTGCAGTACGAGAAAGTGGTCATGCCGCTGGGCGCCCTGCAGGTGATAGAGTCCATTTTGGGGTAGGGCCATGCATCTGTACGAGGTGATCAAACGTCCGGTTTTGACGGAAAAGACCCAGAGGGCCACCTCGCTCCGCCGACGACAGTACACCTTTGAGGTGGACGGGCGGGCGAACAAGGCCCTGGTCAAACAGGCGGTGGAGACCATCTATCGGGTCCGCGTGGAGGCGGTGAACATCGCCAACATGCCGGCCAAGGCCGTCCGGCGGTGGGGACGCCGTCGGGTAGTGCGGATTCCGGCCTGGAAGAAGGCGGTGGTCACCCTCGCCGAAGGGGAACGAATCCCGGAACTGGAAGTGCTGGAGGGCTAAGGTGGGGATCAAGGTCTATAAACCGACATCGCCCGGGCGGCGGGGGATGACCGGCTCACTGTTTGAGGAAATCACGAAGACCGAGCCGGAGCGAAGCCTGGTGGTTCCCCTGCGGAAAAAGGGCGGGCGGAACGTCCAGGGGCGGATCACCATTCGCCACCGGGGTGGCGGCCATAAGCAGCTGTACCGTCTGATTGACTTCAAGCGGGATAAACACGGCATCCCGGCCCGCGTGGCTTCCATAGAGTACGATCCCAACCGCTCGGCGCGCATCGCCCTGCTGGTCTACGCGGACGGCGAGAAGCGGTACATCCTGGCTCCGCTGGGCCTGAAGGTTGGCGATACGGTGATGAGCGGCCCGACTGCGGAGGTCCGGGTGGGGAACGCGCTGCCGCTGGAGCGCATCCCGTTGGGGACAACGGTTCACAATATTGAGTTGTATCCCGGACGGGGCGGGCAGTTGGTCCGCTCGGCGGGCTGCGCGGCCCAGGTTCTGGCGAAGGAAGGGGACTATGTGACGGTCCGGCTGCCCAGCGGGGAGATGCGGCGGATCCGCAAAGAGTGCATAGCGACGGTCGGGCAGGTGGGGAACGAGGAGCACGCCAACATCAAGTTGGGTAAGGCGGGCCGCAAACGCTGGCTGGGACGGCGTCCGCATGTGCGCGGTTCGGCGATGAGCCCGCGCGACCACCCGCACGGCGGTGGCGAAGGGCGCTCGCCCATCGGTATGCCGGGCCCGAAGACGCCGTGGGGCAAGCCGACCCTGGGCAAGAAGACCCGTCGCAATAAGACGACGGACAAGTACATCATCCGTCGGCGGGGCAAACGCCGCCAGTAGGGATTCGGGAGTAAGGTAGGGATTCGGGAGTAAGGAGTAGGGATTCGGGAGTAAGGAGTAGGGGTTATGGGACGCTCGCTGAAAAAAGGCCCGTATGTAGACCCGAAGTTGCTGCGGAAAATTGAGGAACTGAATCGGGCCGGGGAGAAACGGGTCATCCGGACCTGGTCCCGGGCTTCCACCATCTTCCCGCAAATGGTGGGGCACACCATCGCCGTTCACGACGGGCGGCGACACGTGCCGATCTACATCACCGAGAATATGGTCGGTCACAAACTGGGTGAATTCGCTCCGACCCGGACCTATCGGGGACACGTTACCAAAGAGAAGAAGGGCGAAGTGCGGCGAAAGAAGTAGCCGGTAACGGAATACGGAATACGGAGTGCGACTTATGGAGGTTCGCGCGCAGGCGAAGCATATACCGATGTCGGCGCGAAAGGTGCGCCGAGTGATTGACCAGGTGCGAGGTATGGATGTGGTGGGGGCCCTGGAGGTGTTGCGGCTGATGCCGCACGCCGCCGCGCGCCCGGTGGAGAAGCTGATCCGCTCAGCCGTCGCCAACGCGGAGGAGAACATCGGCCTCTCCCGGGATAACCTGTACATCGCCCACATCGTGGCCGACGAGGGGCCGGGGGTGGCGCCGGGCAAGGGGGTGCGGCCGCGCTTCGCCGCCCGGGGGCGGTATCGCCCCATCCGCCGCCGCTCATCTCACATCACCGTTATCTTGGATGAGTTTGAGGAGGAGTAAGGTTTTACCACGAAGACACAAAGACACCAAGAAATAAAATGTATAAAACCTTCATGTCTTCGTGTCCTGGTGGTTCAGATTATCAGAGGTGAAGAATTTACCACAAAGGCACGAAGACACCAGAAATAATATAAATCTTTGTGTCTTCGTGTCCTGGTGGTTCAGATTATCAGAGGTGAAGAATTTACCACAAAGG